>CETZ01124404.1_pt1 | contig 18737 bp, 16 predicted proteins | sample 531441 | NCBI WGS metagenome assembly CETZ01 (sample SAMEA2623098, study PRJEB7988) | marine metagenome | isolation source: saline water (ENVO:00002010), including | reverse complement strand
TCACGGGCGTGTGCCTGAAGTGTCCACGAAAGTGGTAGCAGATCATCTGCGCAATGGCAAAGCGTTAAGCTACCCGTGGCGTGAATATCATGCAGGGCAAACCGATCTGGCTTCGGGTTTTACCTTCTGTTTTTTATCCACCGAACAGACCGCTGCGATACGGCGTCATGTACGGCGCCTGAAAGTCGGTGAGTCGGCGTTTTTTCTCAGTGTGCTGAATCGCGTCTGTCGCGAGCAATTACTGGATGACGATTGCGAGCGCTTGTGGATGCTACCGCATGATTTCCGCCGCGCTGTGGGCACTGGGAATGTTCGTGGCAATTTTACCGCACCGCTGAATTTACCGGTCGGTAATGATGAGAGCGCCAGTTCTGTTTATGGCCGCATGAAACAACTGTACCGGCGTAATATTCTGTGGGGTTCATGGACCTACAGCAATTTTGCCCGTTATCTGCCGCGTTTTGTTATTGAACGTGCTTACCGGCGGTTGCCCAAACCTGCCTGGTTTGGTGTGTACGCCAATATGGGCAGCTGGACCTCTGTTGACCCTGTGTCAGTAGGCTTTGTGACTGCACCACCGTCTTCGCCACTGTGCCCGGTCACAGCGGGCAGTATGACCTGGAATGGTCAGGCCGCTTTCTCGCTGCAGTTACACTCGACGCTGAGCAACCGTCTGCAGGATTCAGAAGCGTTACTGTCTGCCTGGATGCAGCAGGTACTTACTGAATGTGAGGCCGATGTCAGTGCCACGATTGAAAGTATTTCCATGTGTGGACTGGTCGTAGCGGCGACCCGCCCGGGAGAATCTCATTGAAACCAAAATCTGAAAAAACACTGAACCTCATGATGGTTGTTGTTGCTGTCAGTTGGGTCATTGGTTTTATTGAACTGGCGACCTCATGGATCGGCATTCCGCGCGAGTGGTTATTACTGATTATGTTTTTAAGTGTGCTGGCTCACGGGGCTCAGGCGAGCTGGTTTACGCTGCGCAGCGGCTTGCCGCTGAAGTCCGCCATGCCTCATGTACTGGTGATTCTGGTACTGGGTATGCCGTACATCTGGCGCTATGGCATGCGTCACCCCAGTGCATTCAGCAGCAAGATACCAACCCCGTGAGCTCTTTTGTGAGTGATAGTGTGAATGATGGCGTGAGTGATGCAGTGAACGATAGTGTGAGCAGCCAGTCTGCAGACTCACCTGGTGCATCTGCGCAACGAACGCCTTTCAATGTGTTTTCTCTGCTGGAAGCGCAGGCTCGTGAACAACCTGATAAACCTGCTCTGATTCAGGCGGTGCGTAAAAACAGTGAGGGGCAATTTGACTACTGTGAGCAAAACTTTGCTGATCTGCTCACGGATATTGAAAACCTGAGTGCCGGGTTTGCAGAAACGGGTATTGGTCAGGGCAGTAAGGTGCTGATTCTGGTGAAGCCGGACATCACTTTGGTAACGGTGACTTACGCTCTGTTCCGGCTTGGTGCAATTCCCGTCATTATCGACCCGGCGATCGGGTTCTCGCGGCTTCTGCATTGTATCGAAGAGGCCGCACCTGATGCGCTGCTGGCCTTGCCCTTAGTGCATGCGATACGTCCGCTGTTTCCGCGTACTTTCAAGTCCGTAAAAATCTTCATCACGAACGGTTTTAAAATTTCACCACGGGTACATCGTCTTCAGCATTTAATGCAGCGGCAAGGATCTGTACCGCCTATTGCACCGACGTATTCTGATGATATTGCCGCGATTTTTTTTACCAGCGGCAGTACAGGTATTCCGAAAGGTGTCGAATCCCAGCATGGCCACATGCGGGCGCAGATTCAGGTAATGAGTGATCTGTTCGGTTTCGACCGCAATGAAACCGATCTGGCGGCGTTTCCGGTCACTATGCTGGTCAGCCCGGCACTCGGCCGTACTTGCGTGGTGCCTGATCTTGGCTCGCTGCACCCGGCGAAATGCAGACCCGAAAATCTGGTGCAGACCATCGCTGACTATGACATCGCCGCCTGCTTTGCTTCACCCATTGTATGGGAGCGCCTGAGCCTGTATTGCACAGAAAATAACATCCGGTTATCGAGCATTCACAGTGCCTTCAGTGGTGGAGCACCCATCCCCGGAAAGCTGGTGAAGCGCGTGTGCGACATTATTCCTAACGGCACCATGCTGACGCCTTACGGTGCCACTGAGGTGACCCCCATTACCACGATCGATGCACAGGAAATTCTGAGTAATACAGCCGCACTGACCGCCAGTGGTCATGGTATCTGTGTGGGACGGCCTGTGCCGGGTTTACAGGTTCTGATCATCCCTCAATATGAGGGTGCGATAGCCAGTCTGGCGGATATCACGCCACTGGAGCAAGGGCAGATCGGCGAGATCATCACCCAGGGGCCTCTGGTGTCAGAGCGTTATCATGGCCGGGATGAAGCCACGCGTCTGGCAAAAATCGCCGCAACGGATTCTGACACAGGAAAACCCCGTATCTGGCATCGCACCGGTGATACCGGGTATTTCGATGAGCAGGGGCGCCTGTGGTTCTGTGGCCGTATCCGCCATATCGCTTATTACAATGATCAGGCGTTTTATTCCGTACAGGCCGAAGAAATCATCAATGCTGAAGCCGATATATGGCGCAGTGCCCTGGTGAATGTTCTGGTTGATGATGAGCCGCAGTTAGCTATTGTGCTGGAGCCCCACAGTGAATGTCGAAAAAGCGTCAGCATTGAGCGACAGCAGGCAATTCTGCGGCTTCTGCAGAAATATAATTTCCCGGTCAGATTCAGTTTTGTTTATCCCAAAGGATTACCCGTGGACCGTCGTCATAATTCCAAAATAGAACGCCCGATGCTGGCTGAGTGGGCGCAGAAACATCTCAAACACGGGGTCACCCTTCTATGAAAGCTCTGGTAACGGGTGGCGGCGGTTTTTTAGGATTGCATCTGGTCGAAGTTCTGTTGCAGAAAGGCTATGACGTCAACGTGTTCTGCCGCGGTCAGTACGACACGTTGGATGCCCTTGGTGTGAACGTTATTCAGGGTGATCTGGCCAGTGCTGAGCAGGTGATGGCTGCCTGCGCAGGTCAGGATGTGGTCTTCCACGTCGCAGCCAAAACCGGCCCTTTCGGAGCCTATGACGAATTTGAGCGTGTGAATGTCACAGGTACCCAGAATGTCATCGCGGCATGCATCGGAAACGATGTAAAAAAACTTGTTTATACCAGCTCACCCAGCGTTCTTTCTTTTGCTGACGATTTATCCGGTGTGGATGAGTCGTGGCCTTATCCGGATTTTATGGTCAGCGCTTATCAGCACACAAAAATGCTGGCCGAGCAGCAGGTGCTGGCGGCCAATGGCACTGACGGATTAATGACCGTGGCCCTGCGCCCTCATGCGATCTGGGGGCCAAGAGATACCCAGCTACTCCCCTTTATTATTGAACGTTCAAAGCAGGGCAAGCTGGCGGTGATCGGAGACGGTACCAATAAAATCAGTGTGAGTTATGTGGAAAATACGGCGCATGCACACGTTCAGGCCGCCGAGTCGGACCGGGTAGGCGGTAAGGTGTATTTTATTAATGAACCCGAGCCGGTGGAAATGTGGAGCTGGATCAATTCTCTGCTGCGTGAGCTGGGCGTGCCGGAAGTGACGAAGCAATTACCCTATGGCGTTGCCTATGGCCTGGGTTACCTGATTGAGAAGGCGTATCAATGGTTGCCACTCAAAGGCGACCCCGGTCTGAACCGGGCAGTCGTTGCGGCCTGCGGGAAGGACCATTATTTTGATGTGTCTGCTGCACAGCGGGATTTTAATCTGCATTCCCCGGTACCGATGGACGAAGCCGTGCGGCGTTTTTTAGCCTATTTCCGCGGGCGTGTGTGATGAATCTGATCAACAGGGCATGCCTATGACAATCGCAACAGAAGAGCCGGGCAGCATGAAACCGGTGTTGATCACGGGGGCATCCAGTGGCATCGGTGCCGCCTGTTGTGAGTGGCTGCTGGCACGCGGGTATCAGGTGTTTGCGGGGATGCGCAGTCCTAACGAAGACGCAAGGCTGAAGCAGCAGTATGGTGAGCGGTATCAGTTGCTGGCTCTGGATGTGACAGACGCTGAAAGCATTGAATCAGCGATGAACATTGTGCAATCCAGGACGGATGGAAAGCTGTCCGCACTGATCAACAATGCCGGTGTTGCGTATTCCGGCGCGTTAGAAACCTTGCCCATGCATCAGGTCCGGTCGTTATTTGATGTGAATGTACTGGGCACTTTTGCCATGACGCAGGCCTGCATTCCCCTGCTGCGTGCCAGTCGTGGGCGGGTGGTGATGATGGGTTCCATATCCGGAATTCTGGCTGCGCCCGGCCTGTCGGCGTACAGCTCATCCAAGTTTGCACTGGAGGGGCTGAGTGATTCTCTGCGCAACGAACTCAAGCCTTTTGGTATCCGTGTGACGATTCTGGAGCCCGGTAAAATTGAAACGCCCATATGGAGTAAGGCACTGCAGCAGCTGACGACGAAAGAAGAAGAGATGTCTTCTGACGGGCATTCGCTCTATCAGCCTCTGGACGACTTTTACCGTCATTATGCGGCCAATGAAAAAGCGACACCTATGAGTGAACTGCTGGCTGTGCTGCAGAAAGCACTGGAGGCGCAACACCCCAAAGCACGTTACACCGTGGGCCGTGCTGCCCGCATCCGCAGTTTACTCATGCATTTACCAACCGCTTTGCGTGACCGCCTGTTGCAGCGCGCTGTGCCAGTGACTTCTGATGATTGAGGCAGTCCAGTGAATCAGACGCTTGCCCGCCTGTTAGTACGCTATCACCGCCTGTTGGCTGTGATGAGTTTTCTGCTGACGTTGTTGGCAGTCGTCGGCATTACGCGTATGGAGTTCATCGCCGACTTCAGCACTCTGCACGGTCAGGACAGCTCCGAACAGGCCGACATCGATGCTCTGGCCGCGCAATACACCACCGCCAATTCGGTCTACCTGATTTTGCACAATGGCTCTGGCACTCTGTTTACACCGCATGGCTTAGGACTGATCGGGGATGCCACCGCCCGGGCGTGGACCTTACCCTATGTAAGCCGGGTGGATTCCCTCAGTAATCATCAGCGCGTTCATGTGACAGGGGATAGCTTTGTAGTTTCTGATCTGGTCACCGATGCAGACTCCTTATCGCAAATGCGGACAGAAGAGATTGAGCAGTATGCTCTGTCGCAGCCAGATCTTCTGAACCGTTTTATTTCAGAGGAGGGTGATGTAGCGGCGTTGCAGCTATCGGTGCAGTTACCGGAACAGGGGTACAGCGCCAAAGCTGAACTTATGGCTGCAGTGCGTGCACTGCGGGATGAGTTGCAGCAGAACGAACCTGAACTGACGGTCTATGTTGTCGGTGAGCCGGTGCTGGAATACGCACTGCTGGAAATTACGCTGGACGATGGCAAAGTACTGTTCCCGCTGATTGGTGTGTTCTGTGTCGTCGCGTTGATTGTTTTACTGCGCACTCCCGCAGTGGTGATAGGTGCCTCAACCCTGATTGCCTGCTCTATTTTACTGAGCCTGGGACTGTCGGGTTGGCTGGGTTACGACCTCGACCCTATCTCCGCTATTACCCCCAATATGGTGCTGATGCTGGCGATGGCCGATGCGATTCATCTGCTGACCCAATATGTGATTAATCTGCGCCAGGGCATGTCCCGTGAACAGGCCATGGAGCAGAGTTTAGCGACGAACCTCGGGCCCATTTTCTTAACCAGTATTACTACCGCCGTCGGTTTCCTCGGAATGAATTTTGCCGATTCCACGGCCTTTCATGATTTCGGCAATATGACCGCCATCGGGGTGATGGTCGCTCTGGTACTGACGGCCACTCTGTTGCCTGCTTTGATGCTGTACATCCCCATGCCTGCAATGGCAAAAGAGCCTCTGTCGATGAGCCGTCTGATGGCAGCGACCGGTCATCTTGTGGTGCGACATCATCGGCGTTTTTTCTGGTTGGCGGTGATTATTGTGGCCGGGGTGGTGTGGTTTATTCCCCGCAATCAGCTCAACGATAATCTGGTGAATTATTTTAAGCCGGGTCTGGAAGTCCGCGAGAGCGCGGATTTTGCTTCGCAGCATTTATCCGGCTTTCAGACGTTCCAGTATTCCCTCAACAGTGGTGAACGGTTCGGAATTAACAGCCCGGAATTTTTACAACAGGCAGACCGTTTTGCCGGATGGCTGCGTGCTCAGCCTGAGGTCACGCAGGTATTCAGTTATACCGATGTTCTGAAACGTATTAATCAGAACATGCATGATAATGATCCACTCTGGAAACGCATTCCTGATACCCGCGAAGAAGCTGCTCAGTATTCTCTGCTGTATGAAATGTCGCAGCAGTATGGACAGGATCTTTCGACTCAGCTGACGATTGATCACTCGGCCCTGTTAATGACGGTGCTGCTCAGAAATCTCAACAATGAAGCATTAATTGCCCTGCAGGAACGCGCTGATCAATGGCTGCAGGAACAGGCGCCGGAATTACAGACCCCGGCGACGGGGCGGGCGGTGATGCTGGCCCATCTCGGGCAGCACATTATCCACAGCATGATGGGCGGGGCGGTGATCGCCCTGGTACTGATGACGCTCATGCTGTGTATTGGTCTGGGTTCGGTTAAATACGGTCTGATCAGCCTGATCCCCAATACCATGCCAGCACTGGTGGTGTACGGCTTCTGGGGACTGTTTATCGGCGAAATCAATATGGCCGCTGCGGTGACCTTTACCATCAGCCTGGGGATTGTGGTGGATGATACGGTGCACTTCCTGAGCAAGTATCAGCGTGCCCAGAAGCGCGGAGATTCTACGGAAGACAGCATCCGCTATGCGTTCAGTACCGCCGGTACGGCCATGCTCACAACCACCTGTGTGCTGGTGGGGTCGATGCTGATTCTGGGGCAGTCGAGTTTCGGCATTAACTCCACCATTGCCATGATGATGGTGCCGATATTGACCACGGCTCTGGTGCTGGATTTCACCCTGTTGCCGGCGTTATTGCTGATGCTGAACCGCTGGCTTGGCAGACCGCCCGCTGCCAGCCAGTAACCATGATACTGTGGGTCTGTGGTGCTTGCTCAGCAGGAATTGCTTGAATCCGGGCTATATTTATATCGTATATCAAGAGCAGGGTTTGTTTCCGATGAGCATAGTCAGCAGCAATGAAGTCATAAGTATGCTCCGGTTTCTGCTTCTACTTACCACCTCAATCGCTATTCTTCCTTCGGCTTGTAACGCTCAGGAAATCCCGCAGAAGATCGCCATTATCAAAGCGGATGATGTCAGGGGTGTGACTGAAAACTGGAATCGTTTCTTTGCTATTTCAAAAGAGAGGAATGTCAAAGTAGCCGCGGGTATCATCTGCAACTCTCTGACTGGAAATCAAACGGAATATTTTGAGTGGTTGAGGGCCCATGCAACTTCTGGTCAGGTGGAGTTCTGGAACCATGGCTGGGACCACAGACGTTGGCAGGATGATGGTGACCGGCAAGTCAGCGAATTCAGTGGCAGTGGTTATGAACACCAGAAAACACATTTTGAAGAGTCTCAGGAACTCATGGCACGTGTTCTGGGCACTCCCCCTGTGACATTCGGTCCACCTTTTAACGCTTTTGATCAGGATACTGTCCGGGTGATGAGTGAGAGTGATGAGATGCAGGCTTTTTTCACATACTCATCAGCTCACTTTAAGAAAAAACTGCGCAGGCTTGAGAGTACCTTGCTGGTGCCAATGACGCTGCGTGGGGAACATAACGGTGCTGGTCGGCCTGATTTCGAAGCTTTTAAAACGACTTATTTCAAGCAGAAGGATGTTTCTTTCACTGCAATACAGTTTCATCCGAATGCATTTGGCGAGGAGCATTTTGATGAGTACGCCAGAATTCTGGATTTTCTGATTTCAGAAGGTTGGGTTTTTATGCTACCCCGCGAATATGTCGATTATGTAAAACAACCGGGTACGAAAATGAACGCCATTTGTGATCGTTAGTCTTCCTGCTGTAATACCTGAATTAAGCTTGAAAAATTTATGAAATCGGAGGCATTTTGAACAGAATTAAGTATGTATTCTCACCGGAATCTGAAAAGTACGATGGTATCCGGCCAATCAATATCTATGCGATGAGATTCATTTATGGGTTGATGGCCTCATTTTTAGCGTTTGATGTCTGGTCTTACATCATTGGCTACGATCAGGTCTGGGACCCGGACGAAGCTATGAACTGGAGCGTGTGGGGTGCCTTCTCACTGTTTGCTGTTCTGGGGATATTCAAAACAGTCAGGATGATCCCGGTGTTATTGCTGGAGATTGTGTATAAATCCATCTGGCTGATTCTTGTTGCCTTACCCCTGTATCAGAATGGGGAGTTGTCCGATGCAGCAACAGACGGAATGTTGTTTCCTTTCGCGCTGGTGATTCTTCCCATACTGGCGGTGCCATGGGGATATGTTTTCAGAACCTATTTTCTGGCAGGCCGATGAGGACTGCCTGCCCGGGGCTGCCTGCCTGGGGCTGCCTGCCCGGAGCTGCCTGTCTGGGGTTGCCTTAAGGGTAAGTCGGTTTCCGGCTGACGCATTGATCATACAATGCAGGAATACCCGTTTCAGTTGTGTAAAATACCTCGACAAGGCCTGATCATTGGGTTGGCCATTTCTTTATCGTTTTTCGTAACAGGCCTGATATACGGATGATTCTTTTTCTGCCCATGCAGCAAGAGCTGGACTGTATTAATACAGAAGGCCGGATCGTCGGTAAAATCCGCTTTGATGCCAACCTGAATCAGCATGTCTTTTATCAGCCCGATCAGGCAGTTGAGTTATCGGATTCTGAGCAGGCGGCAATTTCCGCGCGACTGTCCGGGCTGGATGCCGGTACGTTCCATATTCCAATGCAGGATGATGATTAATTCCACTCATCCGTGTCTGTCTATTCTGTTTTTCCTTTCTGAGTGGTTGTTATGTCGTTGCCTCCCTGCCCCCAATGCCAGTCTGAATACGTCTACGAAGATCAGACCAATCTGATCTGCCCGGAATGCGGCCATGAATGGAACTCAGCGGACAGCAGTGATCCGGATGCTTTTGTGGTGCGTGATTCAAACGGCAAGGTACTGGAAGTCGGTGATCAGATTACCCTGATTAAAGACCTCAAAGTGAAAGGCGCATCGCAGGGATTAAAGATCGGTTCGAAAACCACCATCCGCCGGATTGTGGAAGGCAAAGATCACGAGCTGGACTGTAAGTTTCCGGGTGTCGGGGAAATCATGGTCACCGCGAAGTTTGTGAAAAAGGCCTGATCTGCCCGGGTGTGTCTGTTTCACTCACTGTCTGGATATAAAGCATGTTTCCGGCCCGGCTGCGGGCTTACTCAGCATCCCGTTCCAGATAGGCAAAACTCATGAAGCTGCTGAAGAAAAACAGTCCGGCAATGATGGCGATGTTTTCTGCGGCGAGCATCAGCAGAGCAGTGATGATCCAGCCGGTCTTCACCTGTTCCAGGCGTCTCCGGTAGAGCGGTGTTCTGGTCCAGGCAATTTCAGGTTCATTTTCCGGCAGGTGAAAGAACCGGCGTATACGGACAAGCAGGCTGTGATCTGTCATAGGCACTCCCCGGGGGTGGCTTTATCACTGTTAGCCTAGGACAGATAAGTTCAGGGTTCTTAGCTTGGATGGTTTTAGTAACGAATCATTCTAAACAGAAGAAGTGTCATAGACCCCGATTCTGAACTGAAACGGGGCAGGAGCCTGCATCACCGCTGGGCGGCTTGTCCGTTTTGGGTCACGCCACAAAGTATCCGGACAGGCTTACAGCAGTGTGTCAGACGCGGTACGTGGCCTTGGTCATCACTTTGGACAGGGCAGTCATGCCGAGTTTGACCGGCAGCGGGAAGCGGTAACCACCGGCGTTGAGTGCAGTGGTGGCGTGGCGGGCTTCGTCGTCCAGCATCTGCAGCAACACGGCTTTGCTCTTTTCATCTTCCGGAGGCAGGCTGGTCATGTGCTGGCTGAGGTGTTTGCACACCTGCTCTTCCGTCGCGGCGACAAAGCCCAGGCTGACTTTGTCGCTGATTTTACCGGCAGCGGCGCCAATGCCGAATGACAGGGCATAGAACAGCGGGTTCAGGTGGCTGGTGTGGCTGCCGAGGTCTTTGATGCGCTCTTCACACCAGACCAGATGATCGACTTCTTCTTTTGCGGCCTCTTCCATGGCTTCGCGTACTTCGGGCAGCTTCGCGGTCAGCGCCTGGCCCTGATACAGAGCCTGGGCACAGACTTCACCGGTATGGTTGATGCGCATCAGGCCTGCAGCGTGTTGTTTTTCGCTGTCGCTGAGCTCACCTGTGGTGCGGCTGTTGGCCGGAGACACCCGATGGGCATGGCTGGAGCCCGGCGCCAGAGTACGCAGAGCCTGGTCGGCGTTGGTGATCAGGCGGTCGAGAAAAGAGAACTGTCGGGATGCGGACATAACACGCTCACTGCTTGAAACTGGGGTCATGGTAACTCTGAAGCCGGTCAGGTTTCCAGCCGCTTCAGCGGCTGGAGCGGTTGGACGACTGGCGGCGCAGGGTGAGGATATCAACCAGAGCCTCGCGCAGTCGGTTGCCGCTGACGGGTTTTGCAATGGTTTTCACAAAACCAGCCTGACGGGCGGCGTTTTCGGTGGCGCTGACGCTCAGGCCGGTGAGCATAAGGCTGGCCGGCTTGGGCGAGATTTCGTCATCTGCCTGCAATCGTTCAGACAACTGCAACCCGGACATCATGGGCATGTCGTGGTCAATGATGATGAAGTCATAGGGCATGCCCATCGCACTCTGGTTGCGCATCATGGCCAGTGCTTCTTTACCGCTGTAGGTACTGTCGGCAATTACCCCCCACAGGCGCAGGCGCTTCTCCAGCACGGAGCGCAGTGAGGCATTGTCGTCCACGATCAGAATGCGCAGACCATTGAGGTTGTCGTCGCGCTCTTCTTCTTCAGCCTGATTGAAATCCACCTGCTCGGCGGGCACAAACAGTGTGATCGAACCGCTGCGTGGTGACATTTCTTCGAGGTCGAGGGTGGCGTTCATCAGCTGGATCAGATCGCGCACAACAATCTGGCTCCACAGGCGCGGGGTGTCGTGCCAGTTGACCGGGGCATCGTTTTTGAGGATGCGTAGCATGCCTTTCAGAGCTTCGTGGCGGCTGATATGGCCACTGAGACGGAACTGAATGCGCACGCCGTTCTTCGGCCCGAGATAGTAGGAGACGTACACCGACAGCTCGCCGTTTTCGGTGTAGGCCAGCATCTGCGTCATCAGATGGTGCACCAGTACCTGCAGGCGGCTGGCATCGGCTTTGACCCGTGGCGGGAAGTCGTTGGCGGTATCCACCACCAGTTCGACTTTTTTACGGTGCGCTTCCTGCTGGAAGTGTGCCACGGACTTGGCGACCAGCTCGGCGGTGGCAACGGGTTTGTACTCGAGGCTGAAGTGCTCGGTCTGCAGGCGCGCAAGGTCAGCAATTTCCTGCGCCATGATCAGCATGTCTTTACCGGCCAGACTCATGGTGTCGGCGTAATCGCGCTGAATCGGTGACAGCGGTGTATCACTGATCAGTTCGTACATGCCGGTCACGCCGTTGATCGGTGTGCGCAGTTCGTCACTGATCTGGGTCAGCAGGGCCGGTGGGATACCATGATGGGTGGTGCTGTCGTGTTTACGGTCAGACTGCAGATTAATTTTATGGTCGGTCATGATCAGACTCATGATGCCGACGAAGGACAGTGACACCACCATCCATTCATTAATGACATCCAGCGGCAACAGATTGGCGTTGTTGAGTATGGTCAGTAAGGTTCCGGTGAGGATTGGCAGAACCCCGGCAAACAGGAATGGCTGCACGTGGCGGCGTTCACTCTGACCAAACCAGAGGATGATCAGCAGAATAATTTCGCACAGGGCCAGTACGGTTGATATCGCGACTTCCTGAGTACTGTTAAACATCCACCATTCACCCGGTATCAGGATCAGAAAGGGGGTGATCAGCAACAGGATCGTTTGCCGTACACGCCGTGAGTGCCAGCCAAGCCAGTAAACCGCCAGCACATGCGCGATGGCGGCAATGCAGATGGAGATCGATTCAAGGCGGAAATTCACCACCTGAGAGAACCCCCAGCTGGTGTGCAGCAGGCCCATCCATGCCGGAATAAACACAAACACAGCAAGGGAAAACACCAGACCAATCAGGGAGAACGGATAACGGTAACGGAACCAGGAATAGACAAAGTACCAGCAAGCGGCCATGACCCAGCCGATGGCGGTTCCTGTGATGATGTTGATACGCTGTTCGATTTCAACGAACTGATCCAGACTCTTAAGCTCAATACTGGTATTGAGCAGAGCGTCAGTTTTGATCCGGATCAGGAAAGTGGCGGTGGAGTGACCGCCGATCTGCAACAGATACGAGTGTGCCTGGGGCCGCGTGGCACGCAGGTGTTTTTCTTCCAGACGCTGACGTTTGGCCGGGTCGGTAATATCGTAAATGTCGGCGACATCAATCCGTGGATTGGACAGAGTAAGTGCGGTCGGGCGTGGCTCAGTGGTCGGGTTATGCAGGCTCAGCTGCAGCCAGTACACAGAGTCTGTAGCGCCACGTTTCAGGTATTTGGTGTGGATGCGCATGAAGCGCAGCTGATTTTCCGGCTTCAGTACATCGGTCATCGACAGTGTGCCGCTCTCATCCTCCAGAATGGAGATGTAGCGGGTAATGGACTGGTTATAGGAGTCCGGTGGCAGGATGATGGGTTTGCTGGCCTGACTCTGAGGAATCAGGCCGAACATCAGCAGGGTAAAGAGCAGCAGAGGTTGAACAGCTTTGTAAATCATTCTCTGGCTGCTCCTGCAGCGCATGCCTGTTACTTCAGGCAATCTCAGTCGTTGGATTGCTCCCGCGCGATGGCCCGGTAACCGATATCAGAACGGCAGAACATGCCACTCCAACGGATACCTTTGATCAGATCGTACGCCCGGGACTGGGCTTCGCCGACATTGTAACCCAGAGCGGTGGCACAGAGGACACGTCCACCGGCAGTAACAACGGCATTGGCACTGTTGAGCGCAGTTCCGGCATGGAAAACCTTGCGGTCTTCACCGTCGTTTTCCGGCAGAGTGATGACATCACCCTTCGGATAACTGCCTGGATAGCCAGCAGCAGCCAGTACCACACCCAGAGACGCGCGTGGGTCCCACTGTGTGGTTTCCTGATCGAGCTTACCTTCCAGAGCGGCCAGACAGTGAGCCACCATATCCGACTGCATACGCAGCATGATCGGCTGAGTTTCCGGATCACCGAAACGGCAGTTGTATTCGATCACTTTCGGCGCACCGGTTTCATCAATCATCAGACCGGCGTACAGGAAGCCGGTGTAATCGTTACCTTCAGCGGCCATACCTTCAACGGTCGGATAAATCACTTCCTTCATAATGCGGTCATGAATTTCCGGCGTCACCACAGGGGCCGGGGAATACGCGCCCATACCACCGGTGTTCGGGCCAGTGTCTTTATCGCCGACGCGTTTGTGATCCTGACTGGTGGCCATGGGCAGTACGTTCTTACCGTCGACCATGACGATGAACGACGCCTCTTCACCGGTGAGGAATTCTTCGATCACTACGCGGCAGCCGGCATCACCGAATGCATTACCGGACAGCATGTCTTCAACCGCTTCTTCCGCCTGCTGCAGAGTTTCTGCAACGATCACGCCTTTACCCGCAGCCAGACCATCGGCCTTAACAACGATAGGCGCGCCTTTTTCGCGCAGGTAAGCAAGTGCTGGCTCGATCTCGGTGAAGTTCTGATATTCCGCGGTCGGAATGTTCTGACGGGCGAGGAAATCTTTAGTGAAGGCTTTAGAGCCTTCCAGCTGCGCAGCGCCTTTGCGTGGACCAAAAATTTTCAGACCGGCACTTTCAAACAGATCAACAATACCGTCAACCAGTGGCGCTTCAGGGCCGACAATGGTCAGGCCGATGTCGTTGGTCTCGGCGAAGTTTTTCAGCGCAGCAAAATCCATCACACCGATGTCGACATTTTCTACGCCTTCTTCAATCGCCGTACCAGCGTTACCCGGAGCGACGAATACTTTTTCGACCAGTGGAGACTGCAGACATTTCCACGCCAGAGCGTGTTCTCGACCACCGGCCCCTACAACTAATATTTTCATGGCTGACTTCTCTTCTTTCGGGTCTGAAAGCTTCCTGAGCGGTGTTAAAACCTTCATCAAAATGCTCATGTACTTCAGTACACTGCGCTTTTTCTTCAGGTTTTGCCTACCTCAGAAAACTTTCATCTCCCGGGGCCATTACACCCATATGAATGAAAAAACGCTGAATTAAATTAAACAATTCAGCGAGTTCTTAGAAAAAAGGATTCCGCAATATCTAAGAAGCGTGACGAGCGCGGGTATGGGTAGGCAAAAGTGACTGAGGAAGCGGAGCGTACACATAGTACGTGAGCATTCCGAATGTCGCTTTTAACACCGCCCGGGCCAGCGCAGCAGCTCAGTGGCGGAAGTGGCGCATTCCCGTGAATACCATTGCAATGCCTGCTTCATCTGCAGCTGCAATCACTTCCTCATCACGGATCGAACCGCCCGGCTGAATAATCGCTTTAATACCCACCGCTGCGGCGTTATCAATACCATCACGGAACGGGAAGAAAGCGTCCGACGCCATCACCGCACCTTCTACCTGCAGACCGGCCTGTTCGGCTTTAATCGCGGCAATACGCGCAGAGTTTACGCGGCTCATCTGACCGGCACCCACACCCACGGTCTGACGGTTTTTAGCGTAAACAATGGCGTTGGATTTAACGAACTTGGCCACTTTCCAGGCGAAAATCAGGTCGTGCAGTTCGGCTTCGGTCGGTGCGCGTTTGGTCACGACTTTCAGGTCTTCTGCGCTGATCATACCGTTGTCACGGTCCTGAACCAACAGGCCGCCGTTCACGCGTTTGTAGTCGAGACCGGTGGCGCGTTCAGCAGGCCACTGACCGCATTCGAGCAGGCGCACGTTCTTCTTGGCGGCAACCACGGCCACGGCTTCTGCGCTGACCTTAGGTGCAATGATCACTTCAACAAACTGACGGTCAACAATGGCTTTCGCAGTTTCTGCATCCAGCTCACGGTTGAAGGCGATGATGCCACCGAACGCCGATTCGGTATCGGTTTCAAAGGCCAGGTCGTAGGCCTTGCGGATACCGCCATCTTCTTCAGGCACAACCGCTACGCCACAGGGGTTGGCGTGTTTAACGATGACACAGGCAGGCTTCACGAATGACTTCACCGCTTCCAGCGCGGCGTCGGTATCGGCCACGTTGTTGTACGACAGCTCTTTGCCCTGCAGCTGCTTAGCGGTAGCAATCGAGGCTTCGGCAGGTTCTGCTTCCACATAAAACGCCGCTTTCTGATGCGGGTTTTCGCCGTAACGCATTTCCTGCGCTTTGATGAACTGGCTGTTGAAGGTCTGTGGGAAGTCGAGACGGTTATCCGTGCTCAGGGTTTCTGCAGACTGATCAATCGTGCCCAGGTAGTTGGCAATCATACCGTCGTAAGATGCAGTGTGTTCAAAGGCTTTCAGTGCCAGTGCGAAACGGGTTTTGTAACGCAGCCCCTGAACGCTGTTCAGGTCTTCCAGCACCATGGCGTAATCAGAAGCGTTCACTACGATACCGACATAGGCGTGGTTTTTCGCCGCAGAGCGCACCATGGTCGGACCACCGATATCGATGTTCTCAATCGCCAGTGGCAGGTGGCAGTCTGGTCTGGCCACAGTCGCCGCAAACGGGTAGAGGTTCACCACCACCAGATCAATCGGATTAATGCCATGCTCAGCCATGACTTCATCATCCTGTCCGCGACGGCCCAGTACACCACCATGAATTTTCGGGTGCAGGGTTTTGACGCGGCCGTCCATCATTTCCGGGAAGCCGGTGTAGTCAGACACTTCGACAGCCGGGATCTGATTATCAATCAGCAGTTTATAAGTACCGCCGGTGGACAGGATTTCAACGCCGGCCGCGTTCAGTGCCTGGGCGAATTCGACGATGCCGGTTTTATCCGAGACGCTGATCAGGGCGCGGCGTACCGGAGTGATATCCGCCGGAGTTTCGTTTGCAGGGATGAAGTTGCTCATAAATTCAGTCTAATTAACGGAAATAAAAAAAGCGGCAGCAAGGCCGCTGTGTCAGGACGGTGTCGCTCAGAGCATGCCGTACTGCTTGAGTTTCTTACGCAGGGTGCCACGGTTCAGGCCGAGCACGGTTGAGGCACGGGTCTGATTGTCGCGGGTATAACGCATGACGGTTTCCAGCAGAGGGACTTCAACCTCGGCCAGTACCATGTTGTACACATCAACGGCTTCCTGGCCATCGAGCTTATCGAAGTAACTCTTCAGGGCAGCTTCAACGGACTCACGCAGCGGGCGGGCTTCCTGATTGGCAGCTTCCAGCTGGGTTTCCTCAGACACGGGTACTTCGATTGATCTGATTAAAGCTTCACTGTTCATGCGACTTTATCCTTTTTATTGGCACTGTCTGAGAAGTACTCAAGGACAGTTTTTATTTGGGTATCGGGACACCCGAGTTGGTTGAATACTTTCCGGAAACCGTCGCTGGGCTGGCTCTGCAGATACCAGCTGACGTGCTTGCGGGCGATGCGTACCCCGAGATACTCACCGTAAAAGTCATAAAGAGCGTGCAGGTGGCTGACCAGAATGTCGCGGACGTCGTCAGCGGCAGGTTCGGGCAGTTCTTCACCGGTAGCCAGATAATGGGCGATCTGACGGAAAATCCACGGACGCCCCTGAGCGGCACGACCAATCAGAACGCCATCGGCCCCGGTAAAGGCCATGACTTCGGCAGCCTTCTGCGGGCTGTCGATGTCGCCGTTGGCAAACACCGGAATGTTCACCGCGGCTTTAACATCACGGATGGTGTGATATTCCACCGTGGGTTGATAACCGCAGGCGCGGGTGCGGCCATGGACCGCCAGAGAGACAATACCCGCGTCTTCGGCCATCTGCGCGATACGCACAGCGTTACGCATGTCCGGAGACCAGCCGGTGCGCATTTTCAACGTCACCGGCACATCCACTGCCGCGACCACGGCAGTGAGGATGTCGTTCACCAGCCGCTCATCACGCATCAGCGCAGAGCCGGCGGCTTTATTACAGACTTTTTTGGCCGGGCATCCCATATTGATGTCGATGATCTGTGCGCCATTGGACACATTGAAACGGGCGGCTTCCGCCAGAACATCCGGGTCACCGCCAACAATCTGAACGGCAATGGGTTCTGGTTCACCCGTGTGATCAAGGCGCTGTCGGGATTTGCGGGTGTTTCGCAGATCGGCATTGCCGGAGACCATCTCACCCACCACCAGGCCAGCACCCAACCGGCGGCAGAGCCGTCTGAAGGGAAGGTCGGTTACGCCAGCCATAGGCGCCAGAACGACCGGGTTAGCAAGTGGGTAAGGGCCAATAGCAGGCATGTCGTGTGATAACAGACTGATCAAAAAATGCACGGTACAAAAAGTGCGCGTATGATACTCATAAGCGCGGTGTGAATAAAGGGCTAAAGCTGCCGCTGATGCGGCTCTGTGAAGCCTTCAGAGATTGGCGTGAACGGACACCGAACGGCTGACTGCGGCAGGTCCGGGATTATCCACCACCATATCAATATGCACCGGCACGTCCGGTGGCATCAGATCATCCGCTGTGACTTCTCCGCCCAGGTATTCCGCCGGGGTAAAGCGGTGCCGGGCAATGAGTTTGTCATCCAGCGAGCGGAATTCCACTTCAACATCCGGATAGACCTGAGCTTCTGTGGCTTTGTTGGTGAGCAGGGTATCGACCACCATGTACACCGGGCTCTGCGGATCCAGCGTAAAGAAGGTTTTGCTGGTCGAGATCAGGCTGACATCCTGAATACCGGGCAGGGTGCAACCCAGCATCTGACAGGCGCCTGCATAGAAGGGTCGCAGTGCCGGATTACGCGCTGACTCCGAAAAGGTGAACCAGGCCAGCTGGGCTCCGGCCAGCAGTATCAGCAGCAACGCCGCGAGGAAGAAGGCTCCCTGTTTGCGGGTGTCGCGCTGGTAGCGTTTGTTGCTGAGTATGTCGCGGTCAATTTCGACCAGTGACAGATCGCCCATCGGGTCCTGGCTGGCGGATTCGTCAAACAGATTGTCTGTCGGCGGCGGTGTAAAGCCACGGTAGGGATCCCGCGGCGGCTCCGGCGGCATCATCAGCGGTACAGGCTGTTCATCCTCTTCCGGTATGCCGTCGTCTTCATCAGCAAAGGGTTGAGGATCCAGTGCCTGCAGGGCCTTGCCCGGAGGGTTGCTCGTCGGTGTTGCTCCGGCGGGTGCCGTTTCCTTACGCTGGACAGCGGCAGGTTGTTCTCTGTCCGCTGCGTTATCGTCAGTCAGCGCGCGTGAAGGCGTGGTTTTCTCTGTTGTCTTGTCATTGCCGAATATGCCGACAGGACCATCGTCATCGGCAAACAGCTCGGTATTGATATCGAGATAGTCGTCATCAACCAGGGAGCGCGAGGCTTTGCCACGGGCAGAGAACAGGGCCTCCACATCCTCATCATCGTCGCTGACCGGGGTGTTGCCAGGCTCTTCATCTTCAAGCATCAGGGTGAGGTCTGAGTCTGGTTCATCCTGCAGGT
>CETZ01125457.1_pt1 | contig 18792 bp, 12 predicted proteins | sample 531441 | NCBI WGS metagenome assembly CETZ01 (sample SAMEA2623098, study PRJEB7988) | marine metagenome | isolation source: saline water (ENVO:00002010), including | reverse complement strand
ATCAAGTTCTGTGTTCTGAATTTACTGGTTACAATTGCACCCATTTTGAATACTCCTTAAAATTATTTAGTTTGATTAATTAATCACAACTATTTATACGTCTTATTGATTAAAAATTAACATTGTTCTTATGATGGCGGAACTGGCCACACATTACTTTCATCAATGATAGTAGTATGTTCGTGGTCCCCTAATCCGCCGCCTGCAGTGCTTTGACTCCATTCACCGCCTTGTTGTACGCTACCAGTATAAGATATCAAATTGTGATTATCATAGTCACTGGTCTGTGATACTATACCGTATCCGCTTCCGTCCCACTCAAGAACTAATTCGTGCGTATATTGTGCCGCGTGAGTAGTATCTCTCTGTGGAGTAGTTATATATGCCCCACCCAATAGACTGACATAATCTGCAACACTTAACCAATAATCGTGGTCGTGATAACCACCAGATAGTAAGAATGTATGAACAATTGTTCCAGTACCTGGTATGATATCGAATTGGCTGATTCCATCTACAACAAACGCCCCATCATTACCAGTATTCGGATTGAATTTAATCGTATATCCGTGATAATGACTCTCTCCACCATTCGGTGAATCAAAGAATATGAAGCCATAATTAGCATCTTGGGCGTTGATTAACTCATTTGCCTGTGCTAGAGTGACTGGCTCACACATTCTGCCCGCATATTGGCCTGCTGTATCAAGAGTACATCCTGTAAATAATAGATGGTCGTGACTGCCTTCGCCCTCAATGAACGATGGCTGAATCCAAACAATCGGTGGATTATTCGCTTGAAGAATTGTATTAATCCACGTCTTTCTTTCTGCCAAATCTTCGACTGTCTCTGTCGTTACTACATCAGAAACATCATAAGTAATTACTGGGTCTCCGACAACAACATTATTTGTACCATTAGAATAGAAGGTCGTTGTCGTTGTAGTCGTAGTGACCTGAATAGTCGTTGTTTCAGTCGTTGTGACCAAATCACTATACGTTGTTATTATAGTCGTATCACCTGGGTCTGGCGTATCAGGATACGTGGTCGTAACTGGCGATAATTCTGTTGATGTCTGTGAAGTAGTAATATTCGGTGCAGAATTAAGAACCTCATCACTTGTTTCTATCTTCGTTACATATATGCTACCACCTGTTTGTTGTGGTGTAACCTCGAAATTTGGATTCCATTCAATTGTTAAGTTATGCCAGTGAAGCCCTTCTGAAAGATTCTCGACTACAGATATATAATATTTTGATGGGTCTTGAAGAACATCTTCAATACCGCCTCTAATCCAAGTTATAGAAGATTCACAATAGAATATATCGAGCGTATCATTCCATTTGATTGTATATTCGTGAAAATGGGCGCCCTCAATAGAATCGTAAATAATAACTGAGTCTACAACTCCATCAATCAATTGCATACCTTGTTCAATTGTTAATCCATCACAATAACGAATTTGATTGATAAGCGGGCCTTCAGCAAATGGCCCAACAAGTGTACCATTATGAAAGTGAGGATGTGAACCACCAGGATATGGATAACCAGGTGAACCAAAATCAGGCACTGTCTCTAATAACTCGTTAAATCCAGGTCGTGAAGAAAGATTTGAAACATTTGTTGGATGTGCGTGAGAACGTGGGTCAGTTTCATAGAACTGAGCACCATCATTTGATTCCCATTTCTCTACATCTAAAGCAACAAACGACAATAAATTATCGTCATATGTAATTTGTATACCGTGATAATGGTCTCCGTTAGCGATAGATGAATACATTATTACTTCATCAACATCACCATTAATTAAGTCGGTCGCCTGATTATCATCTAATGCTAATGATTGTCTGCCAGTATTTACACCAATTGTATCTAAGTAAGTGCCATTGAATGAGTGTAAATGGTCTGGTTGAGACCCTGCTAGATTATCCCAATCGTGTGCATTTGATAGAGTAATATCAGGTGCAGTGTATAGTGGTGTACCATTCCAACCCAGATGTGTTAACACACCATCCATTGTGAGAGTATGTTCGTGAGTACGTAGAACTGTATCTACTGGACTATATTCGCCTACGCCATTTACATCCCATAATTCTTCTACTTCATCAGCAACAAATTGTTGAGTAGAAAGATTCCACATAATTTTGTACTTGTGATAATGTAGATTTTGTCCACTATCAGTAATGGAAGAGAAAACAATAACTTCGTTAACAACACCATTTGCTAACTCTTCTGCTTGAATTCTTGTAATTGGCATTGCAAGTCTATCTGTGTTTGCACCAAATGTATCTAGTGTTGAACTATCAAAGTAATGAACGTGAGTATTTTCACCATATTCATTCGCACCTAAAATCTGTAAAATAGGAGCAGTTTCAATATAGAATGTCGTTGGTCCATCTTCTTCTTCGGGTGACCAAGGGGTATCTGCGCCAGTATCATATGGTTCCCACTCTCCGGTTTCTGAGTTATAGTGCCAGCCAGCAGATGAACCAATTTGAATTTGTTCGTCTAAAACGGCTGACCACGAAATAATTACTGGATGAATATGTGACTGAGGGTCATTCCATTCCCATATTGGGAAGAACGCATCCCATTCAGTCATCTCAATATCTGATATTTCAAGTGCATCAAATTGTTCTAGGGCTGGGTCGTATGTTACTTGATATCCGTGAACGTGTGCCGTTTCAGATGCTGGTATTTGAGATTGTGCAGGAGTTTCAGTAGACGAATCAAATGTCTCTGTCAATTTGTATATGGCAGTATTGTTTGGTCCAGTGCCTTGATACGTGTTAATACCAACACGAGTAGAGATATAAATCTCTCCCGCAGTATCTTCACCAATCGTTAGTAATGACCTATCGTGAGTTGTTAATGTTACTATCTGTGCAACTGGGTCCCAGAATGAAAGTGCTTTTCTTTTCCAACCAATCGCACTGCTCCAAGTTGGTTCAGAGAATGTATCGTGACCTTCTGGATTCGTTTGACCAATTAAATTAAATTGATTATATGTGGCATTCCACATAATAGTAAATGTATGTGTATAAAGATTTGCGTGAACACTATCAGACTGAACGACAACTACAGTGGAACCAGGGTTCGCTTGTAGAGTTTCTACTTGTGCAGGTGTTAATTCGCAAGTGTGACTATGGTCAGCAATTGGAGTTCCGCTTGAGTTTGGTGTTATATCAAAAGTCGCTGTAAGTCCCTCTGGGTCCTCTTCAAGTGCATATAGATGTCCAGAAGTGCCTGCCCAGCCTGTACTCCAATCACCAAATATATACTTGTCTGTCATACCATCTAATAGAGTACCACGATATACGTAGCCACCAGAGATACTAATGCCAGTTCCGTGACTATATTCGTGTATCGGATGTTTTAAATCATTTAAATATGCTGTAGTATTAGCATATTGTTGGTCAAGTGCGATTTGGTCGATGATTGCTTGGTCTTCCTCGTAGAAGTGATATGCCTCCATCACTCTCCAACCATAGTTGCCACCGGCTTCTATAATATTAATTTCTTCAAACTTATTTTGTCCAACGTCTGCACACCATAATCTATCTTCGCTATCGAAAGAGAAGCGCCAAGGATTACGTAATCCATATGCGAATATCTCTGGTCTGAAATATACTAGACCAGTATCGCCATATAGTTTCGCATTAGCGCCTGCAAATGGATTATCTGCAGGGATTGTATACGGTATTCCCTGCACGACATCTTCAGTCGGGTCTATTCTAAGAATAGTGCCGAGAAGATTAGATGGGTTCTGAGCATTACCATAAACACCGTGACCACCGTGTCCGCCTGATGACGATGTATCACCCGCTGAACCGCCATCTCCAAGTCCAATGTATAACATTCCGTCTGGTCCAAATCTAACTTCACCACCATTATGATTCATATCTGGCTGTGGAATTTCGAGAAGAATCCTTTCAGTCGCAACGTCTACACTCGCACCTGCCACATTAGCAGTAAATTCTGAGATAACAGTAGTCGAAAGTGGATAACCGTAGGCACCAGTTGCTGGTCCTTGTTCTGTCATATAAAAGACGTATAACTTACCGTTTGTTGCGTAGTCTGGATGAAATGCTAGTCCTAAAGTACCACGTTCATCATAAGCACCAAATGGGCCTAATCCAATAACGTGTTGTATAGTCGTTAAGTCAAAGAATCCTTCTGTAACACCCGTTGTTGTGTGTAAGAGATATACAAGTCCTGACTGGTCAACAATAGCAATTTTATCTGGGTCCATCGGATATGCTACCATTGTTGCAATATCTGTAACTTGGTCTGTTACTAGAACATCACCAAGTAAGTCGCCTGTGTCGCCAGAACCTGGAACAGATGCAATAAAGTTGCTTGAATATATTCTAACCCAGTCTACATCTGGAATTAATGTGTCGCTCCACGTCTGAGTATGTTGGAATGTAAATGTCGCTTCACCAGTATGAGTGACAAGAGTTGCATCATCTATAGAATTAAAGACGTTTTGTGGCCAAGTGTTACCTGCGTAGTCACTTCCATCCATTATTGATGGGTCAACAATTAATTCTGGTCTGAAGTTATAACATATCCAAGTCGTAACTGGTGTATAAGTAAATCCGTGAGTTAAGTCATTGCCTTGAAAATCTGTGTGATTTTCCCAGTCAGAGTCATACGTAACTGTATATTCGTGATAGTGTGCAGTCAAACCACCGGCACTATCTATTGTGCCCCCTTGAAATACTCCGTCAACTGTATTTGGAACGCCATCAGCAAGTTTACCAATATTATCGTATAGAGTAACTGAGGCAACTACGCCATCAATTAAGTCTCTCGCCTGTTGTCTTGTAAGACAATCAGAAGTACGTCCTCTTTGTCTGTCTACTACTTGTCCATCTTCAAACCAGTGTATGTGATTCGTAGCCTCTGGAAGAAATGCTGTTGTGTGTACACTTGCGTGAAACTCTGGAATCTCAAAGGCATTGTGACTTATTAATGCTCTTGCTTGGTCATAAGAAAGACCAGAAGCAGTTTGTTCTGTTCCGTGTACAATTAAATTTGGAATTGCTTCCCCATTAAAAGCGTGGTCGTGGAATGCCGCAGTGCCGACTGTTATATCTGGCAATTCAAGTCCTTTAGTTACCATCGTATGAACTAGAGGGGCAAATCCATTCTTTCGTCCGTGAGAGTGAATCTCATCAGGTGCATTTTCAAATGCTTGAATTTCGACTGAATCAATAACATCATTAGTAATACCGTATACTTTCTGAACGATAGTATCTTCTCTGTTTTTCTCGAAAAATCCATAAGACTTTTCTGGAGCATATTCGGCTTCGGGTAGAAACGCTTCGACCCATTCGACCATTCTCTGAAGATGTTTGAATACTCCCATTTCCCAAATACTGCAGGAAATCATACGACCGTCTGTCGCACTCTCTATGTCATCTCTAATAACTAATTCAGTTACCGATGGTGGAAACTCATCAATTGGAAGAACTTTAAGAAGATTATAGAATTCAAACAATACTTTTTCTGGATAAGCATCAAGTCCCAACTTAGCAGTATCATTCAACCAAGAAATTGTATATAATTTTTCTTTAACAGAACTACCAATTCTCTGTGAATCGAGTTCTAAGCGTACAGATAAATGGTCGCCAGGGGCTAACCAATCACTCGCTGAAATTAGAGATGCCCTATTCTCAAGGGTACTCATCATTTCTATGACATATTCTTCAAATCCCTTCTCAAGATATACACCAAAACCAGTGTGAGCGTGTCCAAGTCTGCCGTGTTGTTCTGACTCTTGGTCCCAGATATCGATAGCAACATCAAGATAGGAGAAGATATAGATAAGTGCTTTAACATAATCTTCAGGCATCTCAACAGTCATATCAACTGTAGACTGGAATGAGAACTCAGCAAATAGTTTAAGACCAACTGGGTGAACCAGTTTCTTTAAGACTTCTCGATATGATTGAATAGGAACTTCAGATTTAACCACATAAGAGAAATCTTGATAGTAATCGTTGTCTTGTAGTTTTCTATCAGAAGATAAGAATGCGGCAGAATCTAACCAATAGCCATTTGTTTTCCAAACAGCCGTATTAACAAGTGGTTGTGTATCTGGATTAACAAGAGCCTCGCAAGTCTCTCTACTATCAGGCGGTACTGAAACTCCAGTTAGAATATCATTTTCTACAGTCTGTATAACAGTATCAACATCAAGAAGTGGGTACCACGCCAAGAATGCTGATTCACCATAATAAGGCGAATCAACTATGTGACCTTCTGGGTGAAGTGCGCCCAAACAGTCAATCATATTGTTGAAAGTGTATAGAGTGGGCCAATCAACTGACGTTGTACAGAAAGATATAGTTGGATTAGGTTCCCAATATTGACCGCCCGTATTGTAAATCTTTTCTCCAAGTAAGAAATCGCCCGCAACATTCAGCAAATTCATCTTGAATGGATTAACGTCTATACCAGTTATTTCAGCAGTCGCTCCAGAAGTTAGACCTGTAATCGAAACTCTTTCAGGTACAAAGTGTACTTCATTCGGATGACCAGAAACATACATCCATTTGTCTAACCATTGATGACCATTAACAATACATTCACCTTCAGTTCTTATGCCCTCTGAAATAACGATTGCGACATATGGAGTTACAAATTGTTGTGTTCCTATATCTTCCCAAATCGGTTCGTTTTTAACAAAGGTTCCGTTAACTTCTGTGAGTAGTAGTCTTTCGTAATCTGTAGTAGAAATGGACTCATCCATATCTACGAATGCAGTAGCACCCGAGATTTGACCGACTATCTTTTTATTGTATATTGCTCTGACAGTTTCAGCAACGTGTACATTTTCAGTCTCGCCATAATATTCGGAGTTTGCATCTTCACTTGCGTGGTCAGTTAGAATTGTAATCCATTGAGGTTCATACCATATAGACCCAGATGCTTTCATCATCCATTGTTTTGGATACATCGTTTCAACAGTCGTATCAAAATCTCGTCTGAAGAGAAAGTCTAGTGCAGAAGTAGTACCTTTCTGCCTATATACTGGCTGAATGTTCTTTGCTAAGAAAGATTTTGAAGTTGTTGGAACTTGGGGGTCAATAGAAGTATGAGGAGTACCGTGAAGATACTGCTTCTCAAATTCTGGGATAAATTGGTCTAGAGCGTGGTCAACATCTACGTTCTGAATTAACTCAGTTATCTGATTATATTCACCGAGTTCGCCATTAACACCCGTTTCTCGCTCTAAGTATTCAAAATACTTTCGGAGAAAGGTGATGAACATCGGATGGTCTTCCCGAACATAATCGGGGACCATACGCTCCACAAAGATTGATAGAAACTTCGCTGGAGATTTAGTAAATTTATCGTTTGCCATTTGTACCTATACCCATCAAGATATCGCCTGCATTGTAACACTACTTTGATTTAGTACCAGCAGGTTACTTCTTATTGCAGTAATGTCGTTTGACTGTGGTATAGCGTACAAACTAATTACTGAGTTTGTGTCCAGAACTGGTCTAAATCCGAGTAACTCAATAATTCCATTTTCATAGTCAATGGTTCCTTGTTCAGTATTCAAAAATTGTTCGTTGACAATATCATACAGAAGAATATTCCCTTGACCATTGTCAAGTAATGCGTACTGTGTGCTAGTTTCTGTATTGCCAAATACTGAGGAAACAGCAGAACCCGGAGTAATTGCATTATCATATTTGAAAATGTAGTTACCAACGGTGTTCGATGCTTGTATGAAAAATTTCTTATAAAATTTAACAGAAGTCAAGTTATTACTAATAGAAGGGTCAGCAGAATCAATAGTATTTCCAAGTTGAGAATATCTCAAGATGGATTTAAATGCACTAACTTCTGCTTCAAAGAAGGCCGCAATATCTTCAATAATTTTCGTTTGAACTTCACTAGATGACATTGCTGTTAATACTGGATTATATTTAACTGTAGTCTCGACATCAATATACGTATATTCTGGTGCAGTAATAATAGGATTGATTGCCAGCATATTATATTTTGATAGAATATCCTCTGTTAATTTTTGCTTTGTTAGAGGTGATAATTCAAGACCGTGTCTTGGTTTAATACAGATAAAGACAGCACCATATTGTGGTGGGTCATTATCTTCTCCGCCCCAAACTGCAATAGACTCAATGTTTGGATATTTTTCTATCAAAATACTTTTATAATCTTCAGCCGTTACTGCCCTATCTTGTCTTTCATAGGCTCGCGGCGCTGTTGATTTAATGTTTTCTGTACTCTCTGGAAAAGAACCAAGAGAAGAAACATCAACAGTGTTTACTGTTACTAGACTCGCTGTATAGACACTATCAATAGTTGATTCTAATGCGAATGTTTGCTCATTAATTGTTGAAGTATAATTTCCTGTTTCTCCTAGAGTAGACAAATATGTTATTTTAATGACTTGACCATCAAGAGGTCTTTTCCCGAAAATACCATTACCAAAATAAATTTCTGTAACTCCATCGAGTCCTTCTTGTAAGAAGTATATAAGTGATTCATTATTCAATTCAGATAAAATTTCATTTTCGGCCCAAGGTTTATCATTAACAGTCATTTTGATAGTTGACCTATCACACGTTGGGTCGTTAACTAAAAATGCTTGTGTTTCAGAAATAGCATCATAAGTCCATTCTAAGCCCTTCAATGAACCTTGACGTAATGTAATTTCTCCTGCAAAGTCTCCGCCTTCATCTTCAAAAATATTGATTGTGTCTAGATTAGTAAAAGGTAATGGTGTGCCGTTAATATTCGATACAAAGTGTGTGCCCTCTTCTATAACAATATAAGATGGGTCATAACCAGTCGTATCGAATTGTAATTTGACAATTGCTTCAGAGGCCGTCGCTGATTTTGGAACATATCCAATCGCTTTTGCGTGAGATACTACAGAATTTCTCAGGGTAGCCGTATCAAGAAATGATTCGTTGATAGCCATATTTGTATGAAAGCCCATATAATGAGTTGTGTATGCCATAACATCTAACATAACACTCATACCAGAGCCTTCAAAGTCGTAGTCTATAAATTCATTTTGGCCTTTTAGATACTCTTTGATGTTACTCTTAATACCATCAAACTCTAGGTTTGATAAATCTAATGCTTTTGGGTTATTTGTTGCCATATTCCTGCTACCTCAATCTATTTAAGAAGAAATCTAATTCTACTGGAGAGCCTTCGTTGATTGGAAAGTATACGATTGAAACTTCATATCCATTTCTATCTGGGTCTGCCGTTACCTGAACTCCTTGTAATTCAATTCTGGGCTCGAAGGAATTAATTGCTTGTTCAATAGCCCCTTCCAATATAACACGAGTCTCAGTAACCATAGGCTCAAACAATGAATGATATATTGTTGAACCAAAATCACTTTGAAATACTCGTTCTCCTCGCTGTGTTTTGATGATATTAATGACGGAACCGTTAATAGCATCGACATCTGAACGACCTACAATATCATTGGTCAATGGATGTACAAGAAAATCGAGGTCTAAATCTCTATACTTTCTAAGTCTTTTTGTATGAATCGGTGCCGGCATCGAATTCTTCCTCTATTGTCTACTATATTTATACTAACCGTTCGTAATCTCGCATTTAACCATTTGCAAATACGTTACCAGAACCAGTCTGATTTGAAGAACCACAATCAACTGCATCTCCAATTCTCGACCAAGGCTTACTATTCACAAACACATTCGGAGACCCACTCGCTTGAGAAGCCCCGTGAGGCACACAAACGGGACATCCGTGTGGCTGCCAAGCATCTCCTACTCTATGCGCCGCAAGACTATTAGCAAACACATCAGGAGAAGCACTAGCATTTTCTCTAGGAGGGTAACACCCGTGTCCTGTACAAATATCTGTTAATCTATGAACTGCTGGCATATTAAGCGTTCTTCCCTAGTAATGCACTGAAAGTCAATGATGGTAATTTTTTAGCATCAAATGCCTTCGCTGATGGTACTTTCGATTTTGTGTTTACATTCTTTTTATTCGTGTATAATCCCCAAGATTCGAGTGCTTTGTTGGCAGATGTACTTCTTTCTGTTCCTTTTGCACAAACCCAAGCCCCATTTGCGTTTTCACACACCGTTTTCGACCTGGCAGTGTCAATATCATAAGAACGACTTCCACCAGAAGCACCAGTAGAACTCTCTTGTTGTTCAATCCATTTGCCACTATATTGTTCGCAAACTGATTTTCCTGGTAGATATGGGTCGACTTTTGTTGCTCCATACTTTGCCATCACTACTACTTCAGCAGATTGATAGATATTCCCGTCATCACCCATCACATACTCACCAGAACCTGATGCCTGTGCCGCATCAACTTTTGCTTGTAAAGTCGCTGTATAGAAACTTGGTTCAATCAATTTATATCCGTCTGGAAATGCCAAAGCAGTAAAATCACAAGACCCGACTTCTTTTGAAGAAGCAACTGCAGGTTTTGGCTTACATCGACAAGTTTCTACATTTGACCAATCACCAGTTTTCATTGCGTGTTCTATTGCTTCCATTGATTGATGATAATCAGATACGTCACCACCAAGATTAGATTTATATTCTGCGGCCGCTGTTAAAGAAGATGCTTGAGCAATCGCCGCACCGACCATAGACTTTACTGTGCCCGGCATTGCCTCTGCAACTGCAAAACTGGCTGACGCAAGAGGTAAAAATGGTGCAGGGTCATTCGCATCAGGAGATGATTTTGCAGGTGGCGATTTCTTTAATGGTTTAGATGCTACTGCAGGTGCACCAAAGAGTTTAGTGGGGTCAGCAATAGCATCTCGAATTTTAGTCGCAATTACTGGTAGACCGCTGTCCGCAATAGCAGAAGAGGGACTCATTGGAGGTGCATCGCCTACAATATTACCGAAAACAGCAGATAAAGTTGGTGCAATACTGCCCATCGCGGCTTCAATTGAACCTGCGATTTGTACTTCATTCTCTGTCATTTCTCTCTCGTTCCAAGTACCGCCAGTTTCACCGCATTCTGCTTGACTTCTATTTGTAGAACTGCCTCTTTCTAAATTTCTATTATCAACGCCACCAGAACACCATCCAACTTTATGTACTTTCGCAACGGCTTCTTTGTCTCGGGCGACTGCTTCATATTTTTTATCGGCCGCATTAGCAATAAAAGTTTCTTTTGTATCAGCGAAACGATTTACTCCTGCTTTAATTTCTTTTGTCAGAGTTTTAACGGCATCTTCTTTTGGTACCCAACCGACTCCGTGAATATATGTTAACGCATCTGCGGTATATTCTTCGCCTACCTCTGCTATCTCAGTGCCAGAAGGAATACTATCAGCAACAGTTGACAAACTCTTTAATCCTTCTTGAGCGGCCTGTGTGAACTTCGGTACAGTGGGTACACCACTTGCTAGTCCACCTAAAATTCCACCTAAATCGATAATAGGGTCTGTAGGAGTTACTGATTGTCCAGTTGCTTGTTCGTATAATTTAACGATATCTGCCATCACTGGTTCAGCAATATGAGATAACATTTGATTATTATTTACAAGGGCACAAGGGTCAGACGTTGCCAATTTAGCAAATGCGGCCCATTGTGCTAATTTAGTGAGAGCGGCCTGCATTGCATCAACATCTTTTTGTATCAGACCATTAAGGGCACCCATCATATCGCCACACATATTATTCATTCCTGATATAAGACCTTGTATGACACTGGTATTAACCAGAATATCAGCCAATTTATTTGGGTCAGTTAAATCACGTATGATGTTATCGAGTCGAGATGATATTTGTGGTATATCGCCTAAGTTTAGTGCATCATCCATTATGCCGGCAGATTCAAATAATGTAGCAAATCCTGCCACACAATCTATCATTGCATCTGCTGAACCTAGTGCATCAGATAATTCTCTTCCTGCTTGTTGAATGCCTGAATTTTTAATGTAATCTGTTGACGCGGCTCTTAAGGCATCTTCAGCAAAGTCTCCACAGTGTGTGAACGCATCAGATACGTCTTGAACTTCTTGCAATACTCCCAATATTTCAGAGGCATCATTAGGGAATGCCGTTTGAATAGCAACTTGGTCAATCTTATCCATAACGTGGAGTGACACTGCGGTTGACTGCATTCTGGCAACTTGGTCAAACGCAGGCGACCGTAACTCGCCGCCAACTCTTGTTAGAGCATCGTTTACGTCAGAGAAAAATGATGTTCCTCGCTCTGCTATAAGGGCGGCACTTGCTGTTGTCGATGTTGATATTCCTGGTTCTGGCATTTTAATTATTCCTAATTACATAAAAAGTGGTTGATTTATTCTATTATAATTGTGAAACATACCAAGGTCTACATTTTGACTATGAAGAACATCTGCTTGATATAATACCATTCTATTATATACCATTTTGGCCTCAAATTCACAAGTATATGGGTTGTTTCCATCTACTTTAGATTTAACGTACTTAACTTTTTCGATATCTTGTTCTATATGGTTTAGATGTTGAGCCCATTCTGGCTCTAAATCATATGGAATACTCATCTCGCCATTATGACTATACAAATTTGTTCCGCCTGCACACTCTTGTGGAGTGTTTAAATAAATCACACTTCCAAATTGAAAAGATGAGGCTTCTGGGTCACTCATCCACCAATCTTGATGAGGTATTATGCCTATCGGATTCGCCTTTAAAGTCTCTTCATTTAAAACATTCACTAAAAAGCCTGCTTTGCCCCAATTATTCTCAAACTCTTTTTCATCAAAGGTTGGAAAGTATTTGGTACATAGATGAAAATATACATCATATAATTTTTCTTTTACTTCGGATGTCTCATAAAAGCCTCTTACTCCAGGGAATCCATTCACCAAATCAGACGAATCATCATCTTCTAAAGACAGTGCAAGTTCCCGCACTTCATCTGGATTCTTGTAAAAATTATCAATGATGATTGCAGTTCTACCTTTAATATCTTCGGTTATCTGCGGTGTCATATTTTCGTTTGGTTCAAACATTATGGATTTAAGTGTATAACACTTCCTTTAATTGTGTGTACTGAACCTGATTGGTCAAGTTTAGTTCCGGCAGTAGAAATTTGTGTATTTCCTAATACATCTACTGTCCAATCTTTACCTACTTGTACTATCCAATTTCCTGTAACTTCCATCTTATAATCACCGCCTACTTTGAGATGAGCATTGCCATCAACTGTTATGTACATATTACCACCGTCACCAACACCCTCAAGTCCATTTACATTCGGCTTAACGTGTACAAAATCATCTCCTAATGTGATTTTATAGTTGTCTCGTTGTATCTTTGTAACTTTTGTTCCAGTCTCTCGAATCTCTTCAAACGTACCAGTTTTGTGCCATTTCATAAGTCTTTCGTGGTCTACTGTGTCGTCCCATTCTTCTACGTGACCACTTTCGCTTACTCTAGTGTGATTGAATGGATATGACGCATCAAATGGATTCTCAGGTTCATCCCATTTCGTTTCTTCGAGAGCAATAATTACTTCTTTATCTTCTTCACGCCCACCCTCTGTATCGAGTGGTGTCATTTTAGAATCGAATTCTTCTGCCTCTACTGGTTCTTTAAATGTTCGTCTTGCTCGTCTATATGTATCTGGCTCAACTAAATGAGTTTCTTTTGGATAAACTTTATTTGGGTCATTAAAGCCTGCAGGTTTCGGTGCTTCTAAAGGATAACCACCAATCGTTCCCATCACAATAGGCTCTTGACAGTTCTCACCATCTCTAAAGAATCCTATTACCCAAGTGCCTTCAACAGGCCCAAGAGGAGTTGTTCCGATTCCATTCATCGATGCTGAAGTAATAGGTGCCATCGGATGTGCCCAAGGCAAATCTTCTGTAGGAATACCTTCTTCAAGCCCTTGTTCTTTTAATTCTGTGTGTATGCCAGCAATTCTAACTTTCATACGTCCTAGTTTCATAGGGTCTCGTCTATCTTCTACGACACCCGTAAACCAAATAAATCCATCAAATCCCATAAATTGCATTATCTTATCCTCTCGCTGGTATTACTATATCTGGGTCACCATAGAACCCATCTTTCATACATTCTAATGTCATTACATATCCCCAATTATTAATTTTATGATGTATTGCAGTCACTAACCATTTTCCTGTTAAATATTGGTCGTACGGTTCTTTGTGGTTAGGTAGATGAGTTGGAATTTGCAAATTTACGACATCACCCGCAAAAAGATTTGAGTCTCCAGGAACATCAAACTGAATAACATTCTTAGTCAATTCGGCTCTCTTCATAGCATACCAAGGATAATGACTATTTTCTCCCTTATCGTGAATATCATACAAGTAATTAGAACTCATAAACCCCATATTTTGCTTTATATTAAAGTCGGCAAATGGCATACCAGGTGGTCCATTAAGACCAATTCCTTCTGCATTAATCTTATGCTTTTTCTCATCATATTCTATTTCAAATGTCTCTAGTTTCTTTTCTAATATATTATGAGTTAATATAGAACTCGCATATTGACCATTCACTTGTCCAGTAGAAATATCAAAGCGTGATTTTTCCATATAATTTTCCATCATAGCATCATCTACTGTTATTCCTGACCGACTGTGAGCAACCGGCATCGGCATATTCTTCAAATGATAGTTTCTTTTGGAGGGGCCATTCTTTAATTCATCAATGGTCGTGAATTTAAATCCGTCATTATTCTCAAAGAATAGAAAGTCTGATGCTCCATCTTCGGAGACACTGTTCTTGGCAAGAAAATTTATTAACTGGAAGGGATTCCAATCTGGAACAACCATATTCTTCTCGTGTAGAGTTTTGGTTGTTTTTAAATCAGTCCAAATACCGTGACTGCCAAACTCCAAAATATTGACACCGACATAATCTACTATTTCAGATGCCGTCATTTTCGTGAATGACCGACTGATTTTCTTTTTGTTGTTTATAAAAACATACTTAGATACTATTCCTATATCATATTCAGTAAACTTTGGGTTGTGGATACCGTTGGCGATGCTATTAACGTAAAATTCTTTTTCTAGATTCGCACTTTTGGGGCCTTTTGTGTTTCCAGTAAATATATCAAAGTGTACTGTTTCTGCGCCAGAACCAACTATACCATTCGCCTCTACAAACCCTGTACCATCGCCCACTTTTATAACACCGAACATACAATTATTGTATATCGATTCAAATATAGACAACTGAGTGATAATACCACTCAACTCTCCAGATTTACCTTTATAATTAGAGAAGTTTACACTCCATTCCGAAGTAGTTCTCGGGTCAAGAGTTTCAAACTGTTGCGGCAAAGGCATAATGTATTACTCCTGTATTTGAGTTTTCGTCTGTCTCATCCACTCTGCAAATTCTGCCTCTACTCTTGGAATATGTTTAGGCTTCAACAACATTATTTGTCTTTTTTCATCATTTTTATGTAGTTCCCAAGCAAGATTAGTAATTGGTACTCTATCATTTTCAGGACTATCTTCGTCATAATGTTCATAAGTAGTATCTTCCCAGTGATGAATGCCATATCTATCGTCATATGCCATATCAACATAGGCGTGGACTTCTGTCTCTCTTTTTACCCAGTCATAAAATGGGTCAATGACTTTATTAATAACACATATAACCCACCACAAATCTTGGTCACCATAAACTTCTTCAGCCAATCTTTCTGGTGTCATAGTTTCTTCAATCAATGCTGAATAATAAAGCCCTTCATATTTTCTAACAGATTTTAGAAGGTCTATTCTATGGGTAATATCAGAGATTGAAACACCATTATACATTAACTTGGGAAGCATATGCGTATATTTAGCCATTATAGTCCTCCGTGTGTAACTTCGTTTTGAGTAACAACTGAATTTTCTTTTAGATTCAATGTTAACTGAGTTTCAATTGGTGCACCATCTTCATAAGCATTCCACGTTCCAGTTGGAGTATAATTTACTTCGAGAGACTGAATAAATGAGTCTTTGACTTGAAAGAGATGAGGGTTACGTTGCCCTTTATACCAGAATTCTACGCTGATAGTAGGTGGTATTCCTAATCGTCCAATATTTTTTAAAGTGTCTCCGTTTATCCCAGCGTTAGTGCCAGTGATTGCAGGGTCCATTTGCGCCTCGGCTGTTACTTGTTCAGCCACAGGTGCTGAAGTTGAGTGATTAACATCTTGTGCGCCACCGGCAATACCTTTAACAGCAGGAGAAGCATAACCTTTAAGAGCCGTTATAATTTGCTGAATATGTTTTTGTTCATTTCTATTCTTTGGAGTCATTCTCCAAGAGAAAGAATGTGACCTAAGGGATGCACCATCATAAAGTAATCCCATATGCTGATTGACTACAGACCCCATACCCATTTTTGCACTAACATTTAATGCAGTCACAGCCGACAATAATTTATTTGTTTCATTCGCCAGCCCCATTGCAGTGTTTCCTGCACCAGTGCGTACATTCTGTAATCCTTGAATAAAACTATTCCAACCACCTTCTCCTTCTTCATTCACTCCTCTATTTACCATCATATCTTCTACTTCACTAAAGCGTTGATTATATGCTGTGCCAAGAGTCAACGGCATAGGTAACCAAATATTCGATATAAGATATTTGTTTAAATGATGAGTTTGGCCATCGAATGAGTCATCTGATTTTTTTATTGGTACCCAAGACAGAACGGTCATTTTTGTCCAGAAATCTCCGGCTGATATCTCTTCTAGGGGAAATTTGAAAACTTTGGGTGCGCCTGTCTGCTTTGAGATTGTACCACCTGGTGTGGTCTGAGAAGTATCTTGAGCAAATCGATTGAATTTTAAATCTAAGCCCACAGCAAGACCGAGGGCCGCAGTCCCTCCGACTGCCGCAGAACGATATTTACTACCTTTAATAAGGCTTACTGCACCCTTTAATGCACTCATCTTAATTCCTCCGTTGTATTGACTCTAATAGGCTCTTCAACTATTTATATAAATAGTCTGAGATGGCATATAAAGGTAAATACAAAGTTCGTAATCGTGAAAAATATGTTGGTGCAGTTGACAATGTAGTGTATCGTTCCTCTTGGGAAAGACGTTTTATGGTGTACGCGGACACAAATTCCAAAGTAATTAGATGGAATAGTGAAGAGTTGGTGATTCCGTATCGAAGCCCATTTGACGGGAAGGTGCATAGGTATTTTCCTGATTTCTGGATTGAAGTACAAGACGAGAAAACAGGTAAGATTAACAATATGATAATAGAGGTAAAGCCAAAAGCCCAGTGTATGGAGCCGAAAAAACCAAAGACTGCGAGAAGTAAATATCGCTATATGAGAGAATTAAAGACTTGGAAAATCAATGAAGCAAAGTGGGAAGTCGCACGAGAATTCTGTAATGATAGAAAATGGCAATTTAAACTACTTACAGAGGACCACCTGGTAAGATAATATGGCCGCACTGAAAATAGCAAAAAAATTAGTATCAATCGCAAAGGGAACCACAAAAACTGCGAGTGATGGAAATCAATATCGATGGCTCGGAGCCCAGTGGGCTAAAGTGGGCAAGTCTGGCAAGGCTGGACAGATGGCACGCAGGGGTATCGCTGCCGAGTTAACTTCGTCTGAGAGTGGCAAAAGAGTTTCAAAGTCAAAACAGGCTAAGAAGTCAGTAGCGTGGTTCAAGAAAAAAGTCGGTGATTCTGCAAAGGGGTTCAAAAAGAAAACGGCCCTTGCGCCTGGAAAAATGTATACGTTCGGCTATGATGCTAAACTCAAAGCAATCCTCCCTTATTGGGACAAGTTTCCCCTCATTATTGTCTTAGATGTATACAAAGATGGCTTTCTTGGACTCAATTTTCATTATGTATCACCTATTGACCGAGCAAAATTCTTCGCAAAAATAATGAAATTCGCTACCCAAAAGGGTGAGCCAGAAGATATGACAGACAAAGCAAGATTTAATGTTAGTTGGGATGCAGTCAAAAATATCAAGGGGGCTGACAAGATGATACATAAATACTTATATGGACACGTAAGAACAAGTCTATTAGAAGCACCACCAAATGAGTGGGAGAATGTTATATTTCTACCATATCAGAGATTTGTGGGTGCATCTGCTAAGGCTGTTTGGAAGAAATAACTATGCAAATATCAGACTTTAATCTACTATTACAAGCAGGCAGAGAAACAGATTTTCAAAGGCCAAATCTCTATTCAATAGAAATAGGTCTTCCTGCCCCCGGTTCTGCTACGAATGGGACAGGTTTCTTTGGCAAATTTTATAATATGGGTGATGAGGGCGATACAAAAGGACTCTCATATATGGCTAAATCAGTATCAGTTCCTGGTAAGTCTATAGGAACAATTGATGCTAAACGCTTCGGTCCTGTATTTAAAGTAGCAAATGATATGATTGTGGACACGGTGTCTATGACATTTATGCTGAGTGAAGATTGGAGAGAACATAAGTTCTTTGATGGTTGGGTATCAGGTATTATGGGACACGTTAAAGAAGGCACAGGCACTACAGTAGGTAAGAATAGACAACTGTATACACTATCTTATTACGAGGAGTATGTTAGTTCAGTTAGTATTATTCCTCTTGATAGACAAGGTGGCGCTGTTGCTACAATTTACTTGCACGAGGCATATCCAACAAATGTAGGACCTGTTGAAATGGCTTGGGGCGAAGCAGGAGAAATCGCTACTTTTAATGTTACTTGGTCCTTTAGAGATTGGTTCCACGTTAAACCAGAAGGTTGGTGGGCTGATACTTCTGATAAGCCAGACGGAACAGTCCTGTCT
>CETZ01035687.1_pt1 | contig 18955 bp, 17 predicted proteins | sample 531441 | NCBI WGS metagenome assembly CETZ01 (sample SAMEA2623098, study PRJEB7988) | marine metagenome | isolation source: saline water (ENVO:00002010), including | reverse complement strand
CTCTGCTTGTAAGGCAGATGCTCTCCCAGCTGAGCTAATCACCCACACGAATAACGCTTTGTTGATTGAGGTGTTACGGCGTTGTTCCTCGCTCGAACCCTCGCCTACCATGTGGTATGTCTCGGGTATCTCACTGCGGTACGCCTTGTACCATTCTCAATCATCAAACCGCTCAGAACCTTAAAGATTCTGACAGTCAGGGACATCGTTATTTAACTTTGTCTCTGTGCTCATTCGAGCGAGTGGGCATTCTACTTACGCTGATCCGGATGTCAAACGCTTATTAAGTTTTTTTGTACTTTTTTCAGTGACTTGCGGTCCCGCTGTCGGCAGCGTGTTTTTTCCGGTCACGCAACACCAGCAGACAGGGGGTCAGCACCAGTGTCAGCACGGTGGCGAAGGTCAGTCCACCGGCAATGGCGGTGGATAACTGCGTCCACCACTGTGATGACGGCGCGCCCACGGAGAAGTGCTGGTGGATCAGGTCGATGTTCCATTGCAGCACCATGGGCATAAGGCCGATGACGGTGGTGACGGCGGTCAGCAGTACCGGGCGCATACGCATGGCGCCGGTGCGCAGGGCGGCTTCCAGCGGTGGTACTCCGGAGTTCTTCACATAGTTGTAAGTGTCGATCAGTACGATGTTGTTGTTCACCACGATACCGGCCAGGGCGATCACGCCAACACCGCTCATGACTACGCCGAAGGGTTCGCCACGGATCAGCAGACCCATCAGTACCCCGGCAATCGACAGTACGATAGCGCTCATGATGAGCCCGGCCTGATAGAAGCTGTTGAACTGGGTCACGAGGATGGTGACCATGAGGAAGATGGCGACCCCGAAGGCGCTGGCAAGGAACATCATGGTGCTGGCCATCTGCTCGAAATCACCGCGGAATTTCGGGGTGACACCGGCTTCCACCCAGTCAAACTCTTTGAACTGTTCGCCGATTTCTTTGATCTTCTCGGCTGCATTCACTCCGGGACGTACGTTGGCCTGAATCAGGTAACGGCGCTTGCCGTCGATGCGGATGATGTCGCCGCTTTTCTGGAAGGGGGTGCGGGTCATGAAGTTACTGGCCGGAATCTTTCCCTGCTCCGTCTGCACATTAATGTTGCTGAACTGGTCCAGATTGCGTTGTCCCGGCGGGTAGCGCAGCACCACATCAATCTCTTCGTCGGCCTGTTCCGGCTGGAACTGGCTGATGATCTGGCCACCGGTGGTCATGCGGATCAGGGCGCCGATGGATGACACGCTGGCGCCGTAACGTGCTGCCGCTTCACGGTCAATGAGCATGCGCCACTCAACGCCTTCCAGCGGGCGGTCATCACGTATGTCTTTCAGGTCGTCGTCTTTTTCCAGCAGGGCCCGGACTTTTTCCAGCATCCCGACCAGTTTCTCCGGATCGTTACCGGTCAGCTGCAGCTGCAGGTCAGCACCGCCACCGGGGCCGCCTTCCTGCTTACGGGTCTCGACGATAATACCGGGCAGGTCGCGGGTGCGGTCTTCAATGTCATTGAGCACGTCACTGGCCGGACGGCGCGACTCCCAGTCAACAAATTCCAGCTGCAGGCGGCCGATCAGGTCCTGGGCGCTGTCGCCGGGCGGGCTGGCAAACACCGAGGTATAAATGGATTTGATTTCACCCATGTCGTAAACGCGCTGCTCAACCCCGTGTACCAGTTCTTCACGTTCAGCAAAGGAGAGGTTGCCGCGGGCGCGGATATCGACCATGCCGACGTCGGCATCCACATCCGGGAAGAACTCCGTGCCGTGGCCGAGTGAGCCATAAATAATGAACGACACCAGAACGGCGCCGAGCAGTCCGACCGTGACTTTCCAGGGGTTGTGCAGGGCTTTGTTGAGCAGGCGCACATAGGCCCCGGCAAAACCGCCCAGCTCCTCAAACTGGCCACTTTCAGCGGCTTCGATGGCTTTCAGGGCACTCTGGTCATGATGACCGGCGCGGCTGAGGATGGTACCGATGGCCGGAATCACAATCAGCGCCATGATGAGTGACGCAGACAGGGTAAACAGCAGGGTCAGCGGCAGGAATTTCATGAATTCACCAACGGTATCCGGCCAGACTAACAGGGGCAGAAACACCGCCAGCGTGGTCGCGGTAGACGCGATGATCGGCCAGGACATACGTTGCGACGCTTCACGGTAAGCTGTCATGGGCGCCGCGCCTTCGGCCAGTCGCCGGTCGGCGTATTCGGTGATGACGATGGCACCGTCGACCAGCATGCCGACCGACAGAATCAGAGCGAACAGCACCACCATGTTCATGGTGTAGCCCAGTGATGACAGCACGATAATGGCCATCAGGAAGGCGCCGGGAATGGCCAGGCCGACGAGGATGGAGTTGCGGATACCGAGGCTGCCGAGAATCAGGATCATCACCAGCAGGGTCGAAGTCAGCACACTGTTGAACAGGTCATTGAGCATGGTTTTGATCTGCTTGGATTCATCCTGCAGAACTTTGATCTCAATGCCGTCCGGCAGCACGCTCTTCGCTTCCTGTGCCAGGCTGCGTACGCTGTCGAGGGTATCAATGATGTTGGAGCCGATGCGTTTTTTGATCTCCAGCGCCACGGCCTGCTCACCGTTGACCTGAGCGCCTGTGGTCTGGTCTTTGAAGCCGAGACGGCCGACGGCGATGTCTTCAAACAGCACCACATTATCGCCGGATTGCTTCACTGGCATCTTCATCAGGCTGCGGATATCGTTGATCTGCCCCGGTACTTTGACACCAAAGCGTCCGGCTGTGTTGTCCAGGTCTTCACTGGGCACCAGCAGGCTGTTGTTACTGAACAGGGTGGCCACTTCACCGAGTGACAGGCCGTAGTTGTCCATGCGTGCCGGGTCGATGATGATCTCACCGATCTGCTCACGCTTACCGCGGATATTCACTTCCAGCACGCCGGGCAGGGCTTCAATGCGGTCTTTGAGGCGGTCGGCGGCGAGATACAGGATGTTCTCATCCACCGAGCCGGACAGTGTCACCACCATCACCGGGAACAGGGCGACGTTGATTTCCATCACCACCGGCTCTTCGGTATCGGCGGGCAGTTCGCCCTTGGCGTTATCCACCTTCACGCGTACGTCATTGAGCGCCTGATCAATATCGGTGTCGGTGTAAAACTCAAGCTGAATGGAAAGATGTCCGTAGGTCGCGGTGGAGATCATTTCCTTAAGGCCGTCGATGCCGCGCAGCTGTTTTTCCAGCGGTTTGTAGATCAGCTTGTCGGCGTCTTCCGGCGAAATCCCGGTGTGCACCACAGACACGTAGACAAAGGGTACGGTGATGTCCGGGTTACTTTCTTTGGGGATACTGAGAACACTGGCAGTGCCCATCATCATAATGAGCACAAACAGCATGACCACGGTGCGGCGGCGGCTGAGCACCGCGTCAATAAAGCCGTTCATCACTGTTTACCGGTGTTTTTGGCGACGGCTTCGACCTGTTCGCCGTCACTGACAAAGCCCTGGCCTATGGTAATGAGCCGCATCTTCTCACCGGGACCATACACCCAGACGCCGTCATCTTCAGCGGAGAGCAGGGTAACGGGCACTACTCTGACGCGGTCGTCTTCCGTCAGCACTTTCAGACCCAGCTGATCGTCGGCGGTCATGATCAGCAAGGCCGGTGACAGGAAGTAGGCCATGACATCCGGTTGCGGCACATAGAGGGTTGCGGTCTGGCCATCGAACAGGCCGCTTTGCGGGATGCCATCCGTAATGGCCATTTCGATGTCGTAACTGCGGGTCTGGCTGTCGGCACCCGCGGCAATATAGCGGATGGTGCCATCCACCCGGTTGCCGTTGAGCAGAATGGCGTACGCCTTATCACCAATCGCCACATCGGCGATGTCTTTTTCGGCAATGCGGCCTTTAACCAGCATAGGGTCGGTATCCAGTACCCGGGCCACGGCTTCTCCGGCCGGGACGTACTCGCCCAGCTCAACGTAGCGCTGATCAAACATACCGGTGAAAGGGGCACGGATCTGTGTGGCATCCAGCTGGCGGCGGATATCCGTCAGACTGGCTTCGGCGGAAGCCAGGCGGGCTTCGGCATTGATGACTTCTGATTCGTTCACTAACCCTTTGCGGAACAGGTCATGGCTGCCGCGGGTTTCGATAGTCACCTGCTTCAGGGTGGCTTCGGCCTGTTTCAGCCGTGCGGGCAGGTCGCGTTCATCGATGGTCAGCAGCAGCTGGCCTTCTTTGACCGGCAGACCCCGCTGGGTGCGGATGGAAGTGACCTTGCCACTGACTTCAGCGATCACATCAACGTTGCGCTCGGCTGAAACATGGCCGGTAGCCCGCACATTGCGGTGCATGGGTTGCCCGGCGTGGTCTTCATACTGCACCCGGAAGAGACTGGCTTCAGTGGTTAAGCTGCGGTCCGGTTGCTCCGGCGGGATTTCATCACCCATCATCATCCAGATCACAAGTACAACAGCGAGGCCTGCGGCCAGCAGGTAGGATTTGTTCAGGGGCATCCCGGTTTCCTTACATGTCAGTATCCGGCAGTGGGAAGGCTATCTGGCCACAGAAAGCCTGATGGGGCAACAGCCCGGTTTTTACCGGGCTGTATCAGGATTAAAGATTATTCCAGGCCATTAGCAAGCCGGTTCCGTACACGACTATGGCGATCAGGAGTATGTTCATGACTCAGCGTCCGTTCTTTTCCAGGTCGGCGAACTGACGTTCCAGTTCGAATTCATTGGAAATCACGGTGCGTTCCATGCTTTCCAGCCGCGAATCCAGCGCGCGGAACTTGTGCTTCAGGGTCGCAAAGGTCACCCGTGGTTTGGTGGCCACACTGCGCCAGAAGCGTTCGTCTTCCTGAGACATAAACGGCTTCACCAGCGGTTCTTTTTCCATAAACAGCCAGGCGACGATGTAGAGCATGATCAGCGGCCCGGCGAGGCCGAAGATCCCCAGTACAAGTACCACCAGACGAACGGTTGAGCGTTCCCAGCCAAAGTAGTTGGCAATCCCGCCACACACACCGGCAATAATCTTCTGGCGGCTGCGGTACAGACGGTGCGGATTCGGAGAGCCGCTGCCGTAGTTTCCGGCCTCGCGTGAATAACGGCTGTGGTCGGAGTGATAATGATGATGGTGATGATGTTGATCAGCCATGTCGGTCCCGCCAGTCAGGCGCCTCCTTGTCTAAAATGGTTTCCAGAGTCTCAATGCGGCGTTCCAGCTTCTGCGCGGTCTGCCAGAGATCTTCCAGTAAGCGTTCATCGTCCCCGGAAAGGGTCTTCATCTCGCGCCATTTGGTCAGGTAATGCATGACGATGGCAATCGGAGCGACGACCCCTACAGCGAGAATGCCAATCAGGTATTCCATGATCCGTTATCCTCAGGCCTGCTGGTCCGCTGTCATTTTCTTTTTCAGTTCCGCCAGTTCCAGATCGAGGCTGTCAGCGGATTCCAGTTCAGCAAACTGCTCGGTCAGCGTCTGCGGACGGCCCATCGCCATGGATTCGGCTTCGGCTTCCAGTTCATCCACTTTGCGCTCAAAGCTTTCGTAACGGGCGATGGCGTCATCGACGCGGCCGTCGTACAGATGCTTCTTCACGCGGATGCTGTCGGTGGCTGACTGGCGGCGGATCTCCAGCTGGCGCTGACGCGCCTTGGCTTCTTTCAGTTTGACCTGAAGTTGTTCCAGGTCTTCCTGAGATTTGGCCAGGCTGTTGTCGACCACCTGAATCTCTTTCTGCAGCATCTCAATCATTTCCTGGGCCTTGTTACGGGCTACCAGCGCGCCTTTAGCCAGATCGTCACGGCCTTTGGCTATCGCGAATTCGGCTTTGTTCTGCCAGTCTTCAGCGCGGGCTGAGAACTCTTCCAGCTTGCGCTGGATCTCTTTCTTCTCAGCGATGTGGCGCGCGGCTGAGCTGCGCACCTCAATCAGGGTGTCTTCCATTTCCTGAATGATCAGACGAGCGATCTTTTCAGGGTTTTCAGCAGAATCCAGCATCGAGTTGATGTTGGAGTTAATGATGTCGGACAGTCGGGAAAATACGCCCATGTTGTTTCTCCTTGTTAATCCGGTGGCAGACCTCTGTGTCTGTCACCTGAAGTAGGTTGTTTCGTTCTGATGGGTATATAGCGAGGGCCGTGCCATCTTTTAAATTATTTTTAACATGTTGAAATGTAAGGATTTTATTTTTTAATGGGCGTTTTAAACCTGATTTGGGGTTTATTTTACCTTTATATAATGGGTATATTAACCTTAGTTAAGGTTTTTATTACCTTGGATGTGTTATGTCGACTCCCAGTCCACTGCCTTCTCTTATCGGAGAATCCCCGTCCTTTCTGGATACGCTGCAAAAGGTCTCAATTGCGGCCCAGATAGACCGCCCGCTGCTGGTCATTGGTGAACGCGGAACCGGTAAAGAGCTGATTGCGGAGCGTATTCATTACCTGTCGAGGCGCTGGGACGGTCCCTTTGTGAAGTTGAATTGCGCAGCCCTGAGTGAGGACCTGCTCGACAGCGAACTGTTCGGCCATGAGGCCGGAGCCTTTACCGGTGCCAAACAACGCCGCCCCGGGCGTTTTGAACGTGCCGACGGCGGGACTCTGTTTCTGGATGAAATTGCCACCGCCTCAGCGACGGTCCAGGAGAAGCTGCTGCGGGTAATTGAATACGGCGAGTTTGAGCGTGTCGGTGGCAGTGAAACCATTACCTGTAATGTGCGGGTGGTGGGGGCCACGAACGTGAATCTGGCCGATGCAGTGGAAGAGGGCAGCTTCCGCGCTGACCTGCTCGACCGTCTGGCGTTTGATGTGATTCCCATGCCACCGATGCGGGCACGGCGCGAAGACATCCTGCCGCTGGCGGAATTCTTCGGTGCCAACATGGCGCGTGAACTGGGCGATTCCTGGCCGGGCCTGAGTGAGCGTGCGCGTCAGGCGCTGCTGGATTACCACTGGCCGGGTAACGTGCGGGAACTGAAAAACGTGATTGAGCGCAGCACTTACCGGCATCTGGCCGTGAGTGATGAAGATGATCCGTTGCGGGAAATCGTGCTCGACCCCTTTGCCACGCCCTGGCCCCTGGAACCTCTGGTTCAGACTGACAAACCTGAAAAAGCAGCACGGCAGATCAGAACTGAGCGGCCTGCTGTGCAGTTGCCCGCGGCGGATGGGGAAAGTTATGCACTGGACGAATGGCTCAACGGGCTGGAAAAAGACGCAGTAGAGCGCGCGCTGTCATTGCATGGTGGCAGCCAGAAACAGGCCGCCACTTTTCTGCAGCTGTCGTACGATCAGATGCGTGGTCTGGTGCGTAAACATGGCTTCGCCACCCGTCAGCGGCACAGTAAACCCTAGGGTGCGCATTGCGCACCGGGCAATTCCCCGAGAATATTGCCCAGAGTATTCCTGCAAAGCGATACCCGGATGATGGTGCACGGTGTGCACCCTACAGCGATGGTTTTGTCTGGGGTGCAGACCTGGTTCCATCTCGACAAGGGGTAGGGTGTGCATTGCGCATCGGAGTATTCCCCAAGAATATTGCCCAGAGTATTCCTGCAAAGCGATACCCGGATGATGGTGCACGGTGTGCACCCTACAGCGATGGCTTTGTCTGGGGTGCAGGCCTGGTTCCACCTCGACAAGGGGTAGGGTGCGCATTGCGCACCAGAGAGTTCCCCAAGAATATTGCCCAGAGTATTCCTGCAAAGCGATACCCGGATGATGGTGCACAGTGTGCACCCTACAGCGATGGCTTTGTCTGGGGTGCAGACCTGGTTCCACCTCGACAAGGTGTAGGGTGCGCATTGCGCACCAGAGAGTTTCTCAGAGTATTCTGCGCTGGCTTTGGGTATCAGTACGCAACTGGATCTAAACATCATCCTGCCGTCAGAGTAGACTAGGCGCCCTCATTACATTGCTTGCGGAAAATTCATGGTTTTAGTGCGGTTACAGCAGGTGGAGCTCGCCTTTGGCGACCACGTACTGCTCAATAAAGTGGATCTTGATATCCAGAGTAATGAGCGTGTGTGCGTGGTCGGACGCAATGGCGAAGGTAAGTCGACGCTGCTGAAAATCCTGAACCGCGAAGTCACTCCGGACGATGGCCGCGTACAGTACAGCGATATGCTGCGTGTCTCAGCCCTGCAACAGGAGCTGCCGAAGTCGGTGGACAAAAAAGTCTACGACGTCGTTGCCGAAGGTCTGGGTGAAACCGGTGAAGTCATCGCCGCCTATCACGCCGAAACCGCGAAAGGCGCGGATGCCGACCTGAACGTCATGGAAAAACTCCAGACCCGCATTGAAGCCGCGGACGGCTGGAGCTGGCAGCAGAAAGTGGATGCCATCATTCAGCGTCTGAATCTTCCTGCTGAAAGTGACTTTGCCCGGCTGTCGGGTGGCTGGCAGCGCCGCGTTATGCTGGCCCGTGCACTGGTCTCTGAGCCGGATCTGCTGATTCTCGACGAGCCGACCAACCATATGGACGTCGAAACCATTGAATGGCTGGAAGAGCAGCTGAAACAGTTCAACGGCTCGCTGGTGTTCATCAGTCACGACCGGGCCTTCGTGCAGGCTCTGGCAACCCGGATTCTGGATCTGGACCGTGGCCATATTCATGAATGGCGCGGCGATTACCATGGCTTCCTCGAATTCCGCGAAAAGCGTCTTGAAGACGAAGCCACTCAGAATGCCCTGTTCGACAAACGCCTGGCGGAAGAAGAAAAGTGGATCCGTCAGGGCATCAAGGCCCGCCGGACGCGTAACGAAGGCCGGGTTGAACGCCTGAAGGAAATGCGCCGCGACCGCAAAGCCCGCCGCGATACCGTTGGTACTGCCAACATCACCATGAACGCGGCTGACTCCTCCGGTAAGCAGGTGTTCGAACTGGATCACGTCAGCTATGCCTGGCAGAACCAGCCGCAGGTGGATGATTTCTCTGCACTGGTGATGCGTGGCGACCGCATCGGTCTGGTCGGCCCCAATGGGGTCGGTAAATCGACCCTGCTGAAAATTCTGCTGGGGCAGCTCAAGCCGCAGTCCGGCACGCTGCGTACCGGTACCAAACTCGAAGTTGCGTATTTTGACCAGTCGCGCATGGTGCTGAACGAAGATAAATCCATTGCCGATAACGTTGCTGACGGTAAAGACCATGTCTTCGTCAACGGCAACAGCCGCCATGTCATCGGTTATCTGGGTGATTTCCTGTTCGGACCCGAGCGTGCACGCACGCCGGTAAAGGCCCTGTCAGGTGGTGAGCGTAACCGTGTCATGCTGGCCAAACTCTTTCTCAAACCCTGCAACCTGCTGGTAATGGACGAGCCGACCAACGACCTGGACATCGAAACCCTGGAGCTGTTGGAAGAGCGCCTGATGGAATTCGACGGTACGCTCTTGCTGGTCAGCCACGACCGGGCTTTTATCGACAACGTGGTGACCCAGCTCTGGGTGTTTGAAGGCGAAGGTCGCATCAACCAGCAGGTGGGCGGCTACTCCGACTGGCTGGAGCGCAAGGCACAGAAACCCGCGCCGGAGCAGAACAGTTCTGCGAAAAAAACAGCCGACGAGAAAAAACCGGCCGCCGCAGAACCACAGGCGCCGAAGAAGAAGCTCTCCTACAAGCTACAGCGTGAACTCGATCTGTTGCCCGAAGAAATGGCCAGAGCCGAGGCCGAGCGCGACCGTCTGGCGGCCATCACCAGCGGGTCTGATTTCTACAGCGGCGATCAGGATGCGGTGCAGAAAACTCTGGCAGATTTAGCCGCGGTGGAAGAGCAGCTCGAAACACTGGAGATGCGCTGGCTCGAACTCGAAGAAATGACGGAAGGCTGAGGGGCGCATTATGGTCTGGTTGGTTGTTATTGTGATTGCGCTGGTGGTGATCGGCTCCGTGATGTGGCTGAAGCCCAGCGCCCGGGATCAGCGTCTTGCCGTACTGCGGCTGGATGCCATCAAACGCGGCCTGCAGGTCAGTCAGTTCACCTTCAAGCCGGATTCAGCCAAAAACGGTGTCCGCGACCCTGTCATGGCAACCAGTTATACCTTGCTGAACCCTGCTGCGCGGGGCAAAGGCGAGCTGGTTTACCGGGTGGCTGGTCAGTCGGGCTGGGATACGGAAGGCTTGCCGGAAGGCTGTTCCTGGCATGATAAGGGCAGTGCTGCTGATGCCGCGAAGATTACCGCCGCGCTGGCCATGCTCACGGATGATGTGCTGCTGCTTGAGGTCTTCACAAACCGCGTCACTCTGATGGCGGCGGAACACAAAACCGCCACCGCAGAGAACTATGAAGCTGTTCTTAAAGCCCTGTTACCGGCCTGATTAAATACCCAGGCCTGCCGCTGCAATTGCAGCGAAGATAGTAACGAGCAGAAATTGCTGGAAACGCATGTAGTGGTTCAGAGTCATGGCCGGATCCTCCGCTGGGGTGAATAATGACCTGTCCCTTAACGTTATATGCACCTGCGATTTTTGCCTATGGCTGGCAACCAAACCACGACAACATCGCAACAGATGGTTACACAGCCAGAGGCCCCGTTTTACGCGGCCTGCAGCTGTTCTGACCAGGCCAGCGCCCAGCGCGCCGCAGCCACCGGCTGATTGTCTACGCGGCGTGCGTCCATCATGAATATCTCACCAAGACGCCGTGCTCCGGCACGGTAAAGAGCGTCTTCCAGCATCAGGCCTCCCTGAGCAAAATGCTGATAACCGCTGTCACCCAGAGCAATGACGCCGAATCCGCGGCCGCTGAGGTCAAGTGCCCCATCATCGAGGGCAAAATACAGCGGATAGAGCGCCGGTGGCAGTTCTCCCTGACCCGTTGTCGAGGTGCACACCAACAGGATCTCTTCCGGGTTACGTAACAGCTCCGCCGGTTCGGGAGCACCGTTCACCCACACCTGATGGCCGGTGTGACGCAGTATTGCGGCTGCCGCTTCGGCGCATTGCAGAGCGCGCCCGCCGACAGAGCCGGTAAGAATCTGAATAGCGGCCACGGGGCCTCCTTTTTGCAATGACATCGGTTACTCAGGCTCGTCTGCAATAAACCAGCCGGAATGCGGGTGGCCGTTACATGGCACAGATAATGGACGCGCAGGGCAGGCAGCATGCGGATTGCTGAAACCGCTGAAACGTCGCAGCGGCCCTGAATGTCCTGTCCTCAGACGTCAGATTCCGCACAATTGGAAACGATTGTCGGTCTTTGTGTGTTTTTTGATCGACCTTGTGTCAGCAGCGGCGTATGGTCGGGAACCTCTTCTGAGACTGTGGGTCAGTGTCTGACCTGTTTTCCGCAGGAAACTCAGGGAGCCATTCAACACGTCATCAGGATGATGGCCATATCGACCTCAGGAGGGAGCATGATCAGAGATTCGTCATCCACCAAACGCGCTGCGCTGTTCAGCAGTCTGGAACAGGAACTGCGTGCGCTGTTGCCGCAGATGTTCCGCGAGTATCAGTCCGGTGTGAACCGGGATCTGTCGCGCCAGCGTTATGAGGGGGTGTTCAGCCGCCGTTTACTGATCAGCTCAGCCATTTTTCTGGCTGAAACCGAAGTTGTGATCAGCGATTACCTGAAACGGTTGTGCGAAGACCGGGAGCGGGTTCTGGAAACCGCAGAGCGTGTCGTCGCTGATCTCCTTCAGACACACGCCCAGTCTGTGTTGCAGCACAATCAGAAATCAGTGGCCCTGGCGGATTACCCGGAAGAACAGAATCCGTCTGTGGGCACTTTCTGCGATACGCTGGTCCAGGTAGAAGGACTGCGTAGCCATTGGCGCGGACAGATTCACAGTCAGGGACGTTAGTTCTCTGCTCCCACCCGGGCTGTGTACCAGAGCCCGGCTCAGGCGCCCGGCGTCAGGGCATTCTGCTGATGCTGTTGCCAGCGTCTGACCAGTACCGGCGTCAGCAGACCGCCCATCACCACCACCATGCCGATCAGTTGCACATCGGTCAGTGGCTGGCCCAGCAGCAGCGTGAACAACGCTGAAAAAACCGGAATAAAGTTGGTGAACAGCGCTGCATTGGGTGCGCCGAGTGTGCGCACACCGTTATTCCACAACAGGTAGCCCATCACCGTCGCGAACATACCAATATAGAGCGCCGACAGCTGCAGATGTGCCGGCAGCGTCAGCATCTCCTGCCAGGGGTGGGCATCCACGCTGAACAGACAGGCCAGACCGATGGTGAATGCTCCGGCAATCATGCTCAGTAGGGTAAAGGCCATAACCGGCATCCAGCGGCTGATCCAGGGCGTCGCCAGTGTATAAAAGCTCCAGCACAGTACCCCGGCAAAGATCATCAGATCGCCGCGGTTGAAGTCGATGTTCAGCAGTACGTTGATGTCGCCCCGGGTAATCACCAGCGTCACGCCCATCAGGCCGGTAATCAGGCTGAAAATCAGCCCCGCAGCCGGTGGCTTACGGCTGACCAGGGATGCCATCAGGGCGGTGAAGACCGGACTCAGTGACATGATCAGGGCGCCGTTCATGGCAGAGGTCAGCTGCAGGCCGGTAAACAGCCCCAGGTTCAGGCCACCGGCGCCAATGATGCCGACACAGGCCGAAAGCAGAAAGTGCGCGGGTGTCAGTGGCGGATAGCCGGAGCGCTTCATAAAGAACAGGTACGGTAGCAGACAGACACTGGCGACGGCAAAACGCCAGAAGGCCAGAGACAGCGGGTGCATCTCGTCCAGCACGGGTTTGGCAATCGGGAACACGCTGCCCCAGACGGCCGTGCACACCAGCATCAGAATGACGGCAGGCAGCAGGGAGGACGAAGGCGCAGGAGAAGCGTTCATAGGAAGTCCGGGCGATAGCGGGGTTAGACTGTATCCCCGTATCATGCCACCGAAAAGCCGCTTTAAACCGAAAACAATGATCCGCCTCTGGAATGATGGTGGAACCACCCGCCTGCGGATGTGCTCTGCACGACATTCCGGCGTTGTTCTGTGAACCATTTTCTGACTCTGTCGTCAGTGTTTCAGGCACTCCTCTGAAGCAGCCGGGACCAGAACCGGTCAGGCATTTCAGGGCTGCGGATATTGACTTTCAGCGGCCTTTCAACGAAGGTGTGCGACTCAGATTCAAACGCTTGTTCGAATATTCGGAAGTTTCAGGACGAGCGTTGTTTCCCCAACCGGCATCTGCTCACTGCAGCAGGATCAGCCAACCACTAACCACCATGTGGAGAAGAGTTGATGATTTACGAAGGTAAAGCCATCACGGTAAGCATGATCGAAGACGGCATCGCCGAACTCAAATTCGATCTTCAGGGCGAATCCGTTAACAAATTCAACCGCGTCACGCTGGACGACCTCAAAGCCGCCGTTGCTGCCATCTCAGGCAACAGCGATGTAAAAGGTGTTCTGGTTTCTTCTGGCAAAGCCGTATTCATTGTCGGTGCCGACATCATGGAATTCGGCGCCGCCTTTAAAGGCAGCGAAGAAGACATCGCCAGCTGGGCGCTGGAATCCAACCAGATCTTCAACGCCATTGAAGACCTGCCAGTACCAACCCTGACGGCCATCAACGGCATCGCTCTGGGTGGTGGTTTTGAAATGTGCCTGTCGACTGACCTGCGCGTTATGTCTGACAGCGCCAAAGTCGGCCTGCCGGAAGTGAAACTGGGCATCATGCCTGGCTTCGGTGGTACCGTTCGTCTGCCACGCGTCATCGGTGCCGACAACGCCATCGAATGGATCTGCATGGGCAACGAAAACCGTCCTGACAAAGCACTGAAAGACGGTGCTGTCGACGCTGTGGTTGCTGACGCTGCGCTGCGCGATCAGGCCATTGCCATGCTGAAATCTGCCATTGCCGGTGAGATCAACTGGCAGGCACGTCGCGAAGAGAAAAAATCTCCGCTGAAACTGGATGCCCTTGAGCAGATGATGGCGTTCGAAACTGCCAAAGGTTTCGTTGCTGGTCAGACCAAAGGTCACTACCCAGCACCTCTGACTGCGATTGGTTCTATGCAGAAAGCCGCCGGCATGGGCCGCGACGGTGCTCTGGAAGTCGAAGCCAAAGGCTTCGCCAAGCTGGCCAAGACCACTGAATCTGCCGCTCTGATCGGTCTGTTCCTGAACGACCAGCTGCTGAAGAAAAAAGCCAAGCAGTACGACAAGATCGCCAAAGACACCAAGAAAGCCGCTGTACTGGGCGCAGGCATCATGGGTGGCGGTATCGCTTACCAGTCTGCCCTGAAAGGCACTCCGATCATGATGAAAGACATCGCTGAAGCGGGTCTGGAACTGGGTCTGTCTGAAGCCAACAAGCTGCTGTCCAAGCGCGTTGAAAAAGGCAAGATGAAGCCATCTGCCATGGGTGACGCCCTGAACCGCATCCGTCCGACTCTGACCTACGGTGACTTCGGCGACGTCGACACCATCGTTGAAGCGGTTGTTGAAAACCCGAAAGTGAAGAAAATGGTTCTGGCTGACCTGGAAGACAAGGTTGCCCCTGAGACCATCATCACCTCCAACACCTCCACCATCAGCATCGACCTGCTGGCGGCGGACCTGAAGCGTCCTGAGAACTTCCTTGGTATGCACTTCTTCAACCCGGTACACATGATGCCGCTGGTGGAAGTGATCCGTGGTTCCAAGACCTCTGAAGAAGCGGTAGCGACCGTCGTTGCTTACGCCAAGAAGATGGGCAAAACCCCGATCGTGGTGAATGACTGCCCGGGCTTCCTGGTTAACCGTGTTCTGTTCCCTTACTTCGCCGGTTTCGCTGGTCTGGTACGTGACGGCGCTGACTTCACCAAGATCGATAAGGTCATGGAGAAATTCGGCTTCCCGATGGGCCCAGCTTACCTGCTGGACGTGGTCGGTATCGATACCGGCGTTCACGCTAACGAAGTGATGGCTGAAGGCTTCCCGGATCGCATGAAAGCCGACTACAAGTCAGCCATGGAAGTGATGTTCGAGAACAACCGTTACGGTCAGAAGAACGGCGTTGGTTTCTACAAATACGAGAAGGACAAGCGCGGTAAGCCTGCCAAGATCGTTGATGCCACCACCTACGAACTGATCAAGCCGGTTGTTGCTGACGCTCAGGAATTCTCACCTGAAGACATCATCGCCCGCTGTATGATCCCGATGTGCATCGAGATCGCCCGCTGTCTGGAAGAAGGTATCGTTGATACCCCGAACGAAGCGGATATGGGTCTGATCATGGGTATCGGCTTCCCGCCGTTCCGTGGTGGCGCGTGTCGTTACATGGATACCGTAGGCATGGCCAACTTCGTTGCTCTGTGCGACAAGTTTGCTGACCTGGGCAACCTGTACAAACCTACCGATCGCATGCGTGAAATGGCAGCGAACGGCGAAAGCTACTTCGGTTAATCGGCGCACGAGGAGAATTAAACCATGTCTTATAATCCAAAAGACGTTGTTGTTATTGATGCAGTGCGCTCCCCGATGGGGCGCTCGAAAGGCGGCGTTTTCCGTAACGTCCGCGCAGAAACTATTTCAGCCAACCTGATCAACGCGCTGTTTGAGCGTAACCCGGTTGACCCGGCACTGGTTGAAGACATCATCTGGGGCTGTGTGAACCAGACCATGGAACAGGGCTTTAACGTCGCCCGTCAGATTGGTCTGCTGAGCGTCGTACCAAAAGAAGCGGGTGCGCAGACGGTTAACCGCCTGTGTGGCTCGGCGATGTCTGCCATTCATACCGCCGCTCAGGCGATTCAGACCGGCAACGGCGACGTGTTTGTGGTTGGTGGTGTGGAGCACATGGGCCACGTTGATATGCAGCACGGCTTCGACCACAACCCACAGTCATCCAAGTACGTTGCCAAAGCATCGAACATGATGGGTCTGACTGCGGAAATGCTGGGCAAAATGCACGGCATTACCCGTGAAGCCCAGGATGCCTTTGCCGTACGCTCACATCAGCGTGCCCATCAGGCCACTCTGGACGGCAAGTTCAAAAACGAAATCGTACCTATGTACGGCCACGATAAAGACGGCAAAGAAGTGCTGGTGACTGTGGACGAAACCATCCGTCCGGAAACCACACTGGAAAGCCTCGGCGGCCTGCGTCCGGCGTTCGATCCGAAAGGCGGTACCGTAACTGCGGGTACGTCTTCTCAGATCACCGACGGTGCCTCTGCCATGCTGCTGATGAGCTACGAAAAAGCTCAGGAGCTGGGTCTGAAGCCACGCGCACGTATCGTCTCTATGGCGGTAGCGGGTGTGGATGCTGCAATCATGGGTTACGGCCCGGTACCAGCGACGAAGAAAGCCCTGAAGCGTGCTGGTCTGGACGTGACCGACATCGATTACTGGGAGCTGAACGAAGCCTTCGCTGCACAGTCACTGCCGTGCATCAAAGACCTGAAGCTGACCGAAATCGCGGATTCCCGCATCAACATTCATGGCGGCGCCATCGCCCTGGGTCACCCACTGGGTTGCTCTGGTGCGCGTATTTCTACCACCCTGATCAACGTGCTTGAGCAGGAAGGTGGGAAGTATGGTGTGAGTACCATGTGTATTGGTTTAGGACAAGGTATCGCAACCGTTTGGGAGCGTCTTGATTAAAAACTAGTGCGCTTGCTCAGGCGGTGTTGGATAACCTTTCGGAATACTCATGTACTCTGTGTACACTCCGTTTCCTCAAGAACATCCGCCTTGTCTGAGCTGCGCGACTGACGTTTTTAATCTAAGACGCCAGATGGAGTAAGAGCTGTTGCTCTTACGAAGTCTTTCAGACGCGTGACCGTCTAAAAAAAGCCCGGCTTGCCGGGCTTTTTTGTGTCTGGGGTTCTTGGAACCTAATAATTTGTCGTCATTCCGAGGCTTGTGAGACTCGCCCCCTAGCCACGGAATCCAGTTTGCGAGGCCGGCCTTCAAGCAAATCCCTTATTACGCTGCTGAGAAGCATGTCTGGGAGTACCAGATTCAGTAATTGTCGGGCCTCTGTGTTGGCAACCGACTAAACACACGCCATGAAAAAACACTGTGCATATAAACAGCATATCTTAACGATCAGCTGAGAATGTGCTCATTTGTACGATCAGAGGCAAACTGAGCACGCACGCTTGTCTATATTGATTTGTATAAAATGCCAATAAAATCATAAGGTTAAGAAATTGATTGGGGTGATAGTGTGCAAAATGTAAAGACACCTGAGGAGTGGAAATGAGCACGCACGGTTTCATCTGACAGAACACTTCCGACATAGTCACTTTTCAGAGGAGAAACAGAGGGTTATGCTCGAAACATCGAAAGGAAGCGAAGCGTCAAAATGAGCACGCTTACGAATAAACTGTTAGCATTCAAGAGGACACACATGAAGAGTGTTTATGATGAATATATGGAATTGCTTCATGATTTCGAATCACTTCCAGATACAATAAAAAGTGAAAGCATTTTCGATGTTGCTGGTTATCCTCATTATGAGAATGTGAGTAGCAATATCTTGGCATTCTATCTCAATCCAAATAACGAACATGGCTTAGGTAATTTGCTTTTTTCGTCTTTGATGAATCTTGCTGGCGGAAGTGAATTACATCAAGACAATGTTCAAGTAAGTCGTGAGGTTTCAACGAATAAAGGCGGTAGGCTCGATATTGTCATTGAAACAGATAACCAAATTATAGGTATTGAGAATAAGATATATCATCATCTGAACAATGACCTTGATGATTACAGCCAGTCAATTGATGAATGGGCTAAGCCGAATAATTTGGATGCTACAAAAATTATACTAAGCATCAGAAATGAAGGAAATAGCTGTGGTTTTATAAATGTCACCTACGAAGACTATTGGCAAAAGATAAAAGAGAATCTTGGTAGTTATGTTACTACCTCATCACAGAAATGGGTTTTGTACCTCATTGACTTCATGAGTACCATAGAAAAACTAAACGGCAGCAATATGGAAATAGACAAGAATGATCAGTTCTTTATAGAAAATGAAGAAAGAGTAAATTCTTTAATAAACGCAAGAAATAAGTTTATATCAAAACTCAATGGTAAAGTGAGAGAATTATCTGATCTGGTTCAAAAGCCAAACGACTGCAATCGCCAATGGATATACTCAAAGTCTTGCCTGGTTCACGACTATAATCTATCAGGAAATTCAATAGCGTTCGATCTATATATCTCCCCGCAAGGGTGGGAGTTTCAGTTATTTGGTCGCAATGCAAATTCCAGAGAATACTTGAAACAACTACTTTCAATGCCGGCTTTATCTGAACATACGGTACCACTGAAAGATTCGCGATACATATTGAAAGAATATGATTTATCTACAGAACTGACCACAATCAAAGAAGATATGCTTGAGTGGTTTGGACTGTTAATTAAAGCGGAACACGAAAAAAATGCTAACAAAGCCATTAACTCGGACAACTAAAAGCCGTGCGGCTTCCGCTACGCTTCAGCCACACAGCTTTTAGTTGCCGGTTATGGCAAGCGTTATAAACCAATCTAAAACACTCACAAGGAGTATTTCAAATGGATATCAAACCACCAAAATGTCCAAGCTGCTCTGTATCTGGCAAAGATCATATTATAGCTACAGAGAGCACCGAGAAGTCCCACGGTGGTGACGCATGGTTTCACATTGTCTCTTGTTCGGCTTGTGGACACGTCTATGGAGTGTTCCCTAAAATAGTCTACACAAGAGACGTTACCCCTCCTCCGAAGTATATACCGGTCTGAGGTATTCTTTATTGTCTCCAAGAACAAGGGCTATCACTTTTAAGTCTTCTTCGCTGAAGTTCTTAGCGGCAATCGCCTCTTCTAAAAGTGACGCTCCTCGGGAAAGAGCTTCGTAGTAATTTTTTGAATACTTTAAAATTTCCATAAATATAACCTCCAATAGGTTAGTTAAAATTAAAATGGTTTATAACAAGCCAAGGCTGTCGGATGCTTCGCACTGATCTGTAACCACTTTCGTGGACAGTTTTTCTGTTCATTAAAGAGGTACAGTATGGGACAAACAAAAAAG
>CETZ01125681.1_pt1 | contig 18976 bp, 16 predicted proteins | sample 531441 | NCBI WGS metagenome assembly CETZ01 (sample SAMEA2623098, study PRJEB7988) | marine metagenome | isolation source: saline water (ENVO:00002010), including | reverse complement strand
AATGATTACTTGTTGAGGATGGGAAGGCGCCCCGGGAATGTTCAGCCGTTAACGGCTACCACCTGATCAATCTGGCCAGGTAGCATTTGATTCAATAAATTCTGGATCCCTTGTTTGAGGGTCATGGTAGAAGACGGACAACCGGAGCAGGCTCCCTGTAATAGTACTTTTACGGTGCCTTCATCATACTGGAGGAATTTGATGTTTCCACCGTCCTGCTCAACGGCTGGTTTAACATATTCATCCAGCAGCCCTGCAATTTTCTTCTCTATTTCCAGGTAATCCCCGGGCGATTTTTCGTCAGGGTGCGAAGCCGTGGGTACTATAGGAGTTTCTGCATCATGGTCAGGAGATAGCAGACCTTCGTTGACCACCACCTCACCGGAAGCGATGAAATCCCGGATCATCTCCCGTATTTCCAGGGTAACGTCATCCCATTCTACAATATCATACTTGGTAATAGCCAGGTAGTTGCCACTTACAAAAACCTCTTTTACAAAGGGATAGTGAAACAATTTGGTGGCCAGTGGCGAAAACTTTGCTTCTTCAATGTTCCGGAACTCGTAACTGTCCGCTTCAATAAGCCTTTTGTTGGCTACAAATTTTAAAACGGCCGGGTTAGGGGTCATCTCAGCATATATACTCACGGGTATTTTGGAGGTGCTTTCCATATCAATTGCAAAATTTTTGCAAAGATAGGGCTAATGCCAGTGCTTCAATAACCTTATTACTTTTGTAGGGAATAATATAAATATGCTCAATGGCTCTTATTAAACCCGTAAAGGGAAAGTCCCCTCAAATGGGGGAGAACTGCTTTACCGCAGAAAACTGTACTATAATCGGTGATGTAAGCATGGGTGATGAATGCAGCATCTGGTTTGGAGCGGTTCTTCGGGGAGATGTACACTATATACGCATGGGTAACCGGGTAAACGTTCAGGATAATGCCACCCTGCATTGTACCTACCAAAAGCATCCTCTCAACATAGGAAATAATGTTTCCATAGGCCATAATGCCATTGTACATGGATGTACCATTCATGATAATGTGCTTATTGGAATGGGATCTATAGTTATGGACGGTTGTGTGGTGGAGAGTGACTCCATTGTAGCTGCTGGTGCTGTGGTGCTGGAAGGAACCCGTATTGAATCGGGTTCTATTTATGCCGGTGTGCCGGCCAGGAAGGTTAAAGATATTACCCCGGAGCTGATTTCCGGTGAAATTGAACGTATTGCGGGGAACTATGTAATGTATTCCGGCTGGCTGAAACCGGAGAAGTAGTTTCTTTATGTTACCTTGGGAAGCCAAAATCAACTGTTATGAGGCTTTCTATTCTTCTCTTCCTGGCTGTAGTCATTCCAGGAACTGCCCAAAAACTTGTGTCTGCTCAATACCTGAGCACCTCAACGTCAGCGCAACTGGGAGTGTTAAGCCCCAAAGCTATATTTGATGTAGACATCTATAAGATCGCATACAATACGGTAGATGTTGATGGTTCTCCGACTGTAGCGAGCGGGGCAATGGTTATACCAGTAAATACCACCTGCAATCAGTTTCCGTTGATCTCCTATAATCATGGTACCGTACTTAAAAAAGAGGATGTGCCCTCCCGGAATAATGGGGAGTCTTTAATTCCCAAACTTATGGCGAGCACAGGTAAGGTAACTGTATGCCCCGACTATTTGGGACTGGGAGATAACCCGGGTCTTCACCCTTATCTCCATGCAGAAAGTGAAGCTACCGCTACCATTGACCTTATCAGGGCCGTACGGGAATACATCAATGATTCGCTGACTATTTCGCTGAACGGAGAAGTTTTTATAACCGGCTATTCTCAGGGTGGACATGCTGCAATGGCAACCCTGAAATATATACAGGACCAGAATTTGTACAGCGAGTTTAACGTATTGGCGGCAGGCCCGGCCTCTGGACCCTATAACCTTAGTGGTTCGCAATCACAGTCTATTCTCTCCAACGCACCTTATTCCAATCCTGGTTATGTGTGTTACCTTTTATTTGGCCTTAACCGGGTATACGGTGACCTGTATACCAATTATTCGGATATTCTGAAGTCTCCTTACGATCAGATCATACCTCCCTATTTTGATGGTACTTATCCTATGGATTCGGTGAATGCCCAACTTCCATCCAAGATCAACGACTTTATACAGGATTCGGTACTGCAGAATTTTGCCAATGCTTCTACCACTAAAAGTCATCCTTTGTGGCAAGCACTGATCAAGAATGACAATTATGACTGGAATCCCAGCGTGCCTATGGAGCTTTATTATTGTACCCAGGACGAACAGGTAGCTTTCCAGAACTCACTGGATGCGGCCATGGCTATGTCAGCCAATGGAGCTAATGTAAGTGCAATTAATAAAGGAGCATTTACCCACGGAGGGTGTGTGCTTCCGGCTCTCTCAGGAGCGATTGACCTTTTTTCCAGTTACGAAACTGCTTGTCAGTATGTCCGCCTGGAAGATTACACCCGGCAACTTACGTTGCATTGCTACCCGAACCCGGCTACCAATGAAATTCGCTTGACGGGTATCGTGGAAAATACCGAAGCGGAATTATGGATATACGGTGTCGGTGGGCAACTTGTAAAGCACTATTCCCACGTGAAAAATGAGGAATTGGTTTCCCTCGCTGGCATTACACCAGGAATCTATCTTTTGAAAGTCAGGAATGGAGATCATACCGCCACCGCCCATATTTCGAAGCTGTAATTAATCTATACTTTCTTTTTCACGGGAAAGCTTATCCCATTTCTTCTGGGCTTTTTCCCATTGTTGCATAAGATTGTCCAGTTTTTCCTTTTCGGCCTCATAATTGGCATAAAAATCAGGATCCTGGCTTAACTCCTTGAACTGTTTGGGATCGTGAAGCTTCTCATCCAGTTGCTGGAGCTGGCTTTCGAGTTTCTCAATTTCACCCTCCAGGCTTTGTACCTCACTTTCTGCTTTTCTTAGGTCTTTTTCAAGCTGCTTACGGGCTTCATAATCATTCTGAGAGGCAGCTTTCTTTTTTTCTTTTTCCGGTGATTTTGCAGCCGATTGTTCTACTTGCCTGAAGTCTTCGAATTTTCGGGCTTCAAGGTATTCATCAATGGAGCCCAGGAAGGGCTTTACCTTACCTTCCCTGAATTCATAGATCTTGTTGGTAAGGCCCTGCAGAAAATGACGATCGTGCGAAACGACCAACAAGGTACCATCAAACTCCAGCAATGCATTCTTCAGCATTTCCTTGCTCCGCATGTCCAGGTGGTTGGTGGGCTCATCCATTACCAGGAGGTTGTGGGGATGTAACAGAAGCTTGCACAAGGCCAGGCGCCCTTTTTCACCTCCGGAAAGCACACTTACCTTTTTATCTACATCCTCACCACTGAAAAGGAATGCTCCCAGGTAATCCCGTGCTCTTTTTCGGAGATCTTCAGGGGCAGCATCTTCAATGGTCTCTAACAGTGTTTTGCTACCTGCCAGTGTTTTGGCCTGCTCCTGTGCATAATACCCGATATCTACATTGTGGCCAATATCCATTTTGCCTTCGTGCTGCAAATGTTCGGTTATGATCTTTACAAGGGTTGACTTTCCCTGACCATTCTGACCTACAAAGGCCACCCGATCATGGCGCTCTAACTCAAGGTCCACGTTTTTGAAGATGGTCCTTTCCCCGTATTTTTTACCTACGTGATTAGCCTTAAGCACCACTTTACCGGAGCGTGGAGCAGGGGGGAAGCGAAAATGGATCTTACGGGCATCGTCCTCATCGATCTCTATGCGGTCCATATTATCCAGCTTCTTGATCAGGTTCTGTGCAAAGGAAGCCTTACTGGCCTTATACCGGAATTTTTCAATGAGTTGTTCTGTGTGCTTTATTTCCTTCTCCTGGTTCTTGAGGGCCTGCATCTGCTGTTCCCTGCGTTCGGCCCGCAACTCTACAAAGCGTGAATAGGAAACCGGGTAGTCAAATACTTTTCCTTTAACCACCTCTACAGTTCGTGTGGTAATATTGTCGAGGAAAGTGCGGTCGTGTGAAACCATCAGGATGGCGCCTTCATACTGTTGCAGGAATTCTTCCAGCCACACAATAGAATGGATATCCAGGTGGTTGGTAGGTTCGTCCAGTAGCAAAAGATCATGAGGCTGTAACAAGAGCTTGGCCAACTCAATACGCATTCTCCATCCACCGCTGAATTCCGTGGTTTGCCGGCTGAAATCCTCAGGTTTAAAACCCAAACCCGTCAGGATCTTTTCGAGGCTGCCATGATACGTATAACCACCTTCCAGGTTAAAGCGTTCGGTAAGATGGTTCAGGTCTTCGATCAGCTTTAAATAGCTTTCGCTCTCATAATCCTCTCGCGTGGCTAGCTGCTCATTAATGTAGTCCAGTTGCTTTTCAATCTTTTTGATGGAACTCAGGGCAGACTCGGCTTCTTCCCAAACGGTACGGCCGTCATAAAGAGGCAGTTCCTGCGGCAGATACCCAATGCGTGAGTCCTTGGGCTTGGATATTTCACCGAAGTCTGCCGATACCTCGCCTGTAACTACTTTTAGAAGCGTGGACTTACCTGCGCCATTACTTCCTACCAGTCCGATTTTTTCACCGGGGTTTATCAAAAAGGAAACTCCTCCAAAAATAACCCGGTCGTTATACTGTAATTTTATGTTCTGTATTCCTATCATAGATTTGCAAAAGTAATTGGCTTACGATGAAAATACTTCCTGTTGGATCTAAACTCTACAGCATTCTGAATTTTAAATGTCCCCGTTGTCATAAAGGGGAGGTTTTTGAGTCCCGGAATCCTTATAACCTCAGGAAGATGTTTGCCATGAAGGAAACCTGTTCACATTGTGGTTTTCGGTATGAGGTGGAGCCCGCCTTTTTTTATGGGGCCATGTACGTAAGTTATGGTTATACGGTGGCTGTGTTTATAGCTACTTATATTATCATGAACTGGATTTATGAACCTTCGGTAGGGGATATTGTAACGGTGCTGGGCATACTTTTGGTGATTGGTTCTCCTCTTATATTTCGCCTGGCCAGGATCACCTGGTTAAATGTATTTGTAAAATATGAGCCCAATAAGAGGGGAGAGAAGTTTAAATAAAGCGTGAGATATCGTACTCTGCCGGAATAGGCTTTTGCTCCGTTAAAAAATCAAGGAAAATACCGGCTAAGCGCGGACCTAACATGGTTCCTCTTGAACCCAAACCGTTAAAAATATAGGATTGTTGCCATTTCCCAATAATGGGCTTACGATCGCGGATGTTAGGACGTACACCGGCCCAATGCTCCACTACAGAATAATTGCCCCTGAATATTTTTTTCAATTCGCTTTCCAGGCTTTTACGCCCTTTGTCAGTGGGAGTATCGCTGAGATTATCCCATGCATAGGTTGATCCGACCTTAAACAGATCATTACCTACCGGAAGTATAAATACCCCTGCATGAATAATATTTTGGAATTTAAGCTCCTCAGCGTGGATAAGAAGCAATTCCCCTCGGGTGGGGGTGAAAATATTCTCTGGAAGGCCTGTTTGTCTGAATAAATGGCCGGTGCACCAGATATCATGCTCGTTTGCCTGATCTGTATGGACTTTACCGTTTTCGTAACGATCCTTTGCCATAAGGTATGACCGGTATTCATCCAGCAAGGTTGAGGTATCCAGCCAATAAGTATTCTGAGTTTGGCCCAAGCCGTAAGGAGCTTGAATAGAGGGATCGTTATTCCTGATCACCTCGCCCAAAAAAGGTTGAAAGGCTGGGTTCTCAGACTTTTCAAGCCATGCGTTTTGCTCTCCCTGACTTTGGAAAATATGTTGGATAGAAGCGGAGTGTAAAAAAGATGTGTCAATCTTTTGTTCCCATTTCCGGTAAAATCCGGGAAGAGCCTGGTAAAAAAGGTTTGCCTCATACACCAGGCGCAGCCTTTTTAAAACCACGGGGTTTACGAGGCCTGCGGCAACCCGTGAGGAAGCGGAGAGTTGCGGCTCATCAATTATCCTATGGGGAATTCCGCGGTTTTCCATTTCCATGGAAAGTATGGTTCCGGCCAGGCCTTGCCCGATTATTCGATACGGTTTCATAGAGTGCGGGTAAATAAAAAACCCCGTCAAAGGACGGGGCTATAGTAAGTTTAGTAGGGTATCAATATTCCCAAAGGTCATGTTCAAAATTCCGCAGGTTTTCACGAATTTCCTGGGCCTCCAGCAATTGATCCATCGGTGAGTTACGCTTATAGTCGGCAATAGACCGGTCATAAACGTTGTCTTGTTTGATGATGGTGGAGTTGAAGAAACGAATATGAAAAACCTGGTCGTAGGTTAACCTTGCTGCATTGTTTTGCGGATTAAAGGCCACATGCGTAGCCAGGGCATAACGTGCATCAGGGAACCAAACCCAGAATAGATTGTAAATATCACCGGTTTTCGGATTCTTTACCACAGGTGAAATCCCGATAATACGGTTTTTCATTTCTCCCCTTTGCTTGTCAAAGAACCAGTCAGACTTAATTTCATAAGCCAGAACGTCTTTGGCGGTTACCCTGATGGTATCTACAGCCAGCCAGCGTGAGGCATCTTCAGGATCCCAAAGAGTATCTCTTTTGGCAGCATAGTTTTCTACCTGTTCAGGTGTAAGGGGAATTTCAAAACGATCATCAGCAAACACTTCTATGATAGTCCCTTCATTTAAGATACCATCAACGAGTACATCATACAGACTTTTGCGATCAGGTATAGGAACAATAGGATAGTAGAGATGATGATTTATCTTTTCTCTAAGGTCAATACGCTCCCAGTGACGGGTGCTCCACATCATATCCGCTTCCCGCAAATGGGGGTAGGGGAATACCTGGTTATGATGGTAGTGCTTGGGTGGATCAGGTATGATCCCATCGTCCTGTGGAGTGAGGATCTGTGCCTGAGCCGAATGAGCGGCTACCGCCATCAAACCAATCGTCATTAAACCTAAAACAATCCTTCTCATAGACTTATGCTTTTAGTTTACGTCTATCGAAATATTACCAACCTGGTTTACACGGACGCCCTTGGGGCCTACCGCCTTAATATTCCGGATAGAAACTGTTTGTCCCGGACGTAGCTTTTCAATACGTGTTTTAACGTCAGAGGACATTGAATTACCTCGAACCTGTTCCGGGGGAAATCCTGGTACAGCAATTTCAAAAGAGGTTACGGTAAGGTTGAGGTCAAAAGGAAAATCTTCATATTTGGCTTCAACCGTAGCTCTCTGTAATAAGCTTTTGGACATTATTCCCTCGGTTTTTCCGAAAATACTTCCTGTAGCAGGAGGAAGACCTTTAACACGGAACTTCTTAGTACCTACTGATCTTACGGAACCATCCTCTTCCTGAACGGATACCTGGATATTAATTTCACGACTGCTAACACTAGAAACGTCAGCAATATAATTGCCATTGGATCCGGAAAGGGGAACGCCACTAACCCTTACTTTAGAAGGGTCTACTCCGGGAACACCAATTTCAAGAGGGTTATCCACCCCTTTGTAAAGAACGTTCATGGCAGTAGGGGATATTACGGCCGTAGGAGGAGCAACGGTATACGTTTGTTCGGGAATATCATATTCCACTTCACCTTTACCGATTTGGGTAATCTTGATTTTACCACCCCACTTTTTCTCACCTACACCATCTGCCTTGAATTTAACCAGTCCTTTTCCCTCGCTGATCTGCTCAGAAGGTAAGGCCTGTCCATTTACCAGAATAACTGGTTCTTGTGTAGCATCGTACGCAGCAAGAAAAACTTCCGCCTTGTACTCATCTCCCTGTGTAACATAGTTGGATTTGGAATCCACAATTACGCGTACATCGGTAAATTTAAGGTCGGACTCACCGATCTTTGTTTGAAGTTCGCTGATCACGTCAGACTCAGAATTACGAACCTTTGCCTGGTAATCTGTGAGGAAGGGGAGAATGGCCGCAAGGGGAAAGTGCTCAAAATTTGCCTTTTCCCAGCTGGTCATCACATTATCTTCACCTATGGGCTGATCAGCGGTGCTGAAAGTAGTCTCAATATTATTTTGTGTTTGAGGACTAAGAGCATATTGCTTCAACGTATTGCGGTACTCATCAATTTGATTTTTAAGTTCCGTAGCATGCTTCTCATTGAGAAGGTAGTTGGCTGGCTTTTCACGGGCATCCAAACTCTTAGGTACAGTAGTACTTCCTTCTTCATAACCTCCGCTAACCTGCACCAGGTCTTCCTTCAGTTGAGCAATGTAAGCATACAGATCATTGGATTCCTTTTGAACCGTAAGGGCCATATCTCTCCATTTCTTGGTCTTTTGCGGGTCTTGCGCATAGGCAGACTCAAATTTGGTGTAAATAGAAGCATTCTTTTTATCCACCGTTTGAACGGTTTGATCCAGGCTGGCGTTAAGCTTGGTCAGTGCTTCCAGGATATCCTTTGAAATGTTCAGAGCCAGAAGTGCGGTCAATACGAGGTACATCATATTGATCATTTTCTGTCTCGGTGTCTGTTTTCCACTCGCCATATCAGGTCAGTCTTTTGTTGATTTAGAAATTAAGCTCTTCTGATTAATTCTTATTGATATTCATTGCGGAAAGCATACCACCATATACGGAGTTCAGCTGGCTCATATTGTTGGCCAAAGAAGAAACCTCATCGGCAAGACGCTCTGAATCATTGATAGAAGAGTTCAGTTTCTCGATCAGGGAGTTCTGAGCTTCCATGTGGTTAGCTGAACTTTCCAGTTGAACGGCATAGAGAGCGTTCAGTGATTCCATGTTTTTGGAGGCGAGGCTTAACTGCTCACCATATTCCTGGGTGGCAGCGGCCGCATCAACTGTAACGCTAAGCTTGCTGGCTGCGTCACCGAACCTGCGTAAACCTGAACCAAGACTTTCAATCAGTTCACCGTCAATTTTAGCATCTTCCAACATTTTGTCCAGCTCCTGTGTAGGAGAAAGGCGGTTTTCACCTCTTATTTCTTCATCTGGATCTTCCATCCCGGCCAATTCAGGATACACCAAAGTCCAGTCATACTCCTCATGTGGTTTTTCAAAAGCAGAGAAGAAGAAGATCACGGCTTCAGTGGTAAGACCCAATACGAGCATAAAGTCGGCTCCGGGGTAGTGAAGGATCTTGAACATCGCTCCAAGAATTACTACTGATGCTCCGATACCATAGAGCTTGGACATGAAGTTCTTAAATCTTTTGCTGTTTACATCAATTAACGCCATTGTATTCGAAATTTAAATTAAATAGGATTTTTTGTTGTTCGGGGTTTGGAATCAGAAGTCTTTAATATCACGACCCATAAAGCTTTGTACGGTGCGGAATCCGATATAGCACTTAGCAGTATCCTGATACTCATAATCGCGTGTGCTAACCTGCATGAAGTAGGCTACATCCTTCCAGCTACCTCCACGGATCACTTTACGTTTCAGGGTTTCGTCATCGCTTTCGTAAGCATTGTATTCAAAGTTAGGACTGATATCGCTTACGTAGTAGTAAGAAGCAGCCTCAAATGCGGTATTGGTCCATTCTGAAACGTTACCTGCCATGTTATACAGGTTGAAGTCATTGGGGCTATAGGCGGTTACTTTAACGGGGTAGAAACCACCATCTGCAGTGACATTACCACGTAACGGTTTGAAGTTACCCAGGTAACATCCTGAACTGTTCATAGCATAAGGTCCACCCCAGGGATAAGTCATCAGATCCTGTCCGCCACGGGCAGCATATTCCCATTCGGCTTCAGTTGGCAAACGAAACTCCTGTTCGATGGGTTCTCCTTCATCCTGGAGGTAATCATTGCGGAATTTGGTTCTCCAGTTACAGAATGCACGGGCTTGTCTCCAGTTTACACCTACCACAGGATAATCATCATAAGAGGGGTGCCAGAAGTATTTGTCATGCATAGGATCATTGTAGCTGTACGTAAAGTCATGTATCCAGGATAGTGTATCAGGATAGATGTTAATCACGCCTCCTTCAAAGAAGGAACTACGATCGGATATCTCCTTGGTTTCCTTGATATAATCACGATAGGAGAAATACTGACCATCCTGGTCTTCATCCTTGTAATCGAAAATTACACGGTTATTTTTCTTAGCTGCCTTTTGCTTGTTGATAAAGAAATAAGCGTAATTCAACTGGCGCGCATCAATCATTCTGCGGCCCATGAACATTTCTTCGGGGGGAAGGTACATGCTTTGGATAATCTCGGTGTACTCTATGCTAGGATAGCGATCATTTTCCCATTCCAGATAGGGTTCCCAATTCAACCTCCGCTGCATGGAGTCAGGATAGTTCAGCGCCACATATTCTTCAAAGAATGTGGGATCTTCCTTATTAGCGGCATCATCAAACTCGTAGCCTTCAACCAGTCCGTCTTCTCCGAGGCGATACCTCAAAATAGAATCCCGCACCCAATATACAAACTGGCGGTACTCATTATTGGTAATCTCCGTTTGGTCCATCCAGAAAGCCGGTACGGAAACCGTCTTGGTTGGAGAAACCATGGAATAAGGTACATCCTGATCAGCATTACCCATGTTATACGAACCCTGAGGAATGTATACCATACCATAAGGTTCAGATGGATAGAACTCCGGTCTGTCCTGAACGCCAACCAATTCGCCATGAGGATTGCTGTTGCATGCTGCCAGCATTCCTATGCCTATTGTGATGATAATCAGTTTTTTCATATCCTACCTTGTTAATTCTTCGAAGGAATATAACGCCATTTATCGAAGAGCGCTATATTACAAAAATCTTGGATTTCTATAACTTCCTTTTTCCCTTGGGGGAATTTCTATTCTAAAACAATATTTTAACATGATCTCATGGCTCCCTCCGCCCTGAGAAGAAAGATCCCCCGTTGCTACATCATAAGAGTAACCTGCTTTTAATGAGGGTAATATCTGATATCCAATATTCACCCCTACAGCGTCCTGTAGCCTGTATGTAACGCCTCCCCAAAACTTGTTATTGTACATGGCCATCACATTCACGTCAAACGAAGGAGAGCTGCGGGCATCGGTTTTTATCAGGGTGCTGGGCATGAGCATCCAGTTGCTGGCGGGGATCTGCCAGTTGTAACCACCCATTACATAATAGTGCCTTGCGTTGCGGTATCCGATATTACCATTCTGCCCGTTCAAGGCAGATGTAGATTCAATCAGGTTTATAGTGGAGATACCTCCCCATATATTTTCGCTGGAATAATAAACTCCAAAAGAAGGGTCAATTGCCAGGCCGGAAGCATCAGATGAAGGTATTCCCAGTCCTGCAAGAGTTTGGTCGGCCGGGCGCCATTCCGCTCCATTTACAGAGTTGTTAATGAAACGTAAACCCACTCCAAAGCCCAGGGTTCCCCGCGCTAATTCCAGTTGATACGCATAGCCCAGGCCAGCTTCAATATTTTGAAAAAAACCGATCTGGTCATTTACAATATTCACAGAAAAACCACCGTGAACCGACCTTACCGGGATATTACCATTTATGTTTTGGGTAGTTGGAGCTCCTTCAAAGCCTACCCATTGGCTCCTGTGAAGGGCGTTGATACATATAGCACCCCCTGTCCCTGCCACAGCCGGGTTGTAATAAATCTTGTTGAACATGTATTGGGTAAACTGCACATTTTGCTGTGCCTTACTCAGGAAAGGCAATGCCACCAAGAAAAGTAGTGCGTAGATTTTTCTCATAAACGCAGGGTTGTAGGGTTGTTTTATGTTACTACTATAACCTTTGAAATCTCCAAAGATAAAATTTTGAACAACAAAATGTTAATGCTCGGTTAATTTTAACGAAAATTAAGGGGCATTAATCCCTCATTTTTTGTTACGCAGAGGTTTATACAGACTTTTTCAAAGCCAGCCACCACCGTAAAGGAATATCATTTTCGCAAGCCCTTTGATAATCCTCATACGAACAAGGAATAAGGTGGTGCCGCTCACTATCCATACTGGTATTTCCAGCTTTTACCGGTACTTCTATCCACCAACGCTCGCTCAAATTGCTACGGTAAAAGATCAGTTCGTGTTCCCCTTCATTGATCAGTACCGTAAAACGATCATATTCTTTTTTGGAGGCGTAGGGGTAGTCGCCCTTCCGATTATTAAAGCCTTCAATAAAGTACCAGAGCATTTGTGAAACCAGATGTGCTGTGCGACCCTGGTTATCAAATTCAGGGTTGAGCTCGTAAATACCGAAGGAGGATACCTTGTCACTGATACCAGCGTAGCGGCTCAGGGCGCAGGCTTCCTCACCACTGAAGCCGTTGGGGGAATGGTTCAGGTTTCCAGGGGCATCCGCCTGCCGTAGGGCAGATAGGTCAAAGCTCACAATGTCCGCATCACGGAGAATAGGCTCGGCTTCGCGGATGTTGTTACGGAAAATACCCAGGCGGTGCACGTCAAAATACATGCGCTCCATGAGGTCTATCTCGTCCTGGTTGACAAAGTAGGTCTGGTAGCCAATGTTGCTGTAATTATAAAGAATATAAGGCTTTTCCAAAACAATGAAGCTAAGGAAATTATCCGCCCCGGTCTTTGCATCATGGCGGCCCAGGTCAAAACGTGAATCTATGGATACCAGGTTTACGGTTTGCTCCATGCCATCGTAAGCCCGGTAATTGGCATAGGTAAGATCCTGCCCTCCTCCTATAATAATCGGGGTTATCCCTTTTTTCAGGAGATGGTGGATCACTTCTTTCACCGCTATATAGGAATCCCTCAGGCTTTCACCACTGTAAATATTTCCAAGATCACATATAGGGCTTTGCCACTTGCCTTTAAAAAGAGTGTACAGGTAACTGCGCACGGAATCAGGTGCCTGGGCAGCTCCCCGGTTGTTGTTGGTGCCCCGGTCTTCCATAACTCCGATAATGGCGATCTTGCAATGCTCAAGGTCCGGTATGCCTTCGATTTCCGTGTGTTTCGCAATGTGATGGACCAGGGCCTGGGGGTGAAGATGTTCGTTGTCTTCTATAAGACTCTGGCGTACAGGGGCTAGGAAATCTTCAAGATTCATTTTTTGCGGGGCTTACGCTTTTTAGGTTCAGGTGTAGCATTCATGATCTCCAGGCATTCTTCCCGGGTGAGGGTTGCAGGTTCCTTATCTTTAGGGATCTTATAATTCTTTCTGCCGGATTTGATATAGGGTCCGTAGCGCCCGTTCAACACCTCTATAACCGGTTTTTCCTCGTCAAAACGGGCAATGAATTTTTCCTTGTCGGCCTGCTGTTTGGCTTTGATCAGTTCGATAGCCCTTTCCAGGGTTATGGACATCGGATCGTCACCCTCTTTGGGTTTCATAGACACAAAGTTGTTGCCATGACGGACATAAGGGCCAAAGCGTCCCACGTTGGCAGAAACCGGAAGATCTTCAAATTCGCCCAGCTTACGGGGAAGTTTAAATAGCTCGAGTGCTTCTTCCAGGGTAATGTCATTGATATGCTGACCCTTCATCAGGCTGGCAAACTCCGGCTTTTCTTCGTCATCGGCCTCACCGATCTGTATCATCGGGCCGTAGCGCCCGATACGGGCATACACCGGCTTACCGCTTTTGGGATCCTGGCCTAAGAGTCTTTCTCCTTTGGCGCGGTCGGAATTTTCTTCAACATCTTTAAGGTGCGGGTGAAAATCTTTGTAAAAAGAGTCGATCATCCGGTCCCATTGCTCTCTGCCCCGTGCAATCTCATCAAATTGTTCTTCTACGTTGGCGGTAAAGTGGTAATCCATGATGTCCTTAAAATGCTCCACCAAAAAGTCGTTCACCACCATCCCTATATCAGTAGGAATAAGTTTGCCTTTATCGGCACCGGTAGTTTCAGATAGTTTGTTTTGCTTCACTTGGCTACCGGTCAGTACATACTGAACATAATTTCGTTTTTCACCTTCCAGGTCCGATTTCTCTACGTAATTCCTTTTTTGGATGGTAGAAATGGTAGGGGCATAGGTGGAGGGTCTGCCAATTCCCAGTTCCTCCAGTTTCTTCACCAGACTGGCTTCCGTAAAGCGTGGAGGATGTTTAGTGAAACGTTGTGTAGCGGATAACTCAGAGGCATTCAGGTGTTCACCTTTTTCAGAAGCGGGCAGCATTCCTTCCTGTTCATCGCTCTCATCATCATCCGTGCCTTCCAGGTATACCTTCAGGAAACCTTCAAATTTGATCACTTCACCACGCGCTACAAATTCCAGCTCTTTCTGTGGTGTGGATATCCTGAGTACTGTTCTTTCCAGTTCTGCATCGCTCATTTGTGAAGCAATGGTGCGCTTCCAGATAAGGTCGTATAGTTTTTTTTGGTTGGCATCAGTACCAGCTGAATGCTTATCCATGAAGGTAGGGCGGATGGCTTCGTGAGCTTCTTGTGCGCCTTTGCTTTTGGTGGAATATTTACGGGTTTGGGCAAACTTTTCTCCATACTGGTCATGGATTTCCTTTCGGGCAGTATTCAGCGCCAGGTCCGAAAGATTTACCGAATCCGTACGCATATAGGTTATATGACCGGATTCGTAAAGTTTTTGTGCTACAGACATGGTTTGCGCCACCGAGAAATACAGCTTCCGGGAAGCTTCCTGTTGTAGGGTGGAAGTTGTAAAAGGAGCAGCCGGTGATTTTTTGGCCGGTTTGGTTTCAATGCTGTTGATGTGGAAAGAGTGGCCTTTGCATCCTTCCAGGAATTTTTTAGCCTCTTCTTCTGTCTCAAAACGACTGCTTAACTCAGCTTTAATGGATTTGCCATCGGAGTTGGTAAATTCACCCACCACACGGAAAAAGGAAACTGCTTTAAAGTTGCGGATCTCTTTTTCCCGCTCTACGATCAAACGTACTGCTACAGATTGTACACGCCCGGCCGATAAGCCCCGCTGCACTTTTTTCCAAAGTATCGGTGATAGTTCAAATCCCACCAGCCGATCCAGTACTCTACGGGCTTGTTGGGCATTTACCAGGTTCTGATCAATGCGCCTCGGGTTCTGAATAGCTTTCTCAATGGCCGGTTTGGTGATCTCGTGGAAAACAATGCGGTTGGTGGTGCCGGGATTCAGGTTCAGTGCCTCAGCCAAATGCCAGGCAATAGCCTCTCCTTCCCGGTCCTCATCCGATGCCAGCCATACCGTTTCAGCATCCTTGGTTAGCTTCTTGAGCTTGTTTACCACTTCCTTCTTCTCCTTGGGAACCGCATACTTGGGAGCATAATTATTTTCAATATCAATCCCCATATCTTTGGCTATCAGGTCCCGAATGTGGCCATAACTAGACTCTACCTGGAAGTCTTTTCCCAGGTATTTACCAATGGTCTTGGCCTTGGCAGGGGACTCTACAATTACTAAGTTCTTTGGCATTTCCGAAGCGGTATTTGAGTGTTTTTGAAACCGCCAAAATAAATCAAATGTTTTCGAATGGTGCAAATGAATGATGACCAGAACGTTAAAGTTGGTCTGCCAAACTGGCACAAGCGGAATGCTATTTGTAGCTTTGCGGTACAAATTTTAGATGACTAAAGGCTGATGGCTAACTTGGTAAACGAAAAGGAAATAAATGAATCCCGGCAGGGGGAAACGGTGTTGCTGGAAGACGGGATCAACGAAAAGAAGCTGTATATAGAAAGCTACGGTTGCCAGATGAATTTTTCAGATAGTGAAATTGTAGCGTCCATACTTTCCAAAGAAGGATACGGTACTACCCGTAATATGGAGGAGGCGGACCTAGTACTTCTCAATACCTGCAGCATTCGTGATAAAGCGGAGCAAACCGTTCGGAAACGCCTTACCAGCTTCAACAAAATAAAGAACGAAAGGCCCGAGATGAAGATCGGGGTGTTGGGCTGTATGGCAGAACGCCTGAAGAGTAAATTACTGGACGAGGAGAAACTGGTAGACCTGGTGGTTGGCCCTGACGCGTATCGTGATCTGCCCAACCTGGTTAAGGAAATAGATGCCGGGCGCAAGGCTGTTAACGTGATCCTTTCCAAAGAGGAAACGTATGCGGATGTAAACCCGGTGCGATTGGGTAGCAATGGCGTCACTGCTTTTGTATCCATTACACGGGGTTGTGATAATATGTGTACATTTTGCGTGGTACCCTTCACCCGGGGACGTGAACGTAGCCGGAATCCGGAAACCATTGTGGAAGAGTGCCAGCAACTTTGGACCAATGGCTATAAGGAGGTTACTCTGTTAGGCCAGAATGTAGACTCCTATTTATGGTATGGAGGTGGCCTGAAAAAAGATTTTGAAAAGGCCAGTGAAGCGGCTAAAGCCACTGCTGTGCACTTTGCCGGACTCTTGGAAAAAGTAGCGTTGGCAGTGCCGGGAATGCGCATTCGTTTTTCTACTTCCAATCCCCAGGATATGTCGGATGACGTGCTGCATACGATTGCCCGGTATGGTAATATCTGCAATTACATCCACTTACCAGTGCAGTCGGGTTCCAGCCGTATCCTGGAATTGATGAACCGCGGCCACAATCGTCAGGAGTACTTTGATCTCATCGACCGGGTAAAAAAGATAATTCCCGATTGCGGGATATCTCATGACATGATTACCGGCTTTCCCACCGAAACGGAAGAAGATCACCGGGAAACCCTCAGCCTGATGGAGTACGTGAAGTACGACTTCGGGTATATGTTTTATTATTCCGAGCGCCCCAATACTTATGCGGCACGGAAAATGGAGGATGATGTTCCTCTTGAAATTAAAAAACGCAGGCTTACCGAGATCATTGATCTTCAACAGCAACATTCGCTGGAACGCAACCAGGAGCAGATTGGGAAGGTGGAAGAGGTTTTGATTGAAGGAACTTCTAAAAAATCCGAAGACGACTGGTTTGGTCGCAGTACCCGGAATACTGTAGTGGTATTCCCGAAAGGGAATGAAAAACCGGGTGATTTTGTGAAAGTGAAGATACACGATTGTACGGCCGCAACATTATTAGGAGAAAGAATTGATGAATAATCCAAAACTGTTTTTTGTTGTCCTCACTTTACTTACACTTGGCTACACAGGTTATGCACAGGAAAAAGTGGGTGAAAACTGGGTAGATAATAACCTCACATTTGCCGTTACCAATGATCAAATAAAAGGCAAGGGTGTTTTTACCTTTTGCGTGATGGACACCACACAAGGGTACTGCGTGGAGAACCTGTCCACCGGTGTGGAGGTGAGGGTTTTTAACCGGGACGGCAAAGAGATATGGAAGGGTATTGGCAGTGGCCGGGCCAAAACGTTGAAGCTGGCAAAGCCGCTTCCTGAAGCAGATTACCTGATGATAAAGGCGTTTAAACCTCATGTGGTCAATCGTTCTACGGGTACATTGATACACCAGGATAAACCCATTGAAATAAAGTATTATATAAAGTGAGCTCAATACAGGAGGTAAAACAACGGTACGGCATCATCGGGGCTTCCCCGCTTTTAGACCGTGCCCTCAACAAGGCCATGCAGGTGGCATCCACAGATATTTCCGTACTCATTACAGGTGAAAGTGGTGTGGGTAAAGAGGCTATTCCGCGTATCATCCACGGACAGTCACATCGTAAGCATAACCCCTATATAGCAGTAAACTGTGGGGCCATTCCTGAAGGAACCATTGATAGTGAGCTTTTTGGTCATGAAAAGGGAGCTTTTACCGGTGCTACAGGTACGCGTAAAGGATATTTTGAAGAAGCAGACGGTGGCACCATATTCCTGGATGAGGTGGGCGAGCTTCCCCTTTCTACACAGGTTCGTCTCTTAAGGGTTCTGGAAACCGGTGAATTCATAAAGGTAGGATCTTCCAAAACCCAAAAGACCAATGTGCGGATAACAGCCGCCACCAATGTAGACCTCATCGATGCTATCCGCAAGGCAAAGTTCCGGGAAGACCTGTATTACCGTTTAAATACGGTAGAGATCAAAATACCGCCCTTGCGCGAACGAAAGGAAGATATTCACCTGATATTTCGCAAGTTTGTAGCTGATTTTGCCGATAAGTATCATTTACCACCTATCCGTTTGAGCAACGATGCCGTAGAGTTGCTCAAAAATTACCGCTGGCCGGGAAATATCCGGCAATTGCGGAACCTTGCCGAACAGCTTTCGGTGGTGGAGCAGGATCGTGAAATAGGTCCGGATATCTTAATGAATTATTTACCTGGCATCGGTAAAAGTGAGCTTCCAGCCTTGTATGCGGAGAAGAAGCAGCAGAGCGATTTCAGCAACGAACGCGAAATACTGTACAAGGTGCTTTTTGATATGAAGAACGATCTGACCGATCTTAAAAAGCTCACCCTTGAGCTGATGAAGAGTGGCGTTTCGGAAAAATTTCAGGAAAATAATAGTAAGCTGATCCATAAGATCTACGGGGATGAAGAAGAGGAGGAGGCCATAAGTGAAGATCTCCAGGATGAGCGTCAACAGTACTTGCCTATCTATAAGGAGGGCAGTACTGAGGTTCACCATGAAACCTATGATACGGATCATGAAACCGTAGAAGAGGAAAACCTCTCATTGCAGGATAAGGAGCTGGAACTGATTCGCAAAGCCCTGGAACGCAACAGCGGAAAACGTAAGGATGCCGCTGATGAACTGGGTATTTCGGAACGGACTTTGTACCGTAAGATAAAACAATACAATCTGTAGTGAAGAAGATCCTTGCCTTTTTTAGCCTGGCCCTGCTCATTGCTTCCTGTAACGGGGGATACTCTTTTACCGGGGGTGACGTAGGCGATGCCAAAACCATTTCCATTGACTTTTTCCAGAACAATGCCAGCCTGGTGCAACCGCAGTTGAGTCAGACATTCACCGAAACACTACGGGATATCTTCGTGCAACAAACGCCATTGGAGCTACAGGAGCGAAACGGTGACCTTCATTTTGAAGGCTCTATAGTGGACTACAGGATTGAACCGATTAACGCCCAGGCTGATGATTTTGGAGCTGCTGCCCAAACCCGTTTAACTGTAACGGTAAATGTTATATTT
>CETZ01033354.1_pt1 | contig 19090 bp, 14 predicted proteins | sample 531441 | NCBI WGS metagenome assembly CETZ01 (sample SAMEA2623098, study PRJEB7988) | marine metagenome | isolation source: saline water (ENVO:00002010), including | reverse complement strand
GATCCTGCGGTCAAGCCGCAGGATGACGAACACGCAACAACCTTCTTTTACCCATAAAATCACAAACTGTAGAAAAGCGATGCCTTCGGGTGCTTTTTTTGTGTCTGCGTCAGAGGATTTCAAAACCTTGCCGAGTATCTGCTCCAAGCCGTAAGTGATGACTGACTCCGGCGGGAATTTCCTTGGCGTGGTGGGTCACATACAACAGGGTAATGCGCTGCTGCTCGGATAAACGCCGGATAAAGGCCAGCACCATTTCGCGGCTCGGGTCATCCAGGCCCTGGCAGGGTTCATCCAGAATCAGCAACGGCGGTTGCTTGATCAGAGCCCGGGCAATGAGCACCAGACGCTGCTCACCGTACGACAGATGATGCAGGCTCTGATTAGCCTTATGATGCAGGCCGACAATCTCCAGCCACTGTTCCGCCAGACGCCGGTCGCCATCCCCGGCCGCCTGATACAGGCCGATACTGTCGTACAGGCCTGAGATTACGGTAGTCAGCACATTGGTTGTTGCGCGGTATTCCCACTGCAGGGACGACGACACCAGTCCGATGTGCTTTTTGATATCCCAGATGGTTTCACCACTGCCGCGTTTCATGCCGAACAGATACAGCTCATTGCGGTAACACTGCGGATTATCACCGGTAATCAGCTGCAGCAGGCTGGTTTTTCCCGACCCGTTCGGGCCGGTGAGTGCCCAGTGCTGTCCCGGCATCACAGTCCAGTTCAGACCGTCAAACAACGTCCGCTCACCATACTGAATCCGGGTATTCACCATGCGTACCAGTGGTTCGGAGTCTGCCAGCCGGTAATCCGTCAGCGGCGGCGGAAAGTCTGAAAGCGGCTTATCAAAATGCATCAGCGCATGCACTTCCGCCGCGTTCAGAACCTCATCACGCGCCCCCTGCATCAACAGATTCGCGTCATGAACAAAAGCCAGATGCGTGACCCAGTGCGGCAGTTCATCCAGACGATTAGCCACCCAGAGCATACGCTGACCGGATGCGTGCAGATCACTGAGCGCTTCCTCAAGCAACTCACGGCTCTCTGCATCCAGGCCTTCCAGCGGCTCATCCAGAGTCAGCAGTTCCGGCTTACGCCGGATGGCATCCACCAGCAGCACCTTGCGACTCTCGCCGGTTGAGAGTGAGCGGAAGCCCTGCTCCAGCAGATGACCAAGACGCAACTTATCAATCCAGTCCTGCACCTCGTCCACCGGGTGCAACAGCTCAGACACCAGAGTACCGATGTCCATCCGGTCCATCAGATCTGATTCGTCTTCATGACGCTCACGCTCTATCAGTTCACGCTGAGCCTCCAGCGAGACATAAAGAACATGATCCGGCAGACCAGACACATCGCCTTCACTCAGGCGCACATCGCCAGCAAACAGCCGCGACAGTACTGTCTTGCCACTGCCGTTGGTGCCGATAATACCCCAGGTTTCGGAATCCGCTACCGACCAGTCATCGACCTTAAGGATCCGACCATCGTGAAGACGCGCGCGGAGTCTGTTGAATGATGCAGTCATAAACAGAAACTTCAGAAGGTTGTTTATGCATGGTGCGCAGTGCGCACCCTACGGATTTGCTGTGAATACAATGAACCGGATACACAGTGCATTAAAAGCCGGTATCGCATAAAAATTAAAGCGTCGGCGAGGCAGTCCGTGCAAGGCATAAATCGTCGAAAAAGCGGAGCGTACATTCAGTACGTGAGCATTTTGAGATGATTTATAACACCGCCCGGACAACGCAGGCAGCTTTAATCATTGTTAAATATACGGTCTCGACTCTTAGATTAAAGCGTTGCCGAAGCAGCAGCTACAAGGCAAAAGTGAATGAAGACGCGCAGCATACAGATAGTATGTGAGCAGTCTGAATGAACTTTTAACACCGTAGATGCAATGCAGGCAGCTTTAATCAGCCGGGGGGCCAGGAAAGGGAACGTCCACCGATTATATGCATATGCAGGTGAAACACCGACTGTCCCGCCCCTTCACCGTTATTAATCACCAGACGGTATTTATCGCCCAGACCTTCCTGCTCCGCGACTTTACTGGCCACCAGCAACATATGCCCCAACAGAGACTGATCCTCTTCTGAGGCATCGCATAAACGCGGTATGGCTTTACGCGGAATAATCAGGATGTGCATCGGTGCTGCCGGGAACATATCGCGGAACGCGAGGCACTGGTCATCTTCATACACGATGTTGGCCGGTGCTTCACCGCGGGCGATTTTTCCGAAAATAGTGTCTTCTGACATGCGTGTTCTCCCTGACGCCGCAGCGCCTTATTCTTCGACTTTGCGCTTGAGCACCAGCGGACTGATGTTCAGGCTGACCAGCGTATCCTGAGCTTTATTCAGTTTGGAACGATCCGTAAAAGGACCGACATACACCCTGTGCCAGACGGCGCCATTAACCTGGCTGCTTTCGTCATAGGCATTCAGCCCCTCGAGCAGCAGCTCCGCACGCATACGGTCAGCGTCATCGGCAGAGCGGAAGGAACCCGCCTGCAGAATGTACTGGTAAGCGGTTTCTTCATCTTTTGGGGTGGAGTGGTATGCATCCATCTCATCGACATCCACCGTCTGGTTTTCCAGCAACTTGTAGAAGTCGTAGGCAGGCTTGGCCTGATCCACTTTCTCTTCGACGGCATCCGCGCCTTCACGGACTTTATCCACCGTGGTGCGGAAGACCTTATGCGCGTCTTTTTTTACGGTTTCGATCTCCTGTCCCGGCGGTACCGTCGACAGATAGAACAGAAACCCGGCAAAAGCCGCGGCCAGAGCTGGCGTGGTAACCCACACCCAGCCCGGAATCGTTTTACCCTTATCCGCCATGCGGTTCTCCTGAGCAGACCGGCATCAATTACATTTCCTGCGGAGCACTGACGCCCAACAGATCAAGACCGTTCGCCAGAACCTGACGGATGGCTTCTGCCAGAGTCAGACGGCCATTACGCAGATCGGTTTCGTCGACCAGGGTTTTTTCGGCGTTGTACCAGGTATGGAAGTCACCGGCGAGTTCACGCAGGAAGTTAGACACCAGATGTGGCTCATTGTTGTTGGCGGCGTTGCGCACAACCTCAGGGTAGCGGCCCAGCTTCACCATGAGTTCTTTTTCTGAGTCCAGCGTCAGGGCAGACAGGGCGTCCAGACCGGTTTCCAGCTCCCAGGTCTGACCGGCTTCAGCCAGCTTACGGAAGATGGAGCACACCCGGGCGTGGGCGTACTGAATGTAATACACCGGGTTATCGGACGACTGAGAACGCGCCAGATCAATATCAAAAGTCAGCTGACCGTCGGCTTTACGCGCCGCCAGGAAGTAACGCGTGGCATCACGACCCACTTCATCGATCAGGTCGCGCAGGGTCACATAGCTGCCGGCACGCTTGGAAATTTTCACCTCCTCACCACCGCGCATCACGGTCACCATCTGGTGCAGCACATAGTCCGGCCAGCCTTGGGGAATGCCCACATCCAGCCCCTGCAGACCCGCGCGAACCCGGGTGATGGTGCTGTGGTGGTCAGCGCCCTGCTCATTGATCACACGTACAAAACCGCGCTGCCATTTGTCGAGGTGGTAGGCAACATCCGGTACAAAATAGGTGTAGCCACCATCGGTTTTACGCATCACACGGTCTTTGTCGTCCCCAAAGTCGGTGGTACGCAGCCACAGGGCGCCACCATCTTCATAGGTGTGGCCATTGGCAGTCAGCTTTTCAACCGCAGCTTCAACTTTGCCATCGGTATAAAGAGACGACTCAAGGAAGTACACATCGAAATCAACACCGAAGGCTTTCAGGTCGAGATCCTGTTCGTTGCGCAGGTAGGCCACAGCAAAGTGACGGATGCCTTCGAGGTCATCAGCATCCTGGGTTCCGGTGAAGCTCTGGTCTTCAGACGAGACGGTATCACCGCGCATAAAGCTTTCGGCCAGATCCTTGATGTAGTCGCCACGGTAACCGTCTTCCGGCCAGCTGGCGTCATCCGGAGTCAGGCCCTTGCAGCGTGCCTGTACTGATAAAGCCAGATTGTTGATCTGTTGGCCGGCGTCGTTGTAGTAGAACTCGCGGGTCACGTCCCAGCCGGTGGCTTCGAGCAGACGGCACATACAGTCACCCACGGCTGCCCCACGGCCATGACCGATGTGCAGAGGCCCGGTCGGGTTGGCGGAGACAAATTCCACCTGAACTTTGCGGCCCGCACCTTCGTTGCTGCGGCCATACTGGTCTTTTGCCTCCAGTACCGCCCGTACCAGTGACGAGGTCGACTCTTCACTCAGATAAAAATTGATAAAGCCCGGACCGGCAATTTCCACCTTCTGCACCAGAGATGACCGAGGCAGAGCATCCACCAGCAGCTGCGCCAGCTCCCGCGGATTTTTACCGGCGGGCTTGGCCAGCATCATGGCGAGGTTGGTGGCCAGATCACCGTGGGTTTTATCGCGGGTGTTGTCCACCTGAATTCGGGGCTGCACGTCAGCAGGTAATACAGCAGCGTGTTTCAGTTGATCAAGGGCGGCGGATAACAGCTCAGCAATTTGCGGTTTCATGGCAGGATTCAGGGTCTGGGACTTTTCATTAAGGGTTGCGGATTATCGCAAAATTGGTATCCGGGGTGAAGCAAACAGGACATATGGGTACAGGAGAAGCCCCGTATGACCCGAGTTCCTCCTCTCTGGTCATACGGGGCTGCAGTCAGATTGCCTGCTCTCAGCAGTAAGAGCGTATCAGGCAGTCTGTGTGGCCAGAGCGGCCTCCGGCAGACGTGGCAGAGCGTGTACCACAGGGCGTGGACGCTTGCGGCGTTCGGCCAGTTTCTTTCCATACACCATCAGCAGCAGAGCCGGCAGCATCAGGAAATCGAACACAAGGGCAGTGACAACGCACAGAGACAGCAGCCAGGCCATGTTCTGTGTCGGGATGAAGTTAGCGAAATCCATCACCATAAAGCCACACACCAGGATGACAGAGGTCACGACCAGAGCAAAACCGACGCTGCTGAAGGCGTAACGCACGGCGTCTTCGGCGCTCTGACGGTGATCGTAATAGGCATGACGGAACTTGCTCAGGAAATGCACAGTGTCATCCACAATGATGCCGGTCGCCAGGCTGGCAACGATGGAAGTACCGGTATCCACATACCCTTTGGTCAGAGCCCAGATGCCATAAGCCGCGATCAGAGGCATGACATTCGGCAGTACAGACAACAGACCCAGCTGTACAGAGCGGAACAGCACCATGATCACCAGAGTCACGGTCAGCAGAGACAGCAGAGTGCCCTTCAGCATAGAGGTGATGTTGCGCTTGGTCATATCAGCAAACACGGTGTCCAGACCGGTGGATTCCGTCAGGTTCAGCAGTGGTGCATTGCGGTTTGCCCAGTCGATGGCGCGCTCTTCCAGAGCCAGTATCTGATCAGAATCCAGACGGCGCAGGGTAGCCACGACGCGGGTCGCACTGCGGTTATAGGTCATGACAGAGTCCAGACCCATGCCCTGTGGCAGTGACATTTCAAACAGCAGCAGATACTGAGCCACGGCTTCCGGTGTATCCGGCAGACGGAACATATCCTCACGGCCTTCGTTCAGTTCTTTGTTCAGCAGCTTGATGGTATCAGTGATTTCGGTGGTCTGTGCGACTTCCGGCTGCTTGCCCAGCCAGGCAGAGAAGGCATCCAGCTGGGTCAGGAAAGCCAGATCATTGATGCCTTCTTCCACACCGGTGTCGGCAACAAAGAAGATGGTGTGCAGGCCTTCCAGGGTTTTTTCGATATGGTCAGTAGTGCGGCGCACTTCGTAAGACTCTTCGAAGAAGCTGTGCCAGCGTTCAGTCACCTTGTTGGTCATCATGGTCGGAACCATCAGAATCACAACCGCAACAGCCAGACCAGCCAGACGGCGGTGGTTGACGATGACCCACTCAGCCAGATGTTCCATGCCCACATTGACCGATGTTTTCGCAGCAACACGCGGAGCCGGGAGCAGCCACATCAGTACCGGAATCATAGTCATGCTCAGTGCCCAGGCAACAAAAGTACCCAATGCAATCAGGTTACCCATGTCGCGGTAAGGCTGGGATTCACTCATGTTCAGGGCCAGCATACCGAGAATGGTGGTCAGGCTGGTGACAAATACCGGAATGGTGTTGCTCAGCAACGACTTACGCAGTGCATGCAGTTTGTCATCGCCACGCTGCAGCGACTGGTAGTACATGGACAGGATGTGTACCGAATCGGCAATGGCGATGGTCAGGATCGCTGTAGGCACTGCACCGGTTGGCGGGCTGAGTGCGAAACCAAGCCATCCGGCAATCCCCATAGTCACTGCAACAGAAGTGGTGAACAGCAGTGTGATCAGCATGATCCCGGACACTTTACGGACCAGAAACACCATAATCAGCAGCATCATGCCGAAACAGAGCGGCAGCAGGCGGCTCATATCGTCATTGGATACCTGATTCATGGTGGTGTTGATGTAGGCTGAACCGCCCATCTCGAGAGTGAATTCAGGATATTCCACACGCATACGGCTGAGCAGAGCCTGAGCAGAGTCAACGGCTTCCTGAGAAGCGGTCAGCGAGCCATCGCCCGGCAGATTGAGCAGCAGACGCAGGCCGGTCACCTCGCCATCGACAGACACCAGATTACGCAGCAGCTCAGGCTTGTCCAGCGCACGCTGCTTGAGTTCGGCCGGAGTGATGCTGAGCTCACTCATGGTGTAAAACTCACCGATGTTCAGTTCGTCACCATCCACTACGGTATTGGTGAAGTTCTGGATGGAATCCACACGCTGCACGTGTGCCACTTCCCAGCTCTTGTGGGTCAGGGTCTCAATCAGCTGCAGACCACGCTCAGAGAAGATCTCTTCCTGCTCCGATGACACCAGAAAGATCAGATTGTCCTGACGGACGAAGCGCTTTTCCATCTCCTGAAAGGTCTGCATACGCTGATTGTCGTCGCTGAAATAGACACGGAAATCGCTGCTGTAGGTGAGCTTTGACAGACCGGCAGATGCTGCCAGACAGGCAGTGGCAATCAGCGCCAGCAGGATCAGTGGGCGACGGGTCAGAGCGTTGAAATACTGGTTGAACATCGGGAGGATTCCTGTTCAGGGCAGCCTGGCCGTGACTCTTTCCGGTGGCTTCCCTGTCCTGACTCTGCTTGTCAGCCCACTCCTGTGGTTGTGTCCGGATCTGCTGTAAGAATCGGGTTTGTCTGCTTTTTGTTTTTATTGTGAACGTTTGTTAATTATATGGATTCATCGTAACAAGTCGATACACAAGTCATCCAAAGTACGTACAGGAACTGTAAATCAGGGCAAGAAGGAAGGATTAACTGCCGAAGTAAGAATCTTCATCAAATGTGCTGAGCCAGCGGGGTTGAAAGGTCACCATTCCGCTGATGAACATGCCGTTGGTCACGCCTTCCGGGAAGAGCGTGAGAATCAGGTAGCTGAGGTAGTCATTCCAGATCAGGTGCGGAGCGTGATACTCCGTAATCCAGTACCAGAAGCTGACGGAGGATACGAACACCACCTGTGACAGGGCCGCATTCAGAAAGCCCGCCACCAGAATGTATACGAAGGGGTTGTGTGGCAGCCGCCGGTAAACCTGCAGATAGAACTGGTAACACACCAGGACCGGCAGCCCGACGCCGAGCAGAAACGACACGGACCAGTCCTGCAGGCCGATCTGGCCGACCAGCACCATGACGGCCAGCACACCGGCGTACACCAGCAGTGCCAGACGCCAGCCCATCAGTAAGGTGATGGCGGCAATGCCCAATATGTGAAAGTGCAGGCCGTCATGGACGCCCGCTTTCAGCACCCAGAAGCCGGACAAGACAAGTACAGCACCGAACATGAAATGGTGCGTTCCCGGATGCACCCGCAGGGCTTTCCAGTTGGTGGTCACCGCGGCCCAGATAAGTAAAGCCACCGCCAGAAGGTGTATCAGCCAGGCGTATGGCCCGACCTCAGCCAGATAAATCATCCGTCGCTCAGGTCCATGGAATACAACAGGGCATCTTCGGATCCCCCGGGGGCCGGGTAATAACCACGGCGACGGCCGTTTTCACCAAAGCCGATACCTTCGTACAGAGCAATGGCGGGCGCATTGCTTTCCCGGACTTCGAGAAACATACATTCCGCTCCGGTCGCCCGCAGATGCTGTAACACGTGCTCCAGCAGACGGCGGCCAAACCCCTGCCCCTGAAACTCCGGTGCGACCGTCATCATCAGCAGCTCAGCCTCACCGGCTATCAGTGTCACAACGGCATGGCCCAGGTGCTGACCATCCTGCTCCAGCAACCAGACACAATCCGGCTTCAGCAGGTAACGTTGCATCACTTTCTCAGACCAGGGATACGCATGAGCGCCGTTCTCAGCCACCATGATGGCCTGCAGATCAGAGGGAGTTGCCGCGCGGAATGTGAGCATAAGATGTCAGAACGCTGTGAGTGCCTGTAACGATAACCACAACTGACGCTTGGCCAGCGCACCCGACTGCAGTGCTTCCAGAGGGTCCAGCTGGCAATGCAGTCTGACGTCTATCCGCTGCAGCCATTGTGCGGCTTCAGGTCCGACACTGATGACGTAATCCAGGCCTTCATTCTCGAGTACCTGCCACTGGGTTTTCAGTGCCTGTAATGCCACAGGTTCGCTCTGATCATCCTGCCGCGATGACAGAAATGGCCAGCGGAAGGACGCCGGCTTGTTCATGAACACCACAGGTTCAAAGAAAGCCGCCATGACCCGGCGGATAAACAGCTGCAGGGCTTCCGGGTCGGTTGCGCTGTCACACACCCAGATGCCACGTTCTGACACACGGACAAAGTGCAGATGAAAAGCCGGCACTGTGTTGCCGGAAACAACGGGCCGCGACTCGGCGGACTCTGGCAGAAGGTTTACAGAAGCCTCTACCGGGTTCTGTGTTGCCGGTGGCTCAGGAACCGGTTTCAGTACCGCCGCAACCGCCTGAGCAACGCCCGATGATTCTGGTTTTGCAGCCACCGGGCTCATCAGTTCAGCCGCCGCCGGACGCTGTGCGACCCGGGTTGCCGGTGCAGCAGGTGTTTCCACAACCGGATCTTCAGGCAACCAGCGTGGAGCTAATGCATTAGGCAGAGGCGCACGCGGCAGCCACAGGGTTACCCCCATGGCTTTCAGGTAGTCGGCGCGGCGCTGCTCCAGCATTGTCAGACGCCGTCGTTCTGCGGATGAGTCCGCCCGGCTTCGCTGGAAAGGAAGTTCAGGGCGTGAATGTAGGCCTTGGCTGACGCCACGACGATATCCGTATCGGCACCGTTACCATTTACGATACGCCCGGCTTTCTCCAGACGGACGGTCACTTCGCCCTGGGAGTCGGTGCCCTGAGTAATGGCATTCACGGAGTACAGCAGCAGACTGGAACCGGACTGAGCCACGGCTTCAATTGCTTTCAGCGCGGCATCCACCGGGCCACTGCCTTCAGCACGGCTGCGGTGTTCGGTACCACCACAGGCAATCACGGCTTCAGCCACCGGCGTTTCGCCGGTTGCGGAATGGGTTTCCAGAGAAATCAGGCGGTAGTGCTCAGGCGCCGAGGCACTGGTGGTTTCGCTGACCAGCGCCTGTAGATCTTCGTCAAAGATCTCGTGTTTTTTGTCGGCCAGCTCTTTGAAGCGGGCGAAGGCTTCGTTCAGAGCTTCATCCGTCTCAAACGTCACACCCAACTCCAGCAGGCGGCTGCGGAAAGCCGCCCGGCCGGAATGCTTACCCATGACCATCTTGTTGGCGCCCCAGCCGACGTCTTCCGCCTTCATGATTTCGTAGGTTTCGCGGTGTTTCAGCACACCATCCTGATGAATGCCAGACTCATGAGCAAAGGCGTTGGCACCAACAATCGCCTTGTTCGGCTGCACCGGAAAACCGGTAATACCAGATACCAGACGCGAGGTCGGGACGATGTGCGTGGTATCGATGCTGGTGGTGATGTCGAACAGGTCCTGACGGGTTCGGGTAGCCATTACGACTTCTTCCAGCGAAGCATTACCGGCACGCTCTCCCAGACCATTGATGGTGCACTCAACCTGGCGCGCACCGTTCTGCACTGCCGCCAGCGAGTTCGCCACGGCAAGACCCAGATCATTGTGGCAATGCACAGAGAAGATGGCTTTATCGGCGTTCGGGATACGTTCAATCAGGGTTTTGATGGTCTGGCCAAACTGTTCCGGAATGGCATAACCCACGGTATCCGGAATATTAATGGTACGCGCACCGGCATCAATGGCAGCTTCAATGATGCGGCAGAGGAAGTCGATTTCGGAGCGGCCCGCGTCTTCACAGGAAAACTCCACATCATCAATCAGGCTGCGGGCTTTCTTTACCGCACGTACAGCCTGTTCAATCACCGCATTGGGCTCCATACGCAGCTTGTACTGCATGTGAATCGGGGAGGTCGCAATAAAGGTATGAATCCGGCCCATAGCCGCAGGACGCAGGGCTTCACCAGCCAGTTCGATATCACGGTCAATGGCACGTGCCAGGCTGCACACCCGGCTTTCACGTACGGCTTCAGCCACTGCCTGAATAGACGCGAAATCGCCCGGACTGGCAGCAGCAAAGCCCGCTTCCATCACATCGACACGCATCTTCTCCAGCGCCTTGCCGATACGGACTTTCTCTTCACGGGTCATGGAAGCGCCGGGGCTCTGTTCCCCATCACGCATGGTGGTATCGAAAATCACCAGACGGTTCTGCTGACTCATGGTTTCTCCGGGCACAAAAAAAATCGGACGTACAGTATACGTCCGATTCTGTTCTGCCGCAGCAAGCGGAGGCCTAAGCCTCCAGCCAAATCAGCGGATCGGGGTTGCGGTCAGGTTAGCCTGGATATCGGCGTTCTGAATCACGATGCTGTTGATCACAGTCTGAGGAGCACTGGTCGGGGTTGCCGCCAGAGTCAGGCCATCGATGTTCAGCTGCTTGAAGTGAACACGACCAAACACCGCGAAGCCGAGTGGGCCGTTTTCAGCAACCGTATCACCATCCGCAAATTCCACGTAGTCACCATTCTCAAGTTTCACGAGATCACCCGCTTCATTCCGAACAGCAGTACGGGCAACATCCACTGACAGATCAACGTTAAGACCATAATCGTTGGTATTCGCTGAGCCATCACTGGTGCTCATATTGTTCAGAGCAACCGTTGTCCCGTTTGGCTGAGTCCAGCTGAAGCTGTTGCCTTTACCAGCAAAGCGGGAATCAGAACCATCGTCTTCGGCGAAGATAAAGTTCACCTTAATGGTCAGACCTTCCTCACCACGGTCTTCAAAGCGGCCACCGTCTGCAGTACACGCACCTTCGGTTGCACCAGAACCACCGATACACACCTGACCTGCACCACCCGAAGCGACGGCGATGGTGGTGCCGTTCTCCAGGCGTTCCAGTGTAAAGGTACCCAGTGATTCACCGGAATCTTTCTCACCGAAGCGGATATCTTCAACTTTCAGAGTCGACCAGCTCAGGCCTTTACTGATGGTCAGACCGTCTTCGGTTACGTCAATACCGCCATCACGGGTGTGCAGATCATAGGTCACACCTGTGAGCCACACGCCTTTGCCGTATTCGTCGACGGACAGTGCGGCATTACCATTGGTCACCCGGATATCGCTGTTCAGAGTCAGACCGTTAGAGCCAATCCGACCACCCGAGCGCACCGTGACCTGACCATCAATGGTGAAGTCGTAGGAAGGGAACACCTGCAACGCCAGCAGGAGTTCAGTACCCCCCATCAAAGGAGAGTTGAAGGCTGAATCCGGATCGTTCGGATCTTCTGCCGCCGAAGTACCAACGGTCACACCGGCAAAGCTGTAAGAACCATTGAGGTCAGAAAACTCAACACGCAGACCGTCAAACTGACCTTCATAACCCAGGCTGTCACTGAAGGTACCCGTGGTAGGGTCGTAAGGGTTCAGGTACAGATTGGTGGTGTCTGTCTGGCGGGTCATATCGTAACTGATATCACCGTCCAGCCAGCCATTGAAGCCGTTGAAGAATACCCAGTTACCATCGTCCTGCATGGCAATGTAAGTACTGTCGATGGCTGGCATGTTGTAGTCAGTCACACCATCATTATTTTCATCAACAGGGCGCAGGTCACCGGAAACCATATTCCAGCCAATGCTGGTACGGATGCCCTGTGTACCGTAATTACCACCTGGGTAAACGTGAATGTAGTTTTCCTGCAGTACGTTGGTGATCACACCATCGATGCTTTTCTCAACATACCCTTTTTCGAAAATCAGCTGACCGCGGAAGCTACCCATAGGGCTCATATTCCCCGCCAGGTAGTCGGCTTCGGTACCACCCATATAGAAGTTCTGGAGGTCAACGCCAACACGCAGATCATCGAAGCGCATGGCCATGTAGGGCCAGCCATCAGCATCTTCTTCAAAGTCAAAGGTCATACCGCTGGAGCTGAACACACCAGTCAGGTTTTCAGCCAGCAGAATGAAACCATCATCAACGTATTTGACGGCTGGAATATCAGAGTCATCATTTACCAGAGTGAACCCCGGAATAAAGGTAATACCTTCACCCACTGCACCGCCACCACGCAACTCCATGGTGCCATAGGCTTCAAGGTCGATAGTCAGCGCGCCAAAGGCATTCGTCAGGGCATCATCAAAACCAACCGGGTTATTCGGATCGAGGCCCATAGCAATAGCGCCCACATCCAGGTTCAGCTCAAGGCCGCGGTTTGATTCCGTACCGAAGTCAAACAGGATGCCATCAGCCTGATTAATGATGCGGCCATAGTTAACGACCGCAGACAGCGTCAGGTCATCAAAAATGATTTCCATGCCGTCATCACCAAAGTGCAGACGGTCATAAAACAGACCCAACTCTGAACCATCGACCTTGATATTGCCATTGCCATCATCACCGATAGCAATAATACCCAGGCCAGTCTGGTTGGCAGCGTTGTAGCTCTGGGTACGGCCACGCACGCTGTAGAACTCAGCTTCACGCGTAGATGAGGCCATACCCAGCGAGCCAATTGAGAAATCTGTTGATCCCAGTTCTGCACGATACTGCAGCGTGCCATCGGCATCGACGTCGACAGTCACATGAGTCGGATCAACGGAAGTATCGGAAAGCGACAGGTCTTTAGCGACCAGAGCTACACCATCCTGTTCGTACGCAATTGCACCAACGGTGATATCGCCGGTATTAATGTCCAGCGTGATACCGGCCTGACCGGTTACACCAGCCATAGCCTGATCATCCAGGGATTCGAGCGCAAGGGCGTTCTGGCTGATGATCGCCAGAGTAAGGGCACTGATCTTTATCGTTGTATTTTTCATATCAGTTCACCGGATAAAGCAGCAGGTTGCCCTGAAGGGTAATATCACCATCAAGGCGAATACCGTACAGGTCGGTCTGAACGAACGGAGTAACACCGCCATCAGGGCTCTGCCCCCACTCACCGTTGTTCGCAACGGCGTATGTAAACTTGAAGTTATTGAAGCCGACGGTACCTGGCAGACCAATCACAACAACTTCTTTATCAAACGCCACTTCAGTTGGTGTATAGGTCTGGCCACCATCGGTGGTGTAGTCATAGTCAATCGCAGTCGGGCGGTTTTCGGTACGCAGGGTCAGACCTTCAAAAGAGAATCCACCGGACAGGTCATCCAGTACGTACCAGCCTTCGCTGTTTGAGTTCAGTTTAACCGCGAAACGCAGACCACACTCTTCCGGCTCGGCAGCAGTACCACAGTTACGGACGACTTTTTCGTTACCGAAATCATCCAGCTGCCCAGGGGTAGCAGACCACAGCGGGCCACCGTCTTTGTTGATTGCAATTTCACCGGACAGGTAAACCCCGCCCTGACCACTGATCTCAACCAGATCAGAATCGGTGATAGGCTTCAGCTCTGCCATGGCCGGTACAGCCACCAGAGGAAGGAGTAATGTCGCAAGATGCTTAGTTATTGTCATTATGCATCACCTGATTCTGATTATTATATGTCGTGACTGGTCACTTTCAGGTATGACGCCCGCAGGCCGTCAACGGTCAGACTACCCAGATTCTTGGTGGGGTCTGTGCCAAGCTGTATATTACCAATAAAAACGTAGCTTTTATCAGCGTTGTCGTAAAAGTCTTTGTAAACCTGCTGGGCATTAGTACCTCCACCTGGCAGGTTCTGATACTGAGGTGCGACCAGTTCCAGTACGAAGTTACCGTCAGAGGTTGCACTCAGTTTCACCGGCTGTACTTCGCCATACCCGAGGTTCAGGTTGAGCAGGAAGTTATCCAGATACAGGGTAGAGTCCGCCATCGCCTGCTCCATTCCCGGTGCTTCACAGAGCACACCACAGGTAGCGATGTTGATCTCTTTCGCATACAGGTTGAAACTGATGTTGGCATTCAGCTCAGACTGACCATTGGCATCCTCACGTGCCCAGATGCGGAAGTAAGAACCATCAACGTAGACACCTTTCATATCAATGTCGATGTAATCGGTACGCTCAGTATTTCCGGTAGCCGCATCCTTGAAGTTGAAGGTGAACTTGGATCCAATATCCAGGCCTGCACGACGCTGCACGCCATTGCTCAAAGCGATGGACACCTTCTCGATTTCACCCTTCTGACCTTCACGGGTCACGATCAGACCGTCAGAGCAGCTGGTATCAGAGAGTTCAACACCACAAAGGGTTTTATAGCGGTCAATGTCTTCCATGCGCACGGCCAGAGCAACACCGGATGCGCCATCAAGGTCCCCGTCGCCGTCAAGGTCGGTCGGAAGATCCGGGTTTGTATAGATCTCAGCAAGCTGGGACTTCAACTCAGAGTAGGTTGCATACTCCTCGTAATAGTTATCGAGAGAGTTATTGTAATTAGTCTCTGCAGTCGTACAGAAGCCAAGGAAACCAGTACAGTCAGCGTATTGGCCGATGGGAGTATTCTGCTGTGTCGCCAGCGGTAACTGACCATGACGATCAACAACTCCGTTAGTTCCGGACCAGGCATCATCGACATACCCTTCCTGCACATCAATCTCAACTTGCTTATCTGCAACCTGATTATCCAGGTTGTACTGAATACTGGCCTCAACATCAGATATGCTGGCAAACGCATAGTCATTCGGATCGGTCGGGTTGGTGTATTTATCATTAAGCTGGGTTTCTTCTGCATTCAGAGTATCAAGCTCAGCATTGATACCATCGACGGCATCCGTAGAGTCATCACAACCTGGCTGCCCCCAGACACACCCCTGATACACAGAGAACAGACCCCAGGTCGGTGTACTTTCAACCGGGTTATCGTAATGATCCGTAGCGATTTCCAGCAAAGCGATATCTGTGTCAATACCTGCATAAGGCAGAGATGGATCGTAAGCAGTTTGGTCAGGAGGCAAAAAATCTGGAATACCATCACCACGCACTGACTGCACCAGCCAGGGGTGCATCAGATTACCAATTTGGCCCGGGGTTTTGATGGTACCGTTTTCACTGCCTTCACCCATGATGTACAGCTCGGTCCACTGGATTTCCAGCTCCTGGGACTGATCTGAACTTTCGATACCGGTTACTGTGGTAACCGCATCATTCACATCAAACACAAAATCTTCCAACACCAATGCAACACCGGCACCACTTTCCTGAGAAAGCGCATTGTCAGAAAGAGCAACGAGCTCAGCATGTGAGACATTGCAGGTAAGGGCTATCGCCGCCAGCAACGGCAGATTTATTCTTTTCATTATCAGCACCCCTTGGTACGACCTACACAGGTGGCAACGCGCTGAGTACCAGACAAGCCCTGGAAGAGTTCAAGGACGAGCGGGTAGCGCTCATTACCATCACCCGCCATATATTTAGCGGAATTCAGATACGCTCCATGTTCAGCATAAACCCGGGTTGCATCCGGCAAACCTGATAAATCCTCCCAGGGCACGACTTCGCTTTGCAACGATACGAACACACCCCGGGCACCATTGTCTTCAAAATTATCATCGGTGGAATCTGCATCATCAACACCGACATAGATACTGTCATAGATACCAATATTGAAGCAGGTCTGGACCCCTAGAGCCGAACACTTATCAGACACTGCCAAGGACTCAATCGCCCACTTTACAGCATCACTGGCTCCCTGAGTTGTAAAGTAATCACCATTACGAATACCCGCCCACTGCGCTCGTTTGATGTAGAGCGCGCCATCATCGGAAGCCGGTGGAATCGGATCACCTGTAGCGCCATCCAACAACCCCAGCTCAGAGTAGATAATAGGGTCACCAAACGCAGCAACCGCGAGGGTCAACACACCACACTGCCCGTCAGTTGCGTTCGTATCACAGGCAAACTTCTGAGCATCAGACAGATTACCTATTACCAGACCATCAAACTTACCGGTCAGAGAAATCAGATCTGCAGACAGGTTTCCGTAGCCAGATTCGGCACCGATACGTACACCAGCAATGCGCCTCACATTGTTCGTATCCACCGCGTACGCCAGCTCTATGTAAGGATTATGAATTCTGAACGGGACAATCACAGGGTTGTCACTGTCGTAGTCATCAACGCGTCCCAGAGCCAGATTATCGAGATGAATGTCAGAATCGTTTACATCAACAATGCCATCGTTGTTGGCATCTCTATATGTCGGGACTCTTTTACTATCGACATACTCAACATCAATCAGCGGGGCAGTACCCTCTGACCCATAGGCACGATCAAACGTACCCAGCTTAACTGAGTCAGTATTTGCCTGGATCTCGATATCCACACCCAGGTTGATCTTCGAAAACTCGAAGTTACCATAGGTTGGATCGCTGTAGGATGAAGTATCCACTGTGATAAATGCCTGCCCTGCAATTTCAGAGAGTTCACGGTCTGAGATCCCTTCAAGCGCACAAACATGAGCGTTAACCAACAAAATGGCGGACGACAACACGATCCGAAGCTTATTCACCTTTCGTTCCCTCGAAGGCAGACAAGCGACACCAGAACACTTAATCAGTGTATGACAGAGTCAGAGCGGGTTTGGTGACGACTTGTTTTTTATTATTAAAAGCACGTACAGCATATGATATGCGCTGTGTATTCTGTAACAAGAGGTAACCAGCCTCTTTACAGCAAACGGACATTCTACAGTACAACTGACAGGATTCCGAGCTAAGTCAAAGGACATAAGGGACAAAGACATACCACTTAGACTGTTACAGTGGGTAAATCCTGTCTCCCACTGAGCCATTATTCGCAGCGAGTGAAGCAGGGAGTATCAGGGCAGACAGCCCTGATCAGAGGTATGGATAACCGCGTAAAGGCACTCTCAGCAACTGTAAACTGACGATTTTAATCAGAGAATCAGCAGAAGTTCTTCAGAACAAGGAGTAAAGATCGGAGAGAAGGGGGAAATCCCCCCCCTTCTCATGGTCAGTCAGATGTCACATGCCGGGTATGTGTCAGAATGATCTGACCACCAAAATCAACGCAGTGAGGGCTTGGGGATATGGTGCAACGTCCAGGAAGAACCGTCTGGTGATGACCAGACATAGTCATTCTTTAAATCATACTCAAATGGATCAGACCAATCCGCACCGCCTAACATCCAGATTCTTCCATCAAAATCAGTTAACGCATGTGCAACCCTGGATGATACTGATGGTGTGATGACCTCCTGCACCCAATAGATGCCATCGTATGATGACCAGATTTCGATAACATCTGAAGCAGCATCATCCTTACCCAGAACCTGATAATAAAGCTTACCTTCTGAATTGGTCAGTAGCCCTGTACTCGGCGGGAAGTTTGCGTTGCCAACTTCTTCGACCCAAGTAACACCGTCGACTGAAGACCATACATCATTGAAGTACTCCCCCTCCAAATAACCACCGGCCACCCATAGCTTGCCATCAGATACGGTTACAGATGCCCCCATGTTTCTAGCCGGGAAAGCAGCATCGTCTGTTTCGAGGACCCATTTTAAACCATCATCCGATGACCAGATGTCATCAAAACTGCCAAATGTACCGATAGCCCAGAGCTTGTCATTGAACTCGACAACTTTCATAAAGGAACAGGTTTGAGAATCATTTGTCTGTCCCTCAAGAAGCCAGTCGACACCGTTCTCAGAACTCCAGACATCCTGACTGCATCCGTCCGGACCAAAACCAGAAATTGCAAATAACTTTCCATTAAGCTCAGCAATTTCGGGCTGGTATTGCAGGAACTCATAAAAGACGCCCCCCAATTGCCACCGGCTACCATCAGCAGATGACCAGATGTCGAGCATGGATTCAGATGAGTGGGATGAAGCATCAAATAACACACCACCGGCTACCCATAAGCGATCATTGAACACATAGGTTTTGGGAAACAGGCGATTATCAAATACTCTTCTGGCAGGGAGCATTGCTTCAGAGCTAATAGCGTTTACATCAACACTTTGATTTCCAGCGAGTGAAATCGCCGGTAAGGCTGTACAACCGACTAAAGACAAGGCGGCAGATTGGACAAATGACTTTGTATATTTTTTTATTCTCATCATCATGGTATGTGATCTCATTAAATTCCATCTATCAGAACACAGAGCGACACTTTACTAGCAAAAAGATCGCTTTGCTGATGCCGATAGTAAATGTCATTTACCACAAAGAATAGGCATTACCAGGCCATAATAAAAAAGATAAAGCTGGATGCCGCTCGCACCGCTCGATGAGAAAGCTATGACTGAAAACAGTCGGGGCTTTTTTAATGCCCGACAGAAATCGGAAATGAACTCGATATCTGCCTTTTTCGTTTCTCACAACGGTGATGGTAACAACAACCAAGGTTATCATGCCCCAGAAGAACGGTGCGCAATGCGCACCCTACGGTAACCGCCTTCCGGATTGCCGCTCGCGGTGCTCTTCGCAATGACGTACTTACGGACAAGTTGCATTCACCACATGGCCCGAAGTTTCATCAGCCACCGTCATCCCGTGGCTCTGACACAGTCAGACAGACTACGGGGTCCATGCCCTCTTGGTCTAAAAACGACGTGTGGTGCTTCCGTAGAATGACAGTTTATAAGGACTCAGAGGCCAATGGA
>CETZ01125627.1_pt1 | contig 19176 bp, 17 predicted proteins | sample 531441 | NCBI WGS metagenome assembly CETZ01 (sample SAMEA2623098, study PRJEB7988) | marine metagenome | isolation source: saline water (ENVO:00002010), including | reverse complement strand
CGAAAAGCCTTCCCAATTGGAAAACCGAGTAGGTGAAACCAACAAAATTCAGTGCATTATGTACTCTAAACCGCAAATTATCCACTGCCTTTCCCTGGCCAGCAATTCCGCACTCGGGCTTAAGTTTTCTTCCTTTAGCGCCCTCCAAAACTATGTTCAAAAAGTAAACACCGATGTTCTGGGCGACTTAACCTGCCAGAGTTTTATCGGCAGCGACTGGAAACCCGTATGGGGCCCCTATGTGTATTCGCAGGATCAGACCTCTTCTTTCGCACATGCTGATAACGTAATGAGCCTCCTCCACAGCCCTTCTCAAAACCTTTTGGTCATTGCTATTGCCGGCACCAACAGCGTTTCCATGTTTGGCTGGATGGATGAGGATTTTGATGTAAGTACCACCAAAGCCTGGAAAGATATTTCAGGGCCATCGAATTCAGGAGCCGTATCTACAGGAACCTACAATGGCCTTGACATTTTGTTGAACAAGATGCCGGAACCTCAAACCAAAGGAAGCTCCATTGTGGATGCCCTGGGAAATTTCCTGGCGTCCAATTCTGACATTCAGAATGCTGAATTATCGGTTGCCGGTCACAGTTTAGGCGGGGCTCTTTCACCCGTTCTGGCGTTATACCTGCAAAATAACCAGGACCAATGGAACAGCAAAGGACAGGTGACTACCATTTCTACCTACCCTACGGCCGGTGCCACCCCCGGCACCAAGGATTTTGCCGACTATTACGGAAACCTCATCCAGGATGGTAAAATTGACTACCACAGTGAATACAATACCTTTGATGTGGTGCCCCATGGGTACCAACCGGATACCATAGATAAGATCCCCACCCTTTATTCTCCCGAAAATGGTGGCCAAATAGATTCTCCATCCGATGCCAATCCCCAAAACCCGGTCATAGGTATGATTGCAACCGGATTATCCCTTGATGCTTACAAAGCAGGTATACAATGGGGACGTATTCCAGGAAATCCTTACCGTCAGGTTCAACCCTGGACCGCCCTGGCCAATTGTGCGTTCAACCAGGATACGGATAATGAAGTGCAGAAGAAGCTGGCTTTTGTCAGCCCCCTTATTTTGCCTCCAGGTCTACAGGATTACAGTGACACGTTCAAAGAAACCGTACGCTATCTCTATCAGGCGCTTACCCAGCATACCACGGAGTACAATCGCCTGCTTGACATTGAAGGATTTATGAATCGCTACAACACCATCCGGAGTAACGATAAGCCCTCTTCTTCACAGGAAGTAGACCTGGCCGCTGAAATGGTCAAACGGGCCACCGGAGTAGATTTAACTAATCTTCCTCAGGCAAACGAGGTGAAAACAGTCTAAACCCTAAAATCGCTAATACTAAAGCCCCTCGTTTGAGGGGCTTTGTATTATATTTTAAATATGTTCTAAAAGAGTAAAAGTTAAAATCAGGCTTACACTAGTACCCTTTATACATCCGCGTTTTTCCCGGAATTCTTAATCTTCTCTTTCTGCGGCCGGTTCGTTTATTTCTTAACCAATCCCTTTTGCACGGCAAAAATGGCCAGTTCCACCGTGTTTTTGGTTCCCGTTTTTTCGGTGAGGCGTTTGCGGTAACCTTCTATGGTTCGCGGACTTAAAAACAAGCGGTCGGCTACCGCCTGGGTGGTAAGTCCATCGCACAGTAATTTCAGTACTTCCAATTCCCGTTCACTGAACTTTACTATCCCGGCAAAATCAGGGACTTCTATTTTCATAAAACCCTGGGTGGCATTGGTCATAAGGGCTTTATAGCTTGCATCGGAAGCATAAAACCCCTTTTCATAAACCGCTTCCACACACCTTTCCAATTCTTCGGGTTCAGCATCTTTAAGAAGGTAGCCATTGGCTCCATGTTGCATTAGGTGTATAATGAACTGTTCATCCCGGTGCATCGTAAGGATCACCACCCTAACATCCTGAAACTTTTCCTTCAGTACCGCGAGGGTTTCCACCCCGTCCATTTCCGGCATTTCCAAATCCAGCAATACTACATCGGCCGGATTTTCCGATAACGCTTTTACCAGGTCTTTGCCATTGGATGCTTCGCTCACCAGTTGCAGATTTTCTGCTTCGTTAATGATCATGGCAATTCCTCTCCTGAAGAGGCTGTGATCATCGGCAATAGCTATCCTTATCATAGCGGGATATGGTTTGAAACAGGAATGTGTATCCATACATCCAGGCCTTCACCGGGGGTAGAATCAAAACGAACTTCTCCATTCATCATCAGCACCCGGCTGCGAATATTGCGGAGCCCTGCTCCTTTATATTTTCTCTGGCTGTCAAAACCTTTCCCATCATCGCTATACTGCAATAGCAGACCATCGCTGCTTTGTTTTAAAACTATCCGGATTATTTGAGCACCGGCATGCTTTAATGAGTTGGTCAGTAATTCCTTTACCATACGGTACAGGGCCACAGCCGTTTCCTTGGAAAGACCGGAAAGTTCTTCACCCTGAAACTGTAATTGAATATCAGGTCCCGAAGTTTGCGAAATTGTTTGGATCAGATCCTTGAGAGCAGGAATAAGCCCCCATTTTTCAAGTGAGGAAGGCATAAGATTAGCGGCTACCGACCTTACATTGTGAATGCTATCATCCAATAACTTACGGGCCTCGTCCACAAACTCCTGGTATAAAGAATCATGCGGAACCTTACGCGCAAATTGTTGCAAGTGCAACTTCACCGCCAGCAGCGTTACCCCAATATCATCGTGAAGATCCTTGGCAATACGGCTGCGCTCTTCTTCCTGGGTGGCAATGCTACTTTTTAAAAGATCAATCTGGTAGCGGTGTTCTGCGGCCTTTAACCGGCTTTGCTGCGCGAGAAGTTTACGTTGATACACCACCACAAAAAGCACCAGGCATACCACCAACAGCAAAGTGATAACCGTGCTGGTAAAAAAAAGGGTGGTTACTTCTGATGTGGATCCCGGCATAGTAAGGCAATAGCGTACATGGTATATAATATTATGTTAAGTACGGAATGTATAGTCCATATCTGGATGAACACTTCACGTTCCTGCTCCCCCACGTAATTACTAAATATAAATAACATGAGGTTACCCCCAAAGTAAAGCACCAGCCCGCTACTCAACCAAAACATAAAGGATTGTTCCAGCTTTACAGCTGATAATTTTTCCAGTGTAAAGTAAAAATACAGTAAGCACAAGCCGATAATCACCACACTTTCCAGGGCCCGTATATTGGATGGGAATTCAGTAAACGGCTGCACCCATAAGCCGTTTATAAGCACCAAACCTACCATTATTAAACCTCCGGCTTTAAGCCAACGTTCTTTGAGTCTCCAGCTTAGTTCATACCGGAACAGCCAGAGCAGGAAAAAGCTTTCCACCGCTATGTAAAGATGGAAGAACGGAAGGTTGTTAATATGGAAAAAGTAGATCAGCCCTTTAGCCAGTAATTGATTGGTGGCCACAATGGCCAGCATCAATACCAACCAACGTTGACTGCCCGAAAGATTCCGGTACCGAAAAACTGCTACAACCAGTGGCAGTAGTACCACAAACACGCCCATATTTAGTATCAGGTGGCTCAACCGCTCTTATAAATTTTCAAGTGCACAGGTCATCAACTCCGAATCATTATCACAGAGTTGTGGACAGGGCATGGCAAAATCCATATACGTACGGTCAGCAGGGTCATCTTCAGCGTTCAGCACCAGGTCCAGTGCCATATGCCCGTTAATGTTGGCATCAACAGGAGTGCCGTACACCACATTTCCGATGGAAACGGAGTGTACCGCAAATGAGAATCTCAACGTATTGGACACCAGTAGGTCTTCCACTATTTCTCTTTTAAAGGTATACCCATAGATCGGCACGAATACCGAATCCGGTGACCCACCAAAACGATTAGCCCAGCTGCAGCACATCCCCTTGGCGGCAGCCACACTCATGAAGACCCCGCCTTCTGAAGACAACACGGGTAATTTCTCACCCAGTACATCTTTACATTGCTTCATATTCACCAAAAGCAGTTCAGGAATTACAGGCTCTACCATTTCGGCCGGCAGGGCAAAGTACACCCGTACAGCATCGCAGTCTTCACATTGGTTGAGCAATTTTTCTACTTTTTTACTGGTGAAACTCCGGCCACCTATCTCCTTACGCCTTTGATCGTTCAGCTCTTTACTACAGGTTCCCAGCAAATAGTACCAGGAGTTTTCCCAGATACCCACGGTTTCACTGTACACCTCAGAGTCAAAATACACACAGTCCGTATCGGCCTGCGGTTTCTTTTTGCGGGATTGGGTTTGTTCCCAGGTTTGACCGACCGGGTTTTTAGGGGCATCGCAGGATACCATTAGGATCATCAGAATTACAAAAGGAAAGGTTCTCATAATATGTTTTTTTACAGCGGTAAAATTCAAAAATACCGCAAACCGGGCATAGCGGGTTTTCCCGCTATGGTAAACGGGTTTTCCCGCTAACTTTAAAAACGGTGTAAACACGCTGTTTTCAAAGATCTCACCAAAGCACCTTTGGCCTCGTCAAAAAATCCAATAACTAATCTTAAAAAAAGAAATCATGGCAAATGACAACAGTCTTTACGTAAAAATAGGAAATCAACAATCTGGTTCCAGCGCCCTGGAAGTTCGGGTAACTAATGGATCTTCACCAGCTCCTACTCCGGTTGATACCGGTTGGCAAACCGTTGCTCACAATGGAGAACCTTTTGTCTTTGATCGCAACGACCTGGCTCCGGGACATTACACGGTAAGTATTAAGTGGGATGAAGGCTATCACAATGTAGCCCATGGCGTAGACGGAAACACAATTACTATAAATGGCAACAACATTCTTTTTCAGGTATTAGGAACAGCTGACGATAGTTCCCACTTTATCCAGGGCATGTTTGACGCTTACATCCAAGGGTAGGATTACTCCTTTGATCCACACTAACTTGAATCCTCCGCAATGCGGGGGATTTCTATTTCAAAAAGCATAGAAGTTCAGGCCGAGCGCTCCACCGGACGCAAGCCTTTTAGCGGTAACCCCATCTCGATAACCGTTCCCTTCCCTGGTTCACTATCCAGCTTGAATTCACCATGATTCTCCGTTACTCTTTCCTTCATGTTCTTCAGGCCGTAGCTGCCGCTCCTTTCCAGACCCGCATCAAAGCCCTTCCCATCATCTTCAATGCGCAGTTGCAGGCCATCTTCGGCTACCGTTATCTGAATCGAAAAATGATCACAGGCGGCATGCTTCACCGCATTCTGAAAAGCTTCCTGGCACACCCGGAAAACGGCCAGGGCCTTTTCCGGCCCCACCTGTTGCCTACCATTTCCAGAGACGTTCACTTGACAGCTACCGGCATAAACCGTTTCATACTTTGCCATAAATTCTTTCAGCTTTTCAGAAATATCATCTACGGAAATAACCTCTTCGCTCATCACCCAAATGGTTTCCCTAAGATCAGCCATAACTACCCGTGCTTGTTCGCTGAGCTTATCCAGTTCTCCTTTTTCCTGTAACTCCTGGTGCTTCAAACCCAGGTAATCCAGGCTGTTTACAATGGTGTAGATCTTACCGCCTACATTATCGTGCAACTCCCGCCCGATGCGTTTCCGTTCCTTATCCAGATTCTTTTGGGCTTCTTCACGGGCCTGGGCTTCCCGCAGATCAGCTTCAGCGGTTAACTGTTTTTCCTTAAGCTTTTGCTGACGTCTGAAGAAAAACACCGCTATCAATACTAATAATAGCAAGGCTGCTAAACCAATGATCCAGTTTTGCCGCGACTTTAAGCGCACTTCTTTCCGGGCTACCTCAGCCGCTGTTTCGGCTAGCTGGGCTCGTGATTGCAGGAGCTCCTCCTCCCGCTGGGCGGTTTCAAAGCGACTCCTGGCCATCGCCAGTTCTTCCGAAAAATTCTCTCGTTGAACTTTATTGTTCCAGTAATAAGCCAGTGGCCAGTGTTGGAGCAAAGCCGGTTCATCCTGGCTCAGGGAATCAATGGTGATTTGAACATTGTAATTCTTAGCTAATTCCTGATCAGCTTCAATATTGGTAGCAAAGGTGATGGCCGAATCTATATACAGCTGGGCTTTTTCCAGCCTTCCAAGTTGTGCATACACCCTGGCCAATCCGCGATAGTTACCTATGGATAAGCTGTTGTCATCTATTTTTCTAAGAAAACCCAGGGCTTTTAAATAGTGTGATTCCGCCTCTTTTAAGTGGTGCGGATAGGCCATTGCTGCCAGGTTATTATAAATAATGGCTAAACCTCTATAATCAGGGAGGGCCTCTTTCCATTGGATGGCTTTGCGGTAATAATAAAGGCTACTATCCTGGTTTTTACCGGTAAGATTGTACAGATCAGCAATATTCACGTACGAAGCAGTTATACCATATCCATCATCGGTATTTTTTCTGATCTCCAGAACTTTCCGCTGGATCTTCAGAGCTTCGTCATAATCTTCCTGGTCCTGGTATATCAAGGCTATATTACCCAAAGCATTGGCCGTATATACGGCAATACCGCTCTCTTCAAACTGCTCTTTAGCCAGCAAATAATTTTGCAAAGCCTTCTTAAGATCTCCTATTTGATGGTAAATAAGCCCCAGGTTATTGTAAGGACTTCCCAAAACTCCTTTTTGCTTGCCCTGGTACTTTTTAAGGTTTTCTATAGCCTTGGTATAGGCCACAATAGCACTATCCAGCTTACCCGCAATGTCATAATAAATGCCCCAACCGTTATAGGCACTCCCCATTAGATAGTAGCTGTTTAAATTTTGGGCCAACTCCAGGGCTTCCTTTGCCTGCTCCCTGCCTCTCTCAGGTTCACTGTAGGCCACATTTGGTACCTGGGTAGCCAGTTGATACGCCAACATACTGTCCAAACCATTTTCACGGGCGTAGATGATCAGGCTATCCTGGGCGGTTAAAGCAGGTATGGAAAAAATAAACGTGAGGGTTAAGGACAGTAAGGTATGGTTAAGATTTCTCATATCAGTTCAGATCCAGTTTTTCAATCATCAGACAGCCAGCCGTTTTCAATAGCAATGCGCGAAGCTTCCACCCGGGAATGCACGTTTAACTTCCGGTAAATATTTTCGGTGTGATTACGAACGGTTTTCGGGGCTATGAATAGTTCTTCGGAAATTTGCTGGTGATTTTTACCCGCACTCAACTGACGTAGCACATCCATTTCGCGGGTGGTCAAACCGTAGCTTTCCGGCTCCTTCTTCAGCTTTTGACTATCCCGTAACATCTGCATGGCTTTCCCCGCCATTTGGGGCGACATGGCCATACGTCCTTCCAGCGTATCGCGGATCAGTTCCACCATTTTCAGAGGCTTTTCACCCTTTACCAGGTAGCCATCGGCCCCGTTGGCCAGTGCCTTTTCCAGGTTCTTACGGCCTTCCGTTACGCTGAGGATAAGCACCTTAACTTCCGGCTTATGCGCCTTGATGATACGGGTGGCTTCCAATCCGTTCATGTGGTGCATTTCCACGTCCATTAAAAAAAGGTCCGGGCAATGCTTGCCGTTTTTTACGTGATCCACGGCTTCCTGGCCGTCTCTTGCTTCGTAGATCACCTCCAGGTCATCAAATAAACTCAGGATCTGTTTTAGCCCTTCACGTATTTCAATATTGTCATCCACTATACCAATAGTGCTCATGGTCAACCGGTTTGAGGGGTTAAAATAATACTATCTCTCAATTTGGTGGGGCATCTGCCTCATGAAAGCTGTCTTCCTGGTACCGAGCCCCCTAAAATCAGGGCGTATGCCTCATTTCAAAAAGTGATGACTCTCAGCAACTTGCGTACAAATTAACTTCACATGAAAAATAAGATTTACCTAAGTCTCAGTTTACTGCTCCTACTAGGGTTTACCCATCTTCCGGCCCAGAAGTTGGACGTAAGCGAAATTGAAATTGAACTGAGTAAAGACGCCAGAAAAGCGCAAAAAAAACGTAAAAGCACTTTTACAGACCTGGGCGTATACTGGAACCAGGATCGCACCGAGCTCTACAAGATTTTTGTCTACCAGATCAAAGACGATCCTAAGATGTACGAGCTCTTCATTTTTGATGAGACCGGACACTTGAAAAACAGTGAAACGGGTGAATTCACCGCTAATGCCCTGAAGAAATACAACCTGCAACCAGCGGGTGAGTTATTAAGCAACGAAGGACCTGATATCAGTGAACAACAGTACGGCTATTTCCGCAGAAGCACCCTGGCGGGGAGGCCCACCCTCAACATCGGCCATTTTGAGAACCGTTACTACAAGGGGGTGTGGTATGGCTATCGTTTTGAAGAAGACGAGGATTATAAACTGGAGGAGCGCTTTTGGCCGGATTTCTCTTTTGCCGTTCAGGGTTCTTCCGTTCAAAACACCTCCAGTCATCTCTTAAAGAAACGCACTGGCCTGGGGCGGATACTACAAGGGGAGCGCAACTACATCCCCATGGATGGCAAAGTTGTACTGGGTGGCCTGATGGCCACTACGGAACAGAAAACCTACCTCACCGGCATCTACGATCTTCAGAAAGGTATCTGGGAGGTAAAGCATGAAAACCCGATGGAAAGCAAGGTAAACTTTACCGGAGCCTACCTCGAAAAAGACAACAATCAAGGTGCTTACACCCTGCTGGTGTGTGAAAAAGGCTACCTGCTGCTGGACATTGGCTCCGAGGGAAAGATACGTCACCAAACCTGGTTACCCCTGGAGAACACCCAGAAGAACGGCACGCCCCAGTTTTGGGAAATGCAGCTTACGGATCAAGGCGGTCTTTTTCTATTTCACCCTATACCCGGAGGCTATACCACCAAAAAAATGGACCTGGCTCTATTTGAGGTTAAGGACGGTAAGGTGCTGAACCAGGCACTTATTCCGTATGACGAACAAAAGGAAAAGCTGGTGGAAGCTCCTAAAACCAAATCCAGTTACTCCAGGATCATCGGCTTTCATGTAGATGGTCTGGAAAAACTGAGCAATGGTAACCTTCTGATCATGGCACATACCTCCTCCCCGGTTATCACCAACCTGATATTTCAGGTGCAGCCTGATCTCTCACTGCAAAACATTTTTATGATAGATGCGGTGCCGCATACCCGTGAAAAAACCATTGAAGACCCTTTTGCCGGCTTTTTACCGGGACAGCTTTACCCGGCTGGCAATAACTCCTATTATTGGATTACCAGGGATATACCGGGAAAACTATTACCGGGGATTCATACCAGTACCAGTTCCTCCGGTGGCAAAGGCGGTCCCGGGAGTATAAAGACGGTTACCACCACCACCCTCCGCGTTGATGAAGTGTACGCTTATTTCAAAGTAGTCAAAATTGATCTTGCCGAGGGCTCTATCAGCAAAATCTTTTATCCTGAAAAATTACTGTCACTGGGAGCTGAGCCTGCAGAAACCAGTAAAAACAACAATCTATTCATCAATGTACTGGGCAGCAAAAGCGGCCAGTATTACAACTTGATTCTTAAATAATAAATGCTAAAAATCTACACATGAAAACTATAAGTCTATTTAAATTTAACGTTTGGCTACTCGGATTCATCATTCTTTTCGGCCTCCTCGCTACCAGCTCCAAAGCCCAGTATACCTGGCAATACATTGAAAACTTTGATAATGTAATGGGCCTGTATGATGCACAGCATTTTGTGGTGGAAGACGGCAACCGCAAGTATAAATACACTACGGATGGCGGCACCACGCTCCTGAATTTAGGACTCCCCATTTCCTCTCCCCGCAGATTGAGTACCGTGGAATACCTGAGCCCTACAGAAATGATGGCCCTGGTTTTTACGGGGAGTAGCTTTGAGTTCCATAAGAGTACGGATGGCGGAGCCACGTTTAGCCCGGCCGTTAATGTACTCTCTCCGGGCATGGCCCCGCTCAACCTACCCCAAATGGTGTTTTTTGACAATATGGAAGGTGTGGTTTATGATAAGGTCTCGTATAAAAGCGACCTGATTCCCGTACTTTTTAAAACTACCGATGGTGGAGCCAGCTGGAACCTGGCCACTGCGGACACTTTTGCTTTTGAAGATGCCTATGATATGGAAATATACCGGGCCGGACACTTTGTGGTAGCCAGCAATTTACCGCAGGGTATTGAAATCAGTACCGATCGCGGAGCTACTTTTACTTCCCTGGCCAGCCTCCCTCCTATTACCAGCGGTATCCGCATGGCTTACGATGGCCAGCAAAACATATGGGCTACCAACATAGCCGGTTCTCAAAACGCCAACTGCTATGTTTCAGCGGATGGTGGTAACTCCTGGAACCCCTGGACAGCCGTACCGGATGGTGATGACGTGCAATTTACCCAACCCTCCAACCTGCTCATCTTCGGTTCAGCGGATACCACTGCACTGAGTACAGACGGTGGCTCCACTTTTTCTACCGTTCACTTCCCGGCCACCAAACCCGTGGGTAGCTTATTGCGCATCCGCACCGGAGGTGACCAGCAAACCTTTTATGTGATAGACGGTACCGCCCGGTTATGGATATTAACCAATAGCCCTGGCGTAGGTATGGAGGAGTTAACCACAGCTAACCCTATCCAGCTTTACCCCAACCCGGCTCACGATCAGTTAACTATACAAGGTTACCAGGGTGAGGCCCGTATTTATACCCTCAACGGACAGTTATCTCAAAAATTAATGGTTGATGACCAACCTATCGATATCTCCGGCCTTACACCCGGGATCTATTTTATAGAACTGGAAAACAGCCGCGTGAAATTCCTTAAACACTAATTACCACTTTAAGATAAAGCCATGCTCAAGCGTGGTTTCATGTGAAGGCGCGTCCCTTAAAAGGGCGCGTTTTCGCATTTCAGGAAGAAGTGTAACTAAGTTTGGATTGACCTATTTTGATCAGAATTATCCGTTTTGGATAATTCCTCTTAAGCAACTTTAATCTGAAAAAGTTTGTACCACCACCCGGTTCATGGGCCAGAGCCAGGTTATGCGGACGGCTCATTCTATTTACCAGACCACTAGCTTAGAGACGTACGTACAGCCAATACCGCGCCTATGTATCCGGCCCAGGGTATTTCTACCAAAGTTATATACCGGTTTCCCCTGGCTAATTCCAGGTAACTATTTGATCTCCCTGTATTTTATATTCAACACCATAGGTTCCAAAGTCTCTACGTCTTTCCATTTTGTTTCAATGGTTTCCGGCAGACCGTGTTCGTTGTACTCATAAATCCATTTATCTCCTCCTACTAATTCAAGCATATTGTGTTCAGAAGCGTTCTTCGGAATTACCGCAGCTGTACCAAAGTACGGGAGAGGCTCAAACTGAAAAATACCTTCGATACCAAAATCAGGTTTCTTCTTATCATCATATATGTAATAGCCATGTATTTCTCTGTACCCGTTTTTATACCCGACATACCCGTCATCAGGGACCTTACGCACCAGTTCTTCAATATTTCCGGTTTCCCCGTAAAAAAAAGTAATATGCTCCTTGCCTTCTGCGTTCAGTAAACCCTTAATCTTCCCGTCTTCATAAAGAGTATAGTCCTGCGCTCCTACAAGAACCCCCTTCTGATAGGTTTCATCTCTGACAATATTTCCTTCCTGGTTGTAAATAATATCAATGGTATGGTTGAACTGCGGGAAGGTATAATCAATATACCGGATCTTTGAAACCCTATTGTTCTCATATTCAAATTCATAATCAGAGCTTCGGTTGTGTACCGGGTCTGTGGTGATGCGCTTTACAAGTTGATTGTTTTCGTTATACACATAGTCAGCCAGTAGATTGTGGTTGTAGTCGTAGATCTTATCCACTAAAAATTTAGCTTCCGGCTCTTGTAACTCCTTAGGCGCCTCTTTTTTGCAAGCTATTAAGAGGGTAAGACATGCGATGATCAAAAATTTGTAGTTCATTTTAGGATGTTTTTAGAAATTCGTTACTCCGTCTTTTACAAAAGATTCAAAAATCATGGAAGAGGTTGCGTGCTAAGGGTGCTCCACTTTCCGCTTGCTGAGGAAATCGGTAAGGCTTAGCTCTATGTCATCGCCACCTAACAGGCATGCAGGTAGGCCAGGCGTTTTTTAAGGTCAGGGGGTTCACGGGGTGAAGATGCCTCTTCCTTGTATAAAGACAAGCTCGTTTTATCCTTGGAACAAGTTGAGATGCTCCTATTTAATAAATTGAAGTATATACTTAAATAAGGCAGTCTTATTTAAGAAAAATGACCTAATGCTTAAATAAAGAGAGGGTGGATGGTTCACCCTTGGGGTGAGATGCCATCGCCATTTTGGATAATCGCTTTAACTATCCTCTTATAAATCCGGGAAGGATATAGCGGTGTAGTTACAAACTACACCGAGGGAGGGTTGTTTTGGCGGGAGTGAAGGCTAAACTCTAAAGAATCATCAACCTAAGCAACAACCATTCTTACATAACCTCACCTTTGCAATATCATTCCTAAATATTTTAAACTCATCATTAATTTTTGTAAAATTGATGATATAAGAGTTTAAATCTTTTGAATATGCCATTTCCTCGTGTTTTTGTAAGTTCAACCTATGTAGATTTAGTAGATGCTAGGGATACAGTAACTAATTGCCTAGAGAACCTCAAAGCCAAACCTATTGTATTTGAGCGGTCGGGAATAAGTTATGATCATTCTAAACCTATGGATCTTTCCTGCTATGAATCCGTTAAAGAATGTGATATGGTTGTCTTAATAATTGGGGGTCGCTACGGAAGCTCATCTTCTAATCCAAACTCGTCCACAAATGGACTAACAATCAACTCGATAACTAAAACAGAATATTTAGAAGCTCTTGCAGCTAATATAAAAGTATTAACCTTTATTAAGGAATCTGTTCTTTATGAATATAGCACATTTAAAAATCAAACTAAAGCCCAACAAAAGAATTTCAAACCTACTTACGTAGACAATCTCGCTATTTTTGATCTTATAACTGAAATTCATCAGCTAAAAAAAAATAACGCAATATATCGCTATCATAAAGCATCAGACATTGAGGATGTTATTCGAAAAGAATTCTCCTTATTAGCTCAACAGGCACTTAAATCTAGCAGAAATACTCAATCCGAAAAAAAGGTATTAATTAATGCCTACAAAATGTTCTATTATCGCAGGCAAGGTCAAATATCACTAACTAAGCTTAGCAGTATAACGAGACTAAAACGAAATTTTATATCTAGTCTTGAGAAAGTAAAAAATATAAAAAAGGAAGATAATCCTGATAAATTACCATTTAGAATGTGCGAGCTATCAGATCTTAAAAATATTGAACGAGCCTTAAATTGTGAAAATGAACTAGAAGTCGGCAAAGAAGATGATCTTCTGTCGCACTATATCAACTACTACCATTGTAACAGGGGCAAACAACCTGCTACTAAAACCAAGGCCCACAATGAGCAAATACATTTTCCAAAAAAGGCTGTAGTATTAGATTTTGATGGCACTATGACCACTAGAAATAATCGAACCACATGGGAAATGTTATGGGTGAATTTAGGCTATTCCATTAATGAATGTAACTTATATCACCGGCAGTATAGTAACAAACTCATATCCCACGAACAGTGGTGCAGAATTACTAAAGAGAAATTCCAAGCTCAAGAACTATCGGAATTAACTCTTAATTCAGTTGCTTCTGAAATTGATCTCGTAGATGGAGTTAAAGATCTTGTTGAGATATTAAACAAAAATAATATTGAAATTCATATTCTATCAGGTTCGGTTGAACAAATAATAACAAGAGTATTAGGCCCAGTACTTACCAAGAAGTTTACTCACATTCAAGCCAACAGTTTTAAGTTCACAAACAATCAGCTTTCTCATATCCAAGGAACTCCATACGATTTTGAAGGTAAAGCTACATATATTACCAACTTACTTAAAGATCGTGGTTATAGTCCACAGGAAGTTCTTTTTGTTGGCAATTCAAGTAATGATAAATGGGCCAGTAGATCTGGAGCCGTAACATTGTGTGTCAATCCGCATTTTACAGATGGAACTGATATTAAAGAATGGTTATACTGTATTAGAGAAATGGATAGCTTAATGGAAATTTTAACATATATTCCACTGAGCTAATTGCCCCGCTGGTGCGAGAATCCTTGCATGCACCACCCCCTTCAGCACAACACCACTACTGTTTTTACTACCCCCCACAACCGCTCAAACTCCCGCTCATAGGCCTTAAAAGCTTTGGTATCATTTAGCACAATCACGTTCTCATAATTATGATCCGCAGCAGAGCGGGTCCAGTTGTAGCTACCGGTTAAAAGGTAATCATCGTCAAAGAGGGCAAATTTGTGATGCATATGTACACTGGTACGGTCTTCCACCACTTTGATCCCCGACAAAGCCAGGCGGTCAATGTCGGAGCCCAGATCAGCGGTTTTATCATTATCGGTGATAATGCGGATATCCTTCCCTAGGCGGTGCGCCAGCAACAGCTCGTCACTGATTTTTTGAGCTCAATGAGATCATTGATGATGTAAAAACAATTATAATCACTTCTATAGTAAGAAGGAAAATGACCCCCCACTTCAGGTTCGTATCGAAAAAAAATTTAATCAGCAAGGGGATATAAAAAAGCACAAGATTATACAAACTACCAAAAACAGCTCCCATACCAGCAGTCTCAGATATATCGTCATCTTCTTCCTCTTTATCTTCTTTTTCATCCTTCTTTTGATCAGAATTCCTTTGGCTATTATTATCCTCACTAGATACTAAAGTCGATAAAAAACTATTAATAAGCCAAGGAGGTCCTGCAATTGATATCGATAAGATCAATACATAACCAAAATTATATGTTGATGCCAAGTCAGGTATGAACATATGAATAAATAATAAGCCCGGTGGAATTACAGAGATGAGCACACAGACAGCGAAGAAAATGCTAATTCCCTTAAGATTAGAAAAGCTAAAGTTCATTTCAAAAGTGACTCATCAGTATACTTCTCTCAAAAATAAAAAATACTCATCACCTTGAGCCTTTAATAAGCTAAACTTTTAGTTTAGAAGAAGTATACTACTCAATTGCATTACAAATAAGTTCACATTCTTAGCCCTGACGATTTTTAAGCGTACGCACTTCGTTCTCCAATTCTCGCAGGCGCAAACGGAAAGCATCCGGGTTACCAATATTTTTAGTCACCACCAAACACACCTGCCATACTCTTTGAACCTCTTTAGAGGCTACGGTGACTTGGTAATGATCGGGATGAAGTGGTTCCAATACAAGATTGCTCAGGTTTTTAGCATTCAGCCTGCGGTAATACAATTGCTTCCTGGTTTCAAAGATGTAGAGCTTACTGCTTTCCACTTGGTTCAGGTCAAACTTATCCGGGCGGCAGCCCACCACTACATCTTGTTTACCGGCTCCGGAACCGTGGTACACCATAGCATCATCGTTCAGCTCAAAAGCCCGGTAATTCATGCCCTTTAGGAGAGGTAGCTGGATTACCGGCAAAACGGACGATTTAATTTCTCCGGCCAGGTAAGCCTGCTGCTCGGCCTGTGACACATAAGGCACCGGGATAATATCCACCGGTACTTTGGAAGGCGATAAATTGTGCTTCACCTCCCCGGCCAGCTCTTCCTTAAAGATGTCGAAACGGGAAAGATCGTTCACGGAAAGCTCCTTGGTGAGCAGGTCATCTATACTAATGCCAAAATGATTAGCAATTTGTAGAACAGTAGCTATTTTAGGTTCCGCCCTACCCTCTTCATACGAGCCAATACTGGCCCGCTTCATATCGAACAAGTCCGCAAAGTCACTCTGACTAAGGTTTTTCACGCCCCGTATTTTCTTTATATTGGTTCCGATCACTGACATAGCTCAAAATATTTTTGCTAACTTTTTTGGCAAATCTAAAAATATTAGTAAATTAGCTCTGTAAAGCTAATAAAAATATCATGAACACCTTCTTCACCTTCCTCAGTTTACCACCACCATAAAGGTAGAATGTCATATATTGATCGCGCTTTTCGCAGACCTTAACCAACTAGCTGTGAACGCACTGAACTTTATTTTCATAACCTAAACCCGTTAATATGACAGATTCCTTCGAAAAAGTGAAGTCCTACCTCGTTGACCTGGAATACACCATTACCCATGAAGATGCTGACGAAGCCGTTTTTGTAGTGGAAAGTGAAGATGCCGGCATCCGCAACCTCGTAATTGCCTGTGCCGATCCCATCCTCATCCTGGAGCAGTACCTCTTTGAAATGAAAAATGCCTCGGCAGACATTTACAGGAACCTGCTTATGAAGAACCGCGACATTGTACACGGTGCCTTTGCCCTGGATGAAGGCGGACAAAGAGTGATCTTCCGCGACACTTTACAACTGGAGAACCTGGACCTCAACGAACTGGAAGGCACCCTGAACTCCCTGAGCCTGTTGCTCAGTGAATACTCGGATGAGCTCATCGCTTTTTCAAAACATTAGATCATACGGTAAGGCAACTTACCCTTCAATAACCTTTAATTGTAGAACCATGAATATTTTCAAGAGACTGTTTACCATCGGTAAAGCCGAATCACATTCGGCCCTGGACAAACTGGAAGATCCTATCAAAATGACGGAACAGGGTATCCGCGACCTTAAGTCTGACCTGGACAAGGCGTTACACGCTTTAGCCGAGATCAAGGCCCTGAGCATCCGCGCCCGTAACGATATGCAGACCTACTCCAACAAGGCTGAGGATTATGAGCAAAAAGCCATGCTCCTGTTGCAACAAGCCCAAAAAGGCGAAATGGACGCTACTGAAGCCGACCGACTGGCTACCGAGGCCCTCACCAAAAAAGAGGAAAACCAGAAAAGTCACGCCCAGAGCAAAGCCGATAAGGAGAAGTTTGACGGAAACATCGCCACTATGGAGTCCAACATCAAACGGCTGAAAAGTCAGATCAGCCAGTACGAGAACGAATTACGTACCCTGAAGGCCCGCGTAAAAGTGGGAACCGCTACCAAGAACATCAACAAGCAAATGGCGCAGATTGATGGTTCCAGCACCATTTCCATGCTGGAACGCATGAAGGAAAAAGTGGCCCAGGAAGAAGCCCTGGCCGAGAGCTACGGTGAAATTGCCAATGAGAGCAGGAGTGTGGACGAAGAGATTGACAAGGCTTTAGAAGGCGCTCAGCAAAGCAAAGCCAAAGATGAGCTGGCTGCCTTGAAAAAGAAAATGGGCTTATCCGGTGACGATAGTACCGAAGCCGGAAAATGAAAGAGTTCATAGACCTGATCTTTAGTGGAGCCAATGTTGTACCCACGGCATTGCTCCTCTTCATCCTCCTCTACTGGGTCATCGTGATCTTTGGCCTGGTAGGCACCGACTTCCTGGATATTGACCTGGACGTGGATACCGATGCCGACCTGGATGCCGATGCGGGAGGTGGAGGCAGCAGCAGCGCTGACGTTTCCTGGATCAACAACGCCCTGACCTTTTTTAACCTCGGCAAGATCCCCCTGATGATATGGCTCAGCTTTGTAGCCTTCCCTCTCTGGATCATTTGCATCAACGTGAACGGCCTCCTCGGCATTCACAACTTTTTCCTCGGGCTTATTGTGCTCTTACCGGCACTCTTTGCAAGCCTCTTCATCGCCAAGTTTTTGACCTGGCCCTTTGTAAAGTTCTTTCAGAAGATCGATGAAGACTCAAAGGAAAAAGACATCGTTGGACAGGTAGGCATTGTAACCCTCTCTGCCAACCACAGCAGCAAAGGACAGGCTGAAGTAAACTATGGTGGAACGCACCTGCGGTTCTACATTATTACCCGCGAAGGGATTGAAGTACAAAAAGGACAAACCGTGCTTTTTATACAACGTATGGGCGACCAGGGCATCTACCTGGTGGAACCCTATGACACAATGGATTAATACGAACACTAACCTTAATTTACAATGGAGATTTTTGAGAATACGATGATGTTGTCGGTAGTTATTGGCGTGGTCCTTATTTTCGGGATCATAGCCATGTTCTCCCGCTTTTACCACAAGGCCTCGCAAGGCCAGGCTTTGGTGCGCACCGGTGTAGGTGGCATCAAGGTATCTTTTAACGGCATGGTAGTGATACCCGTGCTGCACAAACTGGAGATCATGGATATCTCCCTGAGCACCATAACCATAGAACGTGACGGCAAGGACGGCCTGGTGTGTAAGGACAACTTACGGGCCGATATTAAAGTAGCCTTCTTCGTCCGCGTGAACGAGATGGTGGAAGACGTGAAGAAAGTAGCCCAGTCCGTGGGGTGCGCCCGCGCTTCTTCCAAAGAAGCCCTGCGCCTGCTCTTTGACGCCAAGTTTTCGGAAGCCCTGAAAACGGTGGGTAAGAAGTTTGAATTTGTAGACCTCTACAATCAGCGCGATGAGTTCCGCAAGGAGATCATCGAGATCATCGGTACCGACCTGAACGGTTACGTACTGGATGATGCCGCCATCGACTTCCTGGAGCAAACCCCACTCAATTCTCTCGACCCCAGCAACATCCTGGATGCCGAGGGTATCAAGAAAATCACCGAGATCACGGCTCGCGAAGCCGTGAAGGCCAACTTCATCCAGCGCGATAAGGAAAAGACCATCAAGCAACAGGATGTGGAAGCCCGCGAGGCCATCCTGGTTCTGGAAAAACAACTGGCCGAAACCGAAGAAAAGCAGAAACGCGAAGTAGCCAATATTAAATCGCGCGAAGAAGCGGAGATTCTCAAGGTAGCCGAGGAAGAACGCTTGAAATCCGAAAAGGCCCGTATTGCCACCGATGAGGAAGTACTGGTGGCCGAGGAGAACAAACTGCGCCAGGTGATCGTGGCCGCCAAGAACAAGGAGCGCACCGAAGCCGTGGAGAACGAACGCGTGGAGAAAGACCGCGCCCTGGAAGCTACCGAGCGCGAGCGCATCGTTACTCTCGCCCAGATCGAGAAGGAAAAAGCGGTAGAAGCCGAGAAGAAGAACATACAAGAGGTGATCCGTGAGCGTGTAGCCATCGAGAAAACCGTGGTGGACGAAGAAGAGCGCATCAAGGACACCCGCGCCTTTGCCGAAGCCGACCGTATGAAGAAAGTGGCCGTAACCAAAGCCGAGGAAGATGCCGAAGCTGCCCTGGTGCAACAGATCAAGAAAGCCGAAGCCGCCCAACAAGCCGCAGAATT
>CETZ01114882.1_pt1 | contig 19465 bp, 14 predicted proteins | sample 531441 | NCBI WGS metagenome assembly CETZ01 (sample SAMEA2623098, study PRJEB7988) | marine metagenome | isolation source: saline water (ENVO:00002010), including | reverse complement strand
CCACCCTGAGGGTCCAGGAATAATCTTTCCTGCAGGTAGGCCGCATCGTACACATCACCTTTCTGAATGTTGAGGATCTTGGAAAGGGTTTCATTGCTGTACTTGGTATTCCCCAGCCAGGTTATATCCCGGAAGTAATACTTATGGCCCTCTTCAATGGTCATGTCAATTTCTATCCGATCATCCTTGATCTTATAGATGGTGTCATGCACGATGCGGGCATCACGGTAACCATTCTGGTTGTACTTTTCAATGATCTTGTGCTTGTCTTCCTCGTAATCATCACGAATGAACTTGGAGGATTTGAAGATGTTCCAGATGCGTTTGCGCTTGGTTTCCTTCATGGCCTTGCGCAGCTTGCGGTCAGAGAGGTTTTCATTGCCCTCAAACTCTATTTCCTTGATCTTTACCTTTTCGCCACGGTCTACAATTACCCCCAGGATAACCGCATTGTTGGAGGTGGTATCAATACGTTTCACCACGTCCACTTCGGCATTGAGATATCCCTTTTCCACAAAGTATTCACGGGCAATGTTCTCCGTGTTTACGATGAGGTTTTCGGTTACGATGGTACCACTGGAGAGGTTGATCTCTTCCCGAAGGTTGTCTTGTTTGGACTTGCGGATACCTTTGATATAGTACTTACTGAGCTTGGGCAACTCCTTCAGGCGGATTTCCAGGAAAGCCACATTGCCTTTGATCTCGGTAATGAAAATGCCAATATCGTCAAAGAGACGCTGGTTCCAGAGGTTCTTGATGGCGCGTGTAGTTTCTTCCCCAGGCAGTTCTATCTTTTGCCCCACTTTTAAACCTGAAATCAAAAGAATAACCTGGTGGTCCAGGTTGTCTGAACCGGTAATGGTAATACCGCCTATCTCATACGTTCCGCCTCCTTCCAAAGCCAGTTGCTGAAGGCTTTTGGTAGTGGAGATCTGCGCATGGGATAGGGAAAATATAAAAAGTGCACTCAGGCACAACAGTACTCTTCGCATTATTGGTTCAGGAATTTAATTGCTCACTGATTTTACCAAATCTTCTCTCTCTTCTCTGGTAATCCAGGATGGCCTTAAATAGATCTTCAGCCCCGAAATCAGGCCAAAGCTTGTCGGTAAAATACAATTCCGAGTAGGCGATCTGCCAAAGCATATAGTTGCTTATCCGGTACTCACCGCTAGTGCGTATCAGCAGATCAGGGTCTGGAAGGCCCCGGGTAAAAAGGTTATGGCTAATATGTTCTTCGCTTATATCCTCAGGATCCAGCTTACCAGCTTTCACATCACGGGCCAGCGTGCGCGTGGCTTCTGTTATTTCCTCCCTGCTGCCATAGCTCAAGGCCAGGGTAAGGGTCATGTGATCCAGTTTGCTGGTTTTTTCGATCACTTCCTGCAGTTCCCGCTGGCACTTTAGCGGTAGTGAATCAGTCTTGCCGATAGTATTCAGGCTGATATTATTCTTGGTTAAGGTCTTGAGCTCTTTGCGAAGGCTGGAGACCAAAAGGGCCATCAGGGCATTGACCTCTGCGCGGGGACGGTTCCAGTTTTCACTGGAAAAAGCGTATACCGTGAGGTATTTTATACCCACTTCTGCAGAAGCGGTAGCAATATTACGCAAGGCGTCCACACCGTTTTCATGGCCTATGGCACGCAGGAAACCTTTTTTCTTGGCCCAGCGGCCGTTGCCATCCATAATTATAGCAACGTGTTGAGGTAGGGGGTTGTGTTTGATTTCTTCCTTCAGGCTCATCTTCCCACAAAGCTTGCGCATTTCTCATACAGTTCCCCAAACTTGAACTGAAGGGTGATACCGGTGAATATATACCAGTCATTATTCTGAGGATTACCTCTAAGCAGGTTTTCCTTATCCCCACCCAATATACTACGGTCAGAGAGTGCTGCTGCAACGGGCCCGTTTTCCTCTTCTATGATCTCCGGGTCTGCATAATATCCACTAACGTCATCCAGGTAATCCGTGCGGGTGCTTCTGAAATTACTTTCAATAGCTATAGAGGTGAATTCACCGATTGAGAATTTGTAGCCCAGACCAAATACAAAAAAGGTAGAGGCCAATGGGTAGGGGCCGCTTGCGTTGGCGCGTGTACCCTGACCTTCCGTGCCCAGGGGTTGAAGCTCGTATTCCTCTCCCTGGTAAACGGCTGTAGGGTTGAATTTAAAAATTCCGAAACCACCCATCACATAAGGGGTGTGGAAATGCTTGGTGCCCGGTTCGAAGTCCAGAAAATTGAACTCACCCATTAAACTTCCTTCCAGGATATGTGAACGGAAGTGCAGGTTGCGGTTAAGGCGGTAACCAAAGCTGGAGGAGCTGTCCTCATTGGCAATATAACCATAGTTGAATTGTAACCTTAAGGCCCAGCGTTCGTTGAAATTATAGCGAACAAAACCGCCAACAGCGTATCCTTTGGGGATGTGGATACCGTAGTCACCTACATCGCCAATAAAATTGCTTCCGCCTCCAAACAGGCCTACTTCGGTATACTGACCGTATGCCGGAAGCCATAGAGAGGCTAATAATATTTTGAAAATGAGTAGTTTGATCTTCATTTCGCAAAAATGAGGGCAAATATAACCATTTAGCGTGAAGGCCCTTGGTTAAAGGTTGTTAATTCCTTCGGTCAAGGCCCCAGAGTAATTTATTTCGTAATGTCTCTGCAAAGTTTTGTATTTCTGTCTTTATCAGTCGTATACGGAAAGTGCTAAGGCTTACTTTCAATTCTGATCCAGAATCCAGGGCATATATCCTGGAGTCCAGGGATACCAGGAATTGCTTTTCGCGTCCTTCTACTTTCAGCTTGATCGTATACTTGTTGGGAATAACGACCGGTCTTACGTTCAGATTGTGCGGAGCAATGGGAGTTATCACAAAACTGTCCGAGCCCGGCATAATAATAGGTCCCCCGCAACTTAGTGAATACCCTGTACTTCCGGTGGGTGTGGCAATGATCAGCCCGTCCGCCCAATAGCTATTGAGGTATTCATCGTTGATCCACGTATGTACTGTAACCATAGCGGTGGTGTCCTTGCGGCTTACCGTTACTTCGTTAAGCGCAAAAGGCATTTCCAGTTCCAGCTCAGGGGTATCCAATGCCAGTACCATGCGTTCATCAATGGTGAAATTGGTATCCTTTAAAGCCTGAATGGCCTCGGTGATCTTTTCCTTACTTACGTTGGAGAGAAAACCCAGTCTTCCGGTATTGATACCCAGTATGGGGATGCCGGAATCACGGATAAGCGTTACTGCGTCCAATATGGTGCCATCACCACCCATGGTAATAAGAAAGTCCGGTGAGGCTTCAAGCAGCTGATCGTGAGAGGCAAATTCCTTGAAGTTCAGCCCCAGTTCGCAATGCTCTTCAATAAAACGATTGAGCCGTTTGTATACTATGATCTCCGCCCCGATATTGAGCAGGTCCCGGTGGAGTTTCTCAATGAAGGGCCGGGATTCAAGGGTGATCAGCTTTCCGAAAACGGCTACCTTCATAAATCACATATTAAGGTATTTCATCAGCGCTTCGTAACGCTGATCCAGGGTGTCGTCAAAAAGGCTGGTATGGTGTACTTCCTTAATCTTATAATTATACCGTTCCAGTGATTTCAGGATACGGGTAATGTCCTGCTGGTTGATCTTAAGGTTGATCTCAATATGGTCCAGCTCTTCAGAATTATCAATAAAGAAGCCGAGGATGCGTGCATCTTCACTCTCTACGATGTGGGCTACCTGCGACATCTGGTAATCCCTGGAGGGAATCTCCAAAACCAATGTACTTCCACTCTCGGTAAAAGTGGGTTGCCGGCCTATTTCCTGTAACAATTCACGGGTGCAGATGTAGCCCTTGTAATTACCTTCTTTATCCACTACCGGTAACATGCTTAGTTGTCCGGCACCGATCATTTGCACAGCCTTGAAAATATCGGCTTCCAACGGTACGGAGTAGGGTTTGAGCAGTCTGTGATACGATTGCAGGCGCTGCGTATCGTCCTCAAGCTCCAGCAAGTCGTCCTCGTCTATAAGGCCAAGGTAGTGATGGGATTCTTCAATAACCGGCAGGTGGGTAAATTTCAGCTCCTCCATCAGGTCCAGGATATCCCGCACCCGTTCTGAAGATTGCAGCGGCTTTATGTCGTTTAAAAGGTGTTTTGCAACGTTCATAGGTAAAAGCAAACTTAAGGTTTTTATCTTTGCTTCAATTGCCTCATTAAACGTAAATTCAGTGACCCGACTTAGTGTAAATATCAATAAAATAGCCACTCTCCGGAATGCCCGGGGAGGTTCCGTTCCCAACGTGCTGGAAGCTGCCCTGAACTGTGAAAAATTCGGAGCCGAAGGAATAACCGTACACCCCAGGCCGGACGAGCGCCATATCCGTTACCAGGATGTGCGGGATATAAGACCCCGGCTGAACACCGAGTTCAATATTGAAGGCTATCCTTCAGAAGATTTTATAGACCTGGTGTTGGAAGTGAAGCCGGAACAGGTTACCCTGGTGCCGGATCCCCCGGATGTACTCACCTCCAACGCTGGCTGGGATACAGTGGAAAATGAGGTTTTACTGAAGGAGGTAGTTGGCCGCTTTAAGGAGGCGGGTATCAGGGTGTCTCTTTTTATGGAGTGTAACGAGGACTTTATCGAGGCAGCCGGGAAAACCGGGGCTGATCGTATTGAATTGTATACCGAGGAGTATGCCCGGGGCTTTGAAAGGGATCCTGAAAATGCGGTAGCGCCTTATACAGTGGCGGCTGAGCTTGCCGGTAAATACGGCCTGGGGGTAAATGCCGGTCATGACCTGAACCTGGATAATCTGGAGTATTTTGCTCGTATGGTTCCCAACCTGCAGGAAGTTTCCATAGGACATGCGCTGATCTCAGATGCCTTATATTATGGCCTGGAAAACACCATACAGATGTATTTGCGTAAACTGGAAAATGCCGCCCGTTGATTACTCCTAAAACATTAAGAAAAGGAGATACAGTGGGGTTGGTGGCAACCGCCCGTAAAATTTCACGGGATGAACTCCAGCCGGCCATAGAAATTCTGGAGTCATGGGGTCTTAAAGTGGAGTTGGCTCCCAACCTCTTTAAAAGTCACCACCAGTTTGCCGGCACGGATGAACAACGCCTGGCTGATCTGCAGGGCTTTATAGACAGTATCGATATAGATGCAATAATTTGTGTGCGTGGAGGTTATGGTACGGTGCGTATCATTGATGAACTCAACTTTTTTCCCCTTATTGAAAAGCCCAAATGGATATGCGGTTACAGTGACATAACCGTTTTGCTCAATAAACTCCGCAAGGTAGGAGTGGAATGCCTGCATAGTACGATGCCCGTGAATTTTACCAGCAATACCCCGGAAAGCCTGGAGAGCTTACGGAAGGCTCTGTTTGGTGAGGAACTGGTAATTAGCTGTGCGGCCCATCCGTTGAACCGCAATGGACAGGCTAAAGGCCGGGTAACCGGAGGGAACCTCTCGGTTTTATATAGTCAGACTGGTTCAGGAACGGCCATTCAGCCGGAAGGTGATATTCTGTTTATCGAGGATCTGGATGAATACCTGTACCATATTGACCGGATGATGCAAAACCTGAAGAGGAACGGTTATTTTGAAGGTATAGCCGGGCTTATTGTAGGGGGTATGAATGCTATGAATGATAATAAGATCCCTTTTGGTCAGAGTGCCGAGGAAATTATTGCCACGGTGGTAAGGCCGTACAATTTCCCGGTGTGTTTCGGTTTTCCTGCCGGCCATATAGATGACAATCGTTCCCTGATCTTTGGGCGGAGAGCCTCTTTGAAGGTTGGTGATTCCGTAGAACTGGTATTCGAGAATGGCTGAGCATAATACACTAGGTGAACAAGGAGAGGCGGCAGCTGTGGCATATCTCATTCAACACGGCTACACCATTATAAAACGCAACTGGCGATACCGGCACGAGGAGATCGATATTATTGCCGAAACTGCCGATCACCTTGCTTTTGTAGAAGTCAAAACACGCAGTAGTTCCAGCTACGGTTCACCCTCAGAGTTTATTACCAAAAGCAAGCAAAAACACCTGATCAGTGCGGCTAATGCCTATGTAGAAAAATATGGTGTGGAAAAGGATGTTCAGTTTGACGTTATCAGCATTACTTTTAACCCTCAATTCCGCCTGGATCATATTCGTGAAGCCTTTTTTCCCTAGGAAACTTATGAGAATACCCTCTACTGGGTTGAACCTCCTGTATATACCCAGGATATTAGGATAGCGTAGTGCGATCACAGAAACCTGAACGGGCTTTCTTCAAAGGTTTAAATATCTCTAGCTTTGCAAAAATTTTTTTATGCAAAAGCGAGGACCGAAAAAAAGCCCCGGGGGAAGGCCTCAAAAACCCATCGGTAAAAAGAAACCTGCCGGAAGTGGCCCCAAACCATCCCCATCCAATGATGGAACAATGCGCCTCAATAAGTTCCTGGCTCACTCAGGGATAGCCTCCAGGCGTGAGGCAGATGATCTTATTAAAGCCGGTTTGGTAGAGGTCAACGGCAAGACCATTACAGAAATGGGTTTTAAAGTAAAGCCTGCCGATGAGGTGAGGTTCAATGGTTCTGAAATACGGAAAGAAAAAAAGGTATACCTGGTATTGAATAAGCCTAAGGGTTTTATCACAACCACCGATGATCCTAAGGCTCGAAAAACCGTAATGGAACTGGTAGGTAATGCAGGTTCCGAACGCTTTTACCCGGTAGGTCGCCTGGATCGTAAAACCACCGGAGTATTATTGTTTACCAATGATGGTGATCTGGCCAAAAAGCTGACCCACCCCTCTCATGGAGCCCGTAAGATATACGAGGTGGGTTTGGACAAAAATCTCACTAAAACCGATTTTCATAAGATACAGGATGGGCTGGAGCTGGAAGATGGTCCTATAAAAGTAGACGAGATCCAATACATTGAAGGTAAGTCCAAAAACAACATAGGAATAGTGATACACAGCGGTAGGAATCGCATTGTACGAAGGATATTTGAGAGCCTGGAATACGAGGTTACCAAACTGGATCGAGTATTTTTTGCTGGTATTACCAAGAAGAATCTCAACCGGGGACAATGGCGTTATCTTTCGGAAAAAGAAGTGCAGTTTTTAAAGATCAATAACTAAAGTTTTTTGGATTAGGTGTATTAACTTTTAGATATTACTTTTGAAACAAATTAATTAATTCAACATTATGGCAAAAAGAAAAATAACACCCGGTGTTCTGGTTCACACCTTGCGTGAAAACCAGAATAACAATAAAACTCTGAAAGCCCTCTTTGCTTCTCAGTTTCTGGGTAAACTTTCTGTTGAAGAACTCGAAGCTCTTAAGAAGAGCATTGATAAGGAACTTAAGAAAAGAGAAGGTCGTGTAATTCAGGAAAAAATTGAATTTCTTGAAAAATACGGTTTTAAAGTTCAAAAAAAATCCTGAGGGAGGAAATCAAAAAATCAGGTAAAAGCCCGCTTCACTGAAGTGGGCTTTTTTAATTTTGAGCCTTCGTGCAAACTTTTTACCCTAGGTTAAACGTTTGCTAGTCTGGGTATGGGGAAGAAGATCATAAAGTTCGGACTTTGGGCATTTTCAATTTTGCTGGCTTTGTTCCTGGTGGCTTTTGCCATTCTGTACGTCAACCGTGATAAGCTTTCGGGTGTCCTGATCAAAGAGATCAATAAACAATTGGCGGTTCCTGTTGATGTAAGCGGTGTTAACATAAGCCTGCGAAAATTCCCCAATGCTTCCTTTGTATTTACAGATGTTTTTTCCTCGGGTGCTTACAGCAGCCCAGGGGATACCCTTGTTTATGCTCAGCGCATATACCTGCAGTTTAGCGTGTGGGAGGTGCTTTTTTCTTCCGTTTCCATCAAGGAAATTGACGTTGAAAAGGCAGTGGTGAACATCCGTCTGCGTTCTGATGGTCGCGACAACTACCGGATATGGAAAGAAGATACGTCCTCTTCGCAAGGGCTTTTTACCCTGGAAAGGGTGGACCTGGAGGATATACATGCCACTACTGAGGATCAGGGCTCTGGTTTTCGCTCCGCATTCTTTATTAACGATCTTACTTTTAAAGGAAATTTTGAGGAATCCGATTATCGCCTGGAGAATAAGGGCAGCCTGCAGGTGCAAAACCTGTGGGTGAACGAAAACCGCTACCTGCATGCCGTTCCACTGGAAGTTGTCTTTACCCTTGCCGGTTACGGGGAGGATTCAGTGGTGGTAAAGCCGGCAAGCCTTCAGTGGAAGGACCTGAGCTTTGAGGTGAGTACCACCACGGCCCGTGGCCAAACCTCCGTACAGGCATCTTCAGCTTCAATGGATCTTAACCATGTGCAGCAATTGCTCCACGAGCAGGGTTGGTACACTCTTAAGGATGCGGAACTGAAGGGAAAAGGCAATGCTCGATTTTCAGGAACCTTTGCCTCCGGGCAGGATGCGCGCTTTCAGCTGGACTTCAGTACCACAGGTGCTTCTGTGTCCGGCTATAAAGGTGCCCGTATCCATGCTATTGATTGTTCGGGCCGGTATACCTATAAAGCAGGTTCCGATGAACTTCATGTGAACCGCTTCCGTGGCAAAGGCGAAACTGGCAGCATTGAAGGCGACCTGCTCATCCGTGAGCTTTCCTCGCCTTTTGTAAAACTTAATATGCGTTCTGACCTGGAGCTGGCGGAGTGGTTGGTAGTACTTCCCCTGGATACCGTTGAAGAACCTCGTGGCAAGATCGTTATGGATGTGCATTTTGAGAACCAGTTCGGGTCATTGAAAACGGTAAAGGCAGCAGAGCTACGAAAGGCACGTACCGAAGGAAGCCTCAGCATTCAGGAGGCATCCTTTCAATTTCTGGGGTCTGATAAGTCCGTAAAGGATATTAATGGTGAGTTGGCCTTTATGGGTAATGACCTCAAGGTAAAGAGGCTGTACCTGAAAACTGGCCAAAGCGATATCTACCTGGAGGGTCGCTTTGAGAATGTGCTCAATTATATACTGCTGGAAGATGAAAAGCTTTTGGTGGACTGTAGCGTGCGATCTCAGGAAATAGACCTTTCGGATTTTGTGGGTAGCAGTAAAAAAGGTAATGACAGTTACAACCTTAATGTGGCCCGTTCCCTGGATCTTGATCTGCGCGTAGGGGTCGACCGTTTTGGGTTCAAAAAATTCCAGGCCTCGGGGATTACCGGGAACCTCAGCATACACGATGGCCTGATAAAAGTTAGTGACCTCTCGCTTAAGGCGGACCAGGGCAGTTATAAGGGATATTTTTCGGTAGACCTCAATACCGGTGAACGCTACAAGGTGGATGCCCGCCTGGGGGCTGATAACATTGAGATCCATGACCTTTTTGTGAGTTTCGGTGATTTCGGCCAGGAAGCTATTGCGGCCGATCATATTTATGGACGGGCTACCGCAGATATTGATTTTACCTCCTTTATGCTGCCGGATCTCACCGTTCTTACCGAAACCGTGGAGATGACGGCCAATATCCGCATTCGTGACGGCAACCTCAAAAACTACGAACCCATGCAGGCCCTTTCCCGCTTTGCGGATATAAAGGAACTGGAGGATGTTCGTTTCAACTCACTCAACAATACTATTTCTATAAAAGAATCACAGGTGATCATTCCCCGCATGGATGTGGAAAGTAATGTACTGAGCTTACAGATCAGCGGAATACATGATTTTGACAACAGGGTCAATTATACCATGCGCCTCAAGCTGGATGACGTATTGTTCAATAACCGCGCACGCAAGTCCGGTAAATCAGAGTTTGACGAGCACCTGGTGGAAGTGAAGAACAATGATGATCCTTATATATATGTGAAAATGACCGGTAAGGCCAGTGATCCCGAAATTTCACTGGACCGGAAATCATTGGGGGAATCTATATCCAGGGACTTGAAGGAGCAGGGAAAAGAGATCCGTGAAATATTCAAGAAAAAAGAGCCGGAGAAAAAAGAAGACCCTGGGATCATCTTTGAATGGGAGGAGGAAGAGCCGAAGAAAAACCAAAATTAAAATTCCCTTAACATAAAGGGGTAATAGGTGGAATGAAACTAGTTATCTTTGCCGCGGATTTTGAAGCGGCAGATTGATGAATAGATTTTTACTTTTATTAGCGGTTCTCCCATCTTTTCTTTTAGCTCAGAATGAGGAGCTTAAGCTTTTAAACTACAATCTGATGTACTACCGTGCCAGTTCGGCACCCTGTACACATAATGTGTCTCCTTCCCAGCGCGACCAACACCTTAAGACTATCGTAAAGTACGTTGACCCGGATATTTTCACAGTCAATGAGATGGGAGCCTCGCCTGCCAATTACGGTTTTGTGCGTGATTTTGTGCTGAACTCAGATGGGGTAACTAAATATGCCAGTGCCCTGTATTCCAACAACAATTCTTCCAGCATCGTTAACATGCTGTATTATAATTCGGAGAAGTTGGGCTTGTTGGGGCAAACGGCCATTGTTTCCGACAAGAACGGGGGTAACCTGGTTCGCGTTATTGACCTGTACCGCCTTTATTACAAAGACCCCAAGCTGGATATCGGAGCCGATACCGTGACTTTTGTGGTGGCGGTAGCGCATCTCAAAGCCGGCAATAGCTCAGCTGATGCGCTGGAGCGCAGCGAGGCTGCTGATGCCTTGATGGATTGGCTGGAGACGGGTGAAAGTGAGAATAATGTAATCGTTTGTGGTGACTTTAACCTGTATACAAGCAGCGAGCCGGCCTACCAGAAACTCATCAACTACTCCAACGTGTCCGAGCGGTTTTTTGACCCGTTGAATCAAAGTGGTTCCTGGAGCAACAACAATGCTTTTGCCGGTATCCATACCCAAAGCACACACAGCTCCGGTTCCGGTTGTTTTTCGAGCGGAGGTCTGGATGATCGCTTTGATTTTTTCCTGGTTTCCGATGAGATATTGAATGGTACCGAAGGGGTTTCCTATGTGCCGGGTTCTTACCAGGCCATTGGCCAGGATGGCAGCCACTTCAATCAATCCGTAAACTCCGGGACCAATTCTTCCGTCCCGGCCAATATTGCCGGAGCCTTGTACAACTTCAGTGATCACCTTCCTATTTTTATGAGGATAGGTATTGAACTTTCGGACCTCCATACAGCGGAAAGCCTGCCTCTTAAAGGTAACCTGTCTTATAACAATCCCGTGCACGACCAGCTTAAGCTGCGCCTAACCTATACCAGCGGCAGCAGTATGAAGGTGCGTTTACTGGACCTTACCGGTAAAACCGTGTTTACCGATAACTGGATGAAGGGTGCCGTGGAGAAAACCATTAATATGGAAACCCTGCCCAACGGGGTGTACCTGGTGAACGTAAGCATTCCCAACGGGGAAACCATCACCAAAAAGATTATTAAGAACTGATGTACAAGAGCCTACTTACAGCAGCTTTTTTAATTACCGGCATAGCTCTGCATGCACAGCAGAGTTTTGATGATAAGGTGACCAGTGCCTCCAATGTGCGCCTGAATGTATCCAACTATGCCACTTTTGGCAACGCCTGGCGTGGCTATAAAGATGGTAGCGGTGACCCCTCCTGTGAGTATCCTGCCGGCTCGGGTATAGAGCACCTCTTTGAGGGCGGCATCTGGATTGGTGGCGTAACCGGTGGAGGGCAACAGGTAGTGAGTACTTCCGCCTACGATGCGCCACAGGGCTATGCTCCCGGCCGTTCCGGTTTTGAGATCACAGCTGATGTGGGAAGCACCCTGATGGAGCGCAGTTCGCTGTTTGATAGTAAATACTATGATCCCCGGGCCGTATCGCACCAGGATTATGTGGCTATATGTTCAGATAAGAATGTGAAGGTGCCCGGCACGGATATCAACATCCAGGATCATAACAACCCCATGAACGTGGAGATTGAAATGCAGACCTATAACTGGAATTTCAACTTCAGTGATTTTATGGTGATCGTAAACCTGAAGATCAGGAACACCGGAGTACAAACCTTCAGCAATTTTCACGTAGCCCTTTGGAATAATACCGTGGTGCGCAACGTGAATATCACCCCGGCCGGTTCCGGTGGAGCAGCCTTTTACAGTAAGGGAGGCAATGGTTTTATGGATTCCCTTAACATGGCTTATTGCTATGATGCTGCCGGTGACGTAGGTTTTACAGAAAGTTATATTGGCCAGATGTTCCTGGGGGCAGAGGATAAGAACGGCTTTCATCATCCCCGGCTGGATTCCACCTACAACGTGAATACCCAACAATGGGAACCGGATGATTTTAAACTACATTATAATGCCTGGACCTTCCAGGGTACCAGTGAGCCTATCTTCTTTTTCCCGCAAAGTGACCAGGCCCGCTTCAAAAAAATGACCGAAGGGCTGAATTATAACCCCTGCTGGGATAACCCTACAGGAGGGCCCTGCCAGTCAGGATTTGGGATAGATCTGCAGGCCCAGCTCAATCAACCTGGCAACCGTTCCGATCTTATTTCAGCTGGACCCTTTGCCGATTTTGGGCCTGGTGATGAGGTGAACGTAGCCTTTGCCTACGTACTGGCCAAAAAGAAGGAAGACGGCAATCCCAACACAGCCAATAATGAAGAGCAACGCGCTAACCTCATTGAAAATGCAGGTTGGGCGCAACAAGCGTATAATGGCGAGGATAAGAATTTTAACGGTATCCTTGATCCGGGTGAAGACAATGACGATGATGATGAGATCACCCGCTTTATACTTCCCAGTCCGCCCGCCATTCCCCGTACTAAAATAGTGGCGCTGGAAAACCGCATTGAGATCTACTGGTCGGACAATTCCCGTTATTCCGTTGATCCTATCAGTAATGAGCAGGATTTTGAAGGCTACCGTGTATACCTTTCCAAATTGGGCTTTGATGTAACCGGGGTGCCAGACCTTGCCCGTGATTTTAACCTGGTGGCGGAATATGACGTTCCTGGAAACAACATTTTCAAGGAAACCGGTTTTGGACCTATTGAACTGGCTCAGCCTAAAACTTTCGAAGACGATACGGTGACCTATTATTACCGCTATGTGATCGATAATATTCCCAATGGCTGGCAGTATGCCGTGGCGGTAACTTCTTTTGACCGTGGTGACAGTGAAGCGGGGCTGGAGTCCCTGGAAAGTAGTTTCCTGGCCAATAATTTTCGGGCTTTTCCCGGCACGCAGGCCAATGATGATATAGAGACAGAGGCTCCCTTTGCGTATCCTAACCCTTACTATTACGGAGCAGCTTGGGAAGGGCGTTCCAACTTCCAGGAAGAGAGCCGTAAAATGATCTTTGCCAACCTGCCCAAACGTTGCCGCATCCGCATTTTTACGGTGGCTGGCGATTTTATTGACGAGATATACCACGATGAGAATTACAGCGGGTCCGATATCCGCTGGTATAAGACTTTCGGAGCGGAAAATGTGGAAGAAAACCGCTTTTCCGGTGGTGAACACGCCTGGGACCTCCTTTCGTTAGACAGCCAGATCATTAGCCGTGGACTCTATATGTTCTCGGTAGAGGACCTGGATACCGGTAAGGAAACCGTAGGGAAATTTGTAATTATTAAATAAACGCTAACAGAAACTATAATTCAGAAATCATGAAAAAACTGGTACTTCTAGCACTTGCATTAGGTTTTGCCATGGTAGCCCATGCACAATATCCTTTTGTGAGTATTACCCAGATCAACCAACCCATTGACCTGGCCAATTGTAACGACACCTCCATGGTATACGGTGATACTGTAAAGACCGTAGGGGTAGTTGTAACCGATGGAGGTTTAAGCGAGGTAGCTTCCGGCTCCGTGATCGGAGGACTGCGTCCTTTTATCTTCTTGGTGGATACTGCTAACGGTGGAGCCCCCGGTCCATACAAAGGATTAGAGATGATGGCTATTTATGAAAACGCCCAGGGCGCCTTCCAGGCCAATTCATTGGCTACCCAGCTTTTTGCCGGTGATATCATTGAGGTAACAGGTTATATCAGTGCCTTTGAAAACTCCAATCAGCTCACTACCCTGGATGCCAACTCTATTGTTATTGTAGGTTCGGCTTCCGCTCCCAATTCCACGGTAGTGCCGGTGTCTGATCTGAATGATCAGAATCGTGTGAACAATGTACAGGACGGTAACCAGTGGGAAGGCTCTTTTGTAGAGTTGCAGAATGTAACGGTAACCAACGTAATACCCTTTGGTAACGGGCGGGTTAGCTTTGACGTGGCTGACGGTTCCGGAAACGTATTGAACGTAAGTGATCGCTTTTTAGCTCAAAAAACCAGCGCACACCAGGTGGTTAACCCCAACTCTCCGGCCGGAGCCAACGGAACCGGAAGTTTTGTGGCACCTGTTCCTGGAACCTTCTACAATTCCCTTAAAGGTGTGATCCGCCAGAGCGGTAACGGCTGCACCGGTGGCGGTGGTCGCGGTTTTGAGATCAACCCCTTTGATGATTCCCATTACAACGTAGGTTTTGCGCCTCCCTTTATCTCAGAGGTAGATCGTGACCCGGTGGTTCCCAATGCTAACCAGGATGTGGATATCGTTGCCACCATCACTGACCTGGACGGTTCTGTGGACTCTGTGGCTATCGGCTGGTCTGCAGATACTTCCCTTTCCACTTTGGCTTTCCCCGTATTCAACATGCCTCTGGCTCTTGGTTCTGTGGATGAGTATGAATTTTCCATCCCCAAACAAGCCAATGGTACTATTGTACGCTATTATATCTATGCTGAGGATAACGAAGGAAACGTTTCGTACTATCCCAATAAACCTTTTAGCCAGCCCGAGCCTAACTACGAGTTCTATACCGTTCGTAACAACGGTTTGACCATTGCGGATGTACAATTCAGCCTGGCCGGTAACGGAGAGTCTCCTTACCTCGGAAAGACTGTAACCGTAAAAGGTGTGGTAACCGCCAGCACCAAGCCTCATGACCTGGGCTACGTATATATCCAGGATACCGCCAGCGGACCTTATACCGGTATCTCACTCGTGGGTAACCCTAACCTCGCCAACCTTTTCCGCAACGAGTGGATCGAGGTTTCCGGTGATGTACAGGAGAACTTTGGCTTTACTCAAATTGCAGTATCCAATGTAACCCGCCTGAACACTTACAATACGATCCAGCCTTTAAGCATTGACCCATCAGACAGTGCGGCCTATGCCAACGGAGAATGGGAAAAGTATGAAAGTATGTTGGTGAAGTTCGAAAACCCCAACGGTGGTAAGATCTACATTACCAATCCTGATGTGAACTTTGGCGATTACATGGTAGGTACTGATCCCAACTTCGGTATCAATAAATCAGCTCGTGTACTGGCCGGAAGGCAGTCCAGCAGTGCAGCTTCTTCTCTCTGGGTGCAGCTGGTTACCGACAGTGTATATGAAACTACCGATGGAGCCATGTTTGTTGGTCCTATCGAAACCAGTGATACCATGAATATGGATGCCGTGGTAGGCGTGCTTTCCTACGGTTTCTCCAACTATCGCTTGCTGCCCCGTGCCAACGATGATTTTATCGGTCTGAACGTTGAGCTGGATAGTGCGGCCCGTGCTAATCCTTTCAGCGTGGAAGAAGTAGTTTCTGTGGCGCGTGTGGAAGTATATCCTAATCCTGCTTCTGAATGGTTCAAAGTAACCTCTGCGGGTCATACTAATATGTCTGCTGACATTTATGACCTGAACGGAAGGGTGATTCTGTCTTCCAACAGCAGTAATGGTGAAGAGCTTGAAGTGAACGTTTCCGGTCTTACCAATGGCATCTACCTGATGCGTATCCTGGATAGGGACGGTAACGTATTGAGTACCCAAAAAGTAATTGTCCGTAAATAAATTAATGATCAGGTTGCCGGCCAAGCCGGCAACCTCTTTTACTGTTTGCTTTGCGTCATTATCAGGTTATCATTTTTTCCGTATTCATTCTTCTGGCAGGTTGCCGCAAGGGTGATATAAAACCCGGGGAGTTACCGGAAACTCACCTCTCCATCGAGGCGATAAACCTCACGGGCGAAAACCGCCTGAATTCCGAGGTGCGCCTGAGCTGGTACGGTACTGATGTGGATGGTTACATTCAGGGTTTTGAGATATCTACCGATAACCAGAACTGGGAATTTACCACCGTTCAGGATTCGGTTTTCATTTTTGACCTGGAAGCGGGTTCGGATACTACAGACGTTGATTTTTATGTCCGTGCTATTGATAATGACAACAATATTGACCCTACACCGGCCTACCTGAAAGTGCCTCTGAAAAACTCCCCGCCCAGCGCCAGCTTTAATAATGATCGCGGTCCCAGGGATACGGCCTTTTGTGTGAGTACTTTTTACTGGACCGCTTCTGATCCGGACGGAGATCAGACCATCCAGCAAGTGTATATCCGCTTTAATGATGGTAACTGGACCGAGATATCCACCCGCGAGAACCTGATCTCCTTTTTAGTGGATACGGCAGTGAGCAGCGGCCCAGCTACCGCTAAACTGTACTATGGCCGTAACGACCAGCCTGAAAACCTGGAGATAGACGGTTTAAAGGTAGGGGAAGACAATGTGTTGTACCTGAAGTCAGTGGACCTGGCCGGTACGGAAAGTGCGGTGGATACTTCAGATGTGTTTTTTCTGAAGAATAAAACACGCGGTACCAATACCCTGTGGGTGAGCGCCCATTCACTATCTATTGCCGCTGATTACCGCAGCTTCCTGGATAATCAGTCCATAGCGTACGATTTCCTGGATTACGGCTCCGATTTCGGAAGGAAGCAACCTGTTTACTGGGATCCTACTTTCAAGTTGATCCTTAGCCTGTACCCTAAATTCTTTATGGACGCCCCGGCATCCACCTTTCCGAATGCAGTTACCGGGCAGGATGCCGTGATACTGGACTATATGGCCAATATTATCCAGGACTACCAGAGCAATGGCGGTAAAAGCCTGATCACGGCCAAGCTGGACAAGGCCCTGGCAATAGAGGAAGTGGCCGTTTTTGCCAACGCTTTTGCCATTGAGGATATTGACCGCGCCAGCGGAGTGTTCCGGACGCGTTCCAACGATACCGTTCAACCTCAGGGTGATTATGTCGCCTATCCTGAGTTGGTGCCTCAGAACACCCAGATATTGACTCCCATAATTGCCTCCGCGGATGCGGATGACTTTTACCGCGCCCAGTTTGACCCTAACCGTGGGTGGATGGGCGATAACCTCGTAGCTACCGCCCGTAAGAATGGCAACGGTGATCTCATCCAGGTATTTTTTGCTATTGAACTGCATTATTTCCATAAGGATGGTAATCCCCAGCCCGTAGAACAACTAATTGGAAGGATACTGAAGGATGAGTTTTAAGAAATTACTATACACCCTTTTAGGTCTTTGTCTGCTGATGGTCAGTGCCATGGCGCAGCAAAATGCTCCGGCCTCCCTTACTGGAAGGATAACCGACCTCAATGGGGAGCCTCTCTACCAAGCCTCTATTACCATTGTAGGTACGTATCTGGGAACGGCTGCCAATATGGATGGGGAGTATGTGATCAACAATATCAAGCCCAATGATTACCAGGTAAAAGTGCAGTTCATTGGTTTTGAGACCAAGATCTACAACGGTATTTCCTTTGAACCGGGCGAAAACAAAACCCTGGACATTCAATTGAAGGAGCAGTCCGAATCCTTGAACGAGGTTACTATTGTAGGCCGCTCCAGCCAGGTAAACCTGGAAGCTGCGGCTTCAGAGGTGAGCATCAAGCAGGAAGATATTGCCCAGATGAACGTTCGCGATGTGAAGGAAGTACTGGAAATGCAGGCCGGGGTGGTAAAAACCCAGGACGGTTTGCAGATCAGGGGTGCCCGGGTATACGAAACCTCCTATATCGTGGATGGTATCAGCGCACAGGATCCGCTGGCCGGAACCGGCTTTGGGGTGGATGTTTCCAGCGCCTCCATAGCCAATATCGACCTGATCACCGGTGGAGCTGGTGCCGAATACGGAGGTGGGTCGTCCGGGGTGGTGAATACCACCATCCGTGAAGGAAGCCAGAAGTTTGAAATTGCCGGCAGCTGGCAACGCGATTACATCACCAATAGCGATGTTGCCACGTCTTTTAATACAGACCGGGTGGAAGCCTCCCTGGGTTCTGCGGTTCCCTTTACCGATAATAAACTTACCTTCTTTACCAACGTAAGCGCCTTTTTAACCGATGAGTATTTTGGTTCCACGGCTGATCAGCTGAAAAGCTCCTTGCTGCCCAATACTTCTGAATTCTGGGCGCCACGCCAAACAAATTCCTATACGCATACCCTTAAGCTCGCCTACAAAATACGTTCGGGTACCAAAATTACCCTTACCAACCAGCACTCCCTGAATGTCAACCAGAATACCAGGAGTTTGCAGATCGTGGGTTTTGATGCCATACTTACCCCCGGTTTCCAGTACCAGCGCAGCCTGAACCTGGATAATGCCACTACCTATACCCATCACTCCAATCTTACCGCCTTAAATGTCAATCACCTGATCAATAAGAACTGGGGCCTTTCCCTTTCGCTGGGAAGGTTGTTTACCAATCTCCGGGCCGATGCTAATGGCCGTCCCTTCCGCTCCGCCACCGTTGACCAGATCATGGATGAAGAAAATATCATTACTGATCCCGTGGCGGTTTTTAACCCCAATTCACAGGATGGAACCTATTATGTGCTGCCTGGCAATGGCTTGTATAACAACGGAGGTATCAGCCCTACCTGGCATGATCATTATGCCCAGGAATATACCGTAAACGCCAAGGCTACCTACATACCTGGTAAAACGCACGAGATAAGCTTCGGGCTGCAGCAAACCTTTAAAGAGTACCAATGGGTGGACGTAAACCGTCCCTGGGTGGGAGCGCCTATCCGTATTAACGATTCCGTAACCACACCGGCTGTAAGTATTGGTTCCAGCAACGATATCTGGAAAGTGAACCCTATTGAAGGAGGCCTCTTCTTCCAGGATAAGATCACGTATAAAGGTATTATCGCCACTTTAGGTGCCCGCTTTGCGTTTTGGGCTCCCGGAAAGTTTGCGGATGATGCTGTGGCGAACCCTGAAGCCCCGGTAATTGACCAGGTTCGGGAAGATTACGAACGTAAAACCGCCAGTATTTTTGGTTTACGCTGGAAAGCCCGCCTGTTGCCTAAGATCAATGTGTCCTTCCCGGTAACCGAGAACAACGTATTGTACTTCAACTACGGGCACAGCATGCGTTTACCGCACCCACGTTTTTTGTATGCCGGTCTCGATCCTGTATACCAGGACCGTTCTTTTCTCTCCAATCTCGGTAACCCGGATCTGGACCCCGAAGTGAACGTATCCTACGAAGTAGGTTTGAAATCCAAACTGACGCGTGACCTGGCCATGACTTTTACAGCTTTTAACAACAACCGTTTCGACTATATCGTATCCCGCAGTGCATTGGTACAGGATCAAACCGGTAGAACGGTAACCAA
>CETZ01124026.1_pt1 | contig 19510 bp, 16 predicted proteins | sample 531441 | NCBI WGS metagenome assembly CETZ01 (sample SAMEA2623098, study PRJEB7988) | marine metagenome | isolation source: saline water (ENVO:00002010), including | reverse complement strand
GTTCTTCAGAGCCATAGGCGTAAATAGGGTACATCACCAGGGAAGACTGAACACTACAGGTAGAACGGACTCCGGAATCGCCCCTTTCGATTTCCTGCATCATGAGGCCGTAGGATATCTGGTCTAGCCCGGCACCTCCGTATTCTTCGGGAATATAGGGTCCGAAGGCCCCGATCTCTGCCAGGCCTTTAACCAGTTGTTTCGGGAATTCAGCTTTTTGGGCGTACTCTTCAATAATAGGACTTACGTCTTTTTTTACCCACTCACGGGTAGCGTTGCGCACCAGGATATGTTCTTCCGAAAGAAGCTCATCAATATTGTAATAGTCAGGTGACTGAAAGAGATCTGTTGACATAGGAGTTTTAAAATTATGGTGCAAAGGTAAAAAGGAAAAAAATTTAACTTTACTGCTTTACAAAAACAAAAACATATGACGAAAAGAACTATTCTGTATTTTACTTTACTGGCTTCAGCGGTATTAATCTCATTTGATGCTTTTACCAACTCCAGTGGTGCCCCTTCCGGAAATACCGGTTCACCGAAAAGCGGTAATCAAACCTGTGCAAGATCAGGCTGTCATGCCGGAGGACCCTCGGTAGGTGCCAGGACCGTAAGTATCACCACGGATATTCCTGCAACTGGTTTCGTGGCCAATACTAATTATACCATAACCGTTACCGCCAATGATGGAGGTTTGAACAATGCGCGGATCGGCTTTCAGACCAGTGTTGAAGGAGGAGGTAATCATGTGGGCACCCTCTCAACCGGTGGCAGCAATGCCCTGATCAAAACCGGCTCCTTTATCGGCCACTCTTTTAACGGGATATCTCCAACAGGAGGTGTGCGTACCTGGACTTTTACCTGGAACAGTGGAAATGCACCAGATCAGAGTACCATTTACACAGCCGTTAATTTTGCCAACGGCAACGGGACAACATCAGGTGACGCGATAGCTACCCAAACCCTGGTACTTAACAAAGAGAGCTCTGTAGGAATAGAAGAGGCCCAGGAAGTAATGAACTTTAGCATGGCACCTAACCCTGCTCGCAGTTGGGTGAGTCTGGAAGGTATACCTTCTGATATTCAGGAAGTAAAGATTATGGATCTGCAAGGAAAGGTGGTTAAGTATCTCAGCAACCTTGAATTCTTACGGGGGCAGGCTATACTTTCACTCGAAGGCCTGGCGCCCGGTAATTACCTTGTAGCGCCCATTGGTTCAAATATAAAACCCCAGCAATTGCTGGTTGAATAAATACCGTTAAATAACTTTTACGTAGGGCTCCGGGATTCTTTAATTTTGGAGCCTTATTTTTTTTGCATTGGAAGAACGGGTTGCACATCATACGGACTGGATATTAGTGGCTTTACTGGTCGCCTCATTTCTGGTGGTATTTGCCCGCTTATACCATCCTAAGAAGTTTTATTTCTTCCGGGCATTACCCTTTAACCGTGGGGCCAAGACTTTTGAATCAGAATTCAATCCCAATGGGGTAAGAGATGCCTTTGATGTATTGCTTACTCTCAATTTTTACCTGGTGTATACCATGGGCTGCCTGTTGATATTACCTGAGGCAATAGAACTGTATTCGTTTGCCAGGGTGTTGTTTATCATATTGTTGTTTTTTCTCACTAAAAATTTTCTTGCCCTTTTTGTGGGATGGTTATTCCAGGAGCAGGAGCGTATTGCCGTAGTGCAGAATACCAACCTGGCTTACCGCAGCTGGTCTGCCTTATGGCTACTTCCTATCCTCATTATTACCACTTTTACGCCAGGTTTAAGGGAATCAGGCTCTTACCTTATATTATTTTTCATGTTAGCTGGCTACCTACTGGCCTTATTGATTAGCAGTTTGAGGTTGTGGGATTTACCCGGTGGCACTAACTATAAAATTTTATACCTTTGCGCGCTGGAAATAGTCCCTTTTTCCTTTTTAATCTATTGGCTTAAAAGCCTTTAAAATTAAGGGATGGTGATTACTAACGCATAAAAAGGCATATCCTTTGAAAGTAAAGACTATTCTTGTTTCTCAGCCTGAACCTCAAACCGACAACTCCCCCTATTTTGACCTGGCGGAAAAGCAGAAGTTAAAGATTGATTTCCGGCCTTTTATTCATGTGGCTGGAGTGGATGTAGCGGATGTTCGCAAACAAAAGGTCAACATTCCTGGCCATACCGCAGTGATCCTCACCAGCCGTAATGCGGTAGATCATTTTTTTCGCATCAGCGAGGAAATACGCTTCAGTGTTCCTAACGAGATGAAGTATTTCTGTACTTCAGAGGCCATTGCCTATTACCTCCAGAAGTATGTGGTTTACCGTAAGAGGAAGATCTATTTCGGTAATAATACTTTCCAGGATCTTATCCCGCTTATCAAAAAGCATAAGGATGAAAAGTTCCTGCTTCCTTCTTCGGATGTACTAAAGCCGGAAATACCCAAGCTCTTGAAGGATGCCAAGATCAATTATACCCGTGCTATCCTGTACAATACAGTATCCAGTGATCTATCCGATCTGTCTGATGTGTATTATGATATCCTGGTTTTCTTTAGTCCTTCCGGGATCAAATCGCTGATGGAGAATTTCCCGGATTTTAAACAGAATAATACCCGCATTGCTGCATTTGGCAGCAGTACGCACCGCGCTATAAAGGATGCCGGCCTTCGTCTGGATATAAAGGCGCCTACGCCCAAGCTTCCTTCCATGACCATGGCATTGGAGGATTACATCAAGAAGGTGAATAAAAAATAACCGTTTGTACCAATAATTAGCAAGAGCCATCCCCATGCGGATGGCTTTTTGTTTTTTTGCAGGATGGCCCAAAGATTCGGAAAGGCAGAAAAACTCAAAAGCCGCAAATGGATAGAACAGCTCTTTGCTGAAGGAAGATCTGTACGGGCATATCCTATAATAGCGGTATATGGCTTTTTTGATCCCGTGGATAAAGTACCGGTGAAGGCCGGTTTTTCCGTGTCTAAGCGAAAGTTCCGCAAAGCGGTGGACCGTAACCTGATCAAGCGAAGGATGCGTGAAGCCTACCGCCTTGAAAAGCCTGCTGTTATCTTGCAAACCGAACCCGAAAGGACCATGGCGGTTATGTTTATCTACATGCCTTCAAAAGCTATGGAATTTGAAGCTATTCTACCTGCGTTCAAAAAATTAATGACCGAGCTCAACAATGTATAAATGCGGAACAATGAGACGCTGATTTTCGCGTTTTTAGTAAATTCGGCTCGGCCCTGATATCTGCTACCTGAAGGTGATAGAAATGAAAAAAATGAAGTATTCAATGAAGAAATTTTTGAAGTACGGACTAGGTGTGCTCACGGCAACCGTCCTGGTGGTTTCGGTGGCCTATACTCCGGATTATTTTGAGATAAGCAAGCAGCTCGACATTTTCACCAATGTATTCAAGGAGGTGAACCTCTATTATGTGGATGAAACGGAGCCGGGCGAATTGATGGATGAAGCCATCGTTTCCATGCTTTCCTCATTGGACCCTTATACCAACTACATTCCCGAGGAAATGGTGGAGGATTATAAGATCCAGACTACCGGTAATTATGGGGGCATAGGGGCCGGCATACGCACTCATGACGGTAAGATAGTGGTTACCATGCCTTATGAGGGTTTTGCTGCGGACAAAGCCGGGCTTATGGCCGGGGATATCATACTTACCGTAGACGGTAAAAGTGTGGAGGGCAAGAGTACGGAAGATGTAAGTAAAATACTCAAGGGTGCTCCGGGAACTAAATTCACCATGACCATCTCCCGTGACGGTGAGCATATTACCAAAGAGATCGAGAGGGAAGAAGTACAGGTGAAAAGTGTGCCTTATTATGGCATGCTGAATTCCGGTATTGGGTACATATCATTGAACAGCTTTACCGATAAAGCCACCACCGAGGTGCGCGAGGCATTTACGGACTTGCGGAAGAGCAATGACCTTAAAGGGTTGATCCTGGACCTGCGGGGTAACCCCGGAGGATTGCTTAGTGAAGCGGTGAATATTACCAACCTTTTTGTAGACAAGGGCAGAGAAGTGGTGAAAACCAAGGGTAAGATGGAAGAATGGGAAAAAACCTACCGTACCCTCAACAAACCCATGGATACCAATATTCCATTGGCGGTGCTAATTAATCGTGGTAGTGCCTCAGCTTCAGAGATCGTGAGTGGTACTCTCCAGGATTACGACCGTGCCGTGATCATTGGTCAGCGTAGTTTTGGAAAAGGCCTGGTGCAGCAAACCCGTAAACTTTCCTACGGAGCCCAGCTTAAAGTGACCATTGCCAAGTACTATACACCTAGCGGAAGATGTATCCAGGCTATCAATTATGCTGAACGTGCCGAAGATGGCAGCGTAAGCAAGATCCCGGATTCGTTGCGCACGCGCTTTGAAACCGTGAATGGCCGTCCCGTATTTGACGGTGGAGGAATAGATCCCGATATCACTGTGGACGATGAAGAATTGAGTAATGCCATAATTGCCCTTTATCAAAAGCTTCTGATCTTTGATTATGCTACCGTCTATAAAAGGAATCATCCTTCCATAGCTCCGGCTGCCAATTTTGAGCTTACTGATCAGGAGTATCAGGCTTTCCTGAGCTGGTTGGGTCAAAAGGACTTTGACTATCAGACCAAAACAGAACAAAAGCTGGAGGAGTTGAAGAAGTTTGCGGAGAAAGAAAATTACCTGGATGGCCTGGAGGCGGATATCAATTCACTGATGGCCAAATATTCCAGGGAAGAAGATGAAGACCTCAAGTCGTACGAAAAAGAGATCAGGATATTGCTGGAGGAAGAAATCGTTTCCCGCTATTATTACGAGCGGGGGCGTATACAGAACGCCATTGAGCATGATGATGATGTCAAGGAAGCGCTCAAAGTGTTGAATGATAGTCCGAAATACACTAATATTCTAACGGTTGCCAGCAACTAAGACATCCGAAACATCCAAGATCTGGAAAAGGCTATATCTATATAGCCTTTTGTTTTTTGCGGTGCTCTTACCTTTTCAACCCAAGTGGTTACCCTTAACATTGGGCATGATGCTTTTCGGTCTTTTTTGGTTACTGAGCGCCCGGTTTAATGAAAAATTCGAGGCTTTGGCACGTAATAAGATGGCCGGCCTTTTCTTTTTGTATTACCTGTGGATAGTGGTAGGGGCTTTTTATACACCCCTGGCGGACGAAGCCGAAAAGGACGTGGTGCTGAAGCTACCCTTTGTGGTATGGCCACTTGTGTTGGGAAGCCTGATAATCTTCCGCAAAAAAGCCAGGCGCACCATTCTTCAGACCTTTATTGCTTCTTCAGTGCTGAGCATCCTGATATGCTTTGTGATGGCGCTGGCCTCTTTTCTGGATACAGGTGATGCCCAGGAGTTTTACTTTACCCACCTGGTAGATTATGCGGTGCTGCCACCGCATTACCTGGGTATGTATATGTCCTTTTCCTACGGGTGCCTCTTGTATGGCGTATTACGAAGGAAATTTTATTTCGGTAGGAGTGTGGACCTTCTGCTGATGATCATCCTGGCTATAGGGATAGTATTTATCTCGGCACGGATACAATACGTTGTTTTTACGGTAGTGAATTGTTGGGTATTCTTTGCTTTCCTGTACCAGCGCAGCGGAGTATGGAAGGCTATGGGTGGCCTGATAGCGGTGGTGGTTGTTTTCATGAGCATGGCGTGGATATTTCCCGGAAGCAGGCACCGTATACAGGATACCTACAATGAACTGCTTTCCTTTGAGAAAACGGTAAACCAGAAGCAGACCAATCACCGGAAATTCCTGTGGTATGATGGCTGGGAAGTGGTGAAGGAACATTGGTTGCTGGGAACAGGAACCGGTGCCGCCAATGAAGCCTTGCAGCGTAAGCTACAGGATAATGACCAGAAATTCTGGAATGGATATAATGTATATTACCTGCGCGACCGCAATTATAATTACCACAACGTATACCTGGAACATTGGGCTACGCACGGCATTATTGGTCTACTCATATTTTTGGCCCTAATGCTGATCCCTTTTTTCGGAAAACGTAGCCCGGAAGGGCGCATCTTTCTCTTGGTTTGTGGCATCAGTTTTATTACCGAGAGTATGCTGGAAAGGCAGGCAGGCGTTTTATTCTTCAGTTTCTTTTACAGCGTCTTTTTCATTATGCCCACCGGAGAGGAGGAGGATGGGCAACAGCACGTTGAATAAGGTGACTGCCTTATGGCGAATGAGCATGGATTCCGTGAGCATGCTCAGGAAGAAGTATAAAGCCACCATAGCCAGCAAACCATCCTTTTGGCGATAGGCGTGAAGCAGAAGGTAAACCAGGAAAAGTGCAAGCAGGATAAAGGCCGGTAAACCTGCTCCCAGCCAGCTTTCCAGGTACTGGTTATGACAGTTGAACTGCCTGCGCAGTCCCACTACAAAACGGTTTTGCTCATAACTTTGCAACAGCTGATCTTTAGCGTCTCCCAGGCCCACACCGGTAATAATATGATCCTCTATAACATCCCAGGCGCAATGCCATTCAGCGAGGCGTAGGGTAACACCGTTGAACTGGTGTATAACGGGAGCGTCCATCTGGTATTTCAGCGACTGGAATTCCGTAAACCTGCGGGTTACATCCGAAGGTAGGATAAGGAACAGGGTCACAAGCGCTGCTATGATCAAAGCGCCAAAGGAGATTGCCCGGGCCGGCCTGGACTTTCTGAAAAGGTAAATGATAAATCCACAGAAGGTGATAGCTCCGAATGCCAGTAGGTTCATTCTACCCTGTAACATAAAAAGGAAGATGAGCAGGAAAATAAGCAAACCATAACCGGCAAAGCGGGAACGGATCCAAAGCATCCCATTACGTAAGAGACCCAGCCCCAGGTAGATAGAAATTCCAATGTACACCGAGAGGTAGCCGGGGTGCATAATAACCCTTGACAGGCGCAGGTAGGTGAAGTAGTATTCCTTTACTTCCACACCGTCATCCACAACAGGTGCATACAGGCTTCCGGTCACAGAAATAGTATAAAGAGCTACCAAAATGGCAACAATGGCAGCAGCCACACTGGCAAAGAAAAAAGTGTTGATGAGTACCGCTTTCCGTTCTCTTAGAAAATCATAGTCTATAGAGGCTATGCAGAAGGGAACCCATATAAAAGCTTGCATAGTTTCCAACCTGCGCAGCCCATCCGTCATATTATCTGTATAGAGAAGACTGGCCGCATTTACACCAAAATACAACATGGAGATCCATACCCATGATTGATGGGGGTTGTAACGGATGTTGCTGAAAAAATTGCGGTTGGTAAAAGAATTCAGCAGGAATAAAATAATGCTGATGCTGCTCACCGGAATAGGCATGAAGAGCGATACTATTACCAATTGCAATAGCAGGAGAGAGCGATAATTTACATTCTTGAGATTCAAATGCGTCCGGCTTTTTTCTTTTGCCTCTGCTTAATTATAAACGGGATCTGGCTCAGCCCGAAGGCTAAAATAAGATATATGAGCAATTGAAATTTAGGAACTACGGTTTCGTGCAGCAGCATGGCCAATGCAATGAAAAAACCATTGACCGTAACCAAAGTAAGGGTGGCCTGTACCTGGCTCATGCCAATATCCAGCAGGGCATGGTGGATATGGTTGCGGTCTGCTGCAAAGGGCGATCTTTTTAAGATAAAAACCCGAATGAAGATCACACGAAGCGTGTCAAAAATGGGAATGATGAGTACCGCAAACCCGAATACAGCTGAGGAGATAGCAAAGAAAATATTGGGTTCGTAGTACACACTCTTCTGCACAAAGAAAATGGCTATTACTGTAATGATAAAACCCAGTACCATGGAGCCGGAGTCTCCCATAAAAATGCGGGCATTGCCAAAGTTGTAACGTAAAAAAGCCAATAGTGCTCCTATATAGGCCAGGCACATGATGAGGAATAGGGTTTCACCCATCAGGTAAAAGAACCAGGCAAAAGTGCTGATCACTACAACCCCGATTGAGCCCGCCAGACCGTTAATGCCATCAATAAAATTAAAGCTGTTGATGAGCAGGAGGAAAAGCGGTATAGACAGGGCAATACTGGTATAGTAGTCCAGGTCATGAATGTCAAAAAGACCGTAGAAACTTTGAATGCGGATGTCACCCTGTATGATTACGATGATGGCGGCTGCCAGTTGTCCGCCAAACTTTTTGAAAGGGGTGAGCGGGTAAAGATCGTCCTTGATGCCTACGGCAAACAGGAGCAGGCTAGCGGCCAGCAGTGAATTTAATTGCGGGTAATACAGTTGATTGGTAAAAAGGATAAAGGCAAAGATGAATCCCGAAAAAATGGCGATGCCTCCCAAAGACCCGATACGGGCACTATGCCGCTTCCGATCATCCGGCATATCATAAAGCTTTTTTACCAGGGATAAGTTGATAATAGCAGGAATGCTGAAGTAGGTGATAAAGAAAGCCGTACCGAAAGCAAGAAGTGCTAAATACATTTATTGGGATTATCGGTAAAATTAGGAAACTTAAGATACCCTTTTATCATCATTGGCCTTTTTAGCTCTTGCATTAAGACGTTTGCGCTCCTTATCCCATATCCAGCCCCATTTATTAAAATACTGGACGGCCGAAGTGAGGTGTAGTTTAAGGGAACTCCATTTGCGGTAAGAGGATTTCTGGTAATGATGCACAATGGAGCTTTGGGCGTAATGAACGGTGCTGAACTTTTGTGCTACTCTTCGGCTCAGGTCCACATCTTCCAGGTAGAGGAAGTAGCGTTCATCAAACATCCCGCATTGTTCCAAGGCCCTGTTCTTTAAAACCATGCAGCAGCCGCTGAGGATGGGAACTTCCAGGTTCTGGTTGTAATCGAAATTGCGCATTTCGTACTGCCGGATGCGCTCAGAGATAATTCCCTTCATAAAAGCCGGGATAAAGCGCCTGGCAAAAAGGTCTGCCGGAGAGGGCACTAGCTTGCAGAGGTGCTGAAGGTTTCCGTCCGGGTACAATACCCTGGGAGTACACAAGCCCACGTCTTTATAATCATCCATGAAATCAAACAGGGGCTCAAAAGTGTGTGGCTCAAAATACACATCGGGGTTAATGACGATGTGGTAATCCGTTTTACCGGCATATTTGCGAAATGCACGATTATGCCCACTTCCGTATCCCAGGTTTTTCCCGGGATTGTCATAGTCTATCTCGTGGGTGGAGCAGAAATCCTGGATCTTGTGCGAAGCGGAATTATCCACAATGGTCAGCGCGTAGGTGAACGAACAGGCCCGGATACTCTCCACCAGTCTTTGCAGATCCTGGAGGCTGGTGTAATACGTTACTATGGAAAAACTGGCCCTGATCACAATGCTTTCGTTGCGTTTATTCGTTTTCTGATGGCCCGCATCATGTTGATCCTCCATTGGATCTTCTGGAAAGCCGTGCTTCCCCTGAGGCTTGCATTATTACCATGAATACGGTACTGTAAGGTCTTTTCCTTAAGCCATACCACTTTGCCCACCTTACCGGCCAAAAGGCCTATCCACCAATCGTGCATAGCTACGGAAGGAGGGAAAGGAAGGATGTAAGGTTTCAGGTCAGCTGTAAAAGCCATAGAACTTCCCATAAAGGTATTGCGGGTAAGGTTGTTCCAGAAACCGGGGCGGGATTCCCATTTTTCGTAGGTGGTTTGGCCGGTAGGCTCATCATTGGCGTCAATGATATCTGCGTTCATCATGATCAGCTTTTTACGGGCTTTATGAAGATGATCATAAATAAGCTGTCGTTTATTTTCCAGCCAGATGTCGTCCTGATCCGAAAAGCAGATCAGTGGTTGGGTGCTTTGCTCCAGGGCGAACTGGAAGTTCAGGACCGGGTTACGAAGGTTGTTTTTGAAGATCCGGACGTTATCTGCTTCAAAGAAGTTCAGGATATCCAAGGTTTTATCGGTAGAGCCATCGTCTGATATAATCAGTTCATCGCCCGGCTGAAGTTGTGAGGTGATACTCCTCAGCTGTTGCTCCACGTAGTTTGCACCGTTATATGTGGCCATACAAACTGAGATCATGGGCGGAAGGAAGTTTGGTAGTATAGAGTGATAAAATACGGTGAAAAATACTGCAGGCTTAAGCGTAATGCCCTCCGTAGGGCTTGTTTTTGAACGTTGCGCGGAAACGCTGCTTTCTTACTGTATACAGAGGCGGCTTTCAGGTATTTGGCAAAACGCTGTTTGGCTTTACCCAGCGGTGGTTTTTCATCTCCCGAGAATTGTTGTTCAAAGCGGATAGCCGATACATGGAACTGGGGAAGCACCTTAGCCAGGCGGTCGGTGAATTCAATATCGCTAAAATCAAGAGGTAATTCCGTGCTATAGCCTCCAGCTTTCTCAAAGGCTTTCAGTGAAATAAGCATCCCGGAGTTGATAGGGCGGAATCTGCGCAGGCTGTGCGTACCGGTATTGATGTGCTCCAACCGGAAAGGAAACGAACGATCCAGCCGGAAAGGGCTGAGCAACTGATTATGGGAATATACCTTCGGTACAAAAAGCTGCAGAGGTTCCCTATCCTCAATAAAAGCCCATGCCTGGTTCAGGAATTCTGCGTCAACAAGCGTGTCATCATCCAGTAACCAAAGCCATTCTTTGCCCATCTCCCGGGCTTTACGTGCGGCAAAGTTATAAGCCCCGCTTACACCTGCGTTCCCAGGTTCGTGTTGGTAATACAGGCTATCTGCTACATTTTGAGAGGAAGGACTGTTGTCATAAATAAGGATATCCATTCCTCTTTCATGAAGAGCCTTGATACTTTGGAAGGAACGGCTCTTTTCAACCGTTTTTTGGTAAAGCACAATAACAGCCAGTATGTTGGAGGTAAGGTCTGCCATGGCTAGCGTTTATTGAGTAATTTTCTCCGTAAGGCATAAAGAATGCGTACCAGGAAATTGGGTAAAGCCAGTAATAGCACCCAATAGGATCTTCTTTGCGGCAACTTTTTGCTCCTGGGGTCGTTCAGCAGCAGGCGCGCCATAGCCTTGTCCCCGGCCAGTATATTCATGCTCGCCACTCCAATAAGGTTGGCGGCAATAATCTTTTGGATGATGTCTTTCCTGATATCGGGGATATGCCCTTCGTCCAGCATTTTCTGCAGTTTCACAGCATGGTCCAGTTCCCTTTTGGGTACCTGGTGGGTGATCATATTGTCGGCATCCTGCCGGTAAACGGCTGATGCAGACCGGTGAAATGCCACGGGATATTTCAGGGCTATGCGGTTCCATAGCTCCTGGTCCTCGCCATCCCGCACCTGCTCATCAAAGGGTCCCGTTTCATTCAATATATGTTTGGGAATACAAACTGAAGAAGCTGTGATAACCTGCTCTCCATGAAGAATAGATTCGAAATAATCCGGAACAATCAGTTTTGCAGGAGCTTGTGGCAACCCATAGTAACCCGGGTGGTAAAGCGTATCTTTTCTTTTGAATTGTATGGCGGTGGTATAGATGCCTGCCTGGGGAAAAGCCTCAATAAGTTCACTGATGTTCTGCAGGAAATCTTCGAACCAGTAATCATCGGCATCCAGGAAGCAAAGGTGGTCGTAACTACTTGCTTCAATACCGGTATTCCTGGCGCTGGACACTCCTTTCCTTTCCAGCTGGGTTACGACCTTTACTCCAGGGCGTTCATAGGTTTTGGCAATGTGCAGGCTGTTATCCGAAGATCCATTATCCACAATGATGATTTCAAAATCCGGTACCGTTTGGCTCAATACCGATTCAATAGCCTCGGCAATGTGCTTTTCTTTATTGTAAAGGGGTATGATCACGCTGAACTTCATCCTGCCAAAGTTGAGGTTTGTTCCGCAATTTTCCACTTCCTGCGCATGGCCAGGAAAATAATCACCTCGGTCAATACAACGGCAATGGCCGTTCCGCTATAATTGAATTGCCAGGTCAGCAGTATAAGTATAACAATATTGACCAAAAGTGAAATGAGCATGATCTTGCGATAAAGAGCCGTAAGATCAAAGGCTATGAGCATTTGCTCCGTGGTGAGCTTGAGCATATAAACGGGCGGTAACAGGGCCATTATTTTCAATAGCCTGCGGACCACATGATTGACATATTGAGGGGCTGTCAATTGCAATATTTCCGGCAGGAAATAAAGAAATAAGGATGCGATGAAGAGCAGTGGTACCGACCATTTTTCGATCCTTAAGAGGAATTTCCTGATCTCCATAAAGGATTGCTGGGATATGAGTACGGCCTTAGGAAATACCACCGTTGAAAGCACTTGCGTGGCCAGCCTGAATACCAGGATTATCTTATCCGCAAAGGAATAGTAGCCTACAATAGTCTCGGTAGTAAAAAGACCGAGGACAATAATAGGCAACTGCTGGATGGAAGTAGTGGATATGGCCGAAACAAAGAGGTTAAAACCTTCTTTGAGTGATTGCAATACTTCCTTAAAAGGGGAGAAAGTGAATTGTAAATTGTACCGGAAGAGTAATAAGAGTAAGCCGAAAACCCCGGCCGCTATGGTGGTGGATGAATTCAATACCGGAACCCATAAGAGGTCGTTCTTATCCTGTACCAGCACAAAAACCATAGCCGTGTACAAGGCACGGGATGCAAAAATGATCCAGTGAAGAGTAGTAAACTTTTCCATGCCCTGGAAAAACCAGGTGGGCAATAAAGTGCTACCTATCACAATGCCGAAGGTGGCCATAAATACCATGTGGTGTTCGTAAAAATCCGGCACCAGGAATACACTGATCACAAAGATCAGGAAGCCCCCTATGGTTAGCCAAACCTGGGCGGACAGCATGGTGCTGAATACTTTGTTAACCGCTTCGGGATCATTTTTCAGGCGGGCAATTTGCCGGGTGCCGATAAAATTATAGCCGTAATCCGTCAGCACTACAAAAAGGGTAGTAAAAGCCAGGGCCAGGCTAATGGTGCCAAAACCTTCCGCGCCCAACACTTTTAAGAGATAGGGAATGGTAAGAAGGGGTAGTGCCAGCCCTGCGGCTTGTATAAAACCCACCGACAGGAAATTGCGGAGTATGTTCTTGTTGGGATTAGGGCTTGAGACCAACGCTATTGAGTTTGAACAAATTTAGGATTACTCTGGAATATGGATTTATACCACCCTTCCAAGCTCCTTGTTTATTTTGATGCGTAGCTGGGTGAGGCGCGTCAGCATTTGCAATTGGTTCTCGCGACTCTCACTTTCCTCTTTATGGAACTTTTGCTGAACATCGGTGATCAGGAGGGATATTTTCTTCTCCTTGAACCTAAGTACAGATTGCCGGGTATATTGCGGGATAAAGGCATCTTTTTCCGGGAGGAATATTTTACGGCTTTGCCAGTTGTGCAATTCGTATTTCTCGCTCACCAGATCCACCACGGTTCCCAGCAGTTCGTTGTCTTCATTGCGTAGCAGATCCTCACTGGAAAGAACCCTTTCTTCCTCATCAAAAATCCGGGTATACTCTTCCAGGATCTTCTGAAAAGCGGTATTATCAAATTTCAGGTGGTCCGTCACCAGCTCGGTGATGATGTGTTCGGCAACACTTTCCTCCACTTCTTCACCTTCCACCTCAAAAGAGCAGATCTTCTGCCCATAATTCAACAAGAGCCAGCACAGTGCTTCCTCTTGCTTATAAGTGCCGGAAGGAGCTTCCAGGTCAGCTTGATCTGCCTGCACCACCTCCATGCGGGTGGGCTCTTCTGAAGCGGGCCTTTTGCGCTCCTGCTTTTGCTTACTCTTACGGATCTGGGCCAGCTCGCTGAACAACACTTTTTCGTCCACCTCAAGCACACGGGCGCATTCCTTTACATAGGCATCTCTCTGCAGAGCGTCCGGGATAAGTGCTATACTCTGTACAATTTCGCGTGCAGCCCGGGATTTTTCCAGGGGATTATCACCGGCTTCCTTTAGCAGGAGTGATGCTTTGAAACGCAGGAAATCCTGCTTTTCCTCATGGATATAATCCCGCAGTTCGGCAGAAGAGACCTTATGCGCATAGGAGTCCGGGTCTTCCCCGTCCGGGAAGAGCAGCACCTGCACATTCAGCCCTTCTTCCAGTATCATATCTATACCACGCAGTGATGCCTTGATACCGGCACTATCGCCATCGTACAGGATAGTGATATTCTGGGTGTAGCGTTTTATAAGGTTGATCTGATCGGTGGTAAGTGAGGTTCCCGAAGAAGCCACCGCATTCTTCACCCCGGCCTGGTACAGGCTTATCACATCGGTATAACCTTCTACCAGCAGACACTCATCCTCTTTGCTGAGGTGTGCCTTGGCCTGGAAAAGCCCGTAAAGCGTTTTGCTTTTATGGTAGATCTCACTTTCCGGGCTGTTCAGGTATTTGGCCGTTTTGGCATCTTTCTTTAATACCCGTCCACCAAAGCCTAATACCCGCCCCGTATGGCTGAGTATGGGGAAGATCACCCGTCCCCAGAAGCGATCGCGCTTGCGGGGACCATCTACTTTGGTAAGCCCGGTTTTCTCTAAGAACTCCAACTGATAAGATTCCTTCAGGGCTGCATCGGTAAGGGCAGTACCGGATTCCGGGCAGTACCCCAACTGAAAAGTGCGGATGATCTCATCCGTCATTCTTCTCTCGTGGAAGTAGGATAGTCCTATACTCTTGCCTTCCTCCGTCTTCCACAGGCTTTCCTGGAAAAAGCGGTTGGCAAAGTCATTGACCAGGAAGAGGCTTTCCCGTTCAGAGCGAAGTTCCTTTTCTTCGTCAGATTGGCCGGTTTCCTCGATCTCGATATTGTACTTTTTGGCGAGGAAGCGCAAGGCCTCGGGATAGGTGTAATGTTCGTGTTCCATCAGGAAACTCACTACATTACCTCCTTTGCCACTACTAAAATCCTTAAAGATCTGCTTGGCAGGCGACACCATGAAGGAGGGTGTCTTTTCATTGGAGAAGGGACTAAGGCCCTTAAAGTTACCTCCTGATTTCTTAAGAGTCACAAAATCACCGATCACCTCCTCAATACGGGCAGTTTCAAAGATCTTGTCGATGGTTTCGCGTGAAATCATAAGGAAGGTACAAAGCTAAGAAATAGGCTTTTGCTCAGGCCCGTTTATTAAGGGGTACTTCGTTAACCGAGGTTTCAAAAAGACGGAAGTAAAAGCGTGCACCTTTGCCGGGATTGCTTTCCAATCCTATTTTGCCGCCCATTTTATTGATGAGCTCTTTGGAAATAGACAAACCTAGCCCGGTACCTTTTCCCCCGGAGCCCGGAATGCGGTAATAGCGGTCAAAGATCCGTTTCTGATGCTCTTCGGGAATGCCGGTTCCCTGGTCTTTTACGGAAAACTCTATAAACTCCTGGTCATAGGTAACCTTGATGTCTACCCTTGAGCCTACAGGGGAGTATTTAATGGAATTGGTAAGGAAGTTGACCAGTACCCAGGTTACTTTGTCTTCATCCACCAGTATATTGGGGAGGTTGGAATCCACTTCCTTTTCAATAATCACATTGCGGTCCTCGGCCAGGGTTATTACACTGTCAATAGCTTCTTCCACGATGTCTTCAGGCCGGGTAGGTTCAAGGTTCAGTTTTATTTCCCCACCCTCCATCTCCGTGGCGTTAAGGAGTTCCTGGGTAATGTTCAGCAGGCGATTGGTTTCCCACTCTATGGACTCCACCATTTCTTCCTGCTCTTCTTCCAGCCTGCCCAGGCGCTGGTCCTTAAGCAGGCGAAGGCTCATTTTTATGGCAGAAATAGGAGTTTTCAGCTCGTGGCTCACTGTGGCGATAAAGTTGGTCTTGGCCTGGTCCATTTCCTTGTACTCCGTAATGTTCTTGAGCATGATGATGTAACCATTTAGTTCATGATCATCATCACTATCCGCATAAGTGATGATCACCTTGCGGATGAAATAAGCTGTTTTATTGTCAAGATTACCCTTGATGAGCTTGTTGCGGGTGTAGCGTCTGTCTGAAGTAATGCTGGATTCCAGGAGATCCTGGATGGTGTTCTGGAAAATGGGGTTTTGTAAACTGAGATCCTTGGCGGACAGTCCCTTGATCTTTTGCCGGGAAATGCCGAGCAGTTTCTTTGCAAAAGGATTGATAAACAGTACATTGAATTCAGCGTCAAGGCCAATGATACCTTCCGATATTTTCTGGATCATGGTTTCCATCCGCTTTTTCTCCGTCATGAGTTTGCTGAGGTTGAGGCGTTCAAACTCATCCATACGGGAGGCCATATCGTTAAAAGCCAGGCCTAGTTTTCCAAATTCATCACGGGTGTCTATGTCCACGCGGGCCGAATAATCTCCCTGGCTCATCTTGTCAATAGCGGTTGAAAATTTATCCACCGGCTCGGCTACGTAGGAAGGGAAACGTACCATAAAGGAGAAGGCGATCAAAATGCAGAACACAATAATACCGGCTACGGTATAGATCACGCGGTCAGCGGTGGCTTCCGCCATTTGCGTACGGTGATTGATGGTTTGCTCGTTCAGCCGGTAGATCTGGTCAATATTCAGGGAAAGGTCTTCCAGTACGGGAAGCAGCTTTTCAAAATAATAGTCTTTGGTGCGTGTAACCTCCAGGTATTCCTTGAGGGCTTCAAACTCGTTTTGTACTTCATTTACCAGTTGTATCTCTCCCTCTTCTTTGCTAACACCCCTTTGTTTTTCGAGACTTTCCTCAAAGCGGGCTATGGATGATTGCAGTTTGAAATCAACCTTGTTCAACGTCACCCGTGAGTTGTCATCCGGCTCAAAGGAATTACGGATATCATTCAGTGAATTGAGGAGCTCATGGGTGTACTCCAGGCTCTGGTAATTTTCGCGGAGAAGATTCTGATTTTGGTTGGTAAGCAGGTTGAGGTAATGTATGGTGATGATGCCCAAAACAACGATCACCGAAAAGAGGAACACCAGTCCCAGGGTTATTTTGGTTTTGACTTTCATTTACACAACCAGCTCGTACTCTTCAATTTTACGATAAAGGGTAGTTAAACCTATTCCAAGAAGTTTGGCCGCTTCCGTTTTATTGCCATCGGTATGTTGCAACACCCGATTGATATGATACTTCTCCATATCGGCCAGCAGCATGGAACTTGGGTTTAAGCCTCCTGAACCTCCAGCCCCATGAAAGGGTAGGTCGGCCCGGGTAAGGAGGTTATCATCATTCACGATCAGTGAACGCTCTATCACGTTCCTCAGCTCCCGCACATTGCCCTTCCATCCATGGTTACGCAAGGCTTCCATAAAGGTAGGATCCACCTGTGGGCGTTCCCTTTTAAGGCGAAGGGAAAAGTAATCAATGAAATTGTTGACCAGTAATTCAATATCCTGTGGTCTTTCATTGAGGCTGGGCAAGGCAATAGTAAAGGTGCTTAAGCGGTAGTACAGGTCCAGTCGAAAATTTCCCTTATTGGACTCTTCTTCCAGGTTGCGGTTGGTGGCAGCAATAATGCGCACATCCACTTTGGTTTCCCTGGATTCGCCTACCTTCAGGAAGGTGCCGTTTTCCAGAACCCTCAGCAATTTGGACTGGAGGTCTGCGTCCATTTCCCCGATCTCATCCAGGAAAATGGTCCCACCGTCTGCTTCTTCAAAAAGCCCCTTTTTATCTTTGGTGGCCCCGGTAAAGGATCCGGCCTTATGGCCAAATATCTCACTTTCCAGTATTTCGCGGCTAAAGGCAGAACAGTTTACGGCAATAAAATTTTCCTTATTACGGTTACTGGCCTGGTGGATGGCATTGGCAAAAACCTCTTTACCGGTTCCTGTTTCGCCAATAAGCAAAACGGAAGTATCTGTATTAGCCACTTTTTTGCTCAGCTTCAGGGCTTGTTGCATAGCGGGGCTTTCGCCTATGATATTGTCAAAGCTGTGATTTTGGTTCTGTTGGTTCAGGAGGCGTTCCAGCTTTTCGGCCTGCCGTGCTTTTTCCATAGCCTTCTCCACCAGCGGGATGATCTTGTCATTATCGTCCCCTTTGGTGAGATAATCAAAAGCACCGGAGCGCATGGCCTGAACACCATCTTTGATGGTGCCGTAAGCGGTAAGCAATACAATTTCGGTAATGGGATATTTGCTTTTGAACTCGGGTACAAAATCCACACCGTTGCCATCGGGAAGCTTTACATCACATAGTACGAGGTGGTATTGGTTCTTTTCGAGTTTTTTGCGGCCTTCGGTCAGGGTACCGGCCTCATCCACATCATATCCCTCCAGGCTAATAATACGAAAGAGAAGCCTGCGCAGCTTCTCTTCATCGTCTATGATTAAAAGTTTTCCTTTTCGTGCCATGTTTAGCTTTCCTTTTCAGCCTCTTCCCTGAAAAAGTGCACATCCATTTGCGGGAAGGGTATACCTATGCCAGCTTTGTCAAATGCCTTTTTCACTTTTTCGTTCAGTCCATTGTGAATATCCCAGAAATCGGAGCGATTGGCCCAGGCTCTTACGTGGAAGTTTACGGAACTGTCCGCCAGTGCTTCAATAAAAATAATGGGTTCGGGGTCTGTTAATACCCTTTCATCACCTTTGATAATATCGAAAAGTATGGATTTGGCTTTGTCAATATCATCAGAATAACCGATCCCAAAAGTCATGTCCAGTCTGCGGGTAGGGTGGTAGGAGTAATTCTTTATGGGATTATTGGAAAGATCACCGTTGGGGATGACGATCTCCTGGTTCTGAACGGTAGTGAGGTATGTGTAGAAGATCTGTATCTCACGTACGGTGCCGGAATACCCCTCTGCTTCAATAAAATCGCCTACGCGAAAAGGCTTGAGTATTAAGATGAGCACCCCACCGGCAAAATTGGAAAGACTGCCCTGAAGGGCCAGACCCACGGCCAGGCCGGCTGCACCTAGTACGGCTACAAAGGAGGTCATCTCTATCCCTATCATACTGGCTACGGAGATGATCAGCATGATCCTTAAAAGTGCTCCCACAATAGAGAGCAGGAATGGTTGCAGGGACGGGTCTAAATTTCTTTTATTCATGGCTTTACCCATGAGCTTAACCAGCCTTTTGATAACCCAAAGGCCGATTATAAGGACAATAATGGCTAATAGAACGGATGCTCCGTAAAGTACTATAAGGTCAACGATTTCGTCAAAGTACTTTTCTAAATCTTCCATAAAATGTAATCGAATTTTAAGTGATCAGATTGCTGCTGATCGTGCTGATTTTATTTAGTTCTAGAGATGACGTATTGGGCTAACTGAATAAGTGACCGTTTTGTTTCGGATTCCGGAAATTGATTTAATAATTCCAGTGCTGAACTTTGGTACTCGCGCATTCTTTGTTCGGCATATTCAATGCCTCCAGACTGTTGTACCATCAGCATTACTTTCTCCACTTTGTCCCTTTCCTGGTTATGACGCTTTACTACGTTGATCATAAAGCGCTTGTCTTTTTTGGAGGCATTATTAAGGGCATAGATGAGAGGGAGGGTCATTTTTTGCTCTTTGATATCAATCCCGCTGGGCTTGCCACTTTTATTGGTGAGCTGGTAGTCAAAAAGGTCGTCTTTGATCTGGAACGCGA
>CETZ01125661.1_pt1 | contig 19792 bp, 19 predicted proteins | sample 531441 | NCBI WGS metagenome assembly CETZ01 (sample SAMEA2623098, study PRJEB7988) | marine metagenome | isolation source: saline water (ENVO:00002010), including | reverse complement strand
GACGTGTGAGGATGATAGAGCGTACTTCTTTGTTCTTAAGGGCTCTTACTGCCAGGGCTACAGCCGTATAGGTTTTTCCGGTTCCGGCCGGACCAATGGCGAAAACCATATCGCTCTCATCAATGGCCTGTACCATTTTTCGCTGGTTCTGCGTACGTGCTTTTATGGCCTGTCCGTGGGTTCCGAACATAATGATGTCGGAATCCTTTTCGGATTGAGGTCCCCTGTCCATTTCGTCTTTCATGATCCTTTCCAACTGGTTGCTGGTGAGTGAATTAAAGCGATGAAGATGGTTCAGTATCTCTTCTATTTTTTCTTCAAAAGCGGTTATCTGCGTGGGTTCCCCGTTTACCTTCAGAGTGTGCCCCCGGGCGGTGATCTTTAATTCCGGAAAGTATGATTGTATAATGTTTAAGTAGGTATTGTTGCTGCCGTACACATCACGAGGGTCGGCATTTTCAATCTGGATGTTTTTTTCGATCAAACTTTAGTAAATAACTATTGATTGGTACTCTGTTAGCGGCCTTAAATAATGATTACTTTTGACGGCAAAGTAACGAATTTGAACCTACTTTAAGTTGCTTTTGGACACCTAAAATTCAGAGAAATTGCCCGTTATTACACTCACATCTGATTATGGTCTTACTGATCATTACCTGGCTGCGGTAAAAGGTGTGATAATTAGTGAATTGCAGGATGTGAACCTGGTGGATATATCCCATTCCATACAGCCTGGTAATTTCTATGAAGCATCCTTTATTCTGAGGAATTGTTACGAGTCATTTCCCGAAGGCACCGTTCACCTGGTGGCCGTGCAGGAGATTACCGAGAACAAGCGTTTGCTGGCTGCGGAGATCGACAGGCATTTTTTCCTTACGGCTGATAACGGGCTGCTGAGCATGATCAATCCCGAGATCAAAATTGGGATGGTGGTAGAGATCAATCTTAACCGGGATACCAGCCTTTTCCCCGCAAGGGATGTGCTGGCCAGGGCAGCCGGCCATCTGGCACGCGGTGGTTCCCTGGGTTTGCTGGGTCGGGAGGTAAAGGATTACAAGGAAAGTGTGCTTATGAGGCCACGAATTCCCAATGAAGGGTCATTAATTTTGGGTAGCGTACTTTATGTAGATAACTTTGGCAACCTGATTACCAACATTTCGCGGAAAACCTTCCACGAGGTGGGTAAGGAGCGGCCTTTTGAAATTATACTGCCCAGGCGGTACATATTGCGGAAGATACAGGAGAGTTACTACCCTTCCTCCAAAGGCAATGTTATAGCCTTGTTCAATTCGCAGAACCTCCTGGAAATTGCCGTAAGTGAGGCGCGTGGAAAATTTTTTAACGGGGCAAATACCCTCCTGGGGGTTGATGTTCAGGATACAATTACGGTTACGTTTAAATGATCATACGTATTGTTAAAATGACTTTTCAGCCAGAAAGTGTGGAAGCCTTTCTAGCTAATTTTGAAAAGAATAAAGCCGCTATTCGCAGCTTTCCCGGCTGTAATCGCCTGGAGCTTTTACAAGAAAAAGGCAAGGGTAACGTTTACTTCACCTACAGTTGGTGGGAGCAGGAAACGGACCTTGAGAATTACCGCCAGTCCGAACTCTTTCGCGGAGTTTGGCAACTTACCAAAACCTTTTTTGCAGCTAAACCCGAGGCGTGGAGCCTCGAAAACAGAGTAACGCTTTAAAAGAGTATGAGGGCATTAATGCTTAAAGAGATCAGGAGCTTTTTAAACTCGGTAACGGGTTACCTGGTCATTGTAGTTTACTTGGTCATCAACAGTGTTTTTCTGTGGCTGATCCCAGGTAATTTCAACCTTATTGAAGGAGGGTATTCCAGTATCGATAGTTTGTTCCTGATATCTCCCTGGGTTTTTATGTTTTTAATACCCGCTATTACCATGCGCATGTTTGCCGATGAGAAAAGGGCCGGTACCATGGAACTGTTGCTTACCAAGCCACTTACCGACATGAGTATTGTATGGTCTAAGTTCTCAGCTGGTTTTATACTGGTGCTTTTTTCGTTATTACCTACCCTCATATACTATTTCAGCGTATACCAGTTGGGAAATCCGGTGGGTAATATAGATAGCGGGGGTACCTTCGGGTCGTACATCGGTCTGCTGTTCCTGGGGTCTAGCTACGTGGCCATTGGTGTATTCTCTTCCTCACTTACCGATAACCAGATCATTGCCTTCCTCATAGCTATGTTCCTGTGCTTTTTCTTCTATTTCGGCTTTGACCAGATAGCGGCTTTAGGATCATTCCATAGCATGGAGCTATTGATCATCAGCCTGGGGATCAGTGAACACTATACCTCCATGAGCCGTGGTGTTATCGATAGTCGCGATGTACTGTATTTTCTCGGTTTGATAGTAATTTTTGCCCTGGCTACACGCCTGGTCATCCAAAGCAGGAAATGGTGATGAAAAGCAGGAAGGGAAGAGATATATTTCAGTTTGTGATCATAGTGGGCATCATCATTCTGTTGAATGTGATCGGCTCACTCGAATTCTTTCGTGTGGACCTTACCTCGGAGAAGCGTTACAGCCTCTCCGATGCCACCATCAATCTGCTGGAAAGCTTTGATGATGTGCTCTACGTTAAGGTGTACCTGGAAGGCGATTTTCCGGCTGGTTTTCAGCGTCTTCAGCGTGAAACGCGTCAGATGTTGGATGAGTTCCGGGCCTACAATGGCAACATTGAATACCAGTTTATTAACCCGGATGGTTCCGAGGATATCCAGAACAACCGCGAATTAAAACAGCAGTTACAGTATAAAGGCCTTAAGCCCTACAATCTGCAGATCCGTGAACAGGGTGGGAATAAAGAAAGGGAGGTTTATCCAGGTGCTATCTTAACGTATGGCGATAAAGAAGTGCCGGTTCTGCTCTTGCTGGACCAGTTTGCTTCCAGCCCTGAAAGGCAGGTGAATAACTCTATCCAAAACCTGGAATTTCAGCTAGCTAATGGTATCAGGGCTCTTATCTCAAGTTCCAAACCATCGGTAGCTTTCCTTTACGGGCATGGTGAGCTGGAGCCACGTTTTATAGCGGACTTTGCACGTTCCATAGGTGTTAATTATTCCCTGGACCGTTTTGATATCCACAAATTCCGGAGCGATAGCCTGGGAGAAAATATCAGCATACAGGATCAACAGCGCAAGCTGAACCGCTTTGATGCCCTGATTATAGCCAAGCCACGCGAACCCTTTACCGACCTGGATAAGTATCTCCTGGATCAGTACATTATGAACGGGGGCAAAGTAGTGTGGTTACTGGATGCGGTTCACGCAGAAATGGACAGCCTGAGTGAAAAGTCGCAATTTCTTTCGTACCCCATCTATGACCGTCTTCGTATATCCGATATGCTGTTCCGGTATGGAGTACGGGTTAATACAAACCTGGTAGTGGATATGATCTCGGCCGGGGTTTCGGATAGGCGCTCGGTTCACAACTGGATCTATTTTCCCATGGTAATGCCACAGGTAAAACACCCCATTACTAAGGATCTGAATGCCATTAAGCTGGATTTTGCCTCTTCCATAGATACGATAATTGCTCCCGGTGTAAAGAAAACGGTACTTCTGAAAAGCTCTCCTTATTCCAATGTGGTGTCCACGCCACACATGGTAAGCCTGCAGCGTTTGTACGAAGAACAGGATGAAACCCGCTTTACCCGTCAGTTTATACCGATGGGTGTATTGCTGGAAGGACGATTTGAATCAGCCTTCAAGAACAGGATACTTCCCAAAGACAGTGGCCCCGAGCAACTAAAGCTTAAAGAGAAGGGGGACAAAACACAGATGGTGGTGATAGGAGATGGTGATATTATCCGCAACCAATTGAATATCGTGAACCCAAATATTCCCAAGGGAACACCATTGCCGCTGGGTTTCGATCAATTTACCGGTCAGCAATACGGCAATAAAGATTTTCTGCTGAACGTATTGGATTATATGCTGGATGATAGCGGGTTGATCAGCATCCGGTCCAGGGAACTCAAATTGAGATTGCTCAATCCTCAAAAAGCGAAAGGTGACAAGCTCTATTGGCAACTGATCAATACTATAGTGCCCGTGGTGATCATTATATTGTTCGGGCTGGTACTCACCTTTATCAGAAAACGGAAATACGCATAAACATGAAGAAAAATCTAATATATCTCCTGGTATTTATAGTGCTGCTGGTAGTGGCTGGCTGGCTGCTTACCCGCAATAACAGGGAAGGTACTTTGGGATTGGAAGGCAATGAACGGTATGCCTTTGCTATTAAGGATACCGGTGATGTAGATAAGATCATAATCAAGGATAAAACCCCCAGCGAGATTATCCTGAAGCGTGATGATCACCATTGGACAGTGAATGGGAGCGGCAGAGCCCGGGAAGATGCGATAGAGATACTTTTGGAAACCCTGTACCGTATGGAGATGCGGAACTTTATCCCGGAACGTATGCAACCCACGGTAATAAAGCGGATGGCAGTGCGCGGTAAAGAAGTACAGATATACAAGAATGGCAAGCTTGCCAAAACTTTTTATGTAGGTACGGAAGCACATGACGAAATGGCTACCTATATGCTCATTAAAGGCAGTGATCAGCCCTTTGCTGTTCACATTCCTGGCTTTAACGGCTTTTTGTCTACCCGGTTTTTTACCCAAGAGCATTTGTGGCGTAGCAGGACCATTGTAAGTGCCAGGCCCGGCATTATCCGTAGCATAGAAATGACGTATCCGGACTCGTCTTCCCAATCGTTTGAATTGAATGTATTTTCACCGGATAGTGTATATATAAAGAGCTTGCAGTCCGGAGAGGTAATGCGTAACCGCGACCGGGTAAAAACCAACTTATTCCTCAACTCCTTCCGTAACCTTACCTATGAAGGTCTGATTATTCCTTCGGATCCCATATATAGTCGTAAGGACTCTTTGCTGGCCAGCAACCCGGTCTTCAGACTGAAATTAACGGATATTGACGGAAAAGTAACCACGCTGAGTGGTTACCGTATTAAGGGCCCCGAAGAAAGTTTGAATCCTGAGCTGGAGCCGCAACAATTTGATCCTGATCGCTTACACGGATTTATCAATGATGATAAGATGGTTTTGCTCCAATACTTTGGGCTTAACCCCATCCTGAAACCAAAGGACTACTTTTTAAAGTAGCTATTTGTTAAAAATTACTGAAAAAAAGAACCTTTTAAGCCGGGCTTTTCCCTTTATATTTGTCCGTACACTTTATAGTTTTATCAAACCGAACGCATTATGAAATTTATAGTTTCCAGTGGAGCGCTCCTTAAACAATTACAAATTGTAGGTGGGGTATTGAATAATAATAATACGCTCGCTATTCTGGATAACTTCCTTTTTGATCTGGACGGTAACAATCTTACCATATCTGCCTCAGATCTTGAAACCACTATCAGTGCTTCCCTGGAGGTGGATAGTGAGGATAACGGGTTGGCAGCCATTCCCGCCCGCTTGCTCCTGGATGGATTGAAAGCCCTTCCGGAACAGCCGGTAACCTTTGTGATTAACGGGAGTAATAATACCGTGGAGATGAGTTCGGATTACGGTAAGTATTCACTGGCCTTTGTGGAAGGTGATGAATTTCCCAAGCTGCCGGAAATGGAGGATATCAGCACTACGGTAATTCCGGCAGAAATCCTGGCCACAGCAGTTAATAAAACATTATTTGCAGCCGGTAACGATGAGTTACGGCCTGTAATGTCAGGTGTTTTTTTTCAGTTCAGTTCAGATAATCTCACCTTTGTAGCTACAGATGCTCACAAGCTGGTACGCTACCGCAGGAATGATCTTAAAAGTGACAATACGGCTGAGTTCATCATGCCCCGTAAACCTCTTACGATCCTTAAATCCACCCTGGCTTCAGTAGGAGAGGAGGTTACCATTCATTACAATGATACCAACGCCCGTTTCGAGTTTGAGAATATTATCCTTACCTGTCGCCTTATTGATGGTAAGTACCCCAACTATGAAGCAGTTATTCCTAAGGATAATCCCAATCGCATGGAAATTGAGCGCGGGGTATTCCTGAGTTCCGTTAAGCGGGTAGCTATTTTCTCCAATAAAACCACCCACCAGGTGCGCCTCAAAATGGCCGGTTCCGAGTTGAATATTTCCGCTGAGGACCTCGATTTTTCCAATAAGGCTCACGAAAGGTTGAGCTGCAATTACCAGGGTGAGGATATGGAGATCGGTTTCAACAGCCGTTTCCTCAATGAAATGCTCAGCAACCTGGAGTCAGACAGTGTAAGCCTGGAAATGTCTGCCCCCAACCGCGCGGGCATTATCCTGCCCAATGACGGGCTTGAGGATGGGGAGGATATCCTGATGTTGGTGATGCCCGTAATGCTAAACAACTAAAATCCTATTGCCTGAGAAACTCCGGATATGAAGCTACTCGTTATCGGAGATGTTCACGGTTGCTATTACACCCTTAAGGAGCTGGTGGAGAAACACTGGCACCCGGGGGAGGAGATCCTTATACAGTTAGGTGACCTTATCAATAAAGGACCCCATTCCGGGAAATGCATCCGGTACTGGCAGGAACTTGAAAAAGAATATCAGGGGCAAACCGTTCTTCTAAGAGGTAATCACGAGCAGATGCTACTGGATTATTTCTTCTTCAAAAAGAACGAGGAATCCATGAAAAAACTTGTAAATAATATTGAGGAAGAAGGCTTCAATATTAAGAAAGCATGCGAGTGGTTGCGGGTTAAAGGATTAAAATGGGAGGCTGAAGGAATATTGGTAACCCATGCCGGGATTGCTAAAAGTACCGAAGATCCTTTCGACATTAAAAACAGCAAAGGGGTTTTACTTAACCGCGGTCCTCTTAAGTGTCTGGATAAAGTTCAGGTGGTTGGCCACACTATGGTGCGTGGAGGCAAACCGCTCTTTAATCCCAAGGAAAATGCCTGGTTTATAGATACCGGGGCGTGGACCAAAAAGTATCTTTCAGCGCTATCCATAGAAAGTAATGGGGATAATCCAAAGGTGATCCGCCAGCTACGTTCTGAGAAGGATTAACCCGTTTTACTATTGATTTTCTGAAGATCAGGAGACATGGTTTTTAAGGGTTAGAAATGTCTCACATTATATTTTTCTTTCCAGTTAACCTTATTTCTGAGGTGGAAGCCGAAAACACATTGATTAGGTGTGATCAACACTGAATATTAGCCTTGGTGTTACTGTATATACCTTGAGATTAAGTTTAAATAGATGACGGATTTAAGAGGACGGTTTGGAAAGCCTGGCTTCTTTTACCTGTTGCAGACTGGCACTTCGAAACATTCTGTTAGCATACTCCCGCTACGTATTGCTAAGGATTAAATATCCGTCTCATTTGGTATTTACCCGGAAGCCCCCTCCTTATTTCTTTGGTCTGAGATTTTGCGGAAGCCGAAAAGCATATAGAGTAGGCGAACTTCATTCATTAAAACCTTAGACCATGAAAAAAGCAAGTAAGGTTCTTTTTTTACTAGTGGCATGTGCATTTATCAGTTTTTCGGCTAAAGCTCAATACGAAGCTGGCCAGAGTGACATTAACCTGGGAGTTGGCTTTGTAACCTTCGGACTGAATGGTGACGGAGCGTTACCGATCAGCTTATCCTATGAGTATGGGCTCAATGACAATGTGAGTGTGGGTGCGTTTGCGGGCTATGCATCGGCTGAAGAAGAATTTGCCGGATACGGAGCTAACTATACCTGGACGTATAGCTACCTGATCATTGGGGCACGCGGTGCTTATCACAAGGAATTGGTAGATGGTGTGGATACCTACCTGGGTATACTTTTGGGTTACAATGTGGCCAGTGCCACTTTTGATGGTGATGATGCGTTGAAGCCTTACATTACCGAACCGTCTATTGGAGGATTGGCTTATGGCGTTTATGCAGGAGGTCGTTACCACTTTACCGATAACTTTGGTGCTTTCCTGGAGCTGGGCTACGGTATATCTGCTGTCAATATTGGTCTCACCATGAAATTCTAAGTTGCATTAATGTTATTTACCAAAGCCCCCGCTTTTAAAGCGGGGGCTTTTCTTTTAGGGCAGTCCGGTCTATTATTATAATTTTGTGGCCTCATTCTTAAAAAGTACAAACATGATAAAAGGATTTTATAACGTTCCCTTTCCGGTAAATGAGCCTGTATTGAGCTACGCTTCCGGAACGCCAGAACGTGAAAATCTCCAGAAGGCCTATGACGAAATGTGGGGTTCTCAAATAGAGATACCCATGGTTATAGGAGGTGAAAAAATAACCACTGGCAACCTTCAGCGCGTAATGCCCCCGCATGATCATCAACACAATGTTGGATCCTATCATTACGGAGAGGCCCAACACGTAAAGGATGCTATAAAGGCAGCATTGGATGCCAAAGAGCAATGGGAAGGCATGAGCTGGGAGCATCGTGCTTCTATTTTCCTCAAGGCGGCTGATCTTATTGCAGGGCCATACCGTGCCCGTATCAATGCTGCAACCATGATATCGCAAAGTAAGAATGCCTTCCAGGCAGAAATAGACTCTGCCTGTGAAATGATCGATTTCCTGAGGTTTAATGTACAGTACATGACCGAGATATACATGGAACAGCCTGAATCCTCCGATGGCGTCTGGAATCGACTGGATTATCGTCCCCTGGAAGGGTTTACTTTCGCAATAACCCCCTTTAACTTTACAGCTATCGCAGGTAATCTACCTGCGTCCATGGCGCTGATGGGTAATACTGTAGTTTGGAAACCTTCCTTGAGCCAGATATACTCAGCCCATGTTTTGATGGAGGTTTTTGAAGAAGCAGGTGTGCCAGCAGGGGTTATCAATATGATCTTTACGGATCCGCAGGAAACTTCGGATATTGTTTTCAGCCATCCGGATTTTGCGGGACTCCATTATACCGGTTCCACCGAGGTATTCCGCAATATCTGGAAAACCATTGGCAATAATATCCATACCTATAAAACCTACCCGCGTATTGTAGGGGAAACCGGAGGTAAGGACTTTGTAGTAGCGCATAAAACAGCTAATGCCCGCCAGGTAGCTACTGCATTAAGCCGTGGAGCATTTGAATACCAGGGACAAAAATGTAGTGCAGCCTCCCGCGCCTATATTCCTGATAATCTTTGGGAGGATGTGAAGAAGTATATGCTGGAGGATATCAAGAGCTTTAAAATGGGATCACCCCGTGACTTTACCAATTTTGTAAATGCGGTTATTCATGAGGGTTCATTTGATAAGCTTGCCAGGTATATTGACCAGGCTAAAGCAGACAGTAGTGCCGAGATCATTGTGGGAGGTAACTATGATAAATCCAAGGGATATTTTGTAGAGCCAACGGTAATTGTAACCACAGATCCTAAATACACTACTATTACCACGGAACTCTTCGGCCCTGTGCTTACCGTATATGTGTATAAGGCGGATGCCTTTGAAGAAACCCTGGAACTGGTAAATACCACCTCTGAATATGCTCTTACCGGTTCACTGTTTTCCGGTGACCGTTACCTGGCCCAAAAAGGAGCCGATAAACTGCGTCATGCAGCGGGTAATTTCTATATCAATGATAAGCCTACCGGTGCCGTGGTGGGTCAACAACCATTTGGCGGAGGACGGGCTTCCGGTACCAATGATAAGGCCGGTTCCAAACTGAACCTCCTACGTTGGATCAGCCCCCGCACTATTAAGGAAACATTCGTTCCTCCAACGGACTACCGTTATCCTTTTATGGAGGAAGATAAATGATAAAAAGGGAGGTTTTAACCTCCCTTTTTTATTTCCACCTCTGAAATATCTGTGGTAAAAATTTTTCATCTCCAGTATAAAATACTGATATTCAATAATTTGTGAATTATTTCATGGTTCATTAATTTCAATGTTAAATTAATGTTAATTTAAAGTTACATGTAGGTAAAATAATTTGTATATTTGTTAAGTGAATTTAAAAATTGTAGTCATGAAGAATTTCAGATGGATGTTAGCAGGTTGCCTGATAGTAGTGACTGCCGCAGTTTCAATAGCTCAGCAAAAACCTGTTTACGAAAAAGAAGGAAATAAGGTAAGAGTTACCCATTTCTATGATAATGGCGCGGTAAAGGAAACCGGTACCTATGCGGCCAATGGTAACCTTGATGGTAACTGGGTCCAATACAATGAGGACGGTTCCGTAAATACCAAAGCGTATTACAATAATGGAATGAAAGAAGGTAAGTGGTTCAGGTGGGATAACAATGGGATGGTGATGTATGAGATCGCTTATGAAAGCAACAAGCTAGTGAACGTGCAAAAGTGGAAACTTGAGCAAAAGAATATGTTAGCTGAAAATTAGATCAGTTTAACCGATTAAGTATTTTTGAAGGCGATTCCCCGGGATCGCCTTTTTTTATGGATTATGCTTATACTGATATCACCCGCTAAAACCCTTGATTTTGAATCCAATATGGCGATAGGTCCTTCTCAGGACCCGTACTTTTTGCCCGATGCCGTGAAGGTGAATAAAAGCCTTCGCAAAAAAAGCCGCAGGGCATTAAGGGAGCTACAAGGTATTAGTCAGCAGTTGGCAGAACTCAACTACCATCGTAACCAGGAATGGACAGCCGACAGAACCGGAGGTGAGAGACAAGCCGTGCTGGCTTTTAAGGGAGATGTTTACCAGGGGCTTAATGCGGACTCATGGGAAGTGCAGGATGTTGAATTTGCTGATGAGCACCTAAGGATACTCTCGGGCCTTTACGGGCTTCTTCGGCCTACTGACCTCATAAAACCTTACCGCCTGGAAATGGGAACTTCATTGAAAGTGGGCAGAAGGGAAAACCTCTATCTTTTTTGGGCGGATAAGCTAAAGAGCTATTTCCGGGAAAATATAGAAAAGGATATACACGTTGTTAACCTGGCGAGTAATGAATATTTCAAGGCCATAGAAACTGCAAAGATCCCGAACCCAGTTCTGGAAGTCACTTTCAAAGATTTCTCTAATGATGATTATAAGGTGGTGAGTTTCTTTGCCAAGAAAGCCAGAGGCCTTATGGCAAATTTTGTTATTCGTAACAAACTAAATAAGTTAGAAGAGCTGAAGGCATTTAACGAGGAAGGTTATTATTTTGCCGAAGCTGAAAGTACCGATCATCATTATGTATTTTTACGCGATAAGACCAACTAATTTTAAACGAGTCCGAATGAGTCGAAAATTGTTTCTTGCTGCTATTTTTTCTTTGGGAGCTATATGCACACAGGCCCAGAAACTGGCTTATTCAGAATATGGTTTGTCCGTAGGAACTCTGAATTACGGAGGTGATATTGCAACCAGCAATAGCGTAGCGGCCATGCTTGATGAGGTGCGTCCGGATTTCGGGATTTATGCCATGCGCCACTTTAACGACTGGTTTGCGATGGGTGCAGAGGCACATTACGGTTGGTTTTATGCCAATGATGAAAACCATGACTATCCTACTCGTGGCCTCAGTGTATCAACCAGTGTTACCCAGGCTAACCTTTTTGCAGAGGCTAACTTTATACGCTTTGGTAAATATCATTACGACAGGAAGTTTGGCTTGTACATTAAAGCAGGAGGAGGTTTTTTGGCTTATAATCCAACCCTGACCATAAGCAACCTGGTACCGGAAAATATTGATCTTTACCCCAATTCATACTCAGGCTTTGCCTTTTACGGAGGTTTTGGGTTTAAATTCAGGACCAGTTTTAAAGGTGTTCTTCGTTTGGAAGCAGTGTTCCACTCCACCGGAACAGATCATCTGGATGGCTTTGAATACAAGAGACAGTTAACTAATAATGACGCCCTGGGTAGCATTCGTGTTAGTTATAGCTTGCTGGTATTTTAAAGGATATTATTTCTGGTATTCAAAAGCCCCAAGGTCCGGGTCTCCGTCAATGTTTCGGACTCTACCTTTCAAATCCAGGTTTACTTGAAGTGCATCCTGGCCGTTACCCTGGTCAATAGCCTGTGAAGTTTCCGTAAGGTCATATTGGTTTTGATCCACGTCAACAAAGCCCGGATCCCGGTTAACTACCGGTGATGTAAAGCTTGGCCCCGTAACATCAAACCCACGATCCTCCTCATCACGGTCCAGCTTGAGGAGAGCATGATTGAACTGATAGTTCAGTATACCGGCATCGTCTTTTTCAATACCCAGTTCCTGCGGGTTATTTCCGTAAACAATGCAATTCCCGAAATACGCCTTTTGCAGAGGCCGTACTACCCTTAGATTACTGCCGTCCTCTTCCCTGAAATCAAAGTAGTTGGTGAGATAGACTGCCGGTACCGTACGGGTTGATTGGGTCCAGTAATTGGCAAAGGTGCAGTGCAGGAACTCGTAATTACCCCCGTAGCAGAAGAGGCTGTAATACCCTGAATTAGCCACCACCAGGTTCTCAGCCTTTACACTTCCAAAACCGCCAAAAATTCCGGTACGTGAAGAATTCAGGATATAGCTATTGGTAATAGTAAGCTGATCGGGAAACTGTGCACTATCCAGCCGTATGGCATTTTCCGAATTTTTTATCACCGCATTGTTGATGATACACCGGGCGCTGTCGTCAATGAAAATACCTCCTAATACACCACCCCACTGGCCTGGAATGTTTTCGTAGGAAGGTTCCAGCCGGTCACTGGTAAATAATACGGAATCACCAATGCCGGTGCTGGCGCCTTCCGCAACTTTTAACCGCCCTCCGTTAAATACCCATAAACCACTGTTATTGTGGAAATAGACTTCCACATCGGGTTCAATAATAAGCTCACAGCCTTCATCCACTACAGCGTAACCATAAATAACGTGGCGTTCACCGCGTCTCCAGGTCGTATTACAGTCTATAATAGAGTAGGGGATAAAAACAGAGTTAGGTCCTGTGCCGGAAATCAGGAACTTATTGGGATAGTGGAATTTTGCATCCCAAACAAGAGAAACCAGTCTAACATCCTGTTGGGTGCCTTTATTTTCAAAAAGGATACGGTCTTCATACACCATTTCCGGGGTAGAGCAGGAGCCCGCAGTTATTTCAATAAAAATGTAGATACTATCTTGGGGAAGGATCTCAATGTTGCTAAGGTTATTACCAGCTTTTCCATTAATGTTCAAACGGTAGCAGCTGGACTGGTTTTCAAGACGGATATTATCTACTACTACTTTTTCGGATTCGGGATTGTAAACCTTCAGCGTATAGGTGCTGGAACCAACCGTATTAAAAACGGTATCCAGGAAAACGGTATCCGTTGAAAACTTCAGATTAACGCCTTCAGTTTTAATAACGTTATCTTTGCGGCAGGCTGCTGCGGCTATCAGCGAAAGGATAATTCCTGTAAAAATTAGGTTCTTCATACAGCAAGTAACGGATGTTTAACTTGGAAAATTGTAAAGGCGGTTTTTATTCTGTTTAAAACACTTGGCAAAAGTACAGGATTATTATATCTTTGCAGCCCTTTTAAAAGTTGGGCAAAATCCTAGCGCTAAAGAATACAGCATTATGAAAAAAGACATTCACCCAGATAATTACCGTACGGTTGCTTTTCGCGACATGAGCAACGGTGAGACCATCCTTACCCGTTCATGTGCGGAAAGCCGTGAAACTGCGGAGGTTGATGGAGTTGAGTATCCACTGATTAAAATGGAGATCTCCGCTACTTCTCACCCCTATTATACCGGTAAGATGAAACTTGTGGATACAGCAGGACGTGTGGATAAATTCCGTAACCGTTACGCTAAGTTCAAGAAATAAGCTCTTGAATGATTCAAAGATCTTGTAAAAACCCTCGTTATAACGAGGGTTTTTTTATGCCCCTACTTCAAATTTTAAATAATCCCTTTATTTTCGTTGCAAACACTTTTCCGCATGAACTTTATACTGACAGACCTTACTGAGCGTCCACATCTGTTACCCCTGACCTTTACTCGCCCTGTAGCCGAAATACGGGTGGGAATATTGACTATCCGGGAAAAGTGGCAACATTACCTGAAGGGTGAATTGACTTACCAAACTGTGCCCTATCTTTCGGATAAATACACGCATAATCTGCAAGGTTCCGTGGTATTCGTGAACGGAAGTGTTTGCCCAACGGAGGAAATGGTACATGCAATTGATCGTCTGGGAGAAGGAGAATGTCTGCAATTCGGTGATGTACCGATTGCTCATAAAGGAGATGCTTCGTCAGTAGGCTTTAGTGAAGAGCTTAGGAAGGTTGAGTTTACAGGACCTTTTAGTCATATCAGCAGGCCGTGGAAAATATTTTCATCCAATGCCGAAGAACTGGAGGCCGATTTTAACCTGATCACTAAAGGGCGCACAAGTGCGTCACTGAGTTCTACCAATACGGTATTAGGCGACCGAATTTTTGTGGAAGATGGGGTGGAAGCCGAATGTGCAGTGTTCAATACCCTTTCCGGACCGATATACCTGGGCAAGGACTCCTCGGTTATGGAAGGTTCGGTAATAAGGGGGGGGCTGGCTCTTTGTGAGCATTCGCAGCTCAAGCTAGCCACTAAAATATACGGGGCTACCACCGTGGGGCCCCATTCAAAAGTAGGAGGAGAGGTAAATAATTCAGTAATTACCGGTTACTCCAATAAAGGTCATGATGGTTTTCTTGGCAATTCTGTTCTGGGTGAGTGGTGTAATATCGGTGCAGACTCCAATAACTCCAACCTTAAGAACAATTATGATGAAGTAAAGCTATGGAGCTATCCGCACCAGGGATTTGAAAAAACTGGCCTGCAGTTCTGTGGTCTTATAATGGGGGACCATTCCAAATGTGGAATTAATACCATGTTCAATACCGGAACGGTAGTAGGGGTCAGTGCCAATATCTTCGGTTCAGGTTTTCCCAGAAATTTTGTTCCCTCCTTCAGTTGGGGAGGAGCATCGGGCTTTACTACCTATAACTTTGATAAAGCCATGACCACCGCTTCTCTGGTTATGGAGCGTAGGGGTATTGAGTTGGATAAGGTGGAGAGTAATATCCTAAGGCACGTTTTTGACGAAACTTCAGGGTATCGCCAGAAGTAGGTTTAACCCGTCTTTTGGCATAGCTATTGACTTTTATAGACGCCTGGCCTGACAGTGACGTTAATATGTCATTATGGCTCAAAAAATCATACATGAAGATCAAAGACTTTATCAATATAGACAGCCTGTCATTGGATAATGTGGTTTATGAAGATGCCGAGTTTATCCCCTTAATGACCAATGAGGATGAGGAGTTGATGGACCAGGAGGAAACTCCTGAAAATCTTGCTCTATTACCGCTACGTAATACGGTGCTTTTTCCGGGAGTGGTAATACCCATAACCGCTGGCAGGGATAAATCCATTCAGCTTTTGCGGCAGGCCAATAAGGAAAATAAGATTATTGGCGTAGTAAGCCAGTTGGATGCTGAAAATGAAGATCCTGGGGGTAAGGATGTATACAAGACTGGAACGGTGGCGCGCATCGTGCGGATGTTCAAAATGCCGGATGGAAACACTACGGTCATCATACAAGGTAAAAAAAGGTTTACGATAGAAGAGATTACGGAAGAAGAGCCTTATATGAAGGCCAGGGTCCGTATTATGCGTGACCGCAGCAGGGATAAAAAGTCGGCTGAATCCAAAGTATTGATCGATACGATAAAGGACTTGGCCCTTAAGATCATTAAAGAATCACCCAATATTCCCAGTGAGGCGGCATTTGCCCTGAATAATATTGAGAGTGACAACTTCCTATTGAATTTCATATCCTCCAATATGAACCTGGATGTTCCTCAAAAGCAGGAGTTGCTGGAGATGAATGATATGGATGACCGCGCGAAGAAGATTTTGAAGCATTTGAATACCGAATTGCAGATGCTGGAAATGAAAAATGAGATTCAGAGCAAGGTTAAATCGGAGTTCGAACAGCAGCAGCGTGAATATTTCCTGCAGCAACAGATGAAGCAGATCCAGGAGGAACTGGGTGGTTCCTCTTCGGAATCGGAGATTGAGGAAATGCGTAAAAAAGGGGAAAAGAAAAAATGGTCCAAACAGGTTAAGGAAACCTTTGACAAGGAGCTGAAAAAACTACAACGTGTAAATCCCCAGGTTCCTGAATTCAGTATTCAGCGCAATTACCTGGAGTTTATGCTCGACCTGCCCTGGCAACAACACTCCAAAGATTCTTTTGACCTTAAAAAGGCGGAGAAGATACTGGACCGTGATCATTATGGTCTTGACAAGGTAAAGGAGCGCATCATAGAGCACTTGGCCGTATTAAAGCTGAAAGGTGATATGAAATCGCCTATACTTTGTCTGTATGGCCCTCCCGGTGTGGGTAAGACCAGCCTGGGAAAATCCATTGCCGAGGCCTTGGGACGCAAGTACATCCGGATGTCACTGGGTGGTTTGCGTGATGAAGCTGAGATACGCGGACACCGTAAAACTTATATTGGAGCAATGCCCGGCCGCGTGGTGCAGAATATTAAAAAGGCCGGAACCTCCAATCCTGTTTTTGTACTGGATGAAATTGATAAGCTGGTAAGTGATGGCCATGGGGATCCTTCCTCAGCCATGCTGGAAGTTTTAGACCCGGAGCAGAACAGTGAATTTTACGATAATTACCTGGAGATGGGCTATGACTTAAGTAAGGTCATGTTCATTGCTACTGCCAATAATCTGAATACCATCCATCCAGCTCTCAGAGACCGGATGGAGATCATTGAGATCAATGGTTATACCATAGAAGAAAAGGTAGAGATAGCCCGCAGACACTTGTTGCCTAAGCAATTAAAAGAGCATGGGCTTAAGAAAGGTGACCTTAGCCTGGATAAGCGCACCATGGAATTTGTAGTAGATAACTACACGCGTGAGTCCGGAGTTCGCGGACTGGATAAGGTCATTGCTAAGCTGGCGCGCTACGCAGCAAAAAGTGTGGCCATGGAGGTTGAGTATAAGGTAAAGCCCAAGGCCGCGGATGTGGAGAGCATTCTTGGTCCCAAAAGGTTCAATAAGGATAAATATCAGGGAAATGATATAGCCGGTGTGGTTACGGGTTTGGCCTGGACCCCCGTGGGTGGTGATATCCTGTTTATTGAATCTTCACTGAGTTCCGGTAAAGGAAAACTCACCGTAACCGGTAACCTGGGAGATGTAATGAAGGAATCAGCTGTAATTGCCATGGCGTACTTAAGGGCCCACTCTGAAGATTTTGATATAAGCCAGCAAGTATTTGAGCAGTGGGATGTGCATATTCACTTCCCTGAAGGTGCCACGCCTAAGGATGGACCTTCAGCTGGTATTACTATTTTAACTTCATTGGCCTCACTCTTTACCCAGCGTAAAGTGAAAAAGAATATTGCCATGACCGGGGAGATCACCCTACGGGGAAAAGTGTTGCCGGTAGGAGGTATCAAAGAAAAAATCCTGGCCGCAAAACGAGCTGGCATCAAGGAAATTATCCTGTGCAAGGATAACCGGAAGGATATTGAGGAAATACGCGAAGATTATCTCCATGGCTTACAGTTCCACTACGTGGAAACTATGATGGAGGTGATCCGGTTGGCGCTGACTGAAGAACAAGTAAAAAAGCCGATCAAGATAATAGCAAAGGCCTGATTCATGCCATTTGAAGGTAGCTTGGTAATTAATCGCGATTATATCCGTTGTATATGATATTTTCGCAACTCTATGAAGAAACTGCTAGTCCTTCTCTTTATTCCTTTTTTTGGTGCCCATGCGCAAATTGGCGGTAGTGCTACCTACCAGTTTTTGAACCTTGTGCCTTCGGCCAGGGTGGCAGGGCAGGGGAGTAATGCTATAGCCAACCCAGAGCCTGATCTTAACTTTGCCCTGTACAATCCTTCTTTACTCAATGAGAATATGTCAGGCCAGTTTACCACCAGCCTTATCGATCACATGAGTGATATTCTCATTGGTGATGTGAACTATGCGTACCACTTTGAGGGAATAGGTACTTTTTATCTGGGGGCACGTTACGTGGATTACGGTGACTTTGACCGTACCAACCTTATAGGTGTAAAACAAGGATTATTCACGGCCCAGGATTATGCATTTACGGCAGGATATGGGTATCAGTTGGATAGCAACTGGAGTTTTGGTGGTAATTTAAGATTCATCAACTCCATTTACGATACCTACAACTCCTATGGCATGTCAGCCGATTTGAGTGCTACTTACCAGATCCCGTCCAAAAGGCTGGTTATTGCCTTGGTTGCCAAGAATATGGGGTATCAGTTCAAGCCTTATTCGGACGAAAGGGAACCTTTACCATTTGAGTTGCAACTTGGGTTTTCCAACCGTTTTGAACATTTACCCCTGCGCTGGCAAATTACTTTTGAGCAGTTGGAAAAATGGGATTTGCGCTATGACGATCCTACCAACGTAACCGTAAACCAATTTACCGGTGAGGTAGAAGATAATTACCCTTCGGTGTGGAACAATGTATTAAGACATATGGTGCTGGGTCTGGAATTTTCACCCACCCGCAGCTTTAACGTTCAGTTTGGTTATAACTTCCGTAAAAGACAGGAACTGAACCTGGATACCCGCAGAACATCTGCTGGTTTTTCCTTTGGTTTGGGTATAAAGATTTCCAAATTCCGCATTAATTATAGTCGTAACCTTTACCATGTAGCCGGTAGTGCCAATCATTTTTCCCTGATCACGGATTTTGGTGATTTCAGGCGCAAAAAAAACACCAGATGACCTCTAAAATCACGATTGCTATTGATGGGTATTCCTCAACCGGCAAAAGCACTATGGCCCGGCAGATGGCGTATCAATTACGTTACAATTACGTGGATACCGGTGCTATGTATCGGGCCGTTACTCTTTATGCTCTGCAAAATGATCTGTTCCATCCGGCCCTTGATGTACAGAGCTTAGTGGAGAAACTTCCGGACATTGAACTTCATTTCGATAAAAGCTCATCCGGTAAAGGTTCTGATATGTTTCTCAACGGTAAAAACGTAGAAAAGCAAATAAGAGGGATGGAGGTATCCAATAAGGTGAGTGAAGTGGCTGCCGTTTCTGAGGTGCGTCATAAGCTGGTGGCCGAACAAAAAAAAATGGGAGCCCGGGGAGGTGTGGTAATGGATGGCCGGGATATTGGTACCGTGGTTTTTCCGGATGCGGAGCTCAAGATATTTATGACCGCCCGGGACCAGGTACGGGTGCAACGCAGGCTGGATGAATTACGCCATAAAGGCATGGAAGTTACCCGGCAGGAAGTGGAAGCCAACCTTCGCCAGCGCGATTTGCAGGATAGTACTCGTGAAGATAGCCCCTTAACCCGGGCTGACGATGCCAGGATATTGGATAATTCCGAAATGTCAGCTGAAGAGCAATTAAAACTGGCGTTGGGGTGGGCCGAGGAAATTATTCAGAACCTTTGAGTTCATCAGGCAGCCTGTCTTCCTGTTCACTGATTTTCAGTAATTCCTGAATAGTAGCAATATACTTTTCGCGTGCTTCTTCCTGAGGCATACCCTCCAGTCTTTTCCAGGCATCATGTTTAAAGGTCTGGATTACGTTGGAAGATTGCTGCGGACGATCTGAGTCATTATCCCCTTCGGTGGCCTGCTTAAAATAGGCATAGGCGATGAGCATATTATCAGCCGTTTGTGGAGGCATTTTATTGGCGATATCCACATACCGCCAGAATTCTTTTTCCCTTTTGTCTATATTCTCACCCATGACAATTGGCAAATAGGCTTGCTTTAATTCAAATTTACTTCAGTTCTGCTAAAACCTGTTCTCCCCCACGGGCTTTATCCCCAACTTTTACTAACACATT
>CETZ01125043.1_pt1 | contig 19983 bp, 13 predicted proteins | sample 531441 | NCBI WGS metagenome assembly CETZ01 (sample SAMEA2623098, study PRJEB7988) | marine metagenome | isolation source: saline water (ENVO:00002010), including | reverse complement strand
ATCATTATGAGCTTTTAAGGCCTGCGAAAATTTGGTGTATTCGCGGTATGGGAGGTTAAACTCAGAAGCTGTTTGTTGTACAATCCTGGCAAGGGCCGGGTAGTGAACGTGACAAATATTCGGGAAAAGGTGATGTTCCACCTGGAAGTTCAAACCTCCCACAAACCAGCTGATAAGCTTATTCTTACGGGCAAAGTTAGCGGTTGTCATCATCTGGTGTTCCATCCATTCATCATCCATTACTCCACTCTCCGGGATATCCATATTTTCTACTCCTTCTACCATGTGGGCCAACTGGAATACATAGCTGAGAATAACGCTGGCGGTGAAATGCATCAGCACAAAACCAGCTACAACCCAGTACCAGGCCACCGGGGTAAGCAGTATGGGCAGTACTATAAATAAACTGTAATAGACGGCCTTGGTAATAATGAGGATAATCCACTCGTTACGGATCTTGCGAAGGTTGCTTCCGGCTCCCCGCCTGTAATAGCGGATCAATTGTTTAAAGTCTTTGGCTACCACCCAGTTCAGGGTGAGGAGACCGTACACAAAAGGAGCATACCATTTTTGGTAACGGTGCATGGGTTTCCACTGCTGCGAAGGGTGCAAACGGATAAGACCGGCTGTTTCCATGTCCTCATCAAGGCCCTCAATATTTGTAAAAGTGTGATGCAATATATTGTGTTGAATACGCCATGTAGCAGCATTCCCACTGATCAGGTAAATGGTGGAACCTATGATCTTATTAACAATGCGATTGCTGTGATATGCCTCGTGAATGGCATCATGCATAACACCCATTCCGATACCGGCCATCCCGAAACCCATCAGTAAATAACAAACCAACACTATCCAGAAGCTCTGCCCCAGGGTAAGCATAATCGCAAAGGGAATAAAATACATGGCCAGCATACCTATGGTTTTCATTACCATTTTAGAATTGGCCTTGTTGGATATGTTGTTATCGCTGAAGTAAGCCCTCACCCGTTGGGTCAAGGTACTTCGGAATGAATCTTTACCTGGTCTTATAAACCTAACCTGCTTTCCGTCTTGGATCATTCTATCTTTCTATTATCAAAGTTTTGCAAATAACGGAACTTCTGGTTTCAAAATCTATTTTTGCCCAAAAGTGTTCCTACATGCTACCAAAAATCGACCCAACTTCCACTTCCGCCTGGCAGAAACTTGAACAACACCAAAGAGAAATGGCTGAAGAGAAAATGCGTAATTGGTTTATTAACGACCCTTTGCGCTTTAAGGAGTTCTCTATGGAGTTTAACGATATTCTTTTTGATTTCTCCAAAAACCTTATTCAAAGAAAAACCCTAAAGCTCCTCCAATCGCTGTTTGACGAATGTGGCGTTCCCGAGGCCATAAAGGCACAATTTGCAGGAGAAAAGATCAACGAGACAGAAGGACGTGCTGTATTGCACACCGCTTTGAGGAACCGATCTGGTAAGCCTGTAATGGTCAATGGCAAAGATGTGATGCCGGAGGTGAAAAGTGTATTGCAGCATATGCAAGCCTTCTCGGATAAGGTGATCAGCGGAGAATGGAAAGGTTATACGGGTAAGCCTATCCGCCATGTTGTGAATATAGGTATTGGTGGATCAGACCTTGGTCCCTTGATGGTTTATGAAGCTTTAAAGCCCTACCACATTCCCCACATCACCTGTCATTTTGTTTCTAATGTGGATGGTGCCCATATTATGGAGACGCTAAAAGACCTGAACCCTGAAACCACCCTTTTTATTATAGCTTCCAAAACCTTTACCACCCAGGAAACCATGACCAACGCACATACTGCCCGCCAGTGGTTCCTTCAAAGTGGTAAGGAGGAAGACATTGCCCGGCACTTTGTAGCCGTTTCCACCAATAGCGTCAAGGTAGCCGAATTTGGCATAGACACCTCCAATATGTTTATTTTCTGGGATTGGGTTGGCGGACGTTATTCCCTTTGGTCTTCCATTGGCCTGTCCCTATGCATCGGCTTGGGTTTTGAGTCATTTGACCAACTGTTGCAGGGCGCTTATGAAATGGACGAGCATTTTCGTACTGCTCCCTTTCGAGAGAATGTTCCCATGCTCATGGCAGCCATAGGTATTTGGTACACCAATTTCTGGGACGCCCGTTCTGAAGCAATCCTGCCCTACAGCCAAAACCTCAACCGCTTTGCTGCCTATTTTCAACAGGGAAATATGGAAAGTAATGGGAAGTCGGTTGATCGTAACGGCCAGCCGGTCCATTACAATACCGGTCCCATTATATGGGGTGAACCGGGAACCAACGGGCAGCATGCCTTTTACCAGTTGATCCATCAGGGCACACATCTCATACCCTGTGATTTTATTGGTTTTGTAAACTCACATTATACCGCTGGTGACCACCATCACAAGCTAATTGCCAATTTCTTTGCACAAACCGAAGCCCTTATGCGCGGCAAAACCCTGGAAGAGGTAAAAGCTTCCGAACCAAACCTGGATCCCTCGGTTTATCCGTTTAAAATATTCGATGGGAATAATCCTACGAATAGTATATTAGCCTTGGAATTGGATCAGAAAACGTTAGGTGCACTAATATGCTGTTATGAGCATAAAATATTTGTACAGGGGATAGTCTGGAACATTTTCTCTTACGATCAATGGGGGGTGGAATTAGGTAAACATCTGGCCAATAGAATACTGCCGGAACTTACCAATGAAAAACAAACCAAGGATCATGACAGTAGCACAAACGGACTGATCAACTTTTTTAAGAAAAAAAGGCTTTGACCATTTAAATCCTATATGTCTGTTCTGCTGAAATACTGGAACGCTGTTTCCCTTTCAGGGATTGAAAGCAGAAAATCAGACTGGGAACGCAGAAAGCTAATCCTGATCAATCAATACAATGTGATTGCCATCCTGGGGCAATCAGCTTATCTTCTTATTAACCTGGTATTGGGTTTCTACCTGTTGGCCTTTTGTGACCTTTTAGGAGTAATCATCGGTTTTTGGGGAATTGCACTCAACCGGAGAAAATCGGACTGGGCTGTTGACTTCCCCTTCCTGATGATCTCCATAAATATTCTCCTGGGGCATATTGTCTACGGGCCTGATTCCTTGTGTTTCCTTATTTCAGTGCCCCTGGTAATGGGAGTTACCATTTCCTACCAACTTAAAAATTCCTTAAAGCTGGTATTGCTTTTAAGCTTTCCTGCGCTGCTTTTTATTTTAGAGGACGCAGGTGCTTTTTCCTTTTTGGACCAGCCGCTTCTTTCTCCCGGACTTATCACCTTTTTAAGATGGCATAGCCTGGGCTTCACCTTTGTTTGCACTACCCTCTTCTTTCTTCTCCTCATGCAATCACATAAGTTGGTGAGCAATATTGTAAATGAAAAGGAAAATATACTGAACGATATTATTTCCAGCACCAACGAAATTATATGGGGGCTTGATACTCAGTATAATCTTACTTATTTCAACCGGGCCTTTCGTCAATCATTCAAGATGAACTACAACATGGAGCCCTACCTGGGCATGAGTCTCCAGGATTTTTTTGAAGAACACGATATTATTTTCTGGAAAGACTTTTATGATAATGCCCTTAGGGGAAAGGAAGTATACTTTGAAAAGGAAATCATGGGCTCCATTTACCAGAATTCCGTACACCCCATCTTCCGTAAAGGTGAGATACAGGGTGTAGCCTGCGTAAGCCATAACATATCGTCCCAGTTCCAGGGAGGTATTCCTTCCAGGGAACTATCCAGGGATATAGCCGCCTTGGTTTTTCAAAGTATCACCCACCCCGACTGTACCAGTGAGTTTACCTATATCAGCGCGCGGGTATGGGACATTTTCGGTATTAAAGCTGAGTCACTCATGACCGGTGAATGCAGTTTTATGGACTTTTTATTACCGGAAGAGAAAGAGCGCTTCCTGTACACCTACAAGCTTTCTCTTAAAAACACTTCCGTTTTTGATGAAAATTTCCGCATTCAGGTGAAGGGAGATATTAAAACCCTTAACATCAAAGCTTTTCCGGAAACCACTGACCGAAAAAAGGTTACACAATGGCATGGGGTGGTCAATGACATTACCAATAGCCTGAGCCTAAGCCGCGAAAATCAGGATCTTAAGGAACTTCTGTTTTCACTGAACCGCAACCTCAGTGAATCCATTTTTCGCTCCTCTGAAGAAGGCGGCCTGTTGTACGCCAATGATGCCTATATCGACCTTTTTGGTTTCAGGGATATGGAAGACGCCAAACAGCAGAGATATGCCATACCGTATGCTGATAATGATGTAAGGCAAATGCTGCTCAACAAGCTAAAGACACAGGGCTTCTTTCAGAACGAAGAGGCAAGGTTCCTGCGAAAAAATGGTACAATCTTTTACGGGCTGGTAAGCGCCTATATTGCCTCTTACAAAAACCACAAGGCGATCATTGATGGCTCCATCCGGGATATTACCAAAATCAAGGAAGTTGAGGAAGAGTTGAGGCAGGCCAAGATAAAGGCGGACAAAGCCAATAAGGCCAAGACAGATTTCTTAAGCACCATGAGCCATGAGATCCGCACTCCACTAAACGCCATAATAGGTGTAAGCCAGATCCTGGCCGGCAAGAATCTTGACCCGGAAACAGAGGATAACATCAGTGTGATCTACAATTCCAGCAACATTTTACTGAGCCTTATTAATGATATCCTGGATTTTTCCAAGATCGAAGCCGGTCATATAGAACTGGAAAGGATAGATTTCGACTTAAGGCAATTAGTGATCAACATTACCCGCACCCTCAGTTTCCTGAAAGGTGATAAGAACATAAAACTCCGGTATACCCTGGATGAAAATCTAAAAAACTATTACCTGGGAGACCCAGGTCGACTGAGCCAGATCCTGCTTAACCTTAGTAATAATGCCATCAAATTCACCTTTGAGGGAGAAGTGTCCATTCATGTGAAGGTAATGGAGCGCAAAAAGGGTCAGGATCTCCTTCTGTTTGAAGTAAAAGATACGGGTATCGGTATTTCTGCCGAGGCACAAAAAACTATCTTCAAGAGCTTTACCCAGGCCGAGGTGGGAATAACCCGTAAATACGGTGGGACGGGGCTGGGGTTGAGTATTGTTAAAAAACTCACTGGCCTTTTTCGCGGTAAAGTTTGGGTGGAAAGTGAATTGGATAGAGGATCGGTCTTTAGCGTGGAGATACCGCTCCGCCATTCTATAGGCTCCACCATAGAGCGTTTATACGAAGAGGAAAAAGATCTCAGCAACGTAAGCATACTGGTTGCTGAGGATAATATGGTAAACGGCATGGTGGTAACCCGGCTTCTTTCCCAATGGGGAGCTGAAGTGAAGGTGGTGGAGAACGGCTCACTGGTTATGGAGGAACTTGGCACCCATAATTACGACCTCCTTTTACTGGATCTCCACATGCCGGTAATGGACGGTTTTGAGACCATTAAGGCGGTTCGTCAGGATCCACGCTGGAAACACCTGCCCGTTTTAGCCCTTACAGCTGATACTTTTGATACTACCAATGAGAAAGTTCATCAGGCCGGAATGAATGGTTTTATCCCCAAACCGTTCCAGCAAGATGACATTTACACTAAAATCAAGAAGGCCATATCGGTTTAATTATCATAATGGTGTGGAAGTATTCCACAGATCGTATCATTATGATGCACACTTTTGCACTTGCACAACCTGCGCAACCTCTCCAAAAACTTATTAATAGTCTAAAAAACAGTAAATTAACCACACAAGTCCTGTTTAAATCTGAACGAGGCACAGTTTTTCGATTTTTACATTTCAAATTTCATTAAACCCAAAACCATGAAACGAGTAATTTTTGCATCCCTGCTTTTTCCCTTCATGATGTCTTGCAACCAAGGTGTTAAAAAGGAAAACGCACAACTTAAAAGTGAAAATGAGGAACTGGCCATTGAAAATCGGCAGAAAGATTCACTCATCAACGCTTTTGTAGAGGATTTCTCCACTATTCAGGAGAACTTGGCTACTATCCGTGAGAAGGAAGAATCTATCCAAAGTGCCCGTGAACAGGGTCTTGAAAAATCTCCCAATCTCCGTGAAGAAGTAATTCGTGACGTTGAAGCTATTAATGAGTTACTTTCTGAAAACCGCAAGACCATTGCGAACCTGAATGACAAGGTAAAGCGTTACAGTTACGAGGTAGGAAAATTCAAAAAACTGGTGGCTAACCTCAATTCCGAAATTGAAGCCAAAGACAATCAGGTTGTTGAATTAAAAGAAAACCTGGCTACCATGAACTTCCAGATGGAGCGCCTGAACGCCAAACTGGATACCGCTACCGTTCAGAATCGTCAACAACGTGAAAGGATAGAACAGCAAACCGAGGCTCTCAATACTGCCTATTATGCTGTTGGGACCTATGATGACCTGAATGAAAATAAAGTAGTTGTTAAGGAAGGTGGTGTAATTGGTCTTGGAGCTACCAAAGCACTGGCTCAGGATTTCAACAAAGACTATTTTACCAAGATTGATATTCGCAATACTACCGTTATTCCCCTTAATGTAGACGATGATGACGTGAAACTGATAAGCACACACCCATCAGACTCTTACAAGTGGAATAAAGTAGATGATAAAGTGGGTAGTCTTGAGATCACTAACCCCGAAAAATTTTGGAAAAGTTCAAAGTATCTCGTGGTTTTGGTTGATTAGTTTTAATTAACTAACCAAAACGAACCCCCACATAGTGGGGGTTTTTTTATTTTTAAAAATTTATACTAAAAAACCTTATTAATCAGCATATATCTAAAATTAAACTTCCTTTTAGCCAGGTGAACGACCTATACCATGGCTACTTTTATTGCCTGATATTCCTTACAACAGTATATTTGCCCCACTAAAGATTACTAATGGCGGTAAGTAATAAAGGATATTTCCTCTTTTTCAGAGGCTTACTTATATTTCTTGTTTTTGTAGTGATTGCAGATCTTCTGCTTTCTCAAATTCCCGGAACCCTAAGCACCTATTTTGAAGATCATATTCCGGCCATTACAAGTGGCTGTATCATCTTATTACTTTTCGGGATACGGGTAAATTACTTCAGCTACGAAGATGAATACGAAATTATTCACATCCGCTCCCAGTCTCTCATCTTTGGTCGCTTTGAAAGTATGTCCCAAACCCGTTACGAGTTTCCTAAACGCACCGTTGAACACGTTGAAGTACGGAAGTTACTTTTTCAGCGTCAGCTGATCATCCATCTCCGTACACAGCAGGGGGAAAAGAAAATCCGCAAATTTGATCTGAGCTTTGTTCCGCTCAAGAAATTAAACTACGTTTTCGATTCCCTGCAAAAGATCATCCACCAAAATAAGGCTTATTCCGATACTGCCCTTTAGGGTTAATAGCTACATTTGCCTTACTAAAATCTAAGGAATATGTACAGCTTTCTATTACCCATACATTCATTCTTACCTTATATTGTACTAAGCCTGCTCACCATCTCTGTGCTGGTTTTTTCAGTAAAGCTGCTGGGTAACCAGGGTTTTTCCAAAGGCGATCAGATACTGGCACTCCTTAGCATGATCTTCACCCATTTGCAGTTTCTAGTTGGTCTCATACTCTATTTTGTAAGTCCTAAAACCCAAGCAGCATTTAAAAACACTGATCAGCTAATGTCTAACCCTACCTACCGCTTTTACGCTGTGGAGCACATTGCGGTAATGCTTATTGCCGTAGTACTTATTACGGTAGGTCATTCGCGATCCAAAAAAGCAGCTCTGCCAAATCAAAAGTTTAAAAATCTTGTTATATTCTTTTTGCTGGGTCTGATCCTTATGCTATCAAGAATACCCTGGGAAGCCTGGGCTCATTAATTATATGATTGAAGTAAAACGCAAACGAGACATTCGGGAAACCACGGTGTTGATTGGAGTGATCAATCAATACCAGACGGAGGACAAAGTAGATGAGTATCTGGATGAACTTGCCTTCCTGGCAGATACAGCCGGAGCAGATACGGTAAAACGCTTTACCCAAAAACTGGATAAGCCCAACCCCAAAACCTTTTTAGGCAGCGGAAAGATCAATGATATTGCCGATTACATCAAGGACAACGCCATAGACATGGCCATTTTTGATGATGAGCTTTCGCCCTCGCAACTCAAGAATGTGGAGAAGATACTGAATTGCAAGGTGCTGGACCGCACCAATCTCATCCTGGATATTTTTGCTGCACGGGCACAAACTTCTTATGCCCGCACCCAGGTAGAACTGGCCCAATATGAATACTTATTGCCCCGCCTTACCAATATGTGGACGCACTTAAGCAAGCAAAAGGGAGGTATCGGTATGAAAGGCCCAGGGGAGACCGAGATTGAAACCGACCGGAGGATTGTTCGGGACAAGATCACTTTGCTCAAAAATAAGCTGGCCAAGATCGATAAGCAGATGGCCACCCAAAGGAGTAACCGGGGTGCAATGGTTAGGGCTGCCTTAGTAGGATACACCAACGTGGGCAAATCCACCCTTATGAACATCCTGAGCAAATCAGAGGTGTTTGCGGAAAACAAGCTTTTTGCCACCCTGGACACTACTGTGCGTAAAGTAGTTATTAAGAACCTCCCCTTCCTGCTTTCGGACACCGTGGGTTTTATCCGTAAGCTGCCCACCCAACTGGTAGAGTCCTTTAAGTCTACACTGGATGAAGTGCGTGAAGCAGATGTATTGGTTCACGTGGTGGATATCTCCCACCCCAACTTTGAAGAGCACATTGAGACCGTAAATCAAACGATCCGGGACATCGATCAACGGGAAAAACCCACCTTGATGGTATTCAATAAGATCGATGCCTTTTCCTATACCGAAAAGGATGAAGACGACCTGGCCCCCAAAACGCGGGAAAATTATAGCCTGGACGATTGGAAAAAAACTTACCTGAGCCGTAATAAGACCAACGTGGTCTTTATATCAGCTACCCAAAAACACAACCTTGAAGAGTTAAGGGACCGCTTGTACGAAATGATCGCGGAAATACATGCAGAGCGTTTTCCCTACAATAATTTCCTTTACTGAAATCCCTTTTCCCAAACACTTTCTTTAACTTTCAGGTTACCATATCAAACATCAACGGATGCCGAAAAAGTCTAAAAAACAAGATATACTTGATTACCACAGCCTGGGACGACCTGGTAAAATTGAAGTGATCCCGTCCAAACCCAGCAACAGCCAGCGTGACCTCTCCATTGCTTATTCACCAGGAGTGGCTGAACCCTGTAAGGAGATTCATAAAAACCCGGACGATGTGTACAAATACACCGCCAAGGGCAACCTGGTGGCGGTAATCTCCAACGGAACCGCTGTATTAGGACTGGGTGATATTGGCCCCGAAGCCAGTAAACCGGTAATGGAAGGTAAAGGTGTTCTCTTCAAGATCTTTGCTGACATTGACGTTTTTGACCTGGAGCTGGACTGTAAGGACCCTGATCATTTTATTGAAACCGTAAAAGCACTGGAACCCACTTTTGGGGGTATCAACCTTGAAGATATCAAGGCCCCGGATGCTTTTTATATAGAAAGACGTCTGAAGGCCGAAACCAATATCCCGGTAATGCACGATGACCAGCATGGTACTGCCATTATAACGGGAGCTGCCCTGGTGAACGCACTGGAGCTGGTTTCCAAAAAGCCCGAAAATGTAAAAGTGGTGTTCAATGGGGCGGGTGCCAGCGCGGTGAGTTGTGCAAGGCTGTTCCTTTCCCTGGGTGTTAAAGATGATAATCTCTTTATGCTGGACAGTAAAGGCGTCATCAACTCGGAGCGCGACCCCGAGGATCTTACAGAAGAAAAAAAGGACTTTGTGCGCCAGACCAGTCTTTCCAGCCTGGAAGAAATTATCAAGGGTGCTGATGTTTTTGTAGGGCTTTCGAGAGGAGGTGTGCTTACCAGGAAAATGGTAAAGTCCATGGCCAAAGATCCTATTGTTTTTGCACTGGCTAACCCTGATCCTGAGATTGCCTATAGCGATGCTGTGGCCGCCCGTAAAGATATCATCATAGCCACCGGCCGTTCTGACCACCCCAACCAGGTCAATAACGTTTTAGGATTTCCCTATATCTTCCGTGGTGCGCTGGACGTACGTTCGCGTAAGATCAACGAAGAAATGAAGCTGGCGGCAGTAAAAGCCATTGCAGACCTGGCCAAGGAAACGGTCCCGGAAATTGTAAACCTGGCCTACAACCAAACCAACCTGAGTTTTGGCAGGGAATACATCATTCCCAAACCTTTTGACCCAAGGCTTATCTACACGGTGGCCCCGGCTGTGGCCAAGGCTGCCATGGATTCCGGGGTAGCGCGGCAACCTATTGAAAACTGGGATGAGTACCGCAACACCCTGATCGAGAGGCTGGGTCGCGATGACAAGTTCATCCGCCTCGCTCAGGAAAAGGCTCAGCGCAACCCGCAACGTGTGATCCTGGCTGAAGGAGACAATATAAAAGTGCTGAAAGCGGCTCAGATAGCGGTGGAGGAAAACCTGGCCAAGCCCATCCTCCTAGGAAATAAGGATAAAATAGAGCAACTCGCCAATGAACATAGTCTGGACATAGTCGATGTTCAGATCGTTGATCCTACTCACGACACCCAGTCAGCCGAGCGCTATGCACGCTTACTTTTCGAAAAGCGGCAACGAAAAGGGATTACCTATACCGATGCCCTTAAAAAAATGCGGGATCGCAACTATTTTGGCGCTGCCATGCTGGAGCTGGGCGAAGCTGATGCCTTTATCTCTGGAAGTACTAAAAAGTACACGGAAGTACTGGAACCTCTCTTTGAAGTGGTGGGTGCAGACCCAGGAGTAAGCCGGGTAGCCGGAATGTATATTATGCTCTCCAAGCGCGGCCCCATGTTCTTTGCCGATACCACCATCAACGAAGATCCCACGGCTGAAGAACTGGTGGAGATCACGGTACAGGTATCACGCCTGATCAAACGGATCAATATTCGCCCCAAGGTAGCCCTGCTCTCGTACAGCAATTTTGGTTCATCCCGTAAAAAGGAGGCCACTAAAATGCAAAAGGCCGTTCAAATACTACGTGCCGAACATCCGGATCTCATTGTAGATGGTGAGATGCAAGCTAACTTTGCCCTGAACAATGAACTGCTCAAGGAAACCTTTCCTTTCAGCGACCTGGTGAAGAACCGGCCGAATACTTTCATCTTTCCCAACCTGGCAGCCGGGAATATTGCCTATAAGATGCTTCAGTCCTTTGAAGCGGCTGAAGCCCTGGGCCCTATTCTGGTGGGTATCAATAAACCGGCTCACGTGCTGCAGATGGGAAGCAGTCTTCGTGAAATTGTGAACATGCTTACCTTAGCTTCAGTTGACGCACAAACCCGTAAAAAATCCTGACATGAACATCCTTTGCCCCACCGATTTTTCTGTGAATGCCGAGTTGGCCACCCAGTTTGCCATTGACCTCAGCAAGCGCTCCAATGGTAAACTCTATTGCTTCCATTCCTACGACATCCCTTATTCGGACCGTAGCTTAAGCACCTCACTGGTGGATGTAATGCGTAAGAATGCCGAGGAGAATATGAGTATTTTCAAACGTAAGCTCAACGCACAGTATGGTGAAGCTCACACCGAAGTCCGCATGGGCAACCCCATACGCATCACCAAGGAAATCGTGAAAAAACACGCTATTGACCTGGTGGTAATGGGCACCAAAGGTGCCAGCGGCCTGGAAGAATTTCTTATCGGGTCCAACGCTGCTTCCGTGATCCAGAATGTGGACATACCCGTTTACGTGATCCCTCCTAAATCACAGTTGAAACCGATTAAAAAAATCGTACTTGCTTCTGACCTGGACCTGAAGAATAAGGAAAGGCCCATTGTACGCCTGCGGCAGTTTGCTGACCTGTACGGAGCAACCATCGACATCGTACATATTAAAAAGGATGGGGATGATTCTACTGAAAATGAGGCTTTCCTGGAACGAGTGTTGGGAGACACCCCTCACTCCTATACAGCTATTCATAATGAGAACGTGGAAAACGCCATTTTAAACGAATGTGAGAGCCGTGATGCCGATGTTCTGGCCGCCATTACCAAACGCTATGGTTTCTTTGAAGGCCTGTTTCATCAAAGTTTCACTTCTAAGCTGGCCTATCACTCCACCATCCCCTTGCTGGCATTGCACGAACCGAAATAAACCCACTCCAAGTACACATTTATGGATGTTAACCATTCCATTAAAGAATGGCTGCCCGCAAGGGCTAAAACCCTGATTATTGCTGGTCCCTGTAGCGTGGAGAGCGAAGCCCAGATGCTGGAAACCGCAGAAGGGATTGCTGCCACCGGAATGGCTTCGGCCTTACGGGGAGGTGTCTGGAAACCCCGCACCAAGCCCGGATCATTTGAAGGAATCGGGGTACCGGCTCTTGAATGGCTTAAAAATGCCGGTGACAAGGTAAACCTGCCGGTGATGACCGAAGTGGCTAATGCCCTGCACGTAGAAGAAGCCTTGAAAGCGGACATTGATATGCTGTGGATAGGCGCACGCACCACAGTCAACCCTTTTTATGTTCAGGAAATTGCCGATGCCCTGCGTGGGGTGGATATCCCCGTTTGGGTAAAGAATCCCATCCATCCGGAGGTAGGTTTATGGCTGGGGGCTATGGAACGGTTGAATAGTACGGGTATACAAAAAATTGGGGCTATTCATCGTGGATTTTATTCGTACCAAAGCAGTCCCTTCCGCAATGAGCCCAAATGGGAATTATCCTTTGAACTGAGAAGGCTCGCCCCGGATATTCCTATTATTTGCGACCCCAGTCATATTGCCGGTAAACAGGAGTTGATCAAGGAAGTATGCCAAAGCAGTCTGGATCTGGGCATGGATGGTTTTATAATTGAAACACATTGTAATCCCTCCAAGGCTTTGAGTGATGCCCGCCAGCAAATAACTCCCACTCACTTGCAGGAAATCGTAAACAGCCTGGAAACGCGCGCTGACTTGCTGGATGATGAGCGTTTTATTGCCCGGCTGGAGGAACTGCGTAACGAGATCGATAAACTGGACCACCGTCTACTGGATGTATTACGGGAAAGGGTTGACATCGTAGAGTCCATCAGCGATGTGAAAACCCGTAACCAGGTTAAGATCTTCCAGATGAAACGCTGGTTCAAGATCCTGGAGAACCGCGAGGCCTACGCCAGAGAACTGGGCCTCGATACCGAAATTGTACACGAACTTTTTCAGCTTATCCACAAGTATTCCATTGACATCCAAATCAAGGCGCAGCAAGGCCAAAAGGATTTTACTTCTTAAATTGAAAGTTGTTCAATCCCCTGCTCATGGAATACCAATGGAAATCACTCGAAAAACCGCATCCCGAAACCGTTCAAAAGCTTCAGAAGGAACTGGGCATCAACCCCATACTTTGCCAACTACTGGCCCAAAGAGAAATTTACGATTTTCAAACGGCCAAGGATTTTTTCAGACCTTCTTTAAAACAGTTGTACGATCCATTCCTGATGCAGGATATGGACAAGGCCGTAGCCCGGATAGACCTGGCTAAACAGAAAGGAGAAAAATTGCTGATCTACGGAGATTATGATGTGGACGGGACCACCGCTGTTTCCCTGCTTAGCTCCTTTTTACGGAAACATCACCCCGAACTGGACATCTACATCCCGGATCGCTACGCGGAAGGCTACGGAGTTTCCTTCCAGGGCATTGATTATGCCAAAGAACAAGGCATGACCCTTATCATTGCCCTGGATTGTGGCATTAAAGCCGTGGACAAGGTAGAATATGCTTCTTCCCTGGGTATTGATTTTATCATTTGTGATCACCACCTGCCGGGTGATATGCTACCGCAGGCAGTAGCTATCCTGGACCCTAAGCGTAGAGAGTGTAATTATCCTTATAAAGAACTTAGTGGCTGCGGAATAGGCTTTAAACTGGTGCAGGCACTCTGCCAGAAATGGCATCTTCCAAAAGAAGAATGGTTGCCCCTGCTGGACCTGCTGGCCGTAAGTATCGGGGCCGATATAGTACCTATTACGGGTGAGAACCGTATCCTCGCCTACCATGGTTTGCGGATGATTAACAGCCGCCCCCGGCCCGGTTTTGCCCTGCTTAAGGAATTGGCGGGTAAAAAGGACAAAGATCTTTCCATTACTGATGTGGTATTTATGATAGGGCCCCGGATCAACGCAGCCGGGCGTATCTCACACGGTAAACTGGCGGTGGACCTGCTTACAGGCACCGAGCTTGATCGTATAGAAGAGGATTCCCTGACCATTAACGATCAAAACACGGAGCGTAGAGAACTGGACCGGAGTATTACCGCTTCGGCACTGAGCTTAATCGAAGAACTGCAGGAGCAGGAGCGATCTGCTACCGTGGTTTTTAATCGTGACTGGCACAAAGGGGTTATAGGCATTGTCGCTTCCCGGCTCATTGAGACCTATTACCGCCCTACCATAGTCTTTACGGAAAGCAACGGCAAACTGACCGGCTCGGCCCGTTCTGTGCCAGGCTTTGATCTTTACCAGGCCCTGGAACGCTGTGGGGATATGCTGGAACAATTTGGTGGCCATAAATATGCGGCTGGAATGACCTTACAACCGGAAAACTTTGATCGCTTTAAAACAGCCTTTGAAGAAGTGGTTACCGAATTGATATTGCCGGACCAAAAAATACCCACCCTACTAATTGATGCCACAGTAAGGTTCAGCGATATTCAAGCTAAGTTCTACAACATCCTGAAACAGTTCGCTCCTTTTGGACCGGGCAATTTGAGCCCCGTTTTCAAAACAGACGGATTAATGGATACGGGACACAGCCGCATCGTGGGGAACGATAAAAATCACCTTAGGCTTGTTTTACAGGAGCCCTCCAGCGGAATATGTATTTCCGGGATTGCTTTTGGAATGGCCAACAAAATGGACCTCGTACTATCCGGGCGGCCACTATCGGTTCTCTACCACCTGGAAGAAAACGAGTTCAACGGCAAAAAGGGCCTGCAATTAATGGTGAAGGATCTTAAAATTTCGGAATACTAAACCCGGATCCGCTTACTTTCCAGCAGAAGCCATCAGTACATCATCCTCCGGAGCAGGCACCTCCTGTATTGGCATGGTATCCAAATGGGATTTCCACTTTTCCATAAAGCTGGTGTATTCGTCTTTATACTCCGGCTTGATAGGTTCTGCCTCGGGAAGATCCTGCTTGTAAGGGTCTACCTGCACCCCATTTTTCCAGAATCGGTAACATACGTGCGGACCGGTAGCCAGACCGGTACTACCCACATAGCCTATCACATCACCTTGCCTTACCACCTTACCCTTATGCATACCCTTTGCAAACTTGCTCATGTGCAGGTATTGCGTGGTATACGTTGAGTTGTGACGGATCTTCACATAGTTGCCATTACCACTGGTATAGGTAGCAGCGATGACCGTACCGTCTGATGTAGCTTTGATAGGTGTACCGTGTGGCGCGGCATAATCCGTTCCCAGGTGAGACTTCCAGCGTTTCAGCACCGGGTGAAAACGTTTGGGTGAATAACGGCTGGATATGCGGGAAAAATCCAGTGGTGCCTTAAGGAAAGCCTTTCTCAGGGTGTTACCCTCTTCATTGAAGTAATCGGAGTAATCATCTTTCTTAAAATAGAACGAGTAAAAGGACTGTCCTCCGTGGTTAAAATCTGCGGCCAGGATACGGCCGGTACCCACACTTACAGTATCATCGATAAATTTTTCCTCATAAACCAGTTTGAAGTAGTCACCCTTGCGCAGGTGAAAAAAGTCAATGGACCAGGCATAAATATCGGAAAGGCGCATGATCAGGCCCGCAGAAGCACCGCGATCGATCAATGCTTCATACAATGAAGACTGTATGATTCCGCTTACTTCACGTTGCTTAACCGTTACTTCTTTCTTTCCCTGGTATACCTGAACTGAATCCTTAAGATCAAAAACATAGTAATCCACCGCACTGGACTCATACACCAGGTAACGGGCCACGCGTAAGCTATCATTGCCTTCACAGAAAACCGAATAAGGTTTACCCATACGAAGCTTGCGAACGTCAAAAATATCCTTGAACTCTGTAGCTATCTTATTGATGATGGGATAATCAATTCCATAAGCCATTAATATATTACCAAAGCTCTCACCGCGCTGCACCACTTTAGTTTCCACCTCAAAGGAATCAACGGGAATACCAAAGAGCTTTTGAGCGGGAACATGTTCCGCCTTAATAATACCCCCTTCAGTTTGAGTGGGAAGTAATTTATGTTGTTGGGATTGGTAAAGGTGGTTGGCGATTAAAAGAGTAAAAAAAACAGCGCTTAGAACTGAAATCAGCTTGAATCTTTTCTTCATTTAGTATCCTCCTTTTTATCAAATGTTTAAAAGCGGATCAAATATATGATTTCAAGCGAATTGTACTAAAAAAATCCAGCAAAAGAGCCAAATTTTAACAGTTTTTTGGATGAAAATCCCTTATTTCCCGGGTCCAACCTCTTCCAGTACGGATTTTACCCAACCTTTACCCCACTCTTCTATCTCTTTGTCCGACCATAATTCAGGGTAAAAAATGCGTTTCTGGAAACGCGGTGGCAGGTATTTCTGCCAATTCGTTCCTCCGGTAGCGGCAATATCGTTGGGCCTTCTGGCCAGGTATACCACTGAAGTACGGTAGTGCTGCAAGGGCCAGTTTACATTTACGTTCAGATCCAGGGCTCGATAAGCATCAATAAGCTCCTGGTCTTTCTGATCGGCTGCGGGAAGCCTGGTGTACAATTGCCAAATATTAACGTTGCGGAAGCGGTAGGCCATACGGATCAATTCCTCCGAATACTTCTTTTCAAACTGCTTCAGGGTAAGGGTTTTTTCACCGGTTTTTTCAAGTGTAGCCCCTTTCTTCCAGTAAATATTCTCGTACATCTCCTCAATGGAATGCACATCGCTACGTATACCTTCTCTTACCTCCTTATCAACCAGGTTAATGAAATCAGTAGCCCCGATCTCCACCATACGGTACTGTGCCGACTGGAAGCCACTGGCCGGTATCAATGACATCCTGAACTTCAGGAACTGCTCGCGATCCATTCCTTTTTCCATAACCCCAAATGAATGCGTGAGGGCACTGAAATAACGGTTCATCCGTCCCAGCTTCGTTTTCAGGGTTTGCAGGTCCACGCTTTCCATTTCTGCCATCTGACGCATCTCGTGCAAGGTCAGCTTAAAATAAAGCTCCGTGATCTGATGGTACATAATGAATATTTCCTCATCGGGAATGCTGGTCCGGGGGGTTTGGAGACTCAGCAGCGTATCGAGGTGAACATAGTCCCAGTAAGTATTGTATTCCGCGTAAAGAAGACCATCCAGGTAGGCAATGAGTTCCTGGCCACTGGCATGGTATTTATCAGCTAGTTTCTGAATGCGGTCATTCAGTTCGGGGGTAATTTCCATTAACTCGGGCTTGTATTAAAAAGCCAAAGTTACCAAATCTTATTACCTGAAGTTTATGGAATGACGCAGATTCTTGTACTCCATCAGGTCTATCTTGATACTTCCTACCGCCAATTCTGACTCCAGACGGATAGGCACTTTGTTTTGATCATCGGTTACCCAAAGGGTCATACCTTCCTTTTCCTTAAACACACGTCCGGACTGCACCAGTGGCTGGAATTTCATACAACGTATACGACCGAAGTCGGATTTTACCGTTTCCTTACCCAGGTATTTAAAGCGAAACGGATACATTTCATGGTCCAGGAACATATCCACCGGTACCTCCTGGCCAACTTTCAATGTATCGGCATTGATACAACGCGCGTAATAGAACGTACTCAGGAGATCCTGGGCATTGTTGTCAATGTTGAACGATTGATTATTAGCCTTAAGGTCCACCGCTTTGTTCTCATAATGATCGAAAATGATATGGCGATTGATCTTGTAACCACCTTCATCCACATCGCGGATGAATTCCCAGGGGATCATGGCTTCTGTATCTATGTAGGTCTCATAACGATCCCGGGTCTTGAAGAACCACTCTGCCATTCCTGTAGTTTTACCCACACCTACCATGTGGAAAACCGGACGATTTTTACGGGTGGTTTTCTTGGCTACGGTTAGCTCAGCAATACCGGCATTGATAATTCCATAGTGAATACGGTACTTCAGGTATTCACCTACCGCGAAGGCATTGTTATTTACATTACGAAGGGTCTTTTTACCAGGTATCACATCCTGCGAAAAGGACATCCCGGCAGGGATAACAACAAGACACACCAGTGCGAACCATTTTCTCATACTGCAAATCCTTTGTTTTTAAAAATTACAAATTGGATGCCAAAGGGTTCGCAAGTCTACTTAAAAAACTCGGAAATGGTACCTTTTACAGCTCCATAAGTGTCATCAATGGAACTGTTGTACCCGGGAATTACGTCAATATTGTAGTATTGTTTGACCTCAAGAAGGGCCAGTAGAAAAATAAAAAACCAAACCAGTAAGCCCGATGATTTAAAGACTATACCTAAATTTTCCAGGAAAAGGGACCAGGATAGCCGGGTAGAGTCCCGGCCTACGGATTCAATGAGTCTCTCTTTCTTATGTACAACGTCTAATGCCACTTACTGTAATACTAATACTACAGCAAAGATGTGAGATATTATTTACATATGCAAATTTTTTTGTAGTCTTTTACCTACCAAAATCATGGAAAGAAGAATTTCTCACCTTAAAAACGACATTTTCAGACCGTTAATCGATGAAGCCTAGAAACATCTGTAGGAAAAACTATACAACTATATTAACGATCTTACCCGGCACCACAATCACCTTACGGATGCTTTTGCCTTCCAGGTAACCCTGGGTTTTCTCCAGAGATATAATATGTTTCTCTATTTCATCCTTGCTCATGGCCAGTGAAAGCTCCTCTTTGAAACGCATTTTCCCATTGAAAGCCACCGGGTATTCAAAAGTGTCTTCCACCAGGTATTGTTCCTCGGCTTGCGGAAAAGGAACTTCAGAAATACTACCGGCCGAAGGTTGTAGTTTTGACCACAACTCTTCCGCGATGTGCGGAGCAAAAGGCGAAAGTAAAATAGCCAGGGGCTCCAGTATTGTGCGCTTGTTACACTTTAAGCCACCCAGCTCGTTTACGCAGATCATAAAGGCGCTAACCGATGTATTGAAACTGAACTGTTCAATATCATCATTCACCTTTTTAATAAGCGTGTGCAAGGATTTCAATTCCTCTTTGGAGGGTTCATCCTCACTTACTATAAAGTCTCCATCCTTATGGTACAGGCGCCAAAGTTTTTTAAGGAAGTTGTATACCCCACTAATACCGGCCGTATTCCAGGGTTTGGACTGCTCCAGCGGCCCCAGGAACATCTCGTACATACGCAGGGTATCCGCTCCGTATTCTTCACAGATATTATCAGGATTCACCACGTTGTACTTGGACTTGGACATTTTTTCCACCTCACGCGTAACCACGAACTTACCGCCTTCCAGGGCAAACTCTGCATTACCCACATCATCACGCCACTGGCGAAACTGTTCTATATCCAATTCATCGGAGGCATTCACCATATTCACATCCACGTGGATCGGATCGGTAGGCACCTGGCGGGCTATTGAAGCCGTTACAAACTCATTCTTATTTTTAAGGCGGTGTGCAAACGCTGAAGTCCCCAGGATCATCCCCTGGTTGATCAGCTTTTGGAAGGGTTCACGGGTACTTACCCAGCCACGGTCAAACATGAACTTATGCCAGAAGCGGGAATACAAGAGGTGACCTGTGGCATGTTCGCTACCACCTATATAAAGGTCTACATTCTGCCAGTACTCCTCCGCCTTTTCGCTCACCATTCGATCCTCATTGGCCGGATCCATATAACGCAGGTAATACCAGCTGCTGCCAGCCCAACCGGGCATGGTAGTGGTTTCCAACGGATAGCCTTCGGAAGCCGTCACCACCCC
>CETZ01125458.1_pt1 | contig 20403 bp, 12 predicted proteins | sample 531441 | NCBI WGS metagenome assembly CETZ01 (sample SAMEA2623098, study PRJEB7988) | marine metagenome | isolation source: saline water (ENVO:00002010), including | reverse complement strand
TTGGGGGATGAGCCAAGCCCATTCTCAATAACTTCCTGCATATTACCTCCCTGAGCACCCACACCGGGAATAAGAAGAAAGTGTTCAGGAATAACGGCCCGTACCTTTTTCAGGTACTCAGACTGGGTTGCTCCCACCACATACATCATGTTATCCTCAGAGCCCCATTCTCTGCTGATCCGCAGAACCCGCTGATACAGCATTTCGGGCTCAGGTTTATGGTAGGTATTCAAGGCTGCAGTTTGAAAGTCTGTTGCCCCTGGGTTAGAAGTAAGGCCTAAAAGTATGACCCATTTATTCCTGGGCTCCAGAAAAGGTTTTACTGAGTCTGAGCCCATATAGGGAGCCACGGTAATACTGTCAAAATCCATGGTTTCCAGAAAGGCCTTTGCATAGCGCAATGAGGTGTTACCAATATCGCCCCGTTTGGCATCGGCAATGGTGAAAATATCAGGGTGGTGTTTTTTAAGGTATTGCACCGTTTTTTCAAGGCTTTGCCATCCCTTTACCCCGTAGGCCTCATAAAAAGCGGTATTGGGCTTGTAAGCCACTGTATACGGGTGGGTGGCATCAATAATTGCTTTATTAAATTCAAAAACAGGATCTTCAGTATCCAGTAAATGCTTCGGAATCTTGTCCAGGTCCGTATCAAGACCTACACACAACATAGATTTCTTTAGCCGTATCTGTTCCTGCAGTTCCTGTCTGGTCATATCTTAAGCTTCTGAGCCTTCCTTAAGGCGTTCGGCATTCTCTGCCATTTTCAATTCATCAATAAATTGCTGCACATCTCCATTCAGCACCTCCGTAAGGTTATACACGGTCATGTTGATACGATGATCCGTAACCCGGCCCTGGGGAAAGTTATAGGTCCTGATCTTGGCCGAACGGTCACCGGTAGACACCATGGATTTACGCTGACTGGAAACCTGCTCATTGTGTTTTTGCAATTCCTGCTCGTATAGTTTGGTCCGCAGCATCTGCATAGCACGCTCGCGATTGGCCAACTGTGAACGCTCTACCTGGCAAACCACTACAATACCCGAAGGTTTGTGGGTTAGCTGCACCTTGGTTTCTACTTTATTCACGTTTTGTCCACCGGCTCCACCTGAACGGGAGGTTTGCATTTCAACATCAGCAGGATTAAGTTCTACATCCACTTCCTCAGCCTCCGGCAGTACGGCCACGGTGGCCGCTGAGGTATGAACACGCCCCTGAGTTTCAGTATCGGGAACACGCTGTACGCGGTGCACACCTGATTCAAACTTCAAGGTTCCATACACATCATCACCAGTCACTTCCAACACCACTTCCTTATATCCACCAACGGTACCTTCGCTTACGTCTACCACCTGGTATTTCCAACCCTTCTGATCGATGTAACGGGTATACATTTTATAAAGATCTCCGGCAAACAGCGAAGCCTCGTCCCCTCCGGTGCCGGCTCGTATCTCGAGGATCGCATTCTTCTCATCCTCCGGATCTTTGGGGATCAGCATCCATTTGATCTTCTCCTCCAACTCTTCCAAAGCCGGTTCATTTTCATCCAGCTCCATCAGGGCCATTTCCTTCAACTCGGGATCATTTCCCGCACTTACTATATTTTTAGCTTCGGAAATATTTGATTTAAGTTCCAGGTACTCCTTACGAATCTGAACCAGCGGCTCTAATTCCTTATACTCCTTGTTTAACTTGATATATCGCTGTTGATCGGCAATAACATCAGGCTGTATGATCAGGTCATTTACCTCATCAAACCGCTGTTTAATAGCATTCAGCTTATCTTCCATACTTTCCTTAACTGTAAATAAATTCGCCCTTTTCGCTGCGGATCGTCAGCTTTTTAGCGGGTGCATCCTCTACTCTTCCCACTATCCGGGCCTCAATCTCAAACTTACGGGCTATTGAGATCAATTCTTCAGCCACGGATTCATCACAATACAGTTCCATCCTGTGCCCCATATTGAATACCTGGTACATTTCCTTCCAATCCGATCCTGAGGATCGTTGGATCAGTTCAAACAAAGGAGGCACAGGAAACATATTATCCTTTATCACGTGTAGGTTATCCACAAAGTGCAACACTTTGGTTTGCGCACCGCCACTGCAATGTACCATACCGTCTATATTTTCACGGTGTTGATCCAGCATCGCCTTAATCAGCGGAGCATACGTCCGTGTGGGTGACAACACCAGTTTACCGGCATCCAGTGGACTGTTATCAACAGCATCCGTAAGAGCGGCTTTTCCTGAATATACCAGTTCTTCCGGAACCAGGGAATCATAGGACTCAGGGTATTTTGTAGCCAGTTGTTTGGTGAATACATCATGACGCGCTGAGGTGAGACCATTACTTCCCATGCCTCCGTTATACTCTTTTTCATAAGTAGCCTGCCCGTAACTGGCCAGGCCCACAATCACATTTCCGGCTTTAATATTGCCGTTGTCAATAACCTCGCTTCTCTTAAAGCGGGTTGTTACGGTGCTGTCTACTATAATGGTCCGCACCAGGTCACCCACATCAGCGGTTTCCCCTCCGGTAAGTATGATCTCCACGCCATGTTCCTTCAGCTCATCAGCCAGCTGCTGTGTACCTTCAATAATGGCGGTGATCACTTCACCGGGTATCAGGTTTTTATTACGTCCAATGGTGGATGATAAGAGTATGGGCTGGTTTACGGCTCCCACGCAAAGCAGGTCATCCAGATTCATTACCAGTGCATCCTGCGCTATACCCTTCCATACAGATAGGTCACCGGTTTCTTTCCAGTACATATACGCCAACGATGACTTGGTGCCGGCACCATCAGCATGCATAACAACACAATGATCTTCACTTCCGGTGAGGTAATCAGGGATGATCTTGCAAAAAGCCTTGGGAAAAAGACCTTTATCCAGGTTTTTGATGGCTGCGTGCACATCTTCTTTCTGGGCTGAAACGCCCCTTCCGCCATAACGTGAAGTTGTCTGATCCATTCTGCAAAAATAAAAAAAGCGCTCCCGGTACAGACTACCGAAAGCGCTATTTAAAGATTTTAAGACGCTACTTTATACGAACCCAGAAACCTGGTTGCAGGTCACGGTCATCCACATCGGGATTGAGCTCTTCCAGAGCATCATCATCCATATCCAGTTTACGGGCAATGTCTTTGAAGTCCTGACCTCTGCGCTCAATACGGTAATGGGTGGCATCCCATTCTTCATAATTACCATCAGGGGTAACCTTAAGCTGCATACCTTCTATGGGACGCACTCCGCGCAAGCCATCGTTCAGTTCTTTTAAGGTACGTATATCAATATTATTCTTACGAGCCACCACGCCAAAGCTTTCACGCCCTTTAATGATGTATATCTCACCCGGAGCATTGGCCTCTGCTTCTTTCTGCTTGAGGATCTCACTCGGGCTAACCGCATCAGGCTTATCAAGACCACCGGCAGGAACGTAATCATCGCGAAGTACTTTAAAGTCCGTTCTCCGGTTTATCTGGTTAGCAACCTCTTGCTGTTCAGGGCTCAATGTTTTGATGTACCGCTCGGTAAGGGTTACGTTCTTGGGCAACTTATCAGATCCGTAACCATCATAGTTTTCACCGATCCTGAAAGGTTCGGATTCTCCCATCCCTTTGGCCACCATACGCTCAGCAGGTATACCTTTGGACACGAGATACGAAACACAGGTATCCGCACGGTGCTGGGACAGTACGCGGTTCCTTTCTTCCGTATCACGGTAGTCAGTATGAGAACGGAGTTCAATAACAAAGGTGGGGTTATTATTCATGATGATCACCACAGAATCCAGTGAGTTGCGGGCTTCAGGCCGCAGGTCCCATTTGCCGAGATCAAAGAATACGTTAGGCAGTACAATGGGTTCTTCAATAGGATCAAGAGCCTTATTCAAACGTAAGGTATGTACGAATCTGATTTCCGAAGGCAAGTACTCAAAGGCTGAGATAGGAATGCCTATAGTAGTAACATCCCCGGTATTGGTAATGAACTTTTTCTTCTCGAAGGTGAGCTTATAGTTCACATCTTCTTTGATCTTATCTTCCTCAAACAGGTAGTAGCCATCCTTATCCGCTGTAGTTTCCAGACTGGTTCCGTCTGAACCATCCAGCTTCACCGTTGCTTCAGGAATGGGCTGCAATGTTTTGGAGTTGGTAACCACACCTTCCAGTTTGAAAACCAAAGGTGTTTTGAATACGGCATAAATATCATCACTACCCTGACCTCCTTTACGGTTGCTGGAAAGGAAACCTCTCTTTGTGGATTCTGGCTCAAAAACGAGGTGAAAATCATCCCAGTTGGTATTGATAGGGAACTGCATATTTTCTGCCTTGGCATCGGGTAAGGGCATACCATCCTCCCCAACCTTGATACGGAAAATATCCAGTCCTCCCATACCTGGTAAACCATTGGAAGAAAAATACAGGTAGCCATCATCATGTGCAAAGGGGTAGTATTCATCCCTGTCGGTATTCACTTTAGGTCCAAGGTTTTTAGGTGTATCCCAGGTTTTGCTCCTCCGGTCAAAACTGGTTACGTAAATATCACGTCCACCCATAGAATTGTACTCTGTAGATACAAAATACAGGAGATTATCATCCGGAGAAAGGCTGGGGTGCCCCACATTGGCACTGGTATCAGAACCGATTATAACAGGCTCTGGTTGGCGCCAGGATTGCCCCACACGCTCAGTAGTCCAGATGGAGCAACCTAATTTTTTGTCCTTTTCACGAACGCAACGGGTAAAATACAGGGTCTTCTTACGACTGTCATAACAGGCTGTACCTTCACTGAAACCAGTATTTACAATACCTTCCTCATCAATAGGTACGGGCACGGACCATTTTAATTCTGTTACGTCAAGAAGATCATCCTCGTTTCCACGGCCAGGCCTGCGGCCACGACCTTTACGTTCAGCAGAAGTCGTAAAAAGATCCATGAAAGTTTCACCTGTCCACCCGTCTTCCTTGCTTCCGGTGGCTTCTTCTCTTGAAGACGCAAAAATGATAACGTCATTTTCCCGTCTGTCCCCTCCATAAATAGCACTGAAGTCCATGTAGCGGGTATTTATACCACTCATATTGCTTACCTGGTAGAGGGTGGGGCTGTTTTGCCAGGCAATGGCCTGACGGGTAGATTCTATACCCACTTCACCCATCGGGTCCGTAGGGTTTACTTTTTTGTATTCCTGATAAGCCTCAATAGCCTCTTCATACTCCCCCTGTGCCTTTAACATATCTGCATAATACAACTGGGCTACAGGATCCTTGTACCCTAGCTTATAGGCACGTTGGTAATTGCGTTCGGCTTCTTTATACTCGTTAATATTGCGGTAGCTTTCCGCCAGCTTAAACAACACCTCCGTTTTGGCCTCACGACCACTAACTTCTGAAAGTGCTCTTTTCAGCAATTCTATCGCCAAGGTATACTCATGAGCATCATAGGCTTCATAGGCTTTCTCCACATCCTTATCGAGTGGCTCCTCCTTTTCCTTGGTTTCTTTAGCAGGATCTTCTTTTTGAGCGAAGTTTGGTGTTGAAAATAAGACAGATACAATTAGAAATACTCCCCAGTAAGGTATTCTCATAATATTGAGTTATCTAATAAATTATGCAGTAACGTGCTAAAATAATCATTTATTCGAAATGCGAATTACAAAGTTGATCGCGCCTGGAATAAAGGAATGGCCACGAATATAAGATTTGAAAACAATAAAGCCATCCTGTATAGCACAAAACAGGATGGCTTTTTCGGTAAACTTAGTATACGGGCCTAGTTAAAGAGTAACTCCCTGTACTTGGGAAGCGGCCACAACTCATCATCAATAAGCATTTCCAGCTTATCACACTGGTAGCGGATCTTATCGAGAAAAGGAACTACATCCTCGCAATACCCGATAGCCATTTTTCGCATATCGGTAAGCTTATTAAGCTTTTTACGGGTTTCGATCATTGCTTCCTTTTCAGAAATAATCACCGAAATACGCTCGGATATTTCTTCGATCATCTCCAGCTGTTCCTTGGCCACTTTACGGAAAACCTTGTCATCCAACACCTCCTTGAGACCTCTTACGTTCTCAATTAGGCGATTTTGGTACTTAATAGCGGTAGGAACAATGTGGTTTCCGGCAATATCGCCCAACACACGGCTCTCAATCTGTATTTTCTTCTGGTATTCTTCCAGCATGATCTCATGGCGGGCTTCTACCTCCACTTTATTCATCACACCGTTTGATTCAAATATCTCCAGCGCTTTTTTGGTTACATAAAAGTCAAGGGCATGAGGCGTGGTCTTAACGTTGTTCAACCCTCTCTTTTCAGCTTCCTTAACCCAATCATCGCTGTAGCCGTCACCTTCAAAGCGTATGGATTTACTTTCCTTGATATAATCACGGAGGACATTAAAGATAGCATCATCCTTCTTCATACCACCCTTGATCAGTTTATCCACATCACCTTTGAAGATCCTCAGTTGGTTGGCCATAATGGTATTGAGTATGGTCATAGGCTGGGCGCAGTTGGCGTTTGAACCTACGGCCCTGAACTCAAATTTATTACCGGTAAAGGCAAAGGGTGAAGTACGGTTACGATCCGTATTATCCAGGAGGATCTCAGGGATCTTACCTACCACATTGAGTTTCAGTTCTGTTTTTTGCTCCGGAGAAAGGCTTCCTTTTTCCAGTTTTTCCAAAGCATCCAAGGTTTCAGTAAGCTGGCTGCCTATAAATACAGAGATAATGGCCGGAGGAGCTTCGTTGGCTCCAAGGCGGTGATCGTTACCAGCTGAAGCTATGGATGCCCGCAACAAATCAGCATTGTCATATACCGCTTTTATTGAGTTGATAAAGAAGGTTATGAACTGAAGGTTGCTCTTGGGATTCTTGCCCGGGCTAAGCAGGTTAACCCCGGTATCCGTAGCTAAGGACCAGTTGTTGTGTTTTCCACTTCCGTTAACTCCGGCAAACGGTTTTTCGTGCAACAATACTTTAAAGTGATGTCTACGGGCCACCTTTTCCATTACATCCATAATTAAGGAGTTATGGTCTACGGATATGTTTGCCTCTTCGAACATAGGTGCAAGCTCAAACTGGCTGGGCGCCACTTCATTGTGGCGGGTAGTAACCGGAATACCCAAACGGTAGCATTCGTATTCCATTTCGCGCATAAAATGGCGAACCCGTTCCGGGATTGAACCAAAATAGTGGTCATCCAATTGCTGACCTTTAGCAGGAGCGTGACCGAACAATGAGCGACCGGTAAGTTTCAGATCAGGGCGGGCATGGAATAAAGCGGTGTCCACCAGGAAATACTCCTGTTCCCATCCCAGGGTGGAAGTAACCTTCTTCACATTTTTATCAAAATACCTGCACACTTCCGTAGCTGCCTGATCAACAGACTGAAGGGCTCGGAGCAAAGGTGTTTTATGGTCCAGTGCTTCACCGGTATACGCCACAAAAATGGTGGGAATACACAGTGTTCTTCCCATAATGAAAGCCGGGCTGGTAGGATCCCATGCGGTATAGCCCCGGGCTTCAAAGGTATTGCGGATGCCCCCATTGGGGAAACTTGAAGCATCGGGTTCCTGCTGCACCAAAAGGTTTCCTGTAAATTTTTCTATAGCTCCTCCGTCTTCAGTAGGCTGAAAAAAGGAGTCATGCTTTTCAGCGGTAGCACCGGTTAAAGGTTGAAACCAGTGCGTGTAGTGGGTAGCTCCTTTGGAGATAGCCCATGACTTCATTCCTGATGCAACCTGATCAGCAATCTCGCGATCAATTTTGGTTCCCTTATCCATAGCACTGGCCACGCTCCTGAAAGCTTCAGGGGTCATGTATTCGCGCATGGTGGGTTTGTTGAATACAAATTCTCCGAAAATCTCAGACACTCTCTGGTCTCCGGAATCATACTCCATCGGCTGACGGGCATGCGTTGTGTTTAAAGCGGAAAAACGAATAGAAGGCATTACAGATGGGTTTTAAAATTTTCAGCAAAGAAAAATATTTTACCAGGGGTAGTCAAGAAAATGTTGATAAAAAATAAAAACCACCCCTCTTTTAAAAGGGGGTAACCTCCAAAAAAATGCCTAATTAAAGAACACACCCCCTAAATAAGCAAGGTACGCCAGGAACATGATCAAACCTTCCCAGCGGGTGATCATAGATCGGGTGATGAAGCGCATCATGGGATACAATAGTAAGGATATCCCGAAGAGCCATGGAAAATCAAAGGTTAAAAGGGCCTCATTGTTCAGAGGAATATCTACAATAAGGCCGGAAATACCCAAAACAGCCAGTACGTTGAATACATTGGACCCGATGAGATTGCCCACTGAAAGGTCGGGCTCTCCCCTGAATGCGGCTACCAGGGAAGCGGCCAGTTCCGGTAAGCTGGTACCTACTGACACCACGGTAATACCAATAACCCGTTCACTGACTCCCCATTCCCTGGCCAGCACCACGGACCCATCTATCAGGAATTCAGCTCCGAATTTCAATCCCGCTACACCCAACAGCAGAAAAAGGATGGTAAGCCAGGGCTTGCGCAAAGTGGAAACATCCACATCAGAATTTGCATCTGATTTCCTGGATGTACGGATCTGCATGATATTATAAGCCAGTAGACCAACTATCATAATTACTGCTTCGGTACGTCCCAGTATATGGTCAAAATAAAGGAAAAGGAACAGCAGCAGGGTTACTCCCATCATAACCCACCAATCCAGTTTGTAGGTTTTGGTTTGTACCGAAAGTGGCACGATAAGGGCCGTAAGCCCCAGTATAAGCGAAATATTGGCAATATTGCTCCCTATAACATTACCAAAAGATATGTCGGTGTACCCGTCCATCGCGGCATCAAGGCTTACCAGGAGTTCGGGTGCTGAAGTAGCAAAGGATACCACGGTCATCCCGATTACGAGGATAGACACGCGCATCCTGAGGGCAAGATCAACGGAGCCCTTAACGATGAAATCTCCACCAAAAAGTAAAAGTATTATACCGGCAACCAGATAAAGGTAAGCCATAGTTAAGGATCAAGTTTACGTCTTACAGAACCTGCGATCTCTTCCAGATCCTTTTTTTCCTTCTCCACTTTTTCCCTGAATTTTCTCAGGTCTTCATCATCTTTTGTGGAATTATTGATCTCATTTTTAAGATCATTAGCTGCATTGCGCACCTCCTTAATGCCTTTTCCTAATCCCCGGGCAATTTCCGGGATCTTATCGGCTCCAAAAAGCATTACCACTATTAGCAAGATGAAAAAAATCTCTCCTCCTCCAATATTAAAGATCAAAAAAATCCCCGTCATCAATTTAGATTTTGCTTCAAAAGTACTAAGAAAAAACCCCGCCTGAAAAGGCGGGGTCTTATACATTTATATTTTATCTGGCTTTATTCATCTCCCTCTTTATCCGTCTTTTTCAAAGTATCCAACATAAGCGGGGTAGCAATGAAAAGCGATGAATAAGTACCTACTACGATACCTATCAGCAAGGCAAACATGAAGCCACGGATCACTTCACCTCCAAAGGCAAAGATCACAAGCAATACAAAGAAGGTAGTCAATGAGGTATTTACCGTACGGCTAAGAGTGCTGTTCAAGGCTTCGTTAACCACAACGTTCATGGCCTTGCGTTTACCTTTTATACCCAGGTACTCCCTGATCCTGTCAAACACCACCACGGTATCATTCAACGAATACCCGATTACGGTAAGTACAGCAGCAATAAAGGCCTGGTCGATCTCCAGTGAAAAAGGAAGGAAGCCATACAACAGAGAGAACAGGGATAGTACAACCAATACATCATGGAAAGCTGCGGCTACAGCACCAAGGCTGAACTGCCACTTGCTAAAGCGCACGAGGATGTACAGGAATATAACCACCAGGGAGAACAGGATGGCCCAAATAGCTGATTTCTTGATATCATCAGCAATGGTAGGTCCTACCTGGCGCTCAGCAACAATACCTATATCCGCAGCTCCAGCTTCTGAGAAAAAGGCTTCTTTATCCGGCACTGTGTTGTAGTACTGCTGGGTTCCTTCATAAAGCCTGTTTTTGATATCTTCTTCTACCTCAGGGCCAGTTTCGGAGATCTTATACTTAGTGGTAATAACCACCTGGTTATCGTCACCAATGGTCTTCACTTCAGGATAAACCTTAGTACCGTCTTCGTTCACAAAATAATCACCAAGAGAAGTTTGTATATCTACAGAGCTTACCGGCTGATCAAAACGCACCTGGTACGAACGGCCACCCACAAAATCAACACCGTAGTTAAGCCCGCGCGTTACCAGTGAGGCAATACCAGCCACAATAATAAGACTGCTCACCAAGTAGGCAACTTTACGTTTTCCAAGGAAATCTATATTGAAATTACGGAAGGCCCCCTTGGTTATATTGGTGGAGAAGCTTACTACTTTCTTACGATCCAGGCGGGCTTCGAAGATCAGCCTGGTAATGAATATGGCGCAGAATAAAGAAGTAAGGATACCTATAATAAGAGTAGTGGCAAAACCGCGGATAGGTCCGGTTCCGAATAAGTAAAGGATAATACCCGTTAACAGGGTGGTTACGTTAGCGTCAATAATGGAGCTGAAAGCATTGCTATAACCATCCTTAATAGCCAGTTTCAACCCTTTTCCCTGTAATAGTTCTTCACGAATCCTTTCGTAGATCAGAACGTTGGCATCTACCGCCATACCGATGGTAAGCACAATACCTGCGATACCGGGAAGAGTAAGTACCGCTCCCAAAGAGGCCAGTACCCCGAAAATGAAGAACATGTTCACAATAAGGGCAACATCAGAGGCTATACCAGCTCCGCTGTAATAGAAGATCATGTACAACATCACTATCAGCAGGGCAATACCAAATGACCACAGACCGGCATTGATAGCTTCCTGTCCCAGAGAAGGACCTACAATATCAGCCTGAATGATGCGTGCAGGGGCCGGTAAAGCACCAGCTTTTAAGATGTTGGCAAGATCCTGTGCCTCGGTAACCGTAAAATCTCCCATGATCTGGGTTCTACCGTTGGGGATCTCACCCTGAACAGTTGGAGCAGAATACACATAGTTATCAAGAACTACTGCTACACTCCTCTTAGGGTCCTGTGAGGAAGCTTCACTGGTAATTTTTGACCATTTTTTGGCGCCCTGGGCGTTCATGTTCATAGACACAATGGCGCTGTTACGCTCATCAAAGTCCTGACGGGCATCGGTGATCACATCACCGGTTAAAATGGGTTTCTGGTTACGGTCGGTCTGAACCGCTACAATGCCTAAAAGACCGTTAGCGTCTGGCTTGGCAGTCCAAAGAAATTTAGTGTAACGTGCATTACCGGTAAGCAGGTTTTTCACCTTAGGGTTGCTCAGGTATTCTTTTACCTTACCTGTATCCTTAACTGAGGCATAGCCTACCATAGGACCTGGATTAGGCTCTCCGGTCTGGAAGTTTACGTTGGGGAACATTACCTCGTAAAGAGGATTAAAGGTAGTAGCTGCAGCACTATCGGCAGCCAAGGAGTCTGCCTCGGTGCCAACCAGGAGAGAATCTATACCATCCGTTTCATTGGCATCAATAATGCCGGTATCTTTAAGTGCAATATTGTCCGTTTGGTCGTCAACTGCTGTAATGTTAAGGTCATCCGCCAGTTCTTCTTCACTGACCGCATTACCGCTGAGGCTGTCTTTTTTAGCCCGTGGATTTTCCACGATCGTTTTCAATGTTTCGTTGGCAGCATTCAGAAAACCTATCAGCTCCGAACCATTATATACATTCCAGAACTCCAGTTCTGCGGTAGCCTGTAAAAGTTTTTTAACACGGTCCGGATCCTTAACACCAGGTAACTCCACTAAAATACGGCCACTATTATCAAGACGTTGAATATTGGGCTGAACCACACCAAACTGGTCAATGCGGGCGCGTAATACCGTATAAACGTTTTCCACGGCCGCATTTACCTGGCCATTCAATTCTTCTTTTACCTGGTTGTCCTCTGCATTAAAACCCAGTTTATCGTTCAGTTCCTTGGTACCAAACAGGGAGGGATCACTCAATTTTACATTCAGATTCTTTTCAGATTTGATTTCTTCCAATGATTCAAAGAAAGAAGACAGGTAGTTATCCTGACCTGTAGTTGCTTTTTTATCAGCTCTTTGGAAAGCCTCCTGGAGAACAGGGTTTCTGGGGTCGTTGGAAAGTTCACGAAGAATATCTTTCACGGAAACCTCCAGGATAACGTTCATACCACCACGAAGGTCAAGACCAAGATTGATCTCTTTTTCCTTTACCTCTGCATAGGTAAATTCATCAATACCCAAGTTGTACACCGTCTGACTGTTGATAGAGTCCAGGTAGCGTTGCTTTTTAGCGAGATCGCCCTGAGCATACTCTTCAGCGTCATTTTCAACCTTATTGGCAACATAGGTAAATGATAATTGGTAAAGACAGGCTAAGGCGAAAATTATCGCAAACAATCGAATAACTCCTTTATTCTGCATCAGTTCAGCAAGTTTACTTGGGTTTAAAAAATAGTCGGCAAATATAGAATTTCAACCAATAAATCACAATGACCGATAACTTATCTATCCATGCCATTCTGGTATTAGATTGTATCTTTGACTAGATAAAGTAATTTTTTCTGAAAATGCGCCTATTCCTATTTCTACTTTTCTCAATAGTGACCACGATGGTCTGGTCTCAAGCTCCGGTAAACGGTTTCTCTTTTGACGAGATTACAGATGTTCCGGTTATCAAAAATGGCAATACCCTGTCCAACCCGTGGGCGGGAGGGCTTAACTTTCCACAAATCAACACTATGGATCTGGATAATGATGGCCTTGAAGACCTCCTGATCTATGAAAGTAACGGCCAGCGTATTATTCCTTTTTTAAACACCGGAACGGCCGGCAACCCACTTTATTCCTATGCTCCTGAGTACCGTCACTCCTTCCCAAAGGGTGACAGTTTTTATTTGCTTAGAGATTTTAACTGTGATGGAAAGAAGGATATTTTCACTTCTTCTCAGGGTAAGTTCATTGTTTATGAAAATACTACTTCCGGGGCGTTGCCATCCTTTACACGTGCCCATAGTTCCACCTACCTGGAAGGATATAAGGCCGGTACCAACAACATTGTTACCATAGCCATCCAGGGCGGTGATATTCCAGGAATAGTGGATGTGGATAATGATGGTGACCTGGATATTATTACTTTTTTAACGCTTGACAATACCGTTAGCTGGATAGAAAATAAACAAAACTGCGGGCTGCAATTCGACTACAACCATGCTTGTTGGGGCCATTTTTCGGAAGATGGTTTCAGCAGTGATATTACCCTGAATTCGTGCGTGCCTCACAAATATAAAGGTGAAGCTACCCAGCATAGTGGCAGTGCGGTACTGCCATTGGACCTGGATGGTGATGGCGTGAAGGACCTTTTGGTTTCCGATGTATCCACGCCTAATGTTATTGCGCTTTTCAATTCAGGCACCGCAGATAGTGCTTACATGTCTTCTAAAGACGTAAACTTTCCCAATTACGACCAGGCGATTGATATGGACCTGTTTCCCGGAATGTTTTACGAGGATATTGACGGGGATCAAGTGCGGGATCTCATTACTGTTCCCAATGCCTATAAGAACAGTACGGGTTTTGTAAGCAGCAGCAATATTTGGGTCTATAAGAACAAAGGGACCGATTCCGATCCCGATTTTGAAAGATCAGAAACCAACTTCCTTCGAAATACACAAATTGACATCGGTGAGGGTTGCGTACCCCGGATCGTTGACTTAAATACAGACGGACTGAACGACATTGTTCTGGCTAACGGTTACTATCGTCCAAACACAAACAGCCAGGAACAGAGGTTTGTATACCTCCAAAATACCGGTACCGTGCAGAATCCCGAGTTTACCGTGATGGATACCAACTTTGCCAACATCTCCAGTTATGGATTGGGACTTAACCTTATACCCACTTTCGGTGACCTGGACCAGGATAATGATATGGACATGATTGTGGGAGACAGTGATGGAAAACTGCACTATTTTACCAATACGGGAACACTGCAAGATCCGTCATTCACCCTCACTACCGCAGGCATCAGCAATATAGACGTTGGCAAAGATGCCAGCCCTTTTCTGATTGATGTAAACGAGGATGGCGACCTGGACCTGGTGATCGGTAACACCAGGGGAACCTTAAGCTATTATGAAAACCAATCTCCCACTTCCCCCTCCTTTAATCTCGTTAACAGTTTTTTTGGAGGTGTAAACGTTACGGAGCTTTCCAATGGTTACAGTATTCCCTACCTCTTCCGTTATAACGGTGTACTTAACATGATGGTTTCCGGTGAACTTGGAGTCTATCAGTTTGATAGTATTTCATCTATTTCGTCTATCCCGTCTTCTTCTGAAGTAACTATTGGCAATGGAAACCTGGAAAGTGCAGACGCCAATGAAACACCCTTTGGCACTACTAACAAAAGTGGGCGGAACCGCATGTTGATCCTCGCTTCTGAGCTTAAGGCAGCGGGACTTAGTGCCGGTAAGATCACCCATCTTTCCATGAATGTTACCCGTTTGGCACCCGGAGGTGTATCGTACACCATTCAACATTTTAACCTCAGCCTACAAAATGTAAGCTATAACAATATCACAAACTTTGACACCCCCATGCAAAATGTGGTCTATGACAACCAGTTTACTCTGAGCCCGGGCTGGAACGAAATCCAATTAAAAAGGTACGATGACTATTTTGAATGGGATGGACACTCCAACCTGCTCATTGAAATTTGCTTTCGTGGCAACTGGACAGGAAGTAAGTGGCCTGTGGTTCATGTGGAAATGTCTTCTACTTCACATGCCTCAAATGCTTACGGGGACATAACCAATTACAATGTAATGGACTCCAATGGCTGCGAAATGCCCATGCTGCAAACCATTAATAAAAGACCCAACATAAAGCTAAAGGTAACACCAACCTTTGACCGCACATCTATTGTAATGGCTGATGGTTATCGCAATGCCGCGGCTTTTGGCGACCTGAATCAGGACGGATTTATTGATGCCTTACTGGGCAACTATGCTGGTGGAGTTACTTTTTACAAAGGAAGACAATACGTTATCGGACAGCCGGAGAAAGAAGTGATCACGGATGGCTTCGAGATATACCCTAATCCAGGTCAAGGTAATTTTACAGTGGCCACACAGGGTATAGGTAAAGCAAGCTTAAGCGTATTTGATCTTACCGGCCGGTTGGTGGCCAGGCAGGAGATCTCGGGAGCCGAAACACCTGTAAAACTGGAAAATGAACCTAACGGTATTTACCTGTTCATACTGCAGGAAGACAGTATGGTAAAAACCCAAAAAGTAGTACTCCAACGCTAAGAGTAAAGTTTCTATAATTCTTCTGAGTTTTTAGGGAGGTTGTTTTTTAGCTTCATTCCCGCTACGTGCCCATGCCGCTTCACCCTTCTTTTGCGAATGTTGCCTTTATCAGTTGTTAGATTACTGGCCACTTTGTTCCATTCGTTGGTTTTGGGGTATAAATACTTACCCGAAACAAGGCGGAAATAATGGTTTCCCTCTGAACTCAAAGTGTTTTCATTCTTTCCGGGCAGCCTTTCCATTGCCATTGGTTTTCTCAAACCTTAGCCTTCACCCATTAAAGCCCCCAAAACACTCCGCTTCAGGATGAACCGCCACATGTTGCTATACTATTTACAAGGTGAGTCCTAAAACCCTGGGCAACATTGAGTGGTGCGGATGCTACGTGCTAAATAGTTTCCATGCTCCACTTTTGATTTAACTAAAGATAAACATGGGCTACCGCAGGAGTACCCCGGACTATTTTTCACCGCTGCCCTTTCCTAAACGTATCCATTCCCTTCGAACACTTCTTTCAAATGAAGTCCTGTATTCTTTCGTTCAGAAAGAATTACGCCCAATTCCCCCACAACTCTTACCTCTATGCGGGAACCCCGCTACCATTCACTTTATCATGGCTTAAAACATAATCCTAACATTGAAAAACATAGGAGAAAAGCCCCCTTAACCTCCCCCTACATTTGTTTCAGATTTGAATTCAGATCCCTTGACAAGGGACCATCACCCGGGCTTTGATGCATAAAAACCCGGGTGTGTCTTTCCGGAAAAAAGCGGGTTCATGAACCGCTGAAAGATCCTTTTCAATCCATGCCGCCTGGCTTTATGGCTATTGAGGAAAAGCCAGAACAGCCGGTCGTAGCAGAATTGCTTCCTCAACAGGCTTTAAGGCTGGCATTAATAAGCGGAAACCCCCGATGGGTTGGCCGCACACCTCAGCATGGCCTTAAGCCTAACTCACTGAAACAAACCATTTAAACTAAAATTTTATGAATTCGCCATTTTTAAGATTATGCTCTTTTGCCCTGATCTTATCCGCTGGTTTAAGCAGTTGTCAAAAGGAAAAAAACCTGGCTGCAGAATGGGATACTACGGAAAAGAAAGAGGGAGACCTCGATGAGCCTTTTATTCTGGGATATATTCATGATGAGGAGTCCGCGCCTGTATACCCGGCTTTCGTGGTATTGGTAGCCCAGGGATCCACCGTGCCTTTGGACTCAACCGAAACCGATGATGAGGGTAATTTCCTGTTACCAACGGGATCTTCTGGTTTCTTTTACATGAGGATATATCAGGAAAATGAACTGTTATACTCCACTGAGGGTGTGAATGTAACAGACTCTGTTTTCTTTCCTGTTACTATTCCATCTGTTTAAGCTTTAAGTAAGGGAACGGCCTCATCTTTATGGGGCTGTTCCTATTTTTAATCTCACCTCAGCCCTGGTTTCACCGGCATTAAAGTGAAGCTTAAAATTCCCCCCTAATTGACGGGCAAACACGTGAACCATCCTGAGCCCATAGGAATCCTGCCGGAACGCTTTCCTTTTCCCTTCACCTCCGTTATCCGTTATTTCCAGTAAAAGTTCTTTTTTACCCTGAGTGGTTAAGGCCACCTTTAAAGCAGGTAACTCCAAACCTGGCAAACCATACTTAAAACTATTGGTAACCAGTTCATTAACTATCAAAGCTAGCGGAGTAGCCTGATCGGCATCCATATAGAGTTCTTCAATTGAAAATTGTAAGTCTGTATGCTGTAATGCAGGAGCAAAAGAGTCTTTAATCGCCTTCACCAACCTTTGGAGATAAGCACTCATCTCCACACGGTTGCTAAGCCCGGATAGTGAGTTATGGATCAATAGCATAGCATTTACCCTTCCCTCACTTTCCATTACCAGGGCCTTAGCTTCTGGATCATTCAAGCCCCTGGATTGAAAATCATAAAGATTAGCCAGGGTTTGCAGAAAATTTTTGGTGCGGTGTTGTATTTCCCTGCTCCGTGCTTTCTGCCAACGGGCATTGCGCAAGCTGAGCAGGATGATCCATAATGCACCAATAACAATGATGGCCAGTGTGGTCCAGATCCATCGTTTTTCTGATCGTTCCTGCTCCACTTGCAACCGGTTCAACTGGGCCTCTTCCATTAAAACCTGGTTCTGGTTCTCAAAGTCTCGGAGGCGCAAAGAAATCTTCATGCGTTGCAATATCTTTTCTCGGGTCTGGTTGTATATTTCCTCACGTAGTTCCGAAGCCATCCGGGAATGATTGAGGGCTTCCCGGAACCGGCCAGTCCTTTCGTACAGCTTACTAAGGCTTTGGTAATTGGATAGCCAGATCTCCTTATAATCGTTTTGGCGGGCAAGATCACCCCCTTGTTTTAGAAATTCCTCTGCCCTTTGCCAGTTCTCCGTTTCCACATATAATTCACCCAGTTCGGTTAAGGTAGCGGCCACACCATGCTTATCTCCTATGCGTTCACGTAGGCTTAAGCTCTGCTGCCAGTATTGTTCTGCCTGGGAATAATCCTTTATTCTGAAATACGTCTCACCGATATTATCAAGGGTGGTGCTTACAAAAAAGGTATCCTCGGCCTGGAGGGCCCGTTGGTAATAATTGAGAGCTTGTTGGTAATCATACAGTTTAAGATAGGTGTTTCCGATATCATTATAGGAGGCAAACAGTCCCCGCTGATCGCCTATTTCCTCTTTCAACTGAAGGGCCCTTTGATGGTACTCCAGGGATAATGAATCTTCATCCTGCTCTCTATAAATATTTCCGAGCAACTGGAATATCTTGGCCAGTCCGATTTTGTCCTTATCATTCTTTTCAAAGCGCTGAAGGGCAGAATCCAGGTTGATTATGGCTTCATCAAAAAGTGCGTTCTTTTTATATAACAGTGCCAGGTTAAAAAAGGCTTGGGCCACCACATATTCCTTCCCGATTTGCTTAAAGGTTTGTAAGGCCTTGCGGGTATAGGCGATACCCTCGGCATAGTCCCCTTGCGTAGTATATACTGAACCCTGGTTAAAATAAGCCATTCCCAGCAATTCATCCTTGTTATTGCTCAAAGCCCATTCAGCAGCCTGTTTATAATAAAAAAGGGCCGAATCCTGCTCCTGAAGATAAAAGAAGGCCTTACCCATGTTAATATATACACTGGCTTTAGGTACATCATCATTGCCGAGTTCGAGACGATATACCATCAGTGCATCAACATAATCACGTTCCGTAAGCAAGCTGTCGCCAAGGGCGGATAAATTTCCCGAAAGGGGATAAGAAGTGGCCCCTGAAACTCCGGGCAAACTCATTAGCACCCAGAAAAATAGAAGTGTTTTGAAGCTACTACTCAATACAAAATGGCTTAAAATGCTGGGTCCAAGGTAGAGAATGTATACTTCATTCAGGCTATCTTTGGAAGGATAAACGTTAAAAGGTATGAGCCGGATACTGGTTGTGGAGGATGATCTTTTTACCGCTGAAAACATCTCTGAAGACCTTGGTTTCAGAGGGTATGACACTATAGTGACGCATAGCCCAGAGGAGGCTATCATGGTTATGGAAAACGAAAAACCGGACCTTATCCTGATGGATATCCACCTGAACGGAAAGATGGACGGTGTGGAGCTGGCCGCCCACATAAACCAGTCCTATTCCATTCCGGTGCTATACCTGACGGATGACCAGGATGACCGGTTACTACAGAAAATCCAGAAACAACACAGGGCTTATTTCATGAATAAGCCTTTCCGGGCGGCTCTTCTTGCCCACACCATAGACCTGATACTGCAGCCAGAAGGACAACCTGCCAGAGCCACTCCCGAGGATTTTATTTTTGTTAAAGTAAAAACCGGTGACGGCAGGAAACAAAGGGTTTTTTGTAAATCCATTAGCTACTTACGGGCAGACCGTGCCTATTGCAAGCTGTATACTTTAAAAGATGAAGCGGAAGAACTGCGAATGCTGCACTTGAGCAGTAATATGGCGCAAACCCTTCGCTCTTTACCACAAGACCGTTTTTTACAGGTACACCGGTCGTACGCTGTAAACCTGCATCATGTAAAGGAATTTGACGCCAATGACCTGTATATGCAGGGGGAAGTCTCCATACCGCTCGGAGAAAATTTCAAAACCGAGTTTTTGAAAAGAATACGGCAGGTTTAGGAAGGATTTTTCAGGGTTTCGGAAAGTTAGCCCCTACCTCTACCGTAAATCCGGCTTACTTGGGTGCCAAATCACCAATTACCCAATGGCACTTTTTGCGGTAGACGAAATCCATGCTCTTTTACTTACTGCGGCCTCCAAGGCCGGTGTAGGGAATCTTGACAAAAAAGGGTTCGAGATATTATCTAAAGAAATTCAAAGGGAAATACCCCGTACAGCTCATGGGGTGTTCCTCTCTTATCGCTATTTGCGGGAGTCCATTTATGATAAGGTAACGGAAGCTCTGAAGGAAGGTAAGTATGAACTGGGTTTTAATCGCGACTATATTGACACCCTTTGCCAATTTGCAGGATATAAGAGTTTTAACACTTTCCATGACCATTTTAATAAGTGGGAAAAAGAACTGCAAGGCCTGAGATCCGACTCCGACCGTGTGGCCATATTGTTTACTCCCGAAGATGAGGCTTCTGCACTGGACCTCCAGAAAATAGCGGAACTAAACAAAATGGAGTGTATCCAAAGATCAATTAAAGTTAATGGGGAGGAAATCCTGAATCTTCCTGATGAGGTACTTTTTGCCATAATGGTTTTAGGTCAGTCACCCTTCGCTGATGACACTCTGAAACTAACTTCACAGTGGGCACAGAATATTTCCTCCCCTATTTTTATTTATACTCCCCACCCCGGACCTCATATCTCCCTTCCTCCTGGATGGAGTGAAAAACCACTGTTAGAGCCCCAGGATTGTCATTTATTTTTTGCCATGGCCAAAATGTACATGCATGGGTTGGCTGAAAAAAAAACCTATTTCTCCCGTCACGGGGGTACCACGCATATTCATGCCAATAATGTGGGAGCCAT
>CETZ01264366.1_pt1 | contig 20569 bp, 19 predicted proteins | sample 531441 | NCBI WGS metagenome assembly CETZ01 (sample SAMEA2623098, study PRJEB7988) | marine metagenome | isolation source: saline water (ENVO:00002010), including | reverse complement strand
TCGTCTTGGTCTGGTACTGGTAACTGATGTTGATGAAAGGACCCGAGGTGGTGTAAGGTCTAATTCTGAACCGCCAAAACTGGCCTACAGGGTGGATGATGATAGACTTGGTTTGAACTACACGATGCCCCAAATGGCTCCACGGCCCCCGATTGAGGCCGTCAAGATTGAAACTGATCACGGCCCCTATGTAAGCCCTTTGCAGCCCGTAAACCCCTGGAGTTACTCTCTTAATGTATACCCTAATTACAACTTCCGTAAGTTCCGGGCCGATGAGGATAAATTCAATATGTTGCACCGTGACTTTATCGATGCAGTACAGGCTGCCGAAAGTGGAGGTTTTAGCCTGAATGTTGGTTTTGAGGTGAGCAAACGTATCGGGGATATCACCTATATGAACACCGGTGTGGAGTATATAAGCTCCACAACCGAAGTAGCTTATAACTTTACCAATTTCCGGGAAGCCACCATTAATGATCAAGGAGTAATTACGGGCTATAACCTTAAAGAGCAAACTGAACAGATTACTTTTTCAGGCCGTAATACCTACCATTACCTGAATATCCCGCTGAGCTTTTCCTACCAGCCATGGGCCACAGATCATGTGCGGCTGAATATAGAAATGGGGGGCAGCTTCCTGTACTTTGTTGCGGCTAAGGGGCAAACCCTCAATTACAAGACCCTGGAAATTATAGACCTCTCCGAACGGGAGTACAGGAACTACATCGGTTCCCTGTGCTTTAAGGTGGGGGCTAACTACTATGTGTCCAGGCGCATCAATGTAGGCTTTGAACCTACCATCATGTATTTCACCAATACTATTTATACGGAAGATTATCCTTTTTATGTGATCCCTTATTCCGTAGGTCTTAACCTCAACCTGCAGGTAAAACTGAATTAAGTTTCAAAATGTCGTGCTGCGCACAATTAGTTATCCGGTGCGTTGATACTTTTGGTAAGTATTCTCGTATATATACCAGAAACCGAATAACAAGAATTATGAAACGAATAATTTCTCTGGCAGGTCTTCTGATGTTTTCTGCCCAATTGGTCGCCCAGGATTATATAGAGATCTCGCAAAACCTTTTACAAGCCATGCGTGATGGAAAGAATGCGGATAAATACGTTCAGCAAATTGCGGAGATCAATCCTGCCAAACTCAAGTCACAGATCGATACCGATAAAAAGAAGCTGGCCTTTTGGATCAATACCTACAATGGATTAATACAATATCACCTTACCAAAAACCCCAAGCTATATGAAGATCGTGGAGATTTTTTCAGTGACGACCTGATCACCGTTGCCGGACAAAAGGTGAGTTTTGACAACCTGGAACATGGGGTATTACGCAGGGGAACAGCCAAGCTTTCCAAAGGTTATTTTAAGAATCCCTTCGGGGATGATTGGTACGAGCAGTACCAGGTGGATAAAATAGATTGGCGTATTCACTTCGCCCTTAACTGTGGAGCTGCGGACTGTCCGCCCATTAGAATTTATGATGACGAAACTATTTACGAGCAGTTGAACGCCAGTGCCAATAAATACCTGAAGAGCCAGGTTAAATACGACCGTGAAGAAAAGGAGATTTATGTCCCGGCCCTCATGAACTGGTTTAGTGGTGACTTTGGCGGGAAAAGTGGCGTAAGGAATATCCTGGAAAAAAATGATTACCTAAAGCCCGGTTCCGATTACGACATTGAATACAAGGATTATGACTGGACCCTGAAGCTGGGAACCTTCTACAAGGATTAAAAATAGTTAAGCCCTATAATTTTGCTAAGATAGACCCTGCCTCGCGCAGGGTTTCTTCTTTTTTGGCAAAGCAAAAACGCAGCACCTTATGATCTGTGTGCTCATTGTAAAAAACACTAAGAGGAATGGAGGCAATACCATGCTCAATGGTCAGCTCTCGGGCAAACTCCACATCACCAAGGTTGCTCACGGCAGAGTAATCCAGTAATTGAAAGTAGGAGCCTTGAGAAGGGAGTATATTAAAGCGGGAGTTTTGCAGTGCCTGGCGGAAAATATCCCGCTTCTGCTGGTACATAGGGCTTATCCCGGTAGCACTAACCTCCCGTAAATATTCAGCTAAGGCATACTGTACAGGAGTGTTTACACTGAATACCATGTATTGGTGAATCTTCCGTACTTCGGTGGTAAGTGCCTCGGGAGCCAGGCAATAACCTGTTTTCCAGCCGGTAACGTGTAGCGTTTTGCCAAATGAACCCACCACAAAGCTGCGTTTGAAGAGTTCAGGGCGCTCACTGACCGAAACGTGTTGCATATCGTCAAATACAATATGTTCGTATACCTCATCCGATAGAATAAGGATGTTGGAACCTTTGGTGATCTCCTCCAGGTAATCCAGGTCTTGCTGGGTAAATACCGTGGCTGAAGGGTTGTGCGGAGTATTCACGATGATCATCCGCGTGCGGTGGTTCAGCACCTTTTTCACCTGTTGCCAGTCCACCCGGTAATCCGGAAAACTCAGTTTTACATATACCGGTATTCCCCCATTCAGTTCTACATAGGGAGCATAGCAATCATAGGCAGGTGTAAACAGTATCACCTCATCACCTTCCCGTATGCTGGCGGTAAGTATGGCGGCAATGGCCTGGGTGGCCCCTGCTGTGATGGTAACTTCAGTGTCAGGATTGTAAAGAGCCCCGTGTTGCTTTTCACGCCCCTCGCTCACTATCTCGCGTAAAGGTAATATGCCTGGCGAAGGCGCATATTGATTGTGCCCCTGTTGCATGTATTCCTGCACAAGGCTGATAAGTTTTGGATCAGCCTCAAAATCGGGGAAGCCCTGCGAAAGGTTTAGCGCCTGATGCTCCTGTGCCAGGGCGCTCATGGCTGAGAAAATAGTAATACCCGATTGAGGTAATTTACTGGTAATTCGAACTTGAGGATCACGGGTCATACAGTGGCGCAATTTAATAACATTTAAGCCATCAGAGCGAAACTTTATAAGGTTTACAACGTTGAAGGAATAAAGCCTAGAAGGGATGGGACTGACATCCGATTTCAAGAAAATACGATTCTTTGAAACCCTGCAGCCGCTGCTGGAAGGGTATGGATATGAGTTTATCCCTATGCTTAATCAGTTTCGGAAAACCTCAAGGGCTGGATACTGCAATGTAATTATCTATCCTACCATCTACTCAGAACATATTTACTTTGACGTTTCTTTTGGTAGTCGTATCAACATCGTGGAAAAAACTCTTTTGCCCTATGTGAATGGAGTTAAGGGATTTTCAGATGACGGGAATACCGTACTTACCAACCTTCGCAATTTTTTAGATCAGCCTGAATTTGCCTTAACTGCAGATGGAGAGAACCAGCTGAAAGAGGTTATACGTTTTGTGTCCGACTTTTTTGAGAACGGGGGCTTTGAATACCTGGAAAGCCTTACGGACATCAACCAGTTGGATCGCCATTTGAATGCTGACCCCGGCAACCAGAAGTTCTTTCTCGGAAACCCTTCCTTATACTGTTTCAGGGCTATAACCGTGGCTACGCTCAATACTAATCCCAACTGGAATGATCTCTACAATTTCTACGGTCACCGGCTGGAAACCTTGGGAACCCCCAAGCTCATCCAGGAGAATTTTAATCGCCTGGTCTTCTTTTTAAGCGATATGGGCCTCAACTGATCATGATTTCCAGACCGTTGGGTCTGATCCACTATTTGTATTTTCCCACAAAATTTTTCAGTGAACTACCTTTCCGTTGAAAGTATAAGTAAGAGCTATGGTGCACGGACTTTGTTCCGTGAGATTTCCTTTGGCATTGATGAAGGGCAGAAAGTGGCTTTGATAGCCAGGAACGGAACCGGTAAAACCTCATTGCTCAGTATTCTCAGCGGAGATGATCAGCCGGATGCCGGACGGGTAACTTTTCGAAAAAACCTGAAGGTAGGCTACCTTTCACAAGATCCGGGTCTCAAAGCAGGGCGGACCATCCTGGAAAGTGTGCTGGCGGTTGATAATGACATGACCAGGGCCATTACCGGTTATGAGAAGGCGCTGGAAAAACCGGAAGATACCGAGGCCTATCAAAAGGCCTTTGATGATATGGATCGTTTTCAGGCCTGGGATTTTGAAGCACAGGTAAAGCAGATACTGGGAAAACTGGGACTACAAGACCAACATCTTAAAGTAGATCACTTATCCGGAGGGCAACGTAAGCGTGTGGCCCTGGCTAAAACCCTGATCTCCACACCGGATATACTGATCCTGGATGAGCCTACCAACCACCTGGACGTGGAAATGATAGAATGGCTGGAAGAGTATTTGTCACAGCCATCTATAACGCTGTTCATGGTAACACATGATCGCTACTTCATGGAAAATATCTGTGACCAGATCTTTGAGCTGGAAGGACAGACCTTTTACCAGCATCCCGGTAATTTCAGTAGTTTCCTGGAGCGTAAGGCGGAGCGCGAGGAAATATCAGCCACCAATACGGATAAGGCGCGTAACCTTATGCGCAAGGAACTGGAATGGATCAGGCGGCAACCCAAAGCAAGGGGCACCAAATCCAAAGCGCGTATTGATGCTTTTCATGATCTGAAAGACAAAGCATCCCATCGCGTTAAAGATGAAAAACTGGAACTGGATATTAAAATGACCCGCTTGGGCAGTAAGATCCTGGAACTGCATCGCCTACGTAAATCCTATGGAGATTTGAAAATCGTGGATGGTTTTGACTACACCTTCAAGCGTAAGGAGCGGGTAGGTGTCATCGGAAAGAACGGAGTGGGCAAGTCCACTTTTCTGCGATTGCTTACGGGTGAAGAGGAGCCCACGGGGGGCAAGATCGTTACCGGTGAGACCATTGAGTTTGGCTTTTATACCCAAAGAGGTATCCAACTGGATGAAGATAAGCGGGTAATAGAAGTGGTGAAGGAAATAGCGGAGTACATTCCCATCGGTAAAAAGGGCCGGAACATCACCGCTTCACAAATGCTGGAACGTTTCCTCTTTGAGGGAGACCATCAGTATACCTACGTGTCTAAATTAAGTGGTGGAGAAAGAAGGCGGCTTTATCTGCTGACCATCCTGATGAAAAACCCCAATTTCCTGATCCTCGATGAGCCTACCAATGATCTGGACATCCTCACCCTCAATGTGCTGGAAGATTTTCTGATGGAGTTTGGGGGCTGCCTGATAGTGGTTACCCACGACCGTTATTTTATGGACAAACTGACGGATCACCTTTTTGTATTTGAAGGCGATGGGCATATCCGGGACTTCCCGGGTAATTATACCGAATATACGGCCGCAAAGGCACGGGAGGAGGAGCTGGAAAAGATACGCTCCAAAAGCATGGCAAAAAGCCAGGCCAAGCCTTCCGAAAGTAAGGACGAAAAAACAAAACTCACTTATGCCGAGCGCCTGGAAATGGAAGAATTGGAAAAGCAACTGGGCGATCTGGAAGCCCGTAAGGCCGAAATTGCCGGAGCCTTTGAAGAAGCAATTACCGATGCGGAACGCCTGGAGTCTCTATCGCGGGAAATGAATGAGATCAATGCCGCGATTGAAGAGAAGGAAATGCGCTGGCTGGAATTAAGCGAATACGAGTAATAAGTATCTATCAGGCAACGATTTGTATCTTCACCAGTCTGTACAGTAAGTGCATGCTATGGTAAAGAGGATACTTTTCTTCCTGTTTTGTCTGAGTGCTGCCGGGCTTTGTGCCCAGCAAAATCCCTATTATACCCTTACAGGAACCGTTCTGGATGAAACCGGCCAACCTATGGTCGGGGCCAGCGTGGCAGACCGTATCAGCATGGCCGGAGATGCTACCGATAAAAACGGGCGTTTTGAGCTGAAACTACGCGAGTTTCCAATTTTCCTGGAAGTGAGCTTTATCGGATACGCCATTGATTACCGGGAGATAAAGGAAACCGATTTTGGCGCAGACCGGAGGCTTGATATAACTATCCGCATGGAACCCCGCTCGCAACAATTATTACCGGCTACTATTGAAGGCAAGCGCTACGAAGAATTTTATGTACATAGGAACATAGCAGTACTGGATTTCACTTTTGTAGATGATTATACCCTGCTGCTATTGCGCGAGGGAATACGGGACTATAAACTGGCTTTGATCAATGAAGCAGAAGATTCACTGGCCAACCTGGATATTGATGTGGCTGCAAAGTCTTTTGTAGAGGATTGTCTCGGACATATCTATATGCAGGGAAATAACGCGGTGCACGGGCTGAGCTTTGCCGGCAATAAGATCCACATGATCGGTTCCATAGATAATAACTGGTTTGAAACCAAGGTGAAACCATGTGTAGCTTCCAATCCCCATAACCTGTATTACCAGTTCCTGCAGTTTGGTAACCAGATGCTGGATGTGTTTCAAACCCCCATGGCGGGAGGAGATAGTAAATTGATCAAGCGAATTGTGGATATGGATGATGCGTTATCCATCCAAGAGTATGGCCTGGAGGCTGCTGCCATGATGAACGGTGTTAATCGCATGGGCGATATCGGAGTGAAAGACCTGGGAAGGGCCAAAAAAGCATGGGATAATATGCAGTGGTACAAAAGAATACTCACTATCCCTGTATATCATCCCTTGTTTGCTACACAGGAGGGAGCTTTCCTTTTTGACCATTTGAATGACTCTGTATTGGTGCTGGATGTAGAGGGAGAAGTAACCGAAAGATATTTTATTAATCATCATAAGAACAAGGATTTTGTGGAGGAGATACTGCAGGATGTAGTAACCGGTATTTTCTACGCACGCTATGAACACGCGGGAATAGTTACGCTTATGGAGCTTTCCCAGAAAGATTTTAGCCCGATCCGTGGCGTTGAGATCCGTAAGTTCGACTTTCCCTGTGGCCTTAAGATCCGCAATGGGGTAGCCTATTTCCTGGATCATTCGGACGAAGATTACCAAAAACTTAAGCTGTACCGGCAAAAGCTGTAATGCCTTTATTTCACCCGCGTACTTAATTCCTCACCGAGCCAATCGGTCAATAATTCTGCCCCTTTGTAGTTAAGATGGTTGGGGTCCGCCCAATTTTCGGGCTCATCCAATATGGCCTGCGGAGGCAGCAATACAGGCCCATATTCCCGGTAGCGTTCTATGTTTACCGGCTGCCTTAAAGGAACCCCGTAATTGGGTAGGTAGAGAAAGAAGAGCGTTACCCCCTCTTCCTCACAAAGTTTAGCCATTTGTTGTAGGTAATGCCATGGAAAGGTATTGTCCAGCTTTTTTTTCCAGGAGGAACGTTGATCTCCTTTTTGCCGTTTTTCTTTCATATTGCGCAGGTCGTCTCGCGAAGCTTTTTCCATAAGAGGCTGGAAGGAATGTTCCTGTTTGTCCGAATCGGAAAAAGTAGTGGAAGAATCGGGCTGGAGGAGCAACTCCTGTATCAGTTGCAGGCGGTATTGAGCTGCAGTGAACTCATCACTTAACCAGTCCTTATTGAACAGGGGGTAATTGGTAAGAAGTTCACCGTTGGTGGCGATATAGGGATATACCGGGTGGCTATAAGGGTTTTCTTCGGCCCGCACTTCCATAATAACCACTTTTGGCTTCTTTTCCGAAAGTATCCGTTTCAGCAGGCTGAGTTGCAGGTTACGCCCGTACCGGCAATAGCCGAAGTTGGCCACATGCCATCCGGATAAGTAGGGTTCCAGTCTTTCGGAATTTACGGAGTGAATGGTTTTGGATGAGCCCAGCATAGCCATATCAACCGGTGTTTTACTATGATAAAGACGCTGGTATACCCATTTGCCTCTTCCCGCACAGTCGTTTTCAATTCCGGCAAAAATGGCTTTTTCACTAACCGGAAAAAAATACAGAACCAGTAGCGGTGGTAGAAGGAAGAACAGTATGTGTAGCGTAAGTCTTCGCATCAGAACTGGAAATAAATGAAGTAAGGTTTTACATCAAAATTGCCGAGTACCAATATGGCTAGTAGCAATCCGTAGTATGCTATAAGCCGTTTGGGCTTACTGAAGCTACTCATATAGGTGCTAAAGTTGTGTTCACCCATTCGTTTTTCGATGATAAGCCACAGGACCAGCATCACAGCCGTGCCGCAAAGCCTGGGTAGATTTGTTTCAAAAAGTGCAGGTAAGTGAAAAGGAGCGTCCAGGTGGAATAGTTGCTGTACGATCAGGGTGAAATGGGAAAAGCTTTCAGCGCGAAAGGGAATCCAGAAAAGGCAACAAAGCAGGAATATAATCAAGGCCGGTGCCGCCCTCCCGGTGTTGAACCTCTTCTCCAGGATGAGGGCTGAGCCGTGTAAAAAGCCCCATACTACAAAGGTGATGTTGGCACCGTGCCAAAGCCCTGAAACCAGGAAAGTGATCATGAGGTTGAGGTCCGTGCGCAAGCTTCCCTTACGGCTTCCTCCCAGGGGGATATATACATAATCCCGGAACCAGGTAGAAAGTGAGATGTGCCAGCGGTGCCAGAATTCCCCAAAACTTCTTGAAAAATAAGGTTTCCGGAAATTGGTCATCAGGTCGAAGCCCAGTGTTTTTCCCAGGCCAATGGCGATATCCGAATAACCGGAGAAGTCGCCATAGATCTGGAAGGCAAATAAAATTGCTCCCAGGAACATGGGTAGCCCGGGATAATCCGAAGGATGAGCAAAGAGGGCGTCCGCCAGCAGGCCCAGGTTATCAGCAATAACCACCTTTTTAAAGAAACCCCAAAGGATAAGCCGGAAGCCACTTATGGTACGGCTATAGTTGAATTCCTTACGTTCTTCGAATTGCGGTAGAAAGCGGGTGGCTCTTTCAATGGGTCCGGCTACCAATTGCGGAAAGAAGGAAACGAAGGCAAAAAATTGCCAGGGATCCCGGGTTGGCTCCAGCTTACCACGGTAAATGTCAATAGTATAACTCATGGTCTGGAACGTATAAAAGCTGATACCCACCGGCAGGATAATATCGAGAGTGCGGGTGTTGAGGTCTAAACCAAACAAATGGATGAACTCCCCGAAACCTTCTGTAAAGAAGTTGAAGTATTTGAAAAAACCCAGTAGGCCCAGATTAAGGATAAGGCTTAGGATAAGCCCGGTTTTGCGGGATGATCCTGAGTGGGCACGAAAAATATACTGGCCCAGCAGGAAGTCTGCCAGTGAACTGATGATAATGAGTGAAAGGAAACGCCAGTCCCACCAGCCATAAAAAATATAGCTGGCCACGATCAATACTATATTCCGTGCTTTTACCGTTCCCTTCCGGCATACCCACCAGTAGGTGTAAAAGAATAGTATAAAGAATACAAGAAAGGCAACGGAATTGAATACCATTCGGAAAACAGCTAGTGCGGCAATATACTACAAGGGCCCAATTCAAAAGAATTAGCTGTTAAAAATCCGGTTAAATTGGTACTACTTCTTAAATTGCCAGTTCGAAAATAAAGCAGGTGCAAGACATCATCCAACTCAAACAGATCGTTCGTAACTTCCCCTTAGGTAACCAGGTAGTGAAGGTGCTAAAAGGCATAGACCTTAACATACAGCGCAACGAGTACGCAGCTTTAATGGGCCCTTCGGGAAGCGGCAAGTCTACCCTGATGAACCTATTGGGCTGCCTGGACACTCCCACTTCCGGGGAATACTGGCTTAATGGGCAGGATGTGAGCCGCCTTACGGATAATGAACTGGCCGAGATCCGTAATAAGGAGATCGGGTTTGTATTCCAGACCTTTAACCTGTTACCGCGCTCTACTGCCCTGGAAAACGTAATGTTGCCGTTGGTGTATGCGGGCATGAATACCAAAGATCGTAAGGAAAGAGCCGAGGAAGTGCTGGACCAGGTAGGCCTGGCAGATCGTATGGATCACCGCCCCAATCAATTGTCCGGAGGGCAGAGACAAAGGGTGGCCGTAGCGAGAGCCCTTGTAAATAAGCCTTCTATTATACTGGCAGATGAGCCTACCGGTAACCTGGATACCAAAACTTCGGTGGAGATCATGAACCTTTTCGGCCACATACACGCTTCAGGCAATACGGTGATACTGGTAACCCACGAAGAAGATATTGCCCTCCACGCAAGGAGGGTTATTCGCCTGCGCGATGGAGAAATAGAATCAGATAAAAGTCAAGATAACTAAGTATGGATTTAAACCTCAGTGGCAAAAAGGCACTGGTATGCGGTAGTTCAGATGGAATAGGAAAGGCCGCGGCTATGGAACTGGCGCGCATGGGTGCGGCAGTAACCTTGTTGGCCCGAAATGAAGAAAAACTGGAAGCTGTGCGGAAGGAATTACCCACTCCTTCCGGGCAAAAACACGATTTCCTGGTAGCGGATTTTGATGATCCTATTAACCTGGAGAGTGTCATATTCTCCTATATCGGTAGGAATAAGCCTTTTTCCATATTGGTAAATAATACGGGGGGGCCTCCGGCCGGGAAAGCCTATCAGGCAGAGGTGGAGGCGTATGTCAGTGCCTTCAAACGCCATTTGGTGTGTAACCAGGTGTTGGTGAAGTTGCTTTGGAAGGGAATGGAAGAAGAAGGTTACGGCCGTATTATTAATGTCATCAGTACCTCGGTGAAGGCACCATTGCCAAACCTGGGGGTAAGCAATACGGTGCGTGGGGCCGTGGCTAACTGGAGCAAGACCCTGGCTAATGAATTGGGCGAGTTCGGGATAACCGTCAATAACGTTCTTCCCGGGGCTACCGAAACAGGCAGGCTTACCTCCATCATTGAAAATAAAGCTGGCAAAACCGGCCGGTCGCCTGAAGAAGTCGGTGGAGCCATGAAGGGGCAGATTCCTTTAAAACGTTTCGCGCAACCAGAGGAGGTGGCTAACGCTATAGCCTTCCTGGCCAGTCCGGCTGCAGCCTACATCAGCGGGGTGAATATCCCTGTAGACGGTGGACGCACCCCTAATCTCTAAGGTATGCACGAAGAGCAAAAGTTCCTTTTTATTGCGCCTATCCAGCATGATGCTACACACGGAGGGGCGTGGGTAAAGGTTCCTTTTGACGCCAAAGAAGTGTTTGGTTCCGGCCGGCCCAAAGTAAAGGCTGTATTTGATGGTAAGGTAATTTATCGGGGCAGCCTGATGCGTATGGGAGGCCCGGATTATCTTTTAGGGGTTCGCAAGGATGTGCGGAAGGCTCTCCACAAAAGCCCCGGAGATGAGGTGGAAGTAGTACTTTCACTGGATACGGAAGCCCGGATCGTGGAGATACCCGATATCCTGCTCACTGCTTTCCGGGAGCATCCTGAAGTGGAAGCCTATTTTCGGAATATGGCCTATACGCACCAGCGGGAATACGTGGAATATATCCTGTCCGGAAAAAAGGAAGAAACACGTGAAAGGCGTACGAGAATGACTATGGAAACACTACTGAAGGAACTGCAAAAATGAAGAAGATACAAAACTATGTAGACGGCCGCCTGCTGGAGCCTGCCGGTGGAAAATACCTGGATAATTATGACCCTTCACGCGGAAAGGTGTATTCCCTGATCCCTGATTCTTCATCCGAGGATGTTCAACTGGCCGTGGATGCAGCCAAAAAGGCTTTTCCGGGATGGAGCGCCAAGACCGCAAAAGAACGCTCGGAGATCATGAACCGGGTTTCGGGCCTTATCCATGAAAACCTCGGCCGTCTGGCAGAAGCTGAGAGCCTGGATAACGGAAAACCCTTGAAGTTGGCCAAAACGGTGGATATTCCCAGAGCCCGTGATAACTTTTCCTTCTTCGCCACAGCGATCCTGCACGATGAGGATCCCTTTTACAATATGGGAGAGTCAGGCTTCAACTATACTTTGCGCAAGCCCATAGGGGTGGTAGGCTGTATCTCCCCCTGGAATTTGCCGCTGTATCTTTTTACCTGGAAAATTGCACCCGCCCTGGCCGCAGGCAACTGTGTGGTAGCCAAGCCTTCTGAGGTTACCCCTATGACAGCCTATCTCCTTTCGGAGCTTTGTATGGAAGCCGGAATGCCGCCTGGTGTGCTCAATATAGTGCATGGTACGGGTCCCGGTGCCGGACAGCCTATTATCGAACACCCTGAGGTGAAGGCGATCTCCTTTACCGGGGGGACCAAAACCGGAGAACATATTGCCCGTACTGCTGCTCCCATGTTCAAGAAGCTTTCGTTAGAGCTGGGCGGAAAAAACCCCAATATCATTTTTGCCGATTGTGATTTTGATAAAGCCGTAAAAACTTCAGTTCTTTCATCTTTTGCCAACCAGGGCCAAATCTGCCTGTGCGGGAGCCGTATTTTTATAGAACGCTCTATTTACGAAACGTTCAAAAAGGCTTTTGTAGAGAGGGTGAAAGCCCTTAAAGTGGGCCCTCCGCAAGGGGAGGATAGTAAAATGGGCGCTGTGGTATCCCAGGCCCATATGGAAAAGGTACTTGGGTACATTGAGCTGGCCAAAGAAGAAGGAGGTAGTATCCTTACCGGTGGTAGAACTGCTCCCCAGGAAGGAGAGTTCTCAGGAGGATATTACATTGAGCCAACGGTTATTGAGGGTTTGGAATACACCTGCCGTACCAATCAGGAAGAAATTTTCGGGCCGGTGGTTACCCTAACTCCCTTTGATTCAGAAGAAGAGGTTTTGAAAATGGCCAATTCTACTGCGTATGGTCTGGCAGCCACTATCTGGACGCACAACCTTAACCGGGCCCACCGTGTTGCAGCAGGAGTAGACTCAGGAATTATATGGATAAACTGCTGGCTGGTAAGAGATCTGAGAACACTGTTCGGAGGTATGAAGGCCAGCGGTGTAGGGCGAGAAGGAGGGTACGAGGCACTACACTTTTTTACGGAGCCCAAGAACGTATGCCTGCAATTCTAAGGCTGCGTAAGTTTGTTTTTTCCGTAATTTTGTAGATTCAAACCTAAAATAGATTTGATGGAACTGCATCCTGTCGATGTTGTTGAAGACATAACACCAGAAGACTTTCATAATTTGTATGTAAAAACGGCTAAGCCGGTTTTACTGAAGAATTATGCGAAGAACTGGCCTGCGCTCAGCAAATGGACCTATGATTTTTTAAAGGAGAAGGCTGGGGAGCACAAGGTTAAATTACACGGCAAATGGCAGGATAATGAACCTACTAAAATAGAAATGCCCCCGGTTAAAGAAGTACCATTCAGTGAATACCTGGATATGCTGGAAAACGATGTGAAGTCGGACCTGCGGATATTTCTCTTTAACCTTTTTAAGCTGGTACCGGAGTTGGTTAATGATTTTGACTTTCCTCCCATTATGGAAGGGTGGTTAAAAGATTACCCCTATATGTTCTTTGGTTGTGCCGGAAGCAATGTACGACTGCATTACGATATCGACCTGTCCAACGTATTCATTACACAGTTCAAAGGCACCAAACGGGTGACGCTGTTTGATCAAAGCCAAACCAAGTATCTGTATAAGTTACCTTTTACTACACATAGTGCTGCAGACCTTTCCAATATTGATTACGAAAAGTACCCTGCGCTGAAATATGCTCACGGTTACCGTTGTGACCTTCACCATGGAGATACCTTGTTTATGCCCAGTGGTATCTGGCACTATATGGATTACGTGGACGGAAGCTTCAGTCTCAGCCTGCGTACCCTGAACCCTTCCAGCTTGGGTAAACTGCAGGGAGCTTATAATGTGTTTGTAATTCGTAAGCTTGACGACTTTGTGAATAAGTACTACAAGAATTATTGGAGCGACTATAAGCTTAAAAAGGCGATCGCTCGCGCCAACGAGATTGTTGAACAGCGCGAAAAGGAAAAAATAGATTCCTAAAAATATAAAAGCCCCCTCCATGAGGGGGCTTTCTTTTTTTCGATACCCTGCTTTAAAGAACGTTTAACACAAAAATTTACCTACACAAAGCATCGAGCGTTTAACGTCTTAACCCTATCAAAATACATACCAAGGAGGGAGTTTGACAGTGTAAAACTTAGAATCATCTGAAAGCTTTGCTCTCTGCTTTAAGGTCGTTCCCTTCATCCAGGAAAGATCCCGGGAATCGGGTCTTATTTTTTCGCTTTAGAAAAACCACCCTGTCAAAATGAAAGGATTATTAGTATTGGTCGTAGCAGTATTGTTAATTTCAATATTGAAAATCAGTCGATTAACCTAAATCTGAGTTTTTGGCACAAACTTGCTTATATGGGTTCATGCTAACAAATAACACCTATCTACTTTTAGAGCAGGGTAACCAAATACAGCGGGATGACGGAGAACTTTAAAGAAAAGGTGAAGATATTCAGCCAGCTTAGTATTGTCCTCGCATTTTTGGTTGCCTTGCTCATTGTCGCTAAAGTAGTTATCGTTCCTCTTGCCATTTCCTTTCTTTTTGTAATGATCCTCAATCCTCTGGTGAAGAGGATGGAAAAAGTAAAAATTCCCAGGATTCCAGCTATTCTTCTGGCTATGCTCAGTTTTGTGCTGATACTGGGAGGTATATTAACCTACAGCGGGTTTCAGCTCGCCCAACTCATTGAAGATCTCCCCTCCATTGAACGTAAGGTTATTGCTCTGGTGCAGGATATAGGAGATACCCTGGAGTCACGAATGGGTATTTCTGCTCCTCAACAGGATCAATGGATCAACAACCTTGGGAATAATGCCGGTAGTCTTTTTACCGGTCTTCTTCAAACTACTTCTTCCGTATTGACGGTGGTTGCGCAAATACCTATTTATATTTTCCTTCTGTTATTATACAAGGATAAATTCAGGGCCTTTGTAATTCAATTATTTGATGGTGCAAAGGGAATGGCCCGCGAGCGTATTGATGAGATTAAGGGGGTAATACAGGGTTATGTGCTTGGCCTTTTTATCGTAATAGGAATATTGGCGGTATTGAACTCGGTGGGCTTATTGCTGCTGGGTATCAAGTACGCCCTCTTTTTCGGCATCTTTTCGGCTATACTTACCATCATCCCTTATATCGGAAATTTTGTAGGAGGCCTTTTCCCTTTCCTGGTAGCCCTGGTAACCAAGGACTCGGCCTGGTATGCTGTGGGGGTAGTGGCTCTGTATGCGGTAATTCAATTTATTGAAGGCAATTTCATTACTCCCAACATAATGGGATCGCGAGTAAACATAAATCCTCTTATTGCGTTGATAGCCATGATACTAGGTGGGCAAATACTGGGGGTTGCCGGTTTAATACTGGCCATTCCTTTTATAGGGATTTTACGCATTGCGTTTAGCCACAGCCAAACATTATCGCCTTTTGTCATATTAATGGAAGAACACAAGTAACACTCTAAATAACACCTATAATTATGAAAACAAGAACACTTTTTGCCACCGGACTTACAATGGCGGCCGTTTTATTGGCGGGATTTTCAAACCGTGCTAATGCACAGGAACTGAGTTTTGGTCCTAAGATAGGCTATACCAATTCCACCCTTGCTGGTAATGATGCCCCAGGTGAGACCGAAGGAAGGTCCAATTTTACCGGAGGATTCTTTTTTAAGGCCAATGCCGGAGAAATTGTAAGCATCCAGCCGGAAATACTTTACTCCAAACGCGGAGCTACAACCATCACCGATGATGATCCGGATGGAATTGCTCTTAACGTGGACTATCTGCAGATTCCCCTTTTGATTAAAGCTCAGGTTCCCGTAGGAGAAACTGTTTTCCCATTCGTTTATGCAGGTCCTTATGGAGCTTTTGAACTGGATAATAATTTCAACTCCCAGGAAGTGATAGGGCCCTTTGTTTTTAGTGGCGAAGGAAAGGCTGATGTGAATGACTTTGACTATGGAGTTGTTCTTGGAGCCGGAATGGATTTCCAGGTGGGAGGCCTTTTTCTAGGCTTTGATGCCCGTTATGATATTGGTATGACCAAGATCCTGAAGATCGATGATGAAGAGCAGGATCTTAAGAACCGTGCTTTCACCATTTTCGCTTCTCTGGGTGTAAACCTGGGTGACTAAGCAGCATATAGTATTATCCGGAATGGCCCCGGGCCATTCCGGTACTTTTTACTAACCTAAATTATTTCCCTATGAGCAATTTATTGTATTTGATCGCTATCATACTGGTTATAGGATGGCTGCTCGGCTTCTTCTTTTTTAGCCTGGGTGGACTCATTCATATCTTACTGGTATTTGCCCTTATCGCCATCATCTTCCGTTTGATAGGAGGACGAGGAGTTTAATAACATGATCCACCTGCAACAAGGGGATATCACTCTTTTCGAAGGAGACGCCATCGTCAATGCTGCCAATTCGTCTTTACAAGGAGGTGGCGGTGTTGACGGGGCTATTCATCGCGCTGGCGGCTCTGTTATATTGGAAGAATGTGCAGCCTGGGTGCGTAAAAATGGAGTTTTACCCACCGGAAAAGCCATGATAACCTCTGCGGGGAATCTTAGATGCAACTGGGTTATCCATACCGTTGGGCCCGTTTGGAACAACGGCCTTAAAGATGAAGATCTTCTTCTTTCCAGTTGTTATATCAATAGTCTTCATATCTGTCGGGAAAAGAAAATGCGAAGTGTGGCTTTTCCCAATATTTCCACTGGAGCGTACCGTTTTCCAAAACCAGATGCTGCGGAAGTGGCCGTGGCCAGTGTTCAGAACTTCCTTTCGTCCGGGGAAGATGATATTGAAGTAACTTTTATTTGCTTTGATGATCACAACTACCGGCTTTACCAAAAACTGCTTTAATCCTTCCGCGCATAGCGCGTCTTCCGTATATTTAACTAATGCGGTGTCTTCTTTATACATTATTATTGGTCACTGGTCCGCTTGGGGCCCAATACTACTACCCGCCCGTATCTTCCGGCCAGTGGGATACCGTTAGCCCCGCCTCATTAGGCTGGTGTGTTTCGGAATTGGACACTCTTTCTGAATTTCTGGAAGATACTCACGCTAAAGGATTTATTATCCTGCACCAGGGAAAGATCGCACATGAAGAATATTTCGGGGCATTTACACAAGATTCCATCTGGTACTGGGCTTCGGCCGGTAAAAGTCTCACCGCCTTCCTGGTGGGAATGGCTCAGGAACAAGGCTTGTTGGATATCAATGATAAAACGTCTGATTACCTGGGGGTGGGTTGGACCTCGGCTCCTCCGGCCAAGGAAGATCTGATTACCTTAAAGGAGCAGTTACGTATGACCACCGGGCTGGACTATACTGTTCCGGACCTCGACTGTATGGAGGATACTTGCCTGTTGTATAAAAATGATGCGGGCACCTATTGGTATTATCATAACGCACCATACCGTCTTTTGCAGGATGTGGTAGCCAATGCTTCCGGTAAAACATATAATCAATATACTTTTCAGCAACTCTCGCAAAGCACCGGCATCAGCGGGTTATGGGTAAATTATGTTTTTTTCAGTACCGCCCGCAGCATGGCCCGCTTTGGCTTGTTGGCCCTTAGCAAAGGGTATTGGGGAAATACACCCATCCTGAGTGATTCCGCCTATTTTTACGATATGGTCCATCCATCACAAGTGCATAATGAAGCCTACGGCTATTTATGGTGGCTGAATGGGCAGAGTACTTTTCGACAACCGGGAATAGACTTTCCCTTTAACGGGTCTATAATTCCATCCGCTCCTGCAGATCTCTATATGGCGGCAGGAAAGAATGACCAGCGTATTTATGTGGTGCCCGGTCAAGACCTGGTAGTGGTTCGTATCGGCCAAGCTGCTAGCCAGTCATTACCGGCTTTATCCGGTTTTGATGATGAGCTTTGGAAATTGCTGAATGCAGTACTTTGCGAAAATGTGGGTTTAGAAAGCTATACCCGCAGGGATATCTCCGTATTCCCTAACCCGGCCTATGGCTACATCACCTTAGAACCGTGGGAGAAGGACTTTGGTGCGGAGGTGTGGGCCCTTGGAGGGCAAAGGCTAAAAAAGCTGACTTTTGAAGGAAGAAAGGCTTCCGTGAAGAATCTTAAAAGTGGTTTATACCTCCTTAAGGTGCAAACCTCAAAAGGTAAGCAGGTATTGAGATTAAGGATTGATTAGTCTGCGCGGTCCAGAAGCCGCTGATCCGCCTGTTTGGAAGTTTTGGCTCCCAGTTCACGCAGTTTCTCGGTTCTCTTAACCAGGTTCCCCGTGCCATCCGTAAGTTTTTTCATGGAATCGGTATAGGTTTTCTGCACTGTTCCCAACTGGTTACCCAGTTTCATCAGGTCTTCACTGAAGGAAACAAACTTATCGTACAGCGCTCCCGCCTGGCGGGCAATTTCCTCGGCATTTTTATTTTGCAGATCCTGTTTCCAGATATACGAAATAGTGCGGAGCGTAGCAAGAAGAGTGGTGGTGGACACCAATACGATATTGCGGTCCAATGCCTTCTCGTACAATTGGGGGTCTTCTTTCAGGGCAATGGTCAGGGCAGGCTCATTGGCAATGAACATCATCACATAATCCGGTGGATTGATCTCGTAAAGGCTTTGGTAGTTACGATCGCCCAAGGAGCGTATGTGCCCGTTAATACTGTCCAGGTGTTGCTTAAGGAAACGTTGTTGTTCTGCCTCATCTTCGGAATCGTAATAACGGCTGTAGGCGGTTAGTGAAACTTTGGAGTCCAGGATCAGGTGCTTGCCATCGGGAAGATTGATAATATAATCCAGGCGTTGGTTACTACCTTCTTCCGTTTTCAGGTTTTTCTCTTTAATGTAGTGGATGTCTTTTTGCAGGCCGGCCTTGGAGAGGATATTCTCCAGCTGCATTTCACCCCAGCCACCCTGGGTCTTGGAATCTCCCCGCAGGGCCAGGGTAAGGCTTTTAGCCTCCTGGGTGATCTGCTGGTTCAGTTCCTTCAGGTTTTTAAGTTGCTCGTTCAATGCAGCATTGCGCTGTACACTCTGGGTGTTGGTGTCTTCCACCTTCTTCTGGAACTCCAGGATACGTTCACGTAAGGGGTTCAACAATTCTCCCAGATTTTCCTTGTTCTGATCCGTAAACTTTTTGGATTTCTCCTCAAAGATCTGATTGGCCAAGTTCTTGAATTCCGTGGCAAATTTTTCGTTGAGTTGTGCTATTTCCTGTTTTTGCTCCTTCAGGCGTTGGTTGAGGTTTTCGTACTCGGTACGGCTGCGGGAAAGGTCATCGGTGAGCTTTAGTTCCCGTGCGTGCTGAGCGGATATTTCGCCTTTGGCGTTGCTGAGTTCTTTTTCAAGGTCCACAGTTTTTTGTCGTGCGTAGGAAATATCATTTTGTAAGCTACTGATTTGGTTTTCTGCAGCTTTGGAGCTTTTGTTGTGACGCATCAACATAAGCCCCCAGCTTATCAAAGCCCCTATTAAAAACCCGCCAATGGCAAAAAGCACGACCAGTAAAATGTCCATATCAGTTAAAATAATGGTTGAGACCAATCAAACCCTTGAGGATCATCTGCACCGCAAGAGAGCCTACAATAAGACCCATAAGCCGGTTAAAAACCTTTAAGCCATTAACCCCCAGCCTCTTCTTTATGAAAGGCATCCTCCGCAGGATGATAAAATTAGCCAATGAGCATAAAACAATGGCTACTACTACCGAAGTATAATCTTCCCACCCTCCGGCACCAATACTCAGGTTGATAAGCGTTGTGGCCAATCCGGGGCCTACTATGATCGGGATAGCCAGGGGTACCATGCTGATATCGTTGCGCATTTGGGCGGCCACCTGTTCCTGGGGGCGATGGTTCACTTTCTTGTCATGGCCCTGTACCATATTAAAACCCATAAGAAGAAGAATAATGCCACCAAAAACCCGTAATCCATCCGGCTGGATGCCGAAGAAGTTGAAGATGTAGGTGCCGCTTAGGAATAAAACCAGCATGGCAATAAATACCGTACGGGTGTTTTTTACCGCAATGGTGTTAAACTCGTGGCGGGTGGTATCATCGTCTACCAAAGTAAGCATAACCACTCCCGCTGAGAGGGGGTTCATGATGGTAAATATGGAAATGGTATCGGCCAGGATTTCGCGCAGCAGATCCAGCATTTGGAAGATTTTGGTGCAAAGTAAGGGAAAAAGGCAAAGGGTACCTGAGCAGATTCTTGCTATTTTTGAAGAAATACGGTGTAATCCATGTTCCCGAATTTAATCCATTATGCCATCCCTTTTTTCGTGGGCTTCATAGTGCTGGAGGTGATCATCACCACCCGGATGAAAGCCGATTTTTATCATAGCAAGGATGCTTTCAGCAGCATTGCCATGGGACTGGGTAATGTTTTTATCGGGCTGTTCTCCAAGGCACTGATATTTGGTGCGTATAGCTTGCTATACCAGTTCCGGATCTTGGAACTGGACTTTGCCTGGTGGGCCTGGGTATTGTGCTTTTTTGCGGATGACCTGAGCTACTACTGGTTCCACCGTAGCAGTCATAAGGTACGTTTTTTCTGGGCAAGTCATGTAATCCATCATTCGTCCACCAAATACAACCTGGCCACAGCCCTTCGTCAAACCTGGACCGGCAATTTCACCGGTTTTGTGTTTTACCTGTGGATGCCACTGTTGGGTTTTCATCCTCTTATGATGCTCTTTATGCATAGCGTGAGCCTTCTATACCAGTTCTGGATACATACTGAGGTGATCAAAAAACTGCCCAGCTGGTTTGAAGCAGTTTTCAATACACCCTCCCACCACCGTGTTCA
>CETZ01045321.1_pt1 | contig 20628 bp, 17 predicted proteins | sample 531441 | NCBI WGS metagenome assembly CETZ01 (sample SAMEA2623098, study PRJEB7988) | marine metagenome | isolation source: saline water (ENVO:00002010), including | reverse complement strand
CACAAGATTCATTTCAACCAATTTAGGATCCATTATATAGTAGAGTCCAAAAAGGTCAGCACGCCCTTCTTCTAATGTAGATGCATAACTTTTAAGTGTCTCCTTTGGTGTCCCTACATCTTTCTCAAGTTTACCTGATGCATGACCTAAAACTTCGTGCATGGCAGTATGCATCTTACCTGCAAAAGAACCATATTTTTTTGCACGATATTTTTCTTCATCTGTTAAAGCAAATTCATTAACAAAACCACCGCTTCGTGCTTGATCATAAGCTGCGGTTATATTACCTAGGCTAACAGATTTAGAGCCATAGTTGGCTCGTATCCAATTAGAATTGGGTAAATTTATTCCTATTGGAGAGCTTGGCGAAACATCACCGCCAAGCATCGCTACATTAACAACATTATAGGTAATACCCTTCACTTTATCTCGTTTATGTTTATCCATAATAGGTGCATTATCCTCGAACCACTGTGCATTTTCTGAAAGAGTCTTCATACGTTCCGTTGCTTCAAAATCATTAATCTCCACTAATGATTCATATGAAGCCTTGATCCCTTTTGGATCACCATATACTTCTATAAATCCATTAATATAATCAATATCAATTTCAGTATTACCGACCCAAGCAATATTATATTTATCCCATGTTTTAAGATCGCCGGTACGATAATAATCTATGAGGAATTCTAATTCTTCTTTTTGAGCACCATTTTCAGCTACTTCTTTTGCTTTTTGTAGCCAATAAATAATTTGTTTGATAGCATCTCCGTAAAGACCATCTAATTTCCAAGTTTTTTCAACTACTTTGCCCTTCTCTTTTACCAATCGAGAATTTAGGCCATACCATATGGGTGTTGGGTCCTTTGGATTTTTCATATCAGAATAGAATTTTTCAACTTCATCCTGAGAGAGTCCATCATAATAATTGTTTGCTGATGAATATATAATATCATCCTTAGGGTTAAGGTTTACGCGTTTTGCATCGATTATTGGATCAAAAATAATTGGTATAATTCTTTTAAGAAATCCATCAATATTCTCACCATCATTTAATGGGAATCCCTTATCAATCTTTTCAACAAGTTTTGTTAGATATGACTGATCAAATCCTGGTAAAATTTTCAATGTAGAATAATGGTGATGGATTCCATTTGAGAACCAAACACGTTTGGCATATTCAATAAATTGGGCCCATTCTTTTGAAGATTTATTACCATTAAAATTTTGAACAATATTATTAAGAGTACTACGAACAGTTAGATTGTACTTATAATTTTGATCATATATTATATCTCTACCAGAGAGTGCTGCCTCTGATAAATAATAAATAAACTTTTTTTGTTTTAGGCTAAGGTCTTCAAATCCTGGAACTTCATATCGTAGAATTTCTATATCAGAAAAACGATCTACTTGAACTTTAAAATTATTTTTTTGCTTACTAGACATATCGCAGCTGATATTAGTTAATAGAGTGAATGCTAGGAAAAGGGAAATGGAGAAAAACTTTCGATTCATGATAAATAGCCTTATTGTTAAGTGAAAAAGATAAACAGATGGTCATGTATAAAATTAATTAATTATTATTGAATGATTAAATTTTATTGTTAAAGGTAAATATGTCTTATCCAACTAATTATATTTTTATTGCTATTTGGATTGCAATGATAGCATTAGCTTTTGTTGAAGGCTATGTAGAAGGTAGAAACCCATGGCATCATCGTAAACTAGGCTGGAAAATTAATTTACCTGGAGGATATTATTATCCAGCATATCATTTTTTTCTATTTGTGATTATGCTACCATCTCTTATTGCTCTCCCACTTATTGTTCTCGGATGGGATATAAAACTCTTCGGTATTCTATTAAGTGCCTATTCAAGTGGACTAGTCATTGAAGATTTTTGTTATTTTATTGTTAATCCTGCTGTGAAATTTAAGGAGTTCTTTACAGATTTTACTGATTACTATCCTTGGATAAAAATTGGCGGGAAAAAAATCATGCCATTAGGCTACCCAATCGGCATAAGTATATCTTTACTATCTTGGTATTATCTTTGGGCATAAATGAACAAAAAGATATTTTTTTAGAAGCATGTGTTGAAACTTTAGAAGAAGCAATCCTAGCAGAAGAAAAGGGTGCTAATCGACTAGAGATATGTAGTCGATTAGATTTAGATGGTCTTACGCCTGATGTAAAGTTAATTAAGAAAGCTCTAGAAATAATTTCTATTCCTATTAAGGTAATGATCCGGCAAAGAAGTGGAAATTTTGTTTATTCAGAAGAAGAGATATTAGCCATGCAAAATCAAATTAAAATTTTTAAATCTATTGGTGTAATGGAAGTAGTATTTGGTGCCTTAAATATTAATAATGAAATTGATATTAAAGTTACTGATCGTTTAGCTAAATATGCATTCCCAATGAAAGTAACTTATCATAAAGCGATTGATAAAACATCAAATATTCTCTCTGCATTAGAAAATATAAAATCAATTCCTGAAGTTAGCAGTATATTGACTTCTGGAGGAAAAAGTGATGCAGAATCTGGTTATAAAATCATAGAAAAAATGATTAAAGTTTCTGAAAATAATATTACTATTATTGCGGCAGGCAGCATAACAAATAAAAACTTGGAATATCTACATAAAAAAATTGGCGCCAGGGAATATCACGGAAGGAAAATTGTTGGTGGACTTAATTAATAAATCTCCATCCCACTTGATACATTACCATCATCAACGGTAACTAAGGTAAGATCTTTACCTTTCTTTGCTGCTAATAACATTCCAAATGACTCATTGCCAAAAATTGTTGCTGGCTTCAAATTTGTTACGACTACAATCATATTGTTTAACAAGTCTTCTGGAGAATAATACTCCGCGATTCCAGAAATAATCTGGCGATTTTCATCTCCTATCTGTACTTCAAGTTTTAATAACTTATCAGCTTTTTCTACTTTTTCAACAGCTATTACTTTGCCTGTTTTTAGTTCAATATTATTGAAATCATCAAAAGTAATCACATTTAACAAATCAGATTTAGTTGCATTAGTTTTTTTTATGTCATTATTTAGTTTATTAATATCTATTCGAGGGAAAAGTGGCTTATGATTTTTAAGTGTTTTTCCAGATATTAATTGACCCCACTCAAGTGAGGTCTCCTCAGCTCCAAAAGTTTCGAGGACAATCATAGTTCTATTTGGCATAATTGGGGCTAATAATAATGCGCTTATACGTAATGATTCAGCAGCAGTATATAATACTTTTTCTGCTGCATTTAAATCTGTCTTTGCTAATTTCCATGGTGCCATAGTTTCCATGTATTTATTTACACTTCTTACAAATTGTAAAGTTGTTTCAATTGCATCATTTATTTTCATTCCCTCAATAAATTTCCATACAGTATCTATGGCCTCTATCCCATTTTTTTGAATCAATCTTCCTTCATGAGAGTCATCTTCTTCAGATGGAATTTTCGAATTAAAAAACTTTTGTAATAAATTAGTGACTCGACTTAATAAATTGCCAAAATCATTTGCAAGGTCACTGTTATAACGCTTAATAAATGATTCCATAGTAAAACTGGCATCTTGACCTAAAACCATTTCACGCATAAGATAATACCGAACTGGGTCAACTCCATATTCTTCAATCAGATCTAAAGGATCCACGACATTCCCTAAAGATTTACTCATTTTGGATTCTCCACTTAACCACCATCCATGTGCAAATATCGTTTTTGGCAGTGGAAGTTTCGAAGACATTAGCATTGTGGGCCAATAAACAGAATGAGTAGTAAGAATGTCTTTACCTATCAAATGACAATTAGCAGGCCAATACTTATCAAATTTTTCATTATTAGAATTATAACCAGGAGCTGTGATATAATTAATTAGAGCATCAAACCATACATATGTAACATAATTAGAATCGAATGGAAGTTCAATCCCCCAACTTAATCTAGATTTTGGTCTAGAAATACATAAGTCAGCCAAAGGCTGTTTTAAAAAGCCTAATACTTCATTTTTTCGATGATCAGGTTGTATGAATTTTGGATTTTGTTGAATGTATTCAATAAGAGGTTTCTGATAATTAGACATTTTGAAAAAATAATTTTTTTCTTTTAGTTTTTTGATATCTCGATAGTTACCCGATTCTGCTTCTTTTTCAGTTATAAAACGTTCTTCTGAAACAGAATATAGACCTTCATATTCATCCTCATAAATATCTCCAGCATCATATACTTTTTGAATAATTTCTTTGACCACCATTTTATGTCGTTCTTCTGTAGTTCGGATAAAATCATCATATTGAATGTGAAGTTTTTCCCACAATTTTAAAAAACTAGGAGCCATATTATCACAATGATCTTTGGGTTGGACTTTAAGTTCTTCAGCAGCTTGTTGAACTTTTTGCCCGTGTTCATCTAATCCTGTAAGAAATAATACATCTTCGCCTGAATTACGATGAAACCGTGAAATTACATCTGCCAATATTGTTGTATATGCATGCCCAATGTGCGGCTTATCATTAACATAATATATGGGAGTTGTTAAGTAAAAAGTTTTCACAATACTGGCTCTAATTGTTTACCCTTTAATAAGGTTTGTATAGAGATAAGAAGATTAGTCAAGGTTAATGGTGTATAGAAATTCCGCGATAAAGATTCGATTGAATCTTCTAGTAATTTGTTGATTTCGATCAAATTAGCATTTGGATACCTTTCATTAAATTTACATAAAGATTTTTCTATGCTTTCAATTCCATTGATAGAACTACCTCCCATGCGAATTCTATAAGCATGATGAAACCAAAGTTGAAGCAGATAAATTTTGAATTTATATTGACTTGGATTTCGAAAGGCTAACATCGAAAGACTATTAATAAATTCTCGCCATCCAGTTACGCTTACCGTAATTAATTGTTTAGATATTTGTTCTAAATCTTCTAGAAGATTCTGATCATTATTTTCCCCTAAATCAATTGCTAAGTGCACATCACCATTCGCTATCATTGCCATTTCCATAGCTCTCTGATTATTTATTCCCTTTTCTATAAGAATAGATTTTACATTATCTGGACTTAGATTTGGGAAATGTATATTTTGACAACGACTAATTACAGTAGGAAGCAAAGCATTTTTATTATCTGCAACTAAAATGAGAGTAGTATTTTCTGGGGGCTCTTCTAGTATTTTTAATAATGCATTTGCTGACTCACCCATACCTTCAGACAGTAAGTGTGCATCGAAAATTAGAATTATCTTTTGACCAAAAGAATTAGCTTTTAAATGAATTGAGCGTCTAAGATCTCGGATTGAGTTAATGGTTATTCGACGGGCCTTAGGAACACTTATTTTATAGAAGGGATCATTACTTTTTCTATCTAGTGATTCTGTTAAATATTCGTAGTCTTCTTTTGTCAATGAATCTAATGGGTCACTATCTTTATTTGCTTTCGGATTTACAGGTAATGGAACAATAATTTTTAGATTTGGGTGTTGAAGAATTCTAAATTTCTTACATGAAGAGCAGTCGTTACATATCCCATCTGTTTTACCTTCACAGTTCAGCAATTTAGCAAATTCTATTGCCCCCCATTCTTTTGCACTACCTTTTTGCCCTGAAAAAATATAAGCTGAACCAACTCGATTATTCTTATTTATTTTTGATAATTTTCCCCATACTAATGGTTGTAAATCTGAAAAAATCATTTTCTTGTTAACCAATATTCTGGGTTTAATTTTTTACCTTGCCCCCAAATCTCAAAGTGTAATTGTGATCCATTAATTGATCCTGAATCACCCATATATGCAATAACATCCCCACTCCTAACTTGACTATCTTCATTGGTTTCAACATTAGTTACATGGCTATAAACTGTATAGAATCCTCCACCATGGTCAATAATGATTGTAGTACCAAATCCACGAATAAAGGTGATAGTGGTTACGACACCACCTAATACTGAGCGAATCTGCGAGCCAGGTTTTCCTTTGATGTCAATTCCAGGGTTTTCAGTCGTAGTTTTTAATTTTGGATTCCACTGCCTACCAAACTTTGTTACAACTCTTCCTTCTGCTGGCCATTGTAATTTCCCTTTTAATTTTGGAAACTCTTTTGATTTAAGAACCATTTGTTGCTTTCGAATTCTTTCCTCGCGTTCAGATCGTGCAAAATCTTCTTGAATTTTTTTTATAATATCTTCTAACTGTTTTACCCCTGCTTGTTTTTCCGTTAAATATACTTTTAAATCCTTTTGACTCTTTCGAATTTTGACAAGATCACGTTGTTCTTTTTTCTTTTTACTTCGAACCGAAGCAAGTGTTTTTTCTCTGTCACGTTTTAACCGTCTTTTTTTACGAAGAACTGCTTCTAGCTCAAGTTTTTGTCTTCCAATTTGAATTAATAGGGATCGAATTGTATCGTGTGTTTTTTGATCTATTTCTGAAATTATTTTTAAATATTTGGTGCGATAGATAGCTTGTCTCCATGAAGTAGAACTTAATATTTTTTCTAAATTTGAAATTTGACCTTTTTTGTATATAGTTGATAAACGACGTGCATATCGAGTTCTAAGTGTATCAAGTTCTTCTTCACTTTCTCCAATTTTTCTTTCTGATCTTGATATATCTGCAACTAGAAGTTTTTCTTCTTTCTTAATTTCTTTAAGCAATTGTTGAAGTAATGAAATTTCTTCAGAAAGATTACTTACTCTCCGAACAGAAGATTTTTCTTTACGGCCTTCAGATTGAATTCTTTTTTTTGTTGCATTAATTTCATCTTTTAAAGATTGTATAGCACTATTCTGAGACTCTAGCTCTTTTTGAAAATCTGGCTGAGTGCGCTGAGATAGAATTAATCCTTGAAACGTTAATAAAAAAACGATTATTTGACGATACATGATACTTGAAAGTACTCCCTCATTTTAGGTTAGGTCAAATTCATTGTAAATTTGTCTTTACTTGTACCATTCAATCTTCTATATCTATAATCTAAGATCCAAATCAAGGAGTATGTAGTGAAAAGCGCAAAATGGGAAAATATTTTTAAAGGATGGAATAGCTCTGAGAGTGAAACAGTTCATACTTTAAAACAAGTCCCTGTTTTTAAAGAATTCAACCAAAAGGAATTCAACGAACTCGAGAAACTCATTCATCAAAGGAATTATAATGAAGGGGATTTTATTTTTAAAAATCGTGCACCTGGAGAAGGAATGTATATTATTATGAGTGGTGGTGTAAAAATCACTATTGGGACAAGAGCTGGAAATGAAAATATATTAGCTGAATTATCTGAGGGAGATTTTTTTGGTGAATTAGCTTTATTCGATGATGAACCTCGATCCGCAAATGCTATTGCTACTCAAGATTCAGAATTACTTGGCTTCTTTACTCAGGATCTTATGACCTTACAAGGACGAAATCCGGTTCTTGGACAAAAAATATTGTTTAATTTAGGTGGAGTACTTGGAGAAAGACTCAGAGGTACTAATTCATTACTTATAGAATCTCAAAAAAAATAATTATGGAGCAATCAACTAATTACTTTCAGCTAATTTATAGAGTTATCATCTCTTTGATTGGCGTTTGGTTTTTATCCATTATTTGGCCATTTATATCAGATGTGATACTTATGCTCGTTTTTGCTTTTCTATTTACCACGGTTCTCCTTTCTTCTGTTGATGCACTTGAACGAAAAATTGGAAGCAGAGCATTCTCAGTGCTAGCTGTCGTTGTTCTCCTTCTGGTGGTATTTGGTACATTTATTGGCAGTTTTATTTCACAGATGTCTCAACAAGCTAAAGATTTTTCAAACCGAATAGATAAAGAAACATTAACAGCTGAGTTTACAAAGCTAGGTGATCAATTAACTGGAGCTCTACCAAATTTTATGAAAGATATGAATTCATCCAGTGGGGACCTTGCGGGAAGATTGAGTGAAATAGTAAATACTACAATAGGTTCTTTAGCTTCAATGGCTGGAGCAATCGGGAATTTTATGTTTATTGCAACTATGGTTTTTATTTTCACTATTATACTATTGGCTGAATATCATGGCTTTCGCAAATCACTGGTGAACATCATACCCAATAAATACTTTGAAGTTGGTTTAAAACTGATTTACAATATTGAAAAGTCAGTATCTAGTTATCTCAGGGGGCAATTTCTGTCAGCTCTAAGTGTGGCAGCTATGTCAGTTGCCGGCTTGCTTATGCTCAACTTATTTGGAGCAAACTTGACATTAATAATATTTATAGGAATAATTGCAGGATTGGCAAACTTAATTCCTCTTATTGGTCCATTTGTTGGAATGGTTCCAGCTATACTCATAGCTTTTATGAATAATATCGGAAATGATGCAGCTACTGCTCATATGCTTTTTGGAGTTATGCCATCTCCATTTTTTATTTTGGACATAATTCTTATGTTTTTGATAGTACAACAAATTGAAGGAAACTTGATTACGCCAACACTTGTTGGAAAAAGCGTGGGATTACACCCTATGCTTGTGATGATTTCTTTACTAATTGGAGGGACAATCCTTGGCCCCTTGGGGATGTTATTTGCAGTTCCTGCAACCGGTGTATTAAAAGTAATTCTTAAGGAAATTACTTTTGTTAAAAAAAACGCACATTTATTATAACAAAATTATTGTTCTTCAATACGAAATAATTTGTAATTAGTGAATGTTAGAAAAACCTCTTTCCCATTTTGATATCGGTATATCCAAAGTTGATTGGCAGAATTTCCATCGTTAGATATAATTTCTGATGGAGCCCCCATTATTTCCTCTATTTCAGAAATAACCATTCCCACCTCTATAAATTTTTCATCCTCTTTTTCCTTTTTTTCTTTATTCAATATTTGATCAATTTTTTCCCGCATTTCATAATTCTCTTTTGCAGCTAATTTGCGTTTTAATTCATCTAATATTCGGGAATTGGTATTACTTAATCCTCCAGTTAGATTTTGAGTTTCTTCCAATGCATAAACAACAAATTTTAACGAGTTGACATCTTTCATTTGATCAGCCATTGTCAATAGCTCCACGGCAATACGATGTTTATAAGTAGCTATTTCAAATGTCAAGCCTGAATCCATTTTTAACGCTTCATTAAAATAATTTAAAGCTCGGTTATGAAGTCCTATCTTATAGAGTTGCTCACCTTTATTCATTAAATCGGTTATTTTAAATCTTTTCACATGATCTCTAACCCCTGGGTACCAACCTGATACCATAGTTACATGAGCTATTGCTGTATCGCCAGCACCATCATTTAACCATTTTTCTGCTTTTTCAACTTCATTATAAGCAATTTCTCTTAATCTTTCCTCAATTACGCCCGTGAGAAGAGTATCTGCTAAAGATTTAGCACGAATATACTTTTCCACGGCTCTAGGGATCATTCCTCTTTTATCAAAGCTCATACCTTCTCTCATTAATTGGTATGGTATTCTACGCTCACTTTCTACAGCTAATTTTTTTGCCCTAGCTATATTTGCATGATTAGGGTTCTCATCTACAAATTCTTCTAAAAAGCGTTTAGATGTAATATAATCACCTGTGTAATAATGCATTTTTCCTGTATCCCCCTTAGTCCTTCTCCCTCCAAAAAAAACTGAAGCGGTTGCATAAATACCTGCTGTTTGAATTGTAAAAGCATTAATTGGTGTTATATCCTTGGGATCTTTGATTTTTTTGATTGCTGTATGACTATATTTAAAATCTACACCTACTGCAAAGCGATTAGTCATTCCTGTATCTAAAATATATCTAGCGCCAAGAGTCAATGATTGAGATGGCCCATACCCAGATAAATTATTTTGTTTTTTATAGAACTGCGAGAAAGCAAGTCCATAAGTATATCTATAAGTTGAATACCAACTTTCAAACCATTGTAAGATTAAAGATTGACTCCAGCTCAATTCTATCATTGATCCGTTAAATTTTTCACCTAATTTCCACGATTCCTGAGAAACATTCCATTCCTCTGGTATTGCTGATGGGAATAATAATGATGAATATCTAAAGTTTAAACCTGTATGCATATCCAACCAACTATTACCAAACAAATAGTATGCAAGATTAGTCTTTAGAATATCTAAATCTAATTGATGCCCTAACCTTGATGAAAACTTCCCCCCATCAAATTCTTTCACTTCAGATTCATATGACATCCAATTACTTTTGAGACCACCTAACCCTAAAAAATTGGTGCCTGCATTATAACTAAAGCCATATCGCATTTCGAGAGGAATAAAGTTTATTGGATTATGAAATTCTCTTCGTCGAAAAATTCGGTCGAAAATATAACCACTACCAAATCTTTTTAGAGCTTTATCTTCAATTGAAAAAACTTTAAAAATAAGTGATGCAGATGTATCCTGCACTACTTGGTTTAATTCACCCTTAATTATAGTTGATAGAATAATGATGATTGAAATTGTTTTTACTATCATAACCTGTCAAAATAGGTGAATTTCATTACTTGTAGCAAGGCGTCGATAAATGAAAGATACTATCAATCATTAAAGGATTCTCATTAATTTCCATATAATTATTAATTATCAAATAATTACCAATGACACTAGTATAAGCTTAATTGTGAACTATCTAAAAAATATAAACCACATAATTATTTTTTTTGTAATGTTTGCGTTTGCTCAGGGGCAAGCATTCTCAATTGCACGAATTCATTATAGTGGAGGGGGTGATTGGTATAGTGACCCAAGTAGCTTACCAAATTTAATTAGCTATATAGAAAAAAATACTTCAATTATAATTGAACCTAATGAATATCAATTAAAGCTAACAAACCCAGATCTAAATAACCACTCATTCCTTTATTTAACTGGCCATGGAAACATAAGGTTTGCCGATGATGAAATAATTATTCTTAGAGATTATCTTATTAATGGTGGTTTTCTTCATGCAGATGATAACTATGGAATGGATGAATCTTTTCGACGTGAGATGAAAAGAATATTCCCATCAAAAGAATGGGTAGAGCTACCTCATAATCATGAGATATTTAATAGTTTTTACAATTTCCCAGATGGACTTCCAAAAATTCATGAGCATGATGGGAAACCAGCTCAAGGGCTAGGACTATTTGAACAAAGGCGATTGATTGTATTTTATAGTTATGAGTCAGACTTGGGTGATGGATGGGAGGATGAAGCTGTCCATAATAATCCAACAGAAATTAGACAATTAGCTCTAAAAATGGGTGTAAACATTATTTGGTTTGCTTTAACACAATAAAATGAAATCAATTACAGAATATTTATTTATAATACGCCGGAAGGCAATTATAACAGATTTAAAAATTATCGGCTGGAAAATTTATACGATATATTTAGTCTTCTTTATATTCTCTCTTATACTAGAAAATATTTTTTATTTATCTGTAGAAACTCGAGTTATCACTTTGGGAGTTTTCTGTACTATTGGATTAACCTTATTAATTTGGCTTTTTGTCATCTTATTTAAGACATATAATAACTCATTTAAAAAATATAACTTATCCAATCTGGCAAAAAAGGTTGGGTCCATCGCCTTTTCAAAAAAAGATACATTAATTAATGCCTTCCAATTAGAACGTTCAAAGACCCACACATATTCAAGAGCACTTCGTGAGCAATTTATTTCAAGAACAATTAATGAATTAAATAAAACTAGTTTTGAAAACTATTTCCCTATAGAAATAATAGATAAATGGAGAAAAATAACATTCATTTCTTTATTATTTTTAGGGGTTATTATTTTAAGCTCATGGAGTCACTCTACTGCAGCCATGTACAGATGGACTCATGCAAGTACTGAATTTATTCCACCCAAACCATTTAATATTGATTCCAAAACCGGACACTTAAATGTGCTTGGAGGTGAAGACGTATATGTATCATTTGAAACAAATGGATCAGGAATCCCTGATTCCCTTTTTATCGAGTTCACCCCATTGATATTCGATACGAAGACTGATTCTACAATTATAAAGTCTGCTCTAGTTGTTGATAATCAGTTCAGTATCACGTTAAATGATGTGTTTCAAAATTATCAGTACCGCTCCTTTTATAAATCTGCCGGATTTTGGCAGGCTTGGGATGAAATATCATCTAAAAAATATTCTATATCTGTAACAGATAGACCATCAATGACTGATTTCACATTAAAAATTATTTCACCAAGCTATACCAAATTGCCAACTAAAACTCAAAAAGCAAATCAAGCTGAGATTCAAGCAGTTCTTGGCTCAAAAATTGAAGTTAATTTGAAATCTAATCAAATATTAGCAAAAGCAGATATATTATTAGACCAAACAAAAGAGAAAATGAATACAAATGGAAAAGATGCAGATTATTCATTCTCTGTTGTAAATGATCAAGAATTTTCAATTCATTTGATTGATGAACGTGGAATAACTAATCGAAATCCTATTCCATTCCGCATAAAAATGGTTAATGATATTCTACCAGAAATAAGTATCATAAAACCACCTCCTATCATTGAAATAGGAGGAGATCAGTCAATTCCCATAACGATGATAATTAATGATGATTTCGGTTTTTCTAATCTACAGCTTGCATATGAGATTCAACGACCAAGTTATATTAATGTGGAACCTTTTATTTCAATGTTTAATATTCCTATATATGATCCTCATGAATCACAACAAGAACTCAAAACAATTTGGGATCTAAAGCCTCTTGGCTTGATGCCTGAAGATGAAATTCACTTTCATTTTGAATTATATGATAATGATGTGATATCTGGCCCTAAAAAAACCATTTCTAGCACATTCATTGCACGGTTACCATCACTTAAAGATCTATTTCACACATTTAACAAAAAAGAAAATGATATTGAAGATCTAGTAGAGATAAAATTAAGTGATATTCAAAAATTACAAAGACAATTGAATAAAGCTAAACTTGACCTCTTAAAAACAGATAAGCCAGAATGGAAAGATCAAAAACATATAAATGAGACCATCAAAACACTTGAAAATCAATTAAATGACTTTCAATCACTAAAAGAGCAAATAAATCAATTAAATAATTCTGGGGAAAAACACCAATTATTTTCTGATGATTTAATGAAAAAGTTTAAAGATCTTCAAAAACTAATTGAAGAAATTTTTACCCCAGAAATGTTAAAAAATATGGATTGGTTAAATGAAGCATTATCCAAACTAGATACGAAAGAAATTCTTAGTGCTTTAGATGAGCTTGCAAAAAATCTTGGTGAAGTAGAAAATGAATTAGATCGATTCTTGGATATTTTTAAAAGAGTAAAGGCTGAACAACAAATTGATGAGCTCAGAAAAAGAATGAAATCTATTATTAATAATCAAGATAATATTGATCGTCAAATTCGAACTACAAGTACTCAAAGTGATCCGTCAAAATTTAAAAGACTGGCTCAAGAAGAAAGAATGATTGATAAAGAATTAAATGATATTCGGAGTACATTAAATATTGCGGCAAAAAATGTTAAAGATTATAGTCGGAAGACAGCTCAAAATTTAGAGAATCTCTCAGATTCTGATATTGCTGAATCAACTGATGATCTCATTAGTCAAACGATAGAAGATCTTGATGATAATAATCCATACGACGCTATGGAAAATAGCTATGCTGGGCTAATGTCAATGGAATCACTTGGGACTAATTTAGATAATATATTATCTGATTTTCAGAAAGAGACGACTCAAGATATGTCTCAAAAGTTTCGTACTATCTTGAGAGATATTATTTCTTTATCAAAAGCACAAGAATCTCTTAAAGATGATACAGAAGAAACGCCACGGAATTCTCCTAGGTTAGCAGACCTAGCAAATAATCAACAAATCATCCAAAATCAACTAAAACAAACAATGAAAAATACTATTTCATTATCCAAGGAAACATTTTTGGTTTCTCCAACAATGGGTAGAAAACTAGGAAAAGCTAATGCTCAAATGGAAGCATCTAAAGGCAAATTAGCTGAACGCAATGGAAACGGGTCATTAGGGAATCAAGGTGAAGCTATGTTAGCGCTTAATGAGGGTGCCCAAACCATTATTCAAACGATTAAACAAATGCAAGATAGTGGATCTGCCAGTGGATATAATGAGTTTTTAAAACAAATGGAACAGATGGCTAATCAGCAAGGAGATCTCAATCAACAAGGATCACAATTAGCGCTTGGTCAATTAGCAGCTTCAATGCAACAATCATTAATCGAACAAATGTTATTTAAACAACAAGGGATTAGAAATTCACTTAAACAGATGATGGAAAAAATGGCAGAAGAAGGCAATCAAGGACTTGGAGATCTTAGCGGTATTTCAAATGAAATGGATCAAGTAATTAATGATCTTAAACGGAAAAAATTTGATCGTGAAACCTCTAATCGCCAGCAACGAATTTTATCACGTATGCTTGATAGTCAAAAGTCTTTAACTCAGCGAGGATTTGAAGACGAACGTAAATCACAAACTGCTGAACAAATAATTTTAGGAGGGCCAATGGGTCTTCCTGAGAATCTAGGACAACGACAATCTTTAATTATGGAAGCGATGGATATCGCCTTAAAGTCTGGATACAACAATGACTATCAAAAAATGATTCGAAGATACTTTAATGCGTTAAGTGAGCTTGAAACGATCATAAAACCTTCTATGAACAGATCAGAAGAGGTCGAAAACAAGTGAAAATACTTATATATATTATAGCTAGTTCAGTAATGATAGGACAGATAAAAGTTATTCCACAAGGTAAAACCGCTTTTACTCAAGCCATGGCTATGGAACGAGCGGGTAATATATCTGAGGCAAAATCAATTTACGCAAAGATTCTTGAAGACAATCCTAAACATCAACCTTCATTTTTTCAAATAAGAAGTATTTTCACTCGTGAAGCAGATTATGATTCTGCAATACTATTAGTGAAAAGCTGGCTTAAAAATAACCCAAATGATTTACAATCAATCCTAACATTAGGTGAGTATTATTTCAGAGATCAACAAAAAGATAAAGCCTTGGAAATTTGGGAAGAGTTTTATCAAACAAAGTTAGATAATAAAACAACCTATAGATTATTGTTTCATACCTATGCACGATTTGGTCAAGTTATAGCAATGGAAAAACTTGCACAAGTAGGAAGAGAAGTTTTTAGTGAACCACACTTATTTGCAATTGATCTTGCCAATTACTATCAATCTAGACAAACTTATAATCGTTCACTAAGAGAGTACATGATACTAGTCGAGCACCAAAAACAATATTTGCAGTATATAACTGATAGAATATTAGTAATGAGTGACGATGACAACACTCATGTATTAATTGATTCAACACTTAGAATACATGCAATAGGAAAACCAAATATTAGAATAATATTAGCTGGATTCTATTATAAGACTGGACAATTTAAGAATGCATTAGAACAACATAAAATCATTGGCATATCTAAGCCAGAAGATATAAAAAGATGGATGAACTTCGCCGAAAATTTGCAGAAAGAAGAAAATTTTAATTTATCAATAGACGCCTATCATCACTTACTTCAAGAATTGGGAGATTCTAATCCCTCAATTATAGGGAAAGCTTTACTAGGCTTGGGGCGAGGATACGAAAATCAAATTATTCAAAATCAAATAAAATTAGAATTTGTTAACTGGTTTCCTAAGAATGAATTTTTTAATTATAAACTCATAAAATCACCAGATATTAAAAATGATTTATTAGCTAATACAATCGAACATTATCAATCAATTCTAGCACTACTTCCTCTCTCAAATACTACTGCAACAGTCTATTACAGACTAGGTGAGATTCAATCAAAAATAATTCGAGATTATAAAGGATCTCTGATATCATATAAAGCTGCACTAGAAGCAAAACCTAATTTTGAGCTTACAAAGATAATTCACCAAAGAATTGGTGAATTATACATACTAAGTGGAGAATATGAATTAGCAACAAAATATTTTATACCTAAAGACCATATTCCTATTGATAATAAAACCATTCACTATATCAATAGTCTATTGTATAATAAAAATATTGATACACCTTCAGCATTATTTGATTCAGTTGCACTTACACTAGAGCCAAATCATCATTATTTTAATGATCTTTTAGAAATGCATGATTTAATTATCAATTATTATACTGATGGAACAAGGGATGATAAAGAAGCCTTTAAATCATTTTTTGATGCTGAGGGATTAATTAGACAACATAAGATACCCGAAGCAATTTCTTCTCTTAATGAAATAAGTAATAGATATCCGGATGCTCTAATAACACCATTATCAACGCTAAGACTAGCTATTTTATTAGTTGAATTTAATGAATATGAAAAAGCACTTAGTGTTGCATTGACTATAGATGATCCTACCTTAAAAGATAAAGGATTAGCACTAGCAGGCGAAATTGAAGAACGATTTTTAGGTAATACAGAAAATGCATTAAAACACTATTACCGTATTTTATCAGAATGTGAATCATCATTACTGATTGAGCCTATCCGCCTTAACATAAGAAAATTATCTAAACGAAATGAAAGTTAAATGAAATCCCCTCTTATCTTTTTACTATTTTTACAATTAGGAATTTCTCAAAAGATTTTAATTCCTATGGATGATTCTCAAAAAAATCATTTAAAAGCATATGGAACAGCTTTTTGGACGCTACAACAAGAAATTAATGTGGAGTGGATACTAAATTATAAGGGTGGCTCATTTATGATTGATAGTTATCCTGAAGTTGAAAAAGAATGCCGTGTTCGTGGGATATCATATGAAATTATTGGTGCGGAAAAAACTTTGGTCATATATAATGAAGTAGAAGTAAACAATATGGATGTGATACTTCTTGAAAATGCACCAAAAATTGCAATTTACTCACCGCCAAATAAACAACCTTGGGATGATGCTGTTACTTTGGCTCTAAGTTATGCAGAAGTCCCTTATGAGACTCTTTGGGATGAAGAAGTATTTAATGGATCATTAGCTGAATATGATTGGCTTCATTTGCACCATGAAGATTTTACCGGACAATATGGAAAATTCTATCGTAACTATCGTACGGCGGATTGGTACATAAGTCAACAAAAACAGTTTGAAGCTATGGCACAAAAATTGGGGTTTTCTTCTGTACATAACCAAAAAAAAGCATTAGCTGAAATAATTAAAAACTATGTTGCTAATGGAGGCTTTCTATTTGCGATGTGTTCTGCAACTGATTCTTTTGATATTGCATTATCTGTTATGAATGTAGATGTGGCTCATTCAGTATTTGATGGATCGGGTATTAATAAAAATTTATATGAAAAAATTGATTATAATAATTCTTTAGCCTTTACAGATTTTAAGATCATAACCGATCCAATGATATATGAATATTCAGATATTGATTATCCACAAAGCAATAATGTTGTTGTTAGGGGTGCTGATGCAGATTATTTTTCTTTATTTGAATTTTCTGCCAAATATGATCCAGTACCAACAATGCTAACACAAAATCACGTACCAGTTATAAAAGGATTCATGGGTCAGACTACGGGATTTAATAGAGACAGAATAAAAAAACATATATTAATAATGGGAGAAGATCGTACAACTCCTCAAGTAAAATATATTCATGGCAACCATGGTCAAGGTACTTTTACTTTTTTGGGAGGCCATGATCCTGAAGACTATCAACATTTTGTTGGTGACCCCCAAACTGATCTATCGCTCCATCAAAATTCTCCGGGCTACAGACTTATATTAAATAATATCCTCTTTCCTGCTGCAAGAAAGAAAGAACGTAAAACATAGATAAAAAGAATTTGTGGATTCAAAAAGAAATTATATTGCAGCCTAGACAAAGAGGGTTTCACCTTATTACGGATGAAGTCATTAAAAATATTCCTGAGTTAATTGATATTTCTATTGGATCATTATCAATTTTTATCAAACATACATCAGCATCATTAACTATTAATGAAGATGCTGACCCTACGGTACGAATAGACTTTGAATCCTATTTTAATGAAGCTGTGCCTGAGAATGCCCCTTATTACAAACATACAATAGAAGGCCCCGATGATATGCCTGCACATTTAAAATCATCTATTCTAGGGTCTTCAATTACTGTCCCAATAAGTGATGGAAAACTCAACCTTGGCACCTGGCAAGGGATTTACTTATGTGAGCATCGAAATAAAAAACCAACAAGAAAAATTGTAATAACAATAAATGGGCAGTGAACATTAATTTTTTTGATGTAATTGTTTATGCCTTCTAAGCATACAATCATTCATTACAAACAATAATCCATCTGTTTGTGCTATTTCAGAAGCCTCCTCACTAATAACGCCATCTTGAAGCCATAGTGCTTTTGCGCCAATGCTGACAGCTTCTTTGGCTATTGAAGCAGCAAATTCTGAACGCCGAAAAACATTAACAATATCTACTTGGACGGGTATATCTAAAAGACTGGAATAGCATTTTTTATTTTGTATTATTTCATGACCGGGGTTAACAGGTATTATTTTGTAACCCTGATTTTTCATATACATCGCAACATAATTACTTGGGCGATGTTGTTTTGGACTCATTCCAACAACAGCTATATTTTTTAATGAGAAAACTTTATCTATCGTATCAATATCACCCATTATATGACTGAATAATTAATCCCAACACTAGTTATTTAATACTCTATTAATTTCCTTTTCAGCCAATAATGACATTACTTCATATCCCTTTTTGTTAGGGTGCACACCATCAGAACCATATTCATCTATTAATGCATTATTTTTATCTACCATTGAAGAATAATAATCAAGATAATCTATTCCATTGCTCAAAGCATATGATCTTAAAATTTGATTAGCACTCAAAATTTTGGGTGGTGGATTCATTCCTGGATTCCACGGGAAATTTTTTGCAGGTAAAATTGAACAAATAATAACTTTAATCTTGTTACTTTTTGCCAACTCAGCCATAGATATTATATTGTTAGTAATCATTGTAACATTTGAAGGTCCTGTATTTCCTGCAATATCATTAATACCTGCCAAAATCAAGACAAGTTTTGGCTGAAGATCAATCACATCTTGCCGAAACCTAATTAACATCTGAGGCGTTGTTTGTCCACTAATTCCTCTATTAATATATGATTTGCCTTCGAAAAACTCAGGTTGAAGAGTAGGCCAGCCCTCAGTTATTGAATTACCCATAAACACTACTCGCTTTTCATTCTTTGAAGGAGAGCTCAGTTTTAAATTTTTTGATCTATAATATTTTAAATTAGGCCAATCCTGTTCAGCTGACTGTTGTTCTTCAGAAGAACACCCCATTAATGATAATAAAATTAATATGATAATTCGCATTTGTATTACTTCCATTAATTATTCATTATGCTTTGCTTCATTCCATATGGAATCCATTTCTTCAAGACTAGCTTCATTCAATTTCTTCCCTTTAGCTTTAATCCCTTCTTCAACTTTTTTAAAGCGTCGAATAAATTTTTGATTTGTTTTCCTTAAAGCATCTTCTGATGAAATATTTAAATGCCTCGATAAATTTACTATTGCAAATAATAAATCACCCATTTCTTCCTCAATATGTTGATTGTTTCCACTAATTTCTGCTTCCTTTAATTCTATAATTTCTTCATTAACTTTGCCCCAAACTTGTTCAATTTTTTCCCAATCAAATCCTGCATAACTTGCTTTTTGTTGGAGCCTTTGTGCGCGAATTAATGACGGTAAACTATTTGGGACTCCATCCAATCTTGATTCTCTTCCCTTCTCTTTATGTTTTTCTGCTTCCCAATTTTGCTTGGCATGAAAAGCAGCTTCAGCTTTAGCGTCTCCAAAAACATGAGGATGACGGTTTATTAATTTTTTATTAATATTATCTAACGAATCTATTATTTGAAAATTTTTTTCATCCTCAGCTATAGAAGCTTGAAATACTATATGTAATAAAATATCTCCTAATTCCTCTTTAACTAAATCCCAGTCACCATCATCGATACTTTCAATAGCTTCATAAACCTCTTCAACAAAATAGGGTAGAAGTGTATGGTTTGTTTGTTCGCGATCCCATGGACAACCATCTGGCGCACGAAGTCTAGAAACGATATTAACTAATTCTTCAAATTGATTTCCTATTTCACCCATATAATTTTTTCCAATTTACTTGTTCCAGATATGAATCTTCTTTGTTTCTCATTTCTAATTCATTTTTTTTTGTATCATCTTTATAACCTAATAAATGAAGGCTACCATGAATAATAAGCCTTCCTAATTCTTTTTGGAAAGATTGATCATATTTTATTGCATTTTCTTTTGCACGTGGCAAACTTATATATATTTCTCCTTCTACATTATTTTCATCGTAATCATTGATTCTAAAAGCAATTACATCTGTATAATGATCTAAATCAAAGAATTTTTTTTTCAAATCTGCTAATAAATTATCATTTCCAAAAATTAATGATAAATCTGCATGGGAAATACCTTCACAATCCATTACATGTGAAATTAAAGAATAAACTTTTGAATCTTTTGGTCCATCTAGTTGAGGATCTAATGAAACATTAATATTAATCATTTTCTAGGATGATTTTATGTTTGTTTT
>CETZ01125215.1_pt1 | contig 20959 bp, 23 predicted proteins | sample 531441 | NCBI WGS metagenome assembly CETZ01 (sample SAMEA2623098, study PRJEB7988) | marine metagenome | isolation source: saline water (ENVO:00002010), including | reverse complement strand
AAGTATATAAGTAATTATATTCAATTCCCATTGTCTTCAAAAATTTCGCGGCTTCTTTAGCTTCTTTTTTTCCTTGTTCTGTGAGAGGTCGATCTCGCCATCCTGTGAAAAGATTCTTCTTATTCCAATCACTTTGTCCGTGTCTCACAAGAGCAAGGTATGACATCTCAGATTTTCCCTTATATACTAAATTCCCAAAACATCTTGCATGGTGTAAAGTCCTGGTGATTTTCCTATGCCCCATTGGACGGCTTTGATTGCACCTTTTGCAAAAATATCTCTAGTCTCAGCAATGTGTTCTAATCTTATTCTCTCACCACTACCCGCAAAAATAACCGAGTGCTCGCCAATGATGCTACCACCTCTAACAGATGAAAAACCAATGCTGCCTTTTTTTCTTTTTAAATTTATGCCATCTCTGGCTTGTTCTTTAACTTTTTTTAGGTCTTGGTCTCTTCCCTTCGCTATTGCCTCTCCTAGAGCCAGGGCGGTACCTGATGGAGAGTCTGCTTTATCTTTGTGGTGTAGCTCATTAATTTCCGCATCCCAATCATCGTCTAATAATCCGGAAATTCTTTCTACAAGCCCTAAAAGGGCATTTACACCCAAACTCATATTTCCAGATTTTATTATGGTAGCATGTCTTGCCGCTGAATTAATCAACTCCAATTGATCAGCATTAAAACCTGTAGTCCCAATAACATGAACTAATCTACCTTGTGCAGAAATTTCGGAAGCAAAAATGGTAGAAACCGGAGAGCTAAAATCTATGACAGCTTCCGATTTAAGTAACTCGTCGATCACATTATCAGTTATAGTGACGCCGTTAGAATTATTACCAGCAAGTTCGCAGGCATCTTTTCCCAAGAAAGCAGAGTCTTTAGATTCCAATGCACCCACTAGTTCTAAAGTTTTCGAGGTAGAAATTAAAGAAATTATCTCCCTTCCCATTTTCCCCGCAGCGCCAATAACAGTTGTTTTTATTTTATTTATCATATTTTAAAGTAACACACTTAAATCTTTCTGATCCATAATTCGTTAATATTGTGGTCGCTCCCTTTTTTTGCAATTAGGGATGCTCTGTTCCTTGTGGGTAAAATATTTTCTTCTAGGTTTTTTAAATTTATTTCTTCCCATATAACGTTGGCAATATCTACAGCTTCTTCATCATTTAGGTTTGCGAATCGATTAAAAAAGGCTCCCTCCTGATTAAAGGCTGTAGAACGTAATTCAAGAAATCTTTCAATGTACCATTTGCGTATATGTGGTTCCTCTGCGTCAAGATAGATTGAGAAATCAAAAAAGTCTGAAATTATTGGCTCAATAATATTATCTTTAATTCGGGGGGGTTGGAGTACGTTTATGCCCTCTAATATAAGAATATCCGGGTTATTGATAACTATTTCTTCATTCTCTACAATATCATAGGTGAGATGTGAATATACTGGTGCCCTTATTTGATCTTTTCCTGATTTAATTTCTGACAAAAAATCAAAGAGCGCTCTTACATCAAAACTTTCCGGGAAACCCTTTTTTTCCATTAGGCCTTTTTCTTCTAGCGTTTTGTTGGGGTACAAAAAACCATCAGTTGTTACTAAATCTACTGCTCCAAAGTCCGACAATCTTGATATTAAGACCTGAAGGATTCTTGAAAAAGTAGACTTTCCAACTGCCACGGATCCAGCAACTCCAATTATATAGGGCAAGTTGCTTTTTTCTGATTTAAAAAAAGCGTGAATCTCTTTGTTCAGCTCTTGCGAACTTTTTATGTTAATAATAATCAATTCCGCTATGGGTAAATAAATATCCCTGACTTCCTCTAGATCCACAGAAACACCTATACCTAAAAGGTCGTCAAGTTCTCTTTCAGACATCAATGAGTTATTGACGTGTTTTAATTCTGTCCAACGAGTAGGGGGGAAAAATTTATATATTCTGTCGTAAGGATCTTTTTTATTCGTGTTAACCACAGTTTAATCCTTTTTTATTTTCTTCTATTTGCAAGTTCTTGATAAACTTCAGAGGGTTCAACTCCCGACGCCTTGAGAAGTAAAAGCCAGTGATATAATAAATCAGCACTTTCACCAACAACTTCTTTTTTTGTTTCCGCCAATGTGGCTATTATTAACTCTGAGGCCTCTTCTCCAAGCTTTTTGGCAACTTTATTTATTCCTTGTTCAAGCATGTCCTTTGTATAGGAAGATACCCCACTAGATAGTTCTCTTTCATTTATGACCTTCCAAAGTTCGTCTAATATTTTACTATCTTTAGTCATTATCTTTACTCTTAGATCCTTACATTTATACCTGATTTAGCCATTTTTATTTTAGCATCTTCTATGCTTATTTCTCCAAAGTGAAAAATTGAAGCCGCCAAAACAGCATTCGCATTTCCCTCTAAAACTCCCTCAATCATGTGTTCCACTTTTCCCACACCCCCTGATGCAATAATGGGTATCGAAACATTAGTACTAATAGCCCTTAATAACTCTATATCATACCCCATTTTTGTGCCGTCTCTATCCATTGAGGTTAGCAACAACTCTCCTGCGCCTAATTTTGTTGCTTTTATTGCGAATTGAACGGCATTTATACCCGTTGGCTTTCTACCACCGTGAGTAAATATTTCCCAATTATTGTCACTTGTTTTTTTTGCATCTATTGCTACAACAATACATTGACTTCCAAAAATCTTTCTTGCATCACCAATAATTGTTGGGTTTGTTACCGCGGCAGTATTAATGGAAACCTTATCAGCGCCTGAGGATAAAAGCGCCTTAATGTCATTTACGTTACTAATGCCGCCCCCTACCGTTAAGGGCATAAAGCATTTCTCTGCAGTGCTTCGAACTACATCTAATAAAATCGGTCGTTTCTCATGACTAGCGGTTATATCCAAGAAGCATAGCTCATCTGCTCCAGCTGTATCATATGCTTTTGCACATTCTACCGGATCCCCCGCATCAACTAAATTAATAAATTTCACTCCTTTGACAACACGCCCATCTTTAACATCTAAACACGGTATTATTCTTGTTTTAAGCATTTATTGAATTCCTGATATTTTTAGAACCTCGGAAATTTTTATATTTCCAGTGTAAATTGATTTTCCACATATTACGCCGCTTATTCCTTTGTCTTCGTTACTTTTTAATTCTTTAATGTCACCAATATCCTTAATACCTCCCGACGCAATTACAGGGATATTAAGAAAGTTGGCTAATTTAATGGTTGACGATATGTTTGGGCCCTTCATCATTCCGTCTCTTTCTATGTCAGTAAATATAATACCCTTTGCTCCCTTATCCTCAGCAATCTTAGCAAACTCTAACGGGCTAACCTCTATATCTTTGGTCCATCCTTCTATAGAAATTTTTCCCCGCCGAGCATCTATGGCTATTAAAATATTTTCAGGAAAGGAGCTTACTGCTTCCGTCATAAAGTCATTATTTCTTATTGCCTCTGTGCCTATAACAATCTTTTTTACTCCAATATTTAAATATTTTTCTATAGCCCCTATTGATCTGACTCCGCCTCCAAATTGTATATTCATCGAAGTTTCTTTGGTTATCAGATCAATGATCTCAAAATTTTCAGAGTTCCCATATCTTGCCGCGTTGAGATCTACAATGTGAATCCAAGAACATCCTGTTTCCTTAAAAAATTGTGCTTGCTCTAATGGGTTTTGATTAAAAACTGTTTTTTTATCAAAATTCCCCTTTTCTAACCTGACACATTCTTTTTCATATATATCTATTGCGGGATAAAGAATCATGGTCGCCATTCCATAAAATTTTGTAAAAATTGTACCCCAACACCTTGGCTCTTCTCGGGATGAAATTGCGTGCCAATTATATTGCCGTTGGATAAAATTGAGGCAAAAGGAATACCGTATTTAGTTTCTGCTATTATATTTTCACTTTCTTTCGCTTCAAAACAATAAGAGTGTACGAAATAAAAATCCGCACCACTTATGTTGCTTAAAAAACTTTTTTCTCTCTTTACTAGAATATTGTTCCAGCCAATATGTGGTATTTTGAGTTCTTTGTCGTTGGGAGAAAGCACACGAACTTCTCCTGGAATCCAACCCAACCCTATGTGCTCACCATCTTCGAAGCTTTTATCGGCCATTAATTGCAATCCTACACAAATACCTAGAATGGGCGTAGAAAGTTTTAGCACCTTCTCTTCTATAGCTTCTCTTAGACCTCCAATGTTGTTAAATTTTTCATTACATGCAGCAAAAGCGCCAACCCCTGGCAATACTATTCTATCTGATTTTAAGATAGTGTCGGGATCATTAGTAATCACTACGTCACCTGAAATACTAGATTTATCCTTCGCAAGCTCTATCGATTTTAATGCAGAATGCAGGTTGCCACATTCATAATCAATTATAGCTATCGCTATATTTTTCATATAACTTAACTTCCCAGCTTTCCTTTACTCGAAGGAATCCTGCCTAGCTCTCTTGGATCGATAGTTAAGGCTTCTCTTAAGGATCTAGCAAGACCTTTGTAACAAGACTCTGCAATATGGTGGTTATTTTCGCCATAAATGTTTTCGATATGGAGGGTTGCTCCAAGGTTTTGTGAAAAAGCGCCAAACCATTCCTGAAAAAGCTCGGTATCCATTTCTCCAAGAAGTGGCTTAGAAAAAGATACCTTCCATATTAAATGTGGCCTTTTTGAAACATCTATAGAAACCCTTGTAAGAGTTTCATCCATGGGAAGTAATGAGCTACCAAAGCGCGTAATGCCGGAAAAATTACCTAAAGCTTCAGCAATAGCAGAACCAATGACAATTGCTGTATCTTCAACAGTATGATGCTGATCAACATGCAAGTCCCCTTTTGCGGCAAGCTTCAAATCTATAAGCGAGTGACGTGAAAAACTTTCCAACATATGATTCAAAAATCCTATGCCTGTATCAACTTCAGAAATGCCCGATCCATCAATATTGATTTCAACCTCTATTTGTGTTTCTTTGGTCTCTCTTAGAATCTTTCCAATTCTTTCTGATTTCGTTTTATTCATTAATCTCACCCTAATGTTTCTTTTTTCTTAAGTGAATGATTATTGCTCCATCTCCCCCCTGTAATCTATGTGCTGAAGAGTACCCCACAACAAAGAGAAATGAATCTTTTTCCTTCAAATAACTCAAAACAGAGTCTCTGACAAGCCCTTTGCCCTTCCCTGTAATGATACAAACATATTTGCATCGAGAATTAACGGAGCCTTTAATGAACTTTATTACCTGTTCTCTTGCACTTATCCTATCATAACCATGCAAATCAAGAGTTGCATCGATTGGAAGTTTTTTATTCGCAAGCTTCTTTAAAATCTCTCTTGGAAGTGATGTTGGGGTTGGTGCTTCCAAATTTCTTATCATTTCCTTGTATTCAAACGGATTGTCCTTGTTGGTCTTCCGCCAAAGCAAAAGGTCACTCTCACTAAGTTTTTTCATTTTTTAGGTTTCCGACTCGGTTGTAATCAACATCCATATGGGGCTTTTGTCTTTTAATACTTTCTTGAATGTCCAATAGTCAATTACAGAATGAGGATTATCTTTGTTTCCTTCGATTATTGTTTCGTTTTCGTCTACAGCATAACTAATAATTCGAGTATAAAATTCTACAGTAATAATTGCTTCTTTTTTATCCAAAATTGCTTCTGCCACTTCGCACTTATCAAACTCAATTATTTCATTCACTAACTTATGTTCTCTATTTTTTCTATCCTTTATGGCTTTATCAAAACCCTCGAAAACTTCCTTACTTATAAAGCCCTTAATTTTTCTGAGGTCTCCATCAGAGTAGCTTTTAAGAATTAATGTATAAACGTTTTGGGCGCCTTCAATAAATTTCATTCTATCGAAGTTTGAAATATTATTCTCAAGATATTCAAGTACTTCATCCTTATTAAGCTTTTTTTTATTCTTAATTGGTGAAGGAGAAATATTTATTATTTTGTCTTCCTTAGTATAGGGGGGAGGTTTTTTTCGACCGATGGGGTCCTCATTTCCTGTTCTTCTGCCCAATATCATCCTCAAACGAATAAAACCAACAACAGCAATTACTATCAAAATTATGTTTAAAGGGTCAAATGGGTTACCCATAAATCTCTCCAAATGTTATAACTGGAAGTATTATACTAAATTTTTTATTAATAGAATGAGAAATTAACTTTAATGTATTATATTTAATGTAATCTTATGCCCCTATTCCTATTAATATTGTTATTTGCATTGCCAATTTTGGAGATTTTTCTTCTGATTAAACTGGGCGGATTAATTGGTTTTTTTCCTACGCTGTTTATCATATTGGGAACTGCTATTTTAGGAATAATGCACATACGTCAACAAGGCATTGGTTTAATAAATGAACTTCAAGTTAAACTATCTCGAGGTCAGAAAGCTATAGGTGAAATAGTGGATGGACTCGGGCTGTTGATGGGCGGTTTCTTTTTTATAATACCTGGAGCAATAACAGACTTTTTAGGCCTATCTCTCTTAATTCCGGGTTGCCGTCGATTTATTATGAAAAAATTAATAAATTATCTTCTCGACAGACTGAGAGAAAGTGAACAAAGAAAACTTTAGTTCAAAAATTACAATTCTTTTTTTCCACTCAGCGATCTGTTCTGGGTATACTCATTTATTATATTGTGTTTCCCGCTTCTTTTATTTCTTAAGGTTCTTTTAGCTTTTATTCCAAATGGGGTTTTTGATATTCTGGATAAATTCTAGATGTTCTTCTTCTTCTTCTCGAGAAACACCATAGTTTAAGGGTGTGTCTCTTTTATTGGACTCTCTTGTGGTGTTGGTGTTTTTTTTGCTGTCTTCTTTCTTTTTGTTAACCAAATTTAAATCGGGTTCCTTTCCCCCAATAAGTTCTAAATATACCTCTGCTAAGATTTCTGAATCTAAAAGAGCACCATGAAGATCTCTTCTAGAGCTATCTACATCAAATCGCCTACAAAGAGCATCGAGGTTGTTTTGTGCTCCCGGGAATTTTTTTCTTGCTATGGAGAGCGTATCTATAGCTCTTTCAAATTCTATATTTTCCCTGCCAATTCTATTGAGCTCGCCGTTCATAAAAGCTAAATCGAATTTTGCATTATGAATTACAAGGGCACTTTCCCCAATAAAACTTAAAAATTCATCCACTATTTTTAAAAAAATTGGTTGGTTTTTGAGAAAATCGTCAGTCAGACCGTGTATTTCTTGGGCCCCCGCATCCATTGAGCGTTCAGGATTTAGGTAGGTTTGAAATGTTTTGCCTGTTGGGACATGATTAAAGAGTTCGACACATCCAATTTCGACAACCCTATCTCCTTTTTCAGGGCTAAGGCCGGTGGTCTCCGTGTCTAAAACTATTTCCCTCATTTGCTATCTTTTATTTTTTTAACTATTTCTCCAACCTGTCTTATCGCATCCTCAATACCCACAGAGGTGTCAACGACAAAATCGGCCTTCTCTTTTTTTAACTCATTGGGCATTTGTTCCGCAATGATCTTTTTAAATTTTTCTTTCGTCATGTTTGGGCGTGACAAAACTCTTTTTTCCTGAATATCTTTTGGCGCATCAACAACTACAACTATGTCAACATATTTTTCACCACCCGTCTCAAATAATAATGGAATGTCCAACACAACAGCATGTGCATTAGTATTTTCCAGGAAGAAAATCTCCCTATCTTCGCCCACAAGCGGATGAATGATACCTTCAAGTATCTTAATCTTTTCTGTGTCCCCTAAAACTTCCTTACTTAGGTTTTCTCTATTAACAGATCCATCTGGATTGATTGCAGCTGGAAATGTCTCTTTTATCTTTTCTGCGCCTTTCTGTCCTGGTGTGTACAGCCTATGAACTGCGTTATCTGCATTGTATAAGGGAAAGCCAAATTCAGAAAAGATTTTTCCCGTTTCCGTTTTCCCCATGCCAATTGATCCAGTTAGTCCGATCTTAATCATTTGCGGACCTTTAGGTCTTCTTCTAAAAGATTAAATATGTCATCGTCGACATCCGGCCAAACACCAAAAAAACTATTGAAGGCTGGTGCTGCTTGATATATCAGCATGCCAATGCCCTTTATGGTTCTGAGACCGCGACTATTAGCTTTTTTTAGAAGCCCAGTTTCTATTGGTGAATAAACAATATCATAAACCACCAAACTCTCCTTGCAGTTAGCAAGATCAAAATTAAGCTCTTTGGCGCCGCCGTCCATGCCCATAGTCGTGCAATTAATTAGGAGGTCGCAATCTTTGGTTTCTCTTTTAAAGCTTTCTGTATCCAGGTCATGATGTTTTATGTTCACACTTTTTGATGGTAACTTGTAATTACTAAGTTCATTAAGACTCTTACACAATAGTGAGGCTCTTTCATGTGATCTGTTAAGTATGGTTAGTTGGCGGGGCGGGGCTTTTTGGTGGTCGACAAGGGAGTAGGCTATGGTACGAGCCGCGCCCCCGGCGCCCAAAATAGTGACGTTTTTTTCATATGAGGCCTTGCTAAATTCTATTTCACCTACTTGGTGAAACGCCCCGTTGTAAAAACCAAATATGTCTGTGCTATCACCAAATAATTTTCCATTTTTTATTTTTACTGAATTCACGGATTTGGTGGTTACAAGAGATTTTCTATGATCTTGTAAACTGTTCTGGATCCCTATGGTGTCGCATAAATCGAAGGCTCTTCCTTTGAAGGGGGTGGTTACATTGAATCCTGAATAGCCCTCATCAATCAATCTGGTTATAACTTTTTCGAGATCTTTTTCATCCTCGGCTTTGATAGCTTCGTAATGCCCCTCAATACCATGTTTCTTTAACCAATAATTATGAATTATAGGCGACCTACTGTGCGCAATGGGGTTTCCTATGACGGCGGCTTTTTTCATTCTATTTTTTTTCTAGCTTTCTTATTTCGTTTAACAGGGGTGTTAACGGTAGACCTACTATAGAGAAAAAATCTCCATCAACCTTTCTGAATAGTCTCGCGCCATATCCTTCAATTGTATATGCGCCCACCGACCTAAGAGCTTTTTTTCCTGTTAGTTTGAGGTATTGATCTAAATAATTTTTCTCAAGCTTGTGCATCGTCATCTTGCATTCTTCTGTATGTTTCCAAACTATTCTATCATTCTTTGTTATTGCTGTCCCACACACTAGGCTGTGAGTCTTTCCCGACAACAGCGACAGATGTTTCTTAGCTTCGTTGATTGACCTAGGTTTGTCGAAAATCTTTCCCTGAAAAAAAAGAACCTGGTCTGCGCCAATAACAATTGTGTCCTTTTGGGGTTTAATAGAAAGCGCTTTTTTTTCTGCAAGATATAGCGCGAGTTTCTTTTGGGGGCCTTTATATTTTTTCTTTTCTCTGCTCTCTGTTATGAGGGGTTTCTTAACTAAAAAATCAATGCCTGCATTTTTAAGAATTTTTCTCCTTGATGGAGAGGATGAAGCTAAAATTATTTTCATTTTAATTTCCTTGGGATCGTATGTTAAGGATTGCGGCAGCTGTTTCCTCAACAGATCTTCTGGTGGTGTCAATTATCGGCCAACTCCTAGAAGAAAATATTTTTTTCGCGTTTTCTATTTCTTTTTCTACGTTGTACAGATCTGTGTATTGGTCTTTTGGCTCTTCGAGGCCTAGATTTTTTGTCCTTTTTTGCCTTATCTCAACCAGGCTCTTTGGTGAGATTATTAAAGATACAACTAACGAATTTTTAGCTTTTGTTATTTCCTTTGGGAGGTCTTGTCCGGGTAAAAGCGGTACGTTTGCAGCCTTTATGCCCAGATTAGCCAAATATATACAGGTTGGTGTTTTTGAGGTTCGGCTAACCCCCACTATTATTATTTCTGCCTGATTAAGGGTTTCTTTCCCTTGGCCATCGTCGTGTTCAAGGGTGTAGTTTATCGCTTCTATTCTCCTAAAGTATTCCTTGTTAAGCTCGTGTTGCCCGCCGGGTTTTTTGATAGCATGTTCTTTTAGGTGTCCCTCTATTAATGAAACAATGCTCTCCATTATCGGCATATATGGTATCTTCTCGTGGCCACAGAAATCCTCTAACCCCTTTCTTAGCTTGTCGTCAACAAGGGTGCATAGGACTATTCCGTCCCCACGTTTTATTTTTTTAAATACACGCTCTAGCTGTGTTTGAGTTCTTATAAGAGGATAAACCCTTTCAATATATTTTGCGCTGGAAAATTGTGCGGCGGCGGCGGCCCCTACAGACCTAAGGGTTTCCCCAGTAGAGTCGGAAATAAGGTGAATGGTTAACTTTTTTTTGCTTCTTTTGTTCATAACCTGTTATTAACCTGTTTAGTGTTTTATATAAATTATTAATAGTTTTTTTTTATGGCTAGATGTTCATATTGTTCCAATTAGACTAACATTTTTATTTATTTTTATAAATTCCAGTTTTTTTTGTTTAAAAGTCGGGAAATATATTTTTATAACCACAATTAACACAATTAACATTAAATTAAGATATTGAAAAAAAACACTTTTTTATGTTTTGTGGATAAAAATGTCTTATTTTGCTAATTTTTCTATTTTGTTAATAACTTTGTTGGTATAATACTAATCACCGTTATTCTTGTTCCTACAACAACTACATATATATTATATATATAATTATGCCTCAACCAACTTCACAACATAAATTTTTATTCAATTTTTAAGGACAAACATGAAAGAAGTTAAATTAATAGAGCTTAAACAAAAAAATGCCAGTGATTTAATAATTTTTGCTGACGAAATAGGCGTTGAAAATTCTAGTTCTTTAAGAAAACAAGAGCTTTTATTTGCAATTTTAAAAAATCTAGCTGAACAAAATACGGAAATTTTGGGCCAGGGAGTTGTAGAAATATTGCAGGACGGGTTTGGTTTTTTAAGATCATCTGATGCTAACTATTTACCTGGGCCTGATGATATATATGTTAGCCCATCTCAAATAAGAAAATTTTCTCTTAGGACAGGAGACACTGTTGATGGCTACATTCGGGGACCTAAAGAAGGCGAAAGATATTTTGCGTTAGTAAAAATTAATGCAATTAATTTTGAAGATCCTAAAGAAGCAAGGACAAAAGTTCATTTCGACAACTTAACCCCACTATATCCTGATACTGCCCTTACTATGGAGGTAAGCGAAAATGATAAAAAGGACCTTTCTGATAGAATCATAGACATAGTCGCCCCTCTTGGAAAAGGACAAAGAGCTTTAATTGTTTCTCCTCCAAGAACAGGAAAAACCGTACTTTTACAAAACATAGCAAACTCCATAACAAAAAATCAGCCAGAATGTTATTTAATTGTACTCTTAATAGATGAAAGACCCGAAGAGGTTACTGATATGCAGAGGTCAGTTGATGGAGAAGTCGTATCTTCAACCTTTGATGAGCCAGCTTCTCGTCATGTTCAGGTTGCCGAGATGGTAATGGAAAAAGCTAAAAGACTAGTAGAACACGGTAGAGATGTAGTCATTCTTCTTGATTCAATAACAAGATTAGGAAGAGCATTTAATACAGTAGTTCCATCATCAGGAAAGGTCTTAACGGGAGGAGTTGACGCCAACGCACTACAACGACCAAAAAGATTTTTTGGTGCAGCAAGAAATATTGAAGAAGGGGGCTCCTTAACAATAATTTCTACGGCCCTAATTGATACAGGAAGCAGAATGGACGAGGTTATTTTTGAAGAATTTAAGGGAACAGGAAACAGCGAAATTGTACTAGACAGAAAAATTGCCGACAAGAGAGTATATCCAGCAATAGACATTATGAAGTCTGGCACAAGGAAAGAGGAGCTTTTAATAAATAATGATAAACTTCAGAAAATATACGTTTTGAGACGAATTCTTGATCCCATGGGAACAACCGATGCAATAGAGTTTTTATTAGACAAGCTGTCTCAGACACAATCAAACGACGACTTTTACGATTCTATGAACACCTAGGCTGGGGCACCCACAACCAGGACCAGCTAAGACAGCAACGAAAAGAAAACCGCAGAGAGAGCCTTTACAGCGAAGGCTAACATCAAAAAACTCCAGGCATACTTTAGGCACAGAAAAAACACTGGCATCCTATCCTACCAGGCTTCGTCGGGGCCCAACTCAAAAAATTAAAACATACTCAGCTTTAACTTCTGGGTTTCTCAAAAAAAGAATTTCATACATGGCCATAGCGGACCTGGGCGCAGCTAGAGAAGCGCCAACAACTTAATGAAGGACCTTGGTTCAGCTGTATTGAAAAGGACCAGAAAAAGCCTTTAAGTCTTTTGAGGTGGAAACGGAGCCGGCGTCTGGTGGCCGGCGAAGCTCTGGGTGTGTGCAATGACGCGCCTGCCGATCAGCGCAATGGACACAAGGATTAGTACCACCGTTTTAAATTTGATAGGTGCTTAGCTACAAACAAAAAGACCCTTAACCCAGGCAAACATGTCGAAGCTCCTTTTTTTGAAACAAATAACTCTATTAAATATCTAGATAAGCATTTAAAATAATTCTTGGAAAGAGCGGTAATTATGACAATCTATGCCCTATCTACTATTGAAGGACAGTCTGGCGTTGCTATAATTCGTGTTTCTGGAACAAAAGCAAAAGAAAGCATAAGGGTCCTGACGGGAAGAAACCCCAAACCAAGACATGCCGAGCTTACAAACATAACTTCTTCTAAGAAGGAAATTATTGACCAAGCCATAACCTTATTTTTTCCTGAGGGAAAAAGCTTTACAGGAGAAAGTGTTGCCGAGTTTCACCTGCACGGTAGCTCGGCCGTCATAAAAAAAGTTCTGTCTGAGCTATCAAAAATTAAAGGTCTTAGACTCGCCAAGCCCGGAGAATTTACTAAAATTGCATATATAAACGGAAAACTAAATTTATTACAGGTAGAGGGTCTTCGGAACCTTATTCGGGCCGAAACAGAAGAGCAAAGAAGGCAGGCCTTTAGACACTACTCTGACCAAGCAACCAATAAGTATTTTACGTGGCTTGAGAATCTTAGAGATGTTTTAGCGCTAGTTGAGGCATCAATAGATTTTTCCGACGAGGAGATACCAAGAAATATCTACGATGTTGTAAAAAAGAAAATAAATAAAACAAAATTAGAATTTAAGGAACATCTTAAAAGTGAAAAGCAGGGCGCAGCCATAAGGGACGGAATTAAAATTGCAATTCTTGGAAGAACAAATTCTGGAAAATCTAGCCTAATCAATTATTTATCAAAGAAAGAACTATCAATTGTTACAAAAAAACCAGGCACCACAAGGGACATTCTGTCTGCAAAGATGGAGTTTTCGGGAATCCCTGTCACAATTTACGATACAGCTGGCATAAGAAATACAAAAGATGAAATTGAAAAGGAAGGCAAAAGAAGAGCGCTAATTACAGGAAGCATTGCGGATATAAGGGTTTTTATAGGAGATAATAGCCTAACAAAGCCCTTTAGAGACATTAACCTGACAAAAAATAAGGATGATTTAGTGGTCATGAACAAGGCCGATCTTAAAAAAGCCAATAACGAAAAAAGAGATGTAACTATATCTTTAAAAAATAACACGGGCCTAGACCGGCTAACGAATAAGATTATGGTTAGAGTAAAAGAAATATCCTCTGTTTATAGCGGCCCAGTAATTACTTCAGAACGAGAATTTGGACACGTTTACAGGGCTCTAAATAGTCTTGAGAGAATTAATTACCAAGATCCAGCGCTTGATTCAGAAGATATTAATCAAGCCCTTATTGAAATAGGCCTAATTACAGAAAAAACACATAATGAAGAAATTCTTGGACGTATTTTTAATGATTTTTGTATTGGAAAATAGATTGTTTCATGTGAAACATTGCTCTTGAAAAATTACAACGAAGATATTAAAAAAGGTATATATGAAAAATTTTGACACCATAGTGATAGGCGGTGGGCATGCGGGCTGCGAGGCAGCAGCAGCATCTGCGCGCGTTGGGGCAAAAACTCTTTTATTAACTAAGCTCCTTTCCACCATTGGAGCCATGTCATGTAATCCCGCAATGGGGGGCATAGGCAAGGGGCACTTAATAAGGGAAATAGATGCCTTTGATGGATTAATGGGCGTTATATCAGACTTGTCTGGTATCCAATTCAGGGTTCTAAATCGAAGCAAGGGACCCGCTGTACAGGGGCCCAGGGCTCAAATAGACAGAAGCCTTTACCTTAAGAACATGCAAAAAGCCCTGAAAGAACAGAAAAACCTCACTATTGTTGAAGCAAGTGTAAACGATATTATTATAGAAAATAACACAATTTGTGGGATAAGGTGCGACCAAGGCGAATATTTTTGTAACTCCCTTATACTTACAACAGGAACATTCTTGAATGGTGTAATATATTGTGGTAAAAATGCAACACCAGCCGGTAGATATGGAGAGGCCCCAACAACAACCCTATCAAAGAGATTAAAAAAGTTTGATTTAAGCCTATCTAGGCTAAAAACAGGCACACCAGCCAGGCTAATGAAAGATTCTATCAACTATGATTTTCTTGAAGAGCAAAAGGGAGATACCCCGCCCGAGCCCTTTTCTTATATGAGCAATAAAATTCAGGTGCCACAAACAGTTTGTCATATTACACATACAAACGAAAAAACCCATCAAATTATCGCAAATAATATCAGAAAGTCCGCAATGTATTCTGGGAATATAACTAGCGCAGGGCCGAGATATTGTCCCTCAATAGAAGATAAAATAGTTCGATTTCCTGAAAAGAAAAGCCACCAAATTTTTTTGGAACCCGAGGGTTTGAATAGTGACCTTGTCTATCCAAATGGTATCTCGACCTCATTACCAGAAGATATTCAACTTGCATTCATAAAAACCATTAAGGGCCTTGAAAATGCTAAAGTAAGAAGATTTGGTTATGCCATAGAATATGATTATGTAGACCCAAGGGAGCTTGATCACAGCCTCTCTGTTAAGAAAATAAAAGGCCTTTGGCTTGCCGGTCAAATTAATGGAACAACAGGATATGAAGAAGCGGCCTCACAAGGTTTGATCGCAGGCATAAATGCGGCGAGACACAGCCGGGGTAAAAAATTGTATTATATTGATAGAGCGGATGGATATATAGGTGTTTTAATCGATGACCTGGTGACGAAAGGTGTAACCGAGCCATATCGCATGTTTACATCAAGATCGGAGTATAGATTAAGCTTAAGGGCAGACAATGCTGACCACAGACTAACTGATACTGGAATATTTTTGGGGGTAGTGGGGCAGGAAAGAAAAAAATCTTGGAGATTAAAAAAATCTAAAATTAATCAAGCCAGGAGCAGTCTTCAGGAATTAATTATTTCTCCAACCGAAGCAAGAAGAAAGGGTTTAAAGATTAATTGTGATGGAAAAAAAAGATCAGCCTTTGAACTGTTGGGTTATCCAGAAATTAACTTTAAAGATCTAGAAAAAATTTGGAAAAAGCTAGAAAATATTGATTTGTCTACCAGAAAAACAATTTCGGCCGAAGCTACCTATTATAGATATTTGAAGAGGCAAAAAAAGGAAATTGATAATTTTAAAAAAGAAGAATTAAAAAAACTAAATCCTAATTTTAACTATGATTTAATTGAAGGCCTTTCAAATGAAAACAAGGATAAACTTTCTAAAATTAAACCCAGAACGCTTGGCCAAGCCCAAAGAATTGATGGAATTACACCCTCAGCAATAAGCTTAATACTTTCTCATATAAGAAACTCCAAAGGGGCTGAATTCTGAAAAAAGAAAAAGTTTTGATCGGAAAAATAAAGATTTCAAGCGAGGTAGAAAATAAACTGCTTGTTTACAAAGATATGCTGTTGGAGGCTAATAAAAAAACAAACTTAATAGGTGCGAGAACAATAAAAAATATTTGGGAAAGACATATTTGTGATTGTGCCCAAACTTTAAATTATTTTCCTAAAAATAAAAAATACACTTCCTTTGTTGATATTGGTTCAGGCGCAGGCTTACCTGGAGTAGTCGTTAAAATATTAAGAGAAGCAATTACTGCCCATCTGGTAGAATCTAACTATAAAAAATATAGCTTTATTACACAAGTCAACTCCCAATTGTTTTTAGGAATGAAAATTTACCAAGAAAGATTTGAAAATATTCAACCTAGCCAAATTGGAAAAAACGTAATTTTAGCAAGGGCTCTTTTACCATTGAAGAAACTTTTGGATCTAACTTTTGATCACTTTAAGGCCGGCTCAATAGGAATCTTCCATAAAGGAGTAAATTGGGAGAAAGAAGTTGAAGAAGCGCAGAATTTTTGGAAATTTGATTTTGATGCCCACAAAAGTCTTACCAACAATAAGTCAAGGATTATTGTGGTTAATAATGTTGAAACGAAATGAACTCTAAAAAGATTTATTCAGTAATTAATCAAAAAGGGGGGGTTGGAAAGACAACTACAACAATTAATTTAGGAACAGCTATGGCTGCGTGTGGAGCACAAGTGTTGCTAATTGACTTAGACCCACAAGGAAATCTTTCGACAGGACTAGGGATAGAAAAAGCAGACCGAAATAATGGGACATACGACATTCTTATAAATAAAAGTAGTGCGACAAAACTATATAAAGAAACTGCCGTTCCCAATCTTCATGTAATAACAGCCAATGAAAACCTTTTAGGTCTTGATATTGAGCTAGCAAATTCCTCTGATAGGGCAACAAGATTAAGAGAATCTCTTCTAGAAGAATTAAATTATGATTTTATACTACTTGATTGTCCTCCCGCATTAAATATCCTAACATTAAATGCCTTGGTTGCATCAGAGGGGGCGTTAGTACCTCTTCAAGCAGAATTTTACGCACTTGAAGGCTTAAGCCAACTGATTAAAACGATTAACAAAATTAGAAATACCATTAACACCAAACTAAAGCTCGAGGGAGTCATACTAACAATGTATGATGTTCGCAACAACCTTTCCAACCAAGTAGAAGAGGATGTAAGAGCATACCTTGGTCACGATGTTTTTCAAACAATAATACCGAGGAACGTTCGCCTTTCAGAGGCACCCTCGCATGGTGTTCCAGCCCTTATCTACGATCACAAGTGTCTTGGTAGTCAAGCATATATTAACTTAGCGAGAGAAGTATTGATTAAAGCCGGTTGGGAGATAAATTAAAAATGGCAAAAGAAAAGAAAAAAAGTCTAGGAAAAGGCTTGGCGGCACTTATAGGAGACCTGGGCGAAGCAGAGGCGAGGAACCTAAATCCTTCAGAAATAAAAACGGAAGGCGTAAAAATACCAATAGAATACTTAGAGCCAAACCGCAACCAACCAAGAAAAACTTTTGACGAGGATTCCATAAACGAATTAGCGCAATCTATTAAAGAAAAAGGAATATTATTACCCATATTAGTTAGACCCCTTGAAGAGAAGAAATACCAAATAATTGCAGGCGAAAGAAGATGGCGGGCTGCTCAAAAAGCTAACCTCCACGAGATTCCAGTTGTTATTAAAGATCTTGAGGAAAATGAAGTTCTTGAGATCGCTTTAATAGAAAACATCCAAAGGGAGGATTTAACTGCGATAGAAGAGGCCTCTGGCTTAAATAGGTTATTGGTAGAACACCATTATACACAAAAGGATCTTTCAAAAATAATAGGAAAGTCTAGATCAAACATTGCTAATACCTTGAGGTTGCTATCCCTTCCTCATAAAGTGCAAGACTTTGTACAAAGAAAAATCTTAACAGCAGGTCACGCAAGATCGTTAGTAGGTTTAGAAAATGCATTATCAATTGCCCGGTTCGCAATAAAAAAGAAAATGAGTGTAAGGCAGCTAGAGCAATATGTTAATTATGTGAAGAACAAGATAAACGCTGAAAGCAGTAGCGGTAATACAAAAAAAGATCCCAATACCCTCGCAATCGAAAAGAGTTTAAGCGATCATTTGGGGTTAACTGTAACAATCAAAAAGAAGAGAGGTGAACAAGGAGAGCTTAAGGTTGTCTATAAAAATTTTGAGCAGTTGGACTATATTATAAAAAGACTAAATAAATAATACTTCACTTCTTAGCTGCAGCTGAGATTCTCAAAACTACATCATTAATAATTAGTTCACCCAAATTAACTGAATTTTTTATTTCTTTTTCGGCGTTATTTAATATGGAGAAAACTTTTTCAGTCTTTTTTGTTTCCCAGAGATGAACCTGTTTCCCAAAAGATTCTTTTTCTTTAAAAAAAACAGGCGGTTTTAATTCTTGCATTGCTCTTGAAATGGGAATGCCAGAACCTCTTTTGATTGAAACATTATGTATCTTTTGAAAGTGAGAAGACAAAGCATTAATAAACTGGACTGGCTGGTATCCTTGTAACCGCAGTTTGTGTACAGATTGTAAGGATTTCTTTACGTTTCCCAATCCAACGTAATTGCATAAATCACGCGTTTGTAATAGTTTCTCATCTCTTAAAACTAAATCTATTGCAGACTCTGAAATGTCTTTTTCCCTTTTCTGCAAAGAATACAGTAATAATAATTCGAGAGAGTTTTTTATTAAATTTTTGTCGTTGCCTATTAAGGAAGAAATTTTTAAGCACCCACTATTTGATATAGAAAAATTATTTATTTTAAAAAAATCTTTTATAAAAAGATTTAGATCCCTTTGGCTGTCTTCATATATTGGTATTGATATTGCTATCGGGCTTTTTTCAATATTTTTTCGCAGACTCGATCGCGGAGCCAATTGTCCCGCCTTTACAATAATTTTTACTCCGTCAATAGGTGTTTTTAAAAAATCTTTTAAACATCCAACAGATTCGGTTTCCAAAAGATTGATTTTTAAAACACTATTACCCCCGCCATATGGCATGGAGTTGATCTGCTGATAAAAAATATCGGTTTCAGTTAGAATATTTTTTGAAATTAATTCTTGAACTTCAAAGGGCTCATCATTTTTACCCTTGAGATTATCAAAAGTTTTTTTATAATTTTCTTCTATTGAATAACCATTGGGACCATAGAACATTATAAGACTATATTTGTTTATATTTTCTAAATATGTTCCAAGTTCCTTTATATTCCCCTTCATTAATTTCCTCTATAACGATTTTTAAAAAGAAGAAGCTGCTTTTGAATGTCCTCAGCCAATAAAATTGAAATTTGTTTTTTTGTATTAGACTCAGAAACGTAATTAGCATAAGGCTCGGCAACCCTATTGAAAGCAGAAGAAACTAAAGATTGACCGCTGAAAACGACTTTTTTTGCAATATTATCAGTAACCGTAAAATCAAGCTTATTTGTTATATTCTTTCTTAAAACCTTTTCATCTTCGCGAACATCAATGTCTTCATATTGTTCATCAATAATAAATGTAACTACAAATCTAGTATTTACGTCATCGTTGTTAAAAAACCTTTTCAATTCTCTGTAAACCAAATCAGTGTTCACAATTTGGACATCGGGCCTTTTAATATGAAAGTCACTGAAAGATTCTGATTTGTACAAAGGCTCAAAAGCGCAGCCTTCTAGTACAAACAATAGACAGAAGAGGAAGGATCTTTTGGTTATCCTACAAGACAATATTAACTACCTTTCCGGCCACAACTATTACTTTCTTTATTTTTCGATCACCGATGTGTCCCGTTATTTTTTTTGTTTTTATGGCCATCTCGCTAATAACATCATCTCCTACGTCTTTTGCAATCAGCATCTCATCTCTTCGTTTACCATTTATTTGGATTGCTATCTTTATCTTATCTTCAACTACAAAATTGTTGATATGATCTGGCCATTTTTGTTCACACAATAGTCCGTCACCTTCTATATACCGCCATCCTTCTTCAGCAAGATGTGGGGCAAAAGGTCCAAGCATAATTAAAAGAAACTCTAGAGCCTCTTTAGCGGCTTGATGATTAGCATTTTTGGTAATTTCATCTTTATTGAGCGCCCCAACGAAACTGTATAATCTTGCAATAGCATTATTAAATGATTTTCTTTCAAGGTCCTCGGTTAACCTTACCAAGGTCTTATGAGAGAGCTTCCTAACCTCTTTTGAATTTTGGGATGATGAATTCTTTATAGCATCCTTCTTTTTAAGTATTTCGCCATAATTAATAATTGTTTTCCATACCCTATTCAAAAATTTATTTGCAGATTCTATTCCCGCTTCTGTCCAAAAAATATCTCTATCAGGCGGGGAGTCAGACATCACAAACCATCTTGCGGTGTCAGCGCCATATTTCTTTATTATAACATCTGGGTCAATTATGTTTTTCTTAGATTTAGACATTTTTTCTGACGAACCTACTCTTAGAATCTCTTTGGTTTCTTTATGAACAAATTTATCATCCAACCTTTCAGCAAACTCTGGTTCAATCCACACGCCGTCTTGATTGCGGTAAGTCTCATGGCATACCATCCCTTGTGTAAACATTCCTTGAAAAGGTTCATCTAAATCCATGTGCCCGGTTTTTTTAAGGGCTTTGGTAAAAAATCGGGCGTACAAAAGATGCAATATTGCGTGCTCGACACCACCAATATATTGATCTACCGGTAACCAATATTTAGAAGATTTTTCATCTATGGGTTTTTCCTTATTTAGGCCACAGAATCTAGCAAAATACCAAGAGGAATCAACAAATGTATCAAAAGTATCTGTTTCTCTTTTACTTTCCTCACCACATTTAGGACATTTTGTTCGCTTCCAGGATGGATGAGACTCCAATGGATTACCGGGTCTATCGAATTTTACGTCTTTTGGCAGAGTAATAGGTAAATCACTTTTTTTTGCTGGAACAATACCGCATTTATTACAATGAATTACAGGAATCGGACATCCCCAATAACGCTGTCGCGATACACCCCAATCTCGTAAACGATAATTTATTTCTTCCTTCCCGTTGTGATCTCTCATTAGCCTTGAAATAGATACCTTGTTTGCTTCTTCAACGTTCATACCATTCAAAAAGTCGGAATTTATTAAATACCCATCTCCCGTATACGCTTT
>CETZ01117465.1_pt1 | contig 21034 bp, 21 predicted proteins | sample 531441 | NCBI WGS metagenome assembly CETZ01 (sample SAMEA2623098, study PRJEB7988) | marine metagenome | isolation source: saline water (ENVO:00002010), including | reverse complement strand
CTCGGTGAATGCCCTGGAGGTACAGGAGCGGATGGCCGAACTCGAAACAACCTATCAGTTAAAGGAAAAGTCAACCGCACTGGAGCTGAGCGAGGCCCGTAATGAAGTGCAACAGCTGCAACTTTCACGTGAGCGCTGGAAAAGCCGTTTGGCTATAGCCATAGTAATACTGGTGCTTTGCGTAGTGGCCATGGTATTGATCTATAACCAGCGTCTGCGCAGGGCACGAAAAGAACTGGCGGAGGCCAATACCATTAAGGATCGCTTTTTTGCCATTGTGGCGCATGATATGTTGGGAGGGGTGTCGGCTTTTGCGGGTATCGGCCCTATGCTGGAAGAAATGGCGGCCGAGGGCGATTTGCAAGGCATTAAGGATATAAGCGGAGAGCTGGAAAATGAATCGCTCCGGGTACGCAAAATGCTGGAAAACCTTTTGCAGTGGGCCTTTTTGCAATTGGACCGCGTTAACATGAAAGCCGAGAAGCTGGAGTTGGCGACTCTTGTTGCAGAAAGACTGGAGGAGCTGGCCCGTGCGATCAGCACCAAGAAGATAAAAGTGAGAATTAAATTGAGAGAGCTTTTTGTAATGGCGGATGCCGGTGCGGTAGCTTTCATATTGCGCAACCTGTTGAGCAATGCCGTAAAGTTTTCGCAGCCTGGTGGTGAAATATACATCAGCAGTACTCTTGAAAAAGACCAGGTGGCTATTTCGGTAGCCGATCAGGGTGTGGGAATGACCGCTACCATGCAGGCCAAACTCTTTAACCCTGTAGAAAGGATCAGTAAAACAGGCACTGCCGGAGAAGAGGGCAACGGGCTGGGGCTTCTTCTCAGCAAGGAGTTTGCACAACGCAACAGAGGCGCACTTCGTGTAAAGAGCGAAGAAGGAAAAGGCACCGTGTTTACTTTAGTGCTACCCCCGGCCTGATCGTGAAATTTTAATCATCATCGTATTCGTGCGGTTCTTCAACAGCTGGTGTGTTGGTCAGCTCATGGTGCATGATCTTGCCGCCATGGCTGCCGGTGATCACCATGAGTGCCAGGGTTGCTGTGGCAGATATAAAAGTAAGGGAGCGCAATACTTTACCGGTGCGGAGCAGGCTTACCAGTGACAGGATGCCGGTGAGGGCCATCAGCCAGATGGCCTTTTCAGCCCATTCTTCATGCTCGTGTACCATGGCATGGGAGACCCCCGGCAGGTGTTCTACTTTTTCCTCTGCTTCCTCTCCTGTTTTAAAGGCGGGAATAGCAATAAGTGAAATCACCACCAAGGTAACATACGCAGCTTTTTCCAGGCTACGGTTGTGGCGTAACAGACCGAATATCAGTAGACACAATCCGAATAAAGTGCCGAGAATGGGGAAGTGATTGAGAAGCAGGTGCAGTTCTGTAGCGTTCATTGTTGGTTGCTGTTTTAGATAAGCATAAATATACTATTAAGATAGACTTTGGTAAAGTCAATGGGTTTAAATTATCCGGACGCTTTTTGGGTACATAACCGGCATTAGATACCGTTAAAACTTACACCAGGAGGTGCTTTGAAAGTACTATTTTTGAGAGACCAACTTCTCAGCTTCTTGAAATATGCGTAAAATCTCCCTCTACATTGCGGCTTCCCTGGATGGCTATATTGCCAAGGCTGACGGTTCCTTTAAGTGGCTTGAGGATTTTCCCAATCCCGAAAAGTCGGATTTCGGCTATGCCGGTTTCCTGGAGGAGGTGGATGCGATCCTGGTGGGCGGAAAAACCTACCGTCAGGTGCCTGCCTTCGAAGAATGGCCGTATAAGGACAAGGCATGCTATGTTTTCAGCCGGCACGCTACCAAGGAAAGTGATAACAAGGTAGTTTTTGTAAAAAATGATGTCGCGGGTTTTGTGCGTGAGTTGAAAAACCGGGATGGTAAAGTTATATGGCTGATTGGTGGAGGGGAGATCAACAATATCCTCTTGCGTAATGGTTTAGTGGACGAGATCATCTTAACCTATGTGCCGGTGATGCTAGGTTCCGGAATAAGCATTTCCGGAACCGCAGAGATGGAGCAGTATTTTGAGACCGTGAAGACCGAAACCTTCAGCAACGGTATGATCCAGATAACCCTTGAACGTAAGGCTTAAATTCTTCGACTTGCTCTTTTTTCCCGATCCGGCAGATTGTGAAGCGGAAGTATAATCACAGCAAAAGTTTTAGAGGTCTTTATTGTGGCTGCTTGCCCTTGTTTCGTCACAAGGCACCCTTTTAAACAATGCTTTTATCTTTAGGCTGAAAAACTGCGTTATGCGAAGGATCTTTTTAATCTTCATTAGCTCCCTGTTTCTCCAAAGCGCTTATGGGCAGCAGGACTCCAACCTGGTTATTGGCATTAAGGAAGCCCCGCCTTTTGTCACATACACTGCGGCTGGGAAGCCGGCCGGGCTGAGTGTAGATTTTTGGGACCTGGTGGATAATGATGTTCCCGCTTCCATCAGCTACCGCAGTTTCAATAGCATTCCTGATCTGGTGGAAGCTCTCCGGAATGGAGAGGTGGATCTGAGCATCAATCCTTTAACGGTAACGGACCAACGCATGGCGTACCTGGATTTTTCACAACCTTTTTTTATCTCTGGTACCGCTACCGTTCGTAAACACCAAAGCCAATGGTGGGTGGTGTTGAAGAATGTGTTCAGCTGGCAGTTTTTTTCTGCGGTGGCAGGGCTGATCCTTGTGATATGGATATTCGGGTTTTTTATGTGGCTGTTGGAACGCAGGAAGAACCCTGAACAGTTCCATAAAGGCTGGCGTGGCGTAGGTGACGGTTTTTGGTGGAGCGCGGTAACTATGACTACCGTAGGCTACGGAGATAAGGCCCCGGTAAGCCGGGGAGGACGTGTCCTGGGCCTGGTGTGGATGTTTGCCGCCATCCTTATGATCTCCGGTTTAACGGCCGGTATCGCCTCAGCCCTTACCGTTTCATCATTGGAAGGATCTATAAGAGGAGTGGAGGATCTGAAGAAATTCAAGGTGGGCACTATTGAGGGCTCCAGCAGTGCGGATTACCTGGATATCTTTGAAGTGGAAGCCCGGGCTTTTACATCGGTAAAGGAGGGTTTGGATGCTGTGCAGGACAATGCAATTGATGTATTTGTGTATGACAGGCCCTTATTGCAATATTACCTGAATGAGGGTAACTACGAAGAACTCCGCATGGATAAGGATCTTAAGACGGATTACTACAGTTTCAGTTTTCCCAAGGGGAGTAAGCTGAGGAATGCGCTGGACCCTCTGGTAGTACGCCAGTTGAAGTCCTCACGCTGGAACCGCAGGCTCAATCAATTAAACGAAGAGGAGTAAAGCCATTGCAGCCATCGTTTGTGCACCACATGTGTAAGTTGCCAGCCTTCCTCGCTACGCGATATCATTCCTGAATCAATAAGGTTCCGTAGGGCCCGTTCTACACTGCTGGCTGCACCCAGCCGGTATTTAACCAAAAAGTCAAAGGCGTGAGGCTGGGCCACTTTTTCTTCGAGGGCAATAGCTCGTAGAAGGTTCCATTGCAGGCCTGTGAAACGATTCTTGAAGAGTTTGAAGCGAGGGTGTAATTCCTGCATCAGGCGGTTGGCTGCTTTTCCGGCCTCAGGGGTATCCTGCATATAGTGCAGAATATGGAGTAACATCCCGGAATGCCCATCGCTGTATTCATAAGCCTTCTGCTCTTCCGGGCTGGCTCCCTGAGGCCAGATATCTTCCTGTTGTAATCCCCGCAGTTTATAAAGTTCAAGGTTTGCGATGGGCGGTTGGTCCGCCAGGGAGGGGTTTACAGAAAAAAGCAGCTGAATGTTACGGGTCTGTGAAAGTATGCCGAACAATTCAAACAGGCCTTCAGGGCTAGTCTCTACTTCCCATTCATCCAGGTCGTCAAACAGGAACAGGAAGTCAAGGGCTACCTGCCCTAACATCTGGGTGAGGGACTGGCACCATTGGGCGATTTCCCCTTGATGTTCAAGCTTTTGCACCCCATATTCGTCCAGGAAGCGTTTAAGCTGGTATTGCAGGTTGGAATGATGGGCGGATACCCGAATAAACTCCTGCACCCAATCCTGAAGAAATTGAGAAAATGAAGTGTATCCGCGCAGGGATATATAGAAGCAAACTCTCCTGCCCTGAAGTTTTTCAATGAGTTGGTGTAGGAGAAATGTCTTGCCCATGCCGTCCGGTGCTTGTACTAAAACGGGGGTTCTCAGCATTACCCGATCGTAAAGTTGAGAGAGGTCTTCTATACGGTCAAACCTTGCCATAGTAAGGGATTGTAATAAATTCGCTTTTTGCGTAACGCTCGGAAAAGTACAATTAATTGTTTTTGAAAACAAAAAAAGCCACCCGGAAAGGGTGGCTTTTTATATGTATTTGAAGATGGGTATTTTATTCCTGCTTGCGGGTGGCTTTGTAAACTTTCTTGCCACCATATAAGGCCCCGGCAGCTACCAGGATCTCCACAAACCCGAATGGGGTGGGAGCGTCCGGATCTTCAGGCTGCGCCATAGCCGTTACGGCAAAGAAAGTAAGCAATGCAAGTGTCAGAGTATATCTTTTCAATTTCATCATAATCATCAGGTGTTTTTGTGTTAGCGAATTACTTTAAAGGATTCTGTGAAGTTATCGGCAGTCACCTTGAGAATGTACACTCCACCGTTCTCTACACCGAAGGTAACCCTTCCGTTAAGGTCTTCACCTCTTTCAACCAGTTGCCCGGCCAGGTTATACACTTCAACCGTAGCATTGTGTAATATACCCAATTCTACGTTGAGGCCTTCTTCATTGGCAAAGGCATAAGCCACTGCTTGTTGCTGAGGCTTTTCAAGGCCTATAGAAGGCTGGCTGAAGTGAATAATGAATCGATCCGGTCCGTACGAATTATCCTGAACAAAGGAATAATCGCCAGCGGTAAGATCGTGCATGCTATTCAGCTTGCGATCTTCCAGGGTTACCGTTCCAAAGGACTGTAGTTCATTAATGTCAGCGGAGATGGTCATAAGGTCGCCATCCTGGTCGTAATCCAGTTTCATGGGAAATGACCAGGGGCCGGTATAAGGCACCCGGCAAACCGAGTAGGTAGACTGTCCCATAGCTACATAGAAATCAGGGGTAATACCTTTGTTACGCAGCTTACGGGCATCCCAATTATTATCAAAAGCAATTGTGCTGTTGGCATCGAATCCTACAAATACATCATCATACACATCACCGTTCATGCCTTCAATATGAAGGGAAACACCGTCTACCGTATAATTGGCGGTTTTAGCCAGGGTAGCGGCCTGTGAAGTAGTCCGGTTATCCCGGTTAAAAACCAGGGTAGATGGGGTATTCTGCGTCATTTGTACAAAGAATCCCTGGAAGGGTGCAATGTAGCGTGAAGCCGATCCCGCGCCCTTAACGTAAGCTGTGTAATTGACTCCATTAAAACGGTAAATAGCCGAAGACATGTCAGCAGGAATAGATTGTAGGTCCCAATCGTATATAGCGGCATACGGATTAGCCACCAGGTTCCATCCCTCTGTATCATTGATCCCAGTTCCCGTAACAAAACCTACACTAGACGCCTGCCCGTCATTATAGGAAAGCGCCTGATTCACTGTAGCATCATTGTTAGAACTTCCAGTTAACGTAATAGTTCCATCACCGCTGCGCAGAAAAGGTCCGTAAATTCCGTTGGTGCCTACATAGAGGGCGTAACCACGTCCACGGGTAGCGGTAGAAGCGAGACCTGATCCACCGGCTGTTCCTGCAGGATCCCATTCTGAGTTAGCCGCATCCCACTCCCAGGCAGTCCCCTGAGCCGAATTTTCAGAAACCATGATAGATCCAGCTTCGTTGAAATCATTTAAAGTAGCATTGCTCATAGGAGACCCCAGGTAATAATAGCGGCCACCTACACCTGGTTCTATGTAGGCCTCAATAGCCAGGTTACCACTAATGGTACCTGTTCCGGTCAGTTGGCCGTAGCTCGATGTTGAAGAAGCTGTTAAAGTAATTAACCCATTGGTGTTAAGTGTGGTAGTGCCCTCTACGCTGATGATACCCTCAAAATCCATAGCATTGCCAGACAGCGATAAGCTGTTCCCATCATTGTCAAAAGCAATGGTACCGTCACCGGCCAGGCCACTACCACTATTCGTTAGATTACCCGCTATAGTAGCGGTGTTACCGGAATTGATAGTCAGAGCAAAACCATTGGAAATCTCCAGGTTCTGGCAGGTAAATGTACCTGGAGAAGTGCTAGAGGAAATAATGGCATCCGTAGTGGCATCAGGTCCTATTACATTGCTCCAGGTAGCCCCGTCCCAGGTAACGGCAGAAGGACTACAAGGTAGGGTGTAATTAATGTGAAAAGTAAGATCATTGTCCTGGTTCCAATTGTTTTCATCATTTACAGCGGCCTGAAGAGCTGCCTTTGTTCCTGAGGTTACGGAACAACCATAAATACAGTTATCCACCTCTGTAGGAAACGCCCATGCCGATGTTCCATTCGTTAAACCAGTTGGCAGGGCCGAAGTACTGGAGCTGGTGGCATCTGCTTCCCAGGCACCACTGTTGTTGTGGAACCCTCCAATCAAGGTGGGAGCTGCCAGGCTACCTGTGAAAATGATGATCTGATCACCTCCCGATGATAAACTCATATTACCACCTGAGCCGGCAACCACAGAACCGCCTCCGGACGAAACTGAAGGACCATTGTCAATCAGGATGGCCACCTGGTCTCCTGCGGAAAGACCACCGGCACCAACGGTATAAACGATTTCACCCTCTCCTGTACGAAAGCTCCCCGAGGCTTGCCAGCCATTATCGGTAAAACGAATTTCAGTTCCTCCGGCAATGGCCGTGGTAGCCATAAATGCAAATTGGTCTGGATCATCAGACGCATAACCGGTAATAAGAATGTCACCGACAGATAGCTGAGCTTTCGCTGTTCCGAGGCCCGCCAACAAAAAGGCCAGCCCTAAAAATATCTTTCCGGTAAGCTTGAAAGTATCTTTTAAGATCATAGAATAGAGTTTGTTAGTTATTTAATGAATTAGCGACTAAAACAAAAGGCTTCAGAAAACGCTTTTATTATTACCATGTTAAAGGACTAAAATGATAAATTGTTTACGACAATGTAGGGACTATATATTGGAAAACCTGATTTTTTATCGTGAATTTTAATATTTATAAAGCAAACTCCCCTATCTGGGGAGTCTGCTGTGAAAATCAGTTACGTGAAGGGTAAATTCCCTGTATCGCAATAATGTAATACATGGCTAGCCACGGTTGCATAATATTAAAGGGATAATTACCCCCGGTGTTTCCTACCGTAACACTTCCTGTAATTTCGTCAATGGCAACGGTAGCATTGAAAACACCGCTTATAGGTGCCATATTAACATGATCATCTGTGCTGGTAGAAAAGGGTTGATCCTCTTGCGGAGTGTGCAAGGCGGGATACGCATTGAGGGGTTCATCCGTATTACCCGCATCATTTACACCGATAGGCGTAACGGTAGTTGTTCCAATGGCTGTACCATGAGTGGTGCCGGTGGATTGGAAAACCGCTGCGTGGCTATGTGTAGGAAGTTCTGTAATGTTCATAGTATGCGTTTCTGAACCGGAGCGTTGACCCCAAAGGCGGTTGGTCAGGCCCGGCCCCTGGCCTACACCAATGGGTGCACGTCCACGCAGGTCAGGTAAGGCGAAAGTGGTGCGTCCGTCACCGCCATAGGTGGTGCCCAGCAATGAGAAAAGCGCACTGTTCTGTGAAATAGCTAAAAGCTGGCCGGCACAAAAAGCCCAGCCACGTGGAGCGAAGTTCCCCGCAAAAATGCGTACTTCTCCTAACATTTGATCCATAATAATAAAATTTAGTTGTTAAAATTAATTGGCATTTGTAAAGTAGAGTTTTTCACTTGATTTATGTATGATTAGCAGTCAGTATTTTTTGGTTTAAGTCATAGATCACGGCTAATTGCCGGCCGGTATAAATCCCTTCTTCCAGGCATACTACCTCCAGCAGGAGATCCATTTCTTCACGGGTTTCGGCTTTTAGGTTCCCGTTTTCATCCACTACCAGCCTGCCTGGTATCCGTTCATTTTTGGTTTCACTTTTTTGGATGCGTACAGAGCTGATCCGAAGTGGCTTGCCTTCCAAAAAGGCAACCGCACCCTTATTCCAGGGGTTGCAGGCCTGAACCAGGGCCTTGATCTCTAGTGCGCTCATTTCTTCCCAGCGGATCAGCAGGTGCTCCAAACTTACCCGCGGGTAGGTTTGGGCGCCATCTTCATCTTGTGAAGTTGTTTCTATCTTCCCCTCATTTCGTTGCCACATCTGGATAAGTTTTACCAGGGAAGAAATTCCGGCTATCGCCAGTTTGGAGACGTGCATGCCATGAGTGTCGTCTGGGTCTATCGGAACAGGATCGACAAAAACTATGGGGCCGGCATCAGGTTTTTCCGAAATAAGGTGCACCGTTACTGCCCCGGAAGTTTCACGGTTCTTCAATTGCCAGAAATTAGGTTCTGCACCACGATACTGGGGTAAGGGTGCATAGTGGAAGTTGAACCAGGGCGTTTCTTGACTGAGAAGCTCTCCGGGAATAAAGTACGGGAAGGTTAAAACCACCACCAGATCTGGCTTTTCACGTTCAAACCATTCTTTAATTTCTTGTCCTGAATTGTGGGGCGAAATACGAGTGGGGGTAACACCAAATGCATGAGCAAGATGCTCCAGGTGATCGGTTTCGTCCGAAGGGCGATCCGGCAGAACGAGACACAACTGGAGACCATTTTGCAAAAGCATTTGCAGGGAAGGAAGCCCCAGGCGGGAATTGCCAAATACGCCAATTTTCATAGGTCCAGGGAGGATGATTTAATGGTTTGGTGGAAGTAAATTAAATATTTAATTAAGAGTACAAGGTTAAGCGTATGTTTTTTTTAGTGAATAGACACTATTTTTTAGTGAAAGTGGTCAAGGTGTGTTGTGGGGTCATCCTAAAAATAGGATTTTAGCTTTTCAGCCAAGCGTATGAAAATTAAAAAACTCGTAGTTTCTGCCTTTGATTTAGATCAACTCAAAGGAGAAGTCCAGTCTTTGCCGCAGCAAGCGTGGATACCCCATTTCAATACTCAGTATTATACAGGTCATTGGAGTGTGGTGCCTTTAAGGTCTGTAGGAGGCCAAAGTGAGCATATTTATCCAAACCCGGCCTCTGACAAACCTTTTGAGGATACCCGTCATCTAAAAGTGCTACCCGTTACTCAGCAGGTGATTAACAGCATACCGGGCGAGAAAACCTCGGTTCGCTTTATGAAACTGGGAGCAGAGAGCTCCATCCGGGAACACGAAGATTATAATCTCTCACTGGAGGATGAAGACCTGAGGATACACGTTCCGGTGTTTACCCATGAGGAGGCAGAGTTCTGGTTGGATGGTGAACGCGTGCCTATGATGGAGGGGGAATGCTGGTATCTTAACTTCAACCTCAGGCATCGTTTGTACAATCCTGGTCCCGGAGACCGTATACACCTGGTGATGGATTGCGTGGTAAGTGATGAATTGCGTGAATTCATCCAGGCTTAACCGGACAACTGCTTTTACCTGAAATCTTATGGAGCAACAGATCGGTAATCAATCCTACCTCCTAAAAGCTAACTAAGCTCTGCTACACATTTCAGTTCAATGGCTATAGGTGTGGGTAAAGCCGTTATAGCAATGGTAGTGCGGCAGGGTTTGGGGTCTATATGTTCAAAATACTCTTTGTAAATACGGTTGAAGGTGTGAAAATCCCTTTTCATATCCACCAAAAAAACCTGGATATCTACCAGCTTATCCCAACTGCTGCTGTTTTCTTCCAGTATGGCCTTTACGTTGGCAAATACGGAATGGACCTGGGCTTCAAAGTCAAAGCTCTTAAAATTGCCATTGTGATCCAGTTCCAGTCCAGGAACCCCGGAGTCATGGGCATCGCTGCCGGCAATACGCGGTCCCACCCCACTTAAAAAGAGAAGATTGCCCACTTTACGGGCCAGAGGATACAGTCCAACGGGTTTGGGAGCTTTGCTCATTCGAATAGGTTTTTGGCAAAGATGAGAATTAAAGACTAAATGCCTTTCAAAGCTTCTATCAACACCGGAAAGAGGCTGGTTATGACAGGTGAGGCGATGGTCAATAAAAGCTTAGGGTTGCTCAATTTGAGAAGGTTATCACTTAGGTCGGTCAAGGGTTTTTCTTCCCAGTTTTTTTGACGTGCAAACTCCAAAGCATCCTCATTAAGCTGCTTCACCTTAAAATAGGTAGGGAAGTAAATCATAAGTATGAAAAAGGTAAAGATCGCTCCGTATAAAATAAGCACCCTGTCCGGAAATAATAGTTCTTTAGGACCGGTGAGGTTTTCCTGCGAGGCCTGGTACATGAAAAAAGAAGTAAGTACCGTAATGACGAGTACCAGGCTCAGGATAACCAATAAATGATACGAGAGCCGGTTGATGTTGGTGAGTCTTGTCCTGACCTTTTGAATAGAGTTTCCCCAATTTTGAATTTGGGTATTGCCGGTAAGGATCATTGTAACAATACAGAGAAGACCCAACAAATAACCAGGGGCTTGAATGAGTGGCAACAGGAATCTTACTGAACGGAAAACCTCCGGGAAGAAATGCCAAAGGTTAAAAGGAGGGATCAGGTTCCGCTCAGGAAGGATGATCCCCATTGAAAGCACTACCACCATAACAATTGATGCCAGTGATAGTCCAATGATAGCTACCACGTTTTTACGGTAATCCTCCCACTTATAGGTTGCACGTATAAACCCAACTAAATAGTAAAAGGCCCCGCAGCAAAAGCTATTGAATAACGTAAAGAGTAAAACCCAGGTAAGTAAGTTGGGCCTGGTGTTCAAAAAGAACCACCCCTCACTTTCGCTCAGCTCAATGGTGGTGGCAAGGGCATTGGTAGAGTCCGGATGGGTAAAACAACCTTTCAGGGTAGCCGGAGGTATCATCTTGAAGGTATAGGTAGTATCCGTATTGCTCCAGTAAAATTCACGCTCATGAAACTCTCTTGGCTGGGGTTGGTAAAAATTCGCGAAAACAAGAAGAGTATAAATGATACCTGAAAAACAAGCGATCAGAAAACCGTTGAAGGCATTGGGTTTTATTCTCAAAATTAAAGGTTTGGTAAAGTGAAAGTACGAATATTCCGCTTTGCGTTATCTTAAACAATCCGTGGCCGAAATCATTTTTTCAGGTATGGATCCGCAACCATCCATTTACCCCTTTGGGCTGCGTATAGATGAGCCCGTTACCATGGTCACGGATATATTGGTGGCCCTGGTTTGCTGGTATGCTTTCTTCAGATTAAGACCTTTGGCCGACCGTCCTTTGCATTGGAGGCTACTCCTCTTCTTTATATTGATGGGAGCGGCTACTTTCCTGGGAGGGGTATTGGGTCACGGCTTTCTTTATGCTTTCGGATTTTACGCCAAGCTGCCGGGCTGGCTCATAAGCATGCTGGCAGTGAATTTTGTGGAAAGAGCTATGATCCGGTATTCTTCGGATGTGCTCTCCTCCCGTACCACACGGGTACTTACGGTGCTGAATTGGATAGAGCTGGCCACTTTTGCGGCTCTTTCCTTTGGTACCCTCAACTTTCTCTATGTAGAGATCCACTCCACCTACGGTTTTTTGGTGGTGGTTTTCAGCCTGGCCGTCATGAATTACCTGCGGGGCCGAAAAACGCCTTTCATATATTACACCATGCTGGCGGTGGGAATGATCTTTATATGTTCCGTAGTATTTGTAGGGAAGTTGGCTATTCATCGTTGGTTTTCGCATGCCGACCTGGCGCATATCTTTATGGCCCTGGGTGCGTATTTCTTCTACCGGGCAACACGCTCTTTAATGCTACAGCAAGATGAAAGTGGAGCAACCCATGAACCTTCCGCTGCATGACCGGCTCTTAATGCCATGAACCTGCTTGTTTTTAATGATCGGGGTATTTATTGCCCGGTGGCGGATGTTTATATTGATCCGTGGAAACCGGTGGACAAAGCATTGATCACCCATGCCCATGCCGATCATGCCCGGCCCGGTCATGCCGCTTACCTCTGTCATAAAGATACTGCCCCGGTCATGCGTTACCGCCTGGGTGATGATATACGTGTGCAGACGGTAGAATATGGCGAGCGAATTAAACAAAATGGTGTTATCTTTTCCTTCTACCCGGCCGGGCATATACCGGGCTCTGCGCAAATACGGGTAGAGTATAAAGGCGAAATATGGGTAGTGAGCGGGGATTACAAGCTGGGAGAGGATGGTATTTCGGCTCCCTTTGAGCCGGTACGTTGTCATCATTTTATCACAGAATCCACTTTTGGATTACCGGTATATACCTGGGATGATCAACAGCAAGTGTTTGAAGAGATCAATGCCTGGTGGCGGCAAAACCAGAATGAAGGTCGGGTTAGTATACTGGCCGGCTATTCATTGGGGAAGGCGCAACGTATCCTTAAAGGTCTGAATCCATCAACCGGAAAAATATTTACGCATGGTGCAGTGGAAAACACCAATGAGGTTTTACGGAAACAGGGTATTTCATTGCCAGATACAATTTTGGTAACACCGGAGCATAAAAAAGGAGATTTTACCGGGGCCCTGGTAGTCTGTCCGCCTTCGGCCATTGGCACAGCCTGGATGCGAAAATTCGGAACTGTTAGCACCGGTTTTTGCTCCGGCTGGATGCGTTTACGCGGAGCACGCAGGCGCAGGGCTATGGACCGGGGCTTTATATTATCGGATCATGCAGACTGGCCCGGTCTCAATCAAGCTGTGAAGGAAACCGGGGCTGAAAATATCTACGTCACGCATGGATATAAAGACATCTACGCAAGATGGTTACGTGAGTCCATGAAGCTGAATGGACAGCCGGTTGACACGCTTTACGAAGATCAGGGAGAGTCTGACAGCAGCGACTGATCAGGACTGTGAAAAGTTATCGTCTTCACCCACGTAGCGGTTGGAGTGCTGCGGATCATTGTACGGCAGGAACACCAGCTTATCGCCTTTCTGGAAAGATGGGGGCTCGCGCAGGATGGTAAAGGGATCTTCATCATCATCCAGCCGGAAAAGCGGTACTACCCGTCCCTTGTGTTTCTTGATAATATTCTCGTAATCCTCCTCCCCGGAACAATCATCAATAGTGGGTTTGCTCTGCTGACGGATATACTGGGCTATGGTGAGGTAATCTACCTTGCCTTCAAAGAGAATATATTTACCCAGTTTCAGGTCTTTTAATTCGAGTTCGTTCTTACTGGCCAAGCGGTATACATTGTCTTCACCGAATTCGCCTTCGAACCACTTACAAGCAAGGGTGTTGATTTCCGTATTAGGGGTGAGCGCCATTAGCTTGCCAATAGTGGTGAGATCCAGTTCGTCAAAAATGCGGTCGCCCACAATATTGCCTTCAAAAACCTCAAAGCCCTGCCTGCGTGCTTCCTTGATGTTCACGGCAGATATATCCACCATCACCACGGGTATGTTGCATTCGCGGATAATGTCGCCAATAAAACGAGCCACCTCATTGGCCCCGGCTATCAGGAACCCCTTGGGTTCTTCACGTTCCACCTTAAGCGCCTTGGCCAGGGGTTTGGCGGTAGCTCCCTGCAGTACCACGGTTCCTACAATCACGAGGAAGGTAAGGGGCAATATCAGTTCCGCCTGCTCAGACATGCTACCCTCGGACTCGTTCATCAGCTGTAGCGAGAATAGTGAGGCCACCGCAGCGGCCACAATCCCCTTGGGGCCCACCCACGACATGAAAACCTTCTCGCGCCAGTTGAATTTTTTGTTGATGGTGCTGATGAAAACACCCAATGGACGTATCACCAGGATAACGATCAGGAACAGGGAGATACTCTCCCAGCCGAGTTTTTGTATGTGCTCCACATCAATACGGCTGGAAAGCAGGATAAAAAGTACTGAGATAAGGATCAGTGAAATATCTTCCTTAAAAGAAAGGATCTTCTTGAAGTCGTTGACCTTGATATTGGCCAGGATAATCCCCATAAAGGTGGCGGCCATCAAGCCTGCTTCGGGTTGAATAAGCTCTGAAAAGGTGAATGCGAAGATCACCAGGCCTAAGGTGAAAACGTTGCGGAGAAATTCGGGTACGCGGTTTTTCTGTAACACATAGCGTAAAAAGAAAGCTGCCACCGCCCCAACAAAAACACCGGATGCTACGGTGAGGAAGAATTCTTTCAGGATGTCCAGGGTAAACTCCTGTCCGTGTCCGCCTCCCGATTGGATGAATTCATATACCAATACCGCAATCAGAGCACCCAGAGGGTCAATGAGTATACCTTCCCATTTCAATACCGTATTCACCCGCTCGTTGGGGCGAACGTTACGTAGGATAGGCATAACCACGGTAGGGCCGGAAACAATGATCAGTGCTCCGAAAAGAAAGGCGAGGCGGTAGTTGAGGTCCAGGAGGTAATGGGCCGCCAGCCCTCCACCTACCAGAGTTATTATGGGGCCGAAGATCAGGAGATTACGAACGGTTCCTACGCGGTACCGTATTTCAGATAGTTTAAGCGTTAAGCCTCCTTCAAAGAGTATGACACCTACCGATATGGAGACAAAGGAGAACAGGAAGTCACCGGAAAAAATGTTATCACCGTCCAGTAATTTATCACCATAAGGTGTAAAATAGGTGGAAAGCGGGCCTACGGCCAAGCCGATAATGATAAGGGGTAGGATGGCCGGGATCTTTATTTTCCACGCCAACCACTGAGCTAATACGCTTAGTACAAGAATACTGGCTAATTCGATCATACAGTTCTATTTCACGGCAAAAGATAAGGCATAGTTGCCAAAGAATAGCCTACATAACTATGAGCTTATAGATACTTGTTCACGAAGTGAGCGGAATAGTTGCGGATAGTGTCCCGTACTTCCCGGAATTTAGCCATCACCTCTTCTGGCTTACCCTTAAATGAGGCAGGGTCTTCAAAGCTGTGATGAAATCGCTGGGCATCAGAAGGAAACCAGGGGCAGTTTTCACGGGCATGGTCGCATACCGTTATCACAAGGTCAAAATCCACATCGCGGTATTCATCAATATGGTTGGAGGTGTGTTGGCTGATGTCCACATCATCTTCTTTCATTACCGCAATAGCGTTGGAGTTTACCCCGTGTGTTTCAATTCCGGCACTGTAAACACGGGCTTTTTTACCTGCCAGTTTTTGGAGGTAGCCATGCATCATTTGACTGCGGCAAGAGTTGCCGGTGCAGAGAACCAGTATATTTTTCATGTATTTTTAAGGATTTTCCAGGTGAGTATAGCGAGGGCCGCACCCAGGGTAGGGCCGGTCAGGTAAATATAGAAATGCGAGAGATCACCCATCATGAGGTCGGGTCCGAAAGAACGGGCAGGATTCATAGAAGCCCCCGTAAGAGGGCCGCCCATAGCGGCTTCCAGGAAAACCACCAGCCCAATGGCCAGCCCGGCCATAAGCCCTTTTTCCTTGGACCCTGTGCTTACAAAAATGATCACCAGCATCAGGAAGAAGGTGAAAATAGCTTCCAGTATGAGGCCCGGAATTGGGCCGTTTACAGGCCGGGTTTCCCCAAAAGTGGAAGTGTCTGGCAGTAAAATCACCAGGGTCAAACTGGCGAGGGCTGCACCGGTAAACTGAGCGATAAGGTAAGCCGGAACTTTTTGCCAGCTAAATCTTCCGCTTAGGGCAAAAGCCAGCGTAACCGAAGGGTTGATATGGGCCCCGGATATTTCTCCCAGCCCATATATAACGGCCGCTACAATGGCTCCGAAAACGGTGGCAATGCCAACAACGCCCAGCGCGCCTCCGCTAAGCTCGTTTACCATCACTGCCCCGGCTCCGAAAAACACCAGGGCGAAAGTGCCCAACAGCTCAGCCAGGAAGGTACGGTAGCGGAAAACCATCAGCAGCAACCAGAACCAGGTTCACAGCAAGCCTCGGCATTTGCGGCCAGTTTAAGCTCGGGACGCTCTTCCTGCTCTTTGGTGCAGCAGGCCGAAGTGTCTTCGGAGGCATAACGGGGATCGTTGAATTCGGTGTCCGCGTGTTTATAGTATACCTCCCATTGATGGCCGTCCGGATCTGTAGCCCAGAATTTATCCTGCAGGGCATAACAACAGGCTGTACCAATTTCTTCCAGGGAAACAATGTTACGGGAGCGTGCCTGCTCCAGTTTTTCCAGCATAAGCTCGCGGCTTTGTACTTCAAACCCCAAATGGCCGAAGTTGGGATTTACACGGCTGGCATTTTCGATAAAGGAGATGATAAGTGAAGGCTCAGCAAGGGTAAAGCGGGCGTATTGCGGTTTTACTTTGTCTGGCTTCACATCAAAGAGTCTTTGATAGAAATCAAGGCTTTCTTGCAGTTGACTTACATAAAGCGATACGTGCATTCTTGGAAAATTACTCATAACATTTGTTTTATTGCATTATTACGATGATGTGGGTTAAAAAATTTCAGCAGCAGTCGGTATGGGTGGTATACTGGCTAAATAAGGTGGAGAGTTGCTCCTGGATGAGATTCCATTGTTCCGGATTGATGCAGTAACACATAGAGGTTCCCTCTACCGTTCCCTGGATCAGGCCTATTTCCTTAAGTTCGCGCAAGTGCTGTGATATGGTGGCCTGGGCAAGACCCAGCTCCTGCACCAGGTCGCTGTTGATACATTGGTTGGCTTTAAGAAGGTGCTGTAAAATGGCGATGCGGGCCGGGTGGGCCAATACCCTGGCGATGGCCGCAAGGCGGTTCTGCTGCTCGGTAAACAATTGTGATTTGGTAATGCCCATTTTCTTTGTTTCATTGCAATATTACGATCAACCGAAGATAACTTCCAAATGATCCATGAACTTTTTAAGTTGAAATGTTTTAAGCTTGCATGGCGGAACGGATTGCTGACGGCCGCATTAAACTGCAACCCATGAAAGTATATACCCGCAAAGGTGACACTGGTGAAACTTCTTTAATAGGTGGTACCCGTGTAAAAAAATACAACCTGAGGATAGAAGCCTACGGTACGGTAGATGAACTGAACAGTTTTATAGGGCTCATTCGTGATACGGCTGAAGCCTCGGACCAGGATGCTCTTTTAATGGATATCCAAAACCGGCTTTTTACCATTGGCTCTGAACTGGCCAGTGATCCGGAGAATTCCAGGATGAAAGTGCCAGAACTGCAGCCTGCGGATATTGAAGCGCTGGAGAAGGCTATTGATAAAATGGATGAACAATTGGAGCCTCTGAAGAATTTCATATTGCCCGGAGGGGATCTGGCGGCTTCGTATTGCCATGTGGCCCGCTGCGTTTGCCGCAGGGCGGAACGCAGGGTTATAGAGTTAAATGAGCAAGCTGCGGTGGATCCTAAAATAATGAAGTACCTCAATCGTTTAAGCGATTACCTGTTTGTGGTGGCCCGTTATTTTACCCGGCAACACGGAGGTGTAGAAACACTTTGGAAAACAAGAACTTAGATCAGTTATAATTTTTTTTGTACACTGATTGTATAAGACGGCTAAAAATTTACTTTTGCAAAAATTTAATTAAGAGGCAATTATGTATTGGACATTAGAGTTGGCAAGCTATTTAAGTGATGCTCCCTGGCCCGCTACCAAGGATGAGCTTATCGATTATGCCATTCGTACCGGTGCACCTTTGGAGGTGGTGGAAAATCTCCAGGCCATAGAAGACGATGAAGATGAGGCCTATGAAACAATCCAGGAAATATGGCCGGACTATCCCTCGGAAGAGGATTTCCTCTGGAACGAGGACGAATACTAACGGAATCTGTTAAAGATAAAAATGAGAAAACCCCCGTGCGAAAGCGCGGGGGTTTTTTGTTTTCAGTGGGTTACAGCCTTGTGGAAAACTTAAGGCAATAAAAGCAATTTTGGAAGGTTTTTATTTCGTGGTATTTTCTTTTTTTTTGCCACAGTTTTAAATCTTAACCTAATAAATATGACCAAGCTTAGCCTGTTCTTTTTTCTGGCTTTTAGTTGCGTGATGCATGCCCAGGATATCCTTTCTCAATATGAAGGAATGGTGGATCCGCTCACCGGAGATTTTCACTGGTCTGAGGAAATCATATCCATTCAGAGTAATAGTGGGCGTTCGTACCCCATTCGTTTATCCTATAGTCCCAATATCCGGACCAACCAACCGGCCAGTTGGGTGGGTCTGGGCTGGAACCTAAACGTTGGTGAGATCAGCCGCAGCGTAGTGGGGTTTCCGGATGATCATGCGGGTCATGTTCAAACAGAAACAAAAATACTTTCCACTTCCCCGTCCTCAAATTTGGTGGAAACCACCACCGGCTACGGTCCTATGTATTGGGAGTCAAACCCTGAGACGTTCAATAGTGGCCTTACCTCAGCCACAACTTCAGACATAATTTTTTCATCGTTCAATAAGTATGATCCAGCAGCTATTTCTCCGGCTTTTGATCAGTTCCAGGTAGTTTCTTCCTTCGTTGGGGGAGCCATGAAACTTACACGTTACAGAGATAACTCTCATGATTGGGATGGCGCCAAACCTGATTTTTATCACCCCTTTTACAATGAAGTTTCTTTTAGGCCTTACCAAAAAAAGGACAATCAGGGCGCTATGGTAAATTATAAAAGTAAAAGTGCTCAGCAAAACACAGGAAATCACATCGTATTTCAAATGGATGAGGATCCCCTGAGGAACACCTATATTGTATATCATACCAAACAGGAAATCACTTCGGGTAATCCTAAAGCGGGCTTCATGGAATATTATGATGCGGATGGCAACCCCGCGAACCGTTCATTGGTAAGAAATGAGGCCATTGGTGCTTTTACTGTTTACACTGAAGATGGAACCCGTTTGCACTATTCCCTTCCGATATTGGAAACTTCCAACAAAAGTTATTCGGTAAAGGTGAATGGAGCAGGAAATCTACTTACCGCAAGTGATACTGTTATAGTGCTTGACCAGGGTTCTCCGGTGGTATTGTCATGGAAATTAACCGCTATAACCGGACCGGACTATGAAGATGTAAATGCTAATGGTAAACCTGATGACGGTGACAAGGGCTATTGGCTGAGGTTTTACTATACGCAGTGGATGGATGAACAGGAGCGATCACCGGAATTTGATTTTTTTAACGGTGTAGGTGTCCAACAAAATGTGGATGGGGAGGTACAGAGGTATCCTTTCAGAGCAAATATGACATTATCTGAAAAAAGCAGTTTTTATATTGATAAAATCGAATCAGACCGGGAGTGGTTAGTGTTTTTCAAAGGCATTCGGGAAGATGAGTTTGCTCAGGCTTCAGGAGCAGCCAATAAAATACCCTCTCTAAGGTTGGAGAAAGTTGTCCGGTACTTCAAAAATGGCACTACCCTCAACAAAAATAACTCTGTGAATGTACCTGATGCAGCATTTAGTACCATTAATAATAGTCCTTATTCCACTAATTATCGTAACAAAGCTTTTTTTAGTGCAGACTACAACGCAGCACCAAATTCCGATAATATCCTTAGCGGGGTAGAATTTGTTTATGACTATTCATTGGTCCCTTCGTACGATAAGAATATTGTAAACCTCAACGGAGTTGGCACCCTTCAACCGTTTGGAAAGTATGCTAATCAGTCGTCCGTTCCGGACGTTTACGTAAAACCCACTTTGACCAATAATCATGGTAAACTCACACTCGTACAGTTAAAATTGAAAGAAAAGGGCTTTCAACAGGTGTTTGATCCTTATATATTTACCTATGGCAGCACCACTCTTCTGAATCCCTCTTTCGGGCATAATGATCAGGATTATTCCGGATATTATAATGACCTGGGATCTCATCGCAGACAACTGAAATACAACACCCACACCGAGAATACTAATGTAGCGGGAACATGGGCCCTAAAGGGTATTACCTTTCCGAATAAAACCTTTTTAGAAATAAATTATGATTTTGATCAATACAGGTATAGTCATGAGTCCTATGTAGGTAACAGCAGGGTTGTTCCAATTACGGACTATACTATAGATGCCTTCTCGGCCAGCTATATTACCCAGAAAGGTTCTATAACATTTACAGCTGATCTTCCTTCGCCTGAAGATTACCAGTTCTTACAGGCAAAAACTGGGCGCACAGTGATTTTACACTTTGGTATGAGGCATAATTTTCAATGTAGTGGTGATGCCGGGCTGGTTAAGGTATATGGGCATGGAGCCGAACCTGGTACAAGCGGTTTTACATTCAGTCAAAATACATCTACCGGAAAAGTTGTAGTAACCGCACCTGTGGTGGTAGATGATGAACCAACTACTAGTTGTTACGGAAATATAAGCCTTACTAATTTATCTAACCGGGAGGATCGGTATGCCTACTTCGAAATAAAGGAAAATAATAAGGCTGTGGGAAGCATACGTGTAAAAAATCTGAAGGTTTATGAAAATGATGCATCTTCTGAGTTCTATGAAATAGGATTTAATTATTCAGACGCAATGGCTACCGGGAGCCCTTATGATATTTATCTTACCCCTACCCATCAGGTTAGCTTTGGGAACATGAATACCGACCTTAACTCGGTGCCCTTTGACGTGCTTTATGAAAACGTAGAAATAGAAAAAAAAGGACTGGACGGCTCTCTTCTTTCACGGGGGAAGTTAAAGTTCAGAATGAATAAACCCATTTCTGGTTATCGCGCAAATAGCGAGGGTAAGGAGGATAAATGCTTTTTACCGCAGCAGTATCTTGAGATATCAGTTTCAACCTATTGGCGAATGTTGCATCACGAGGATTTTGATGAAACCACGTTTCCTGAAATCGTGGAATGTGCCGTGTACAGTTACATAAATGATTATTGGTTACCCGCTAACTCATCCTTTCAGGATGAATATGATAGTGGGGATTGGGAGGCTGTGGCCAATGCCTTACCAGGAATCCCGCTTATTGATCTTCCAGGTTGTGGAACTACTACGAATGGGGAAGGTCAATTGTATTGTTCCGGAAGAGGCGGGGT
>CETZ01058311.1_pt1 | contig 21045 bp, 18 predicted proteins | sample 531441 | NCBI WGS metagenome assembly CETZ01 (sample SAMEA2623098, study PRJEB7988) | marine metagenome | isolation source: saline water (ENVO:00002010), including | reverse complement strand
ATTAACTGATCAAAGACCTCATCTACTTGTTCTGGACGACAATACGTATGGCTGTCATCTTGGCTCAGTGATCGTACCCGACTCAACCCATGTAACTCACCAGTCTTTTCGTCACGATAGTTGGTTGTTGTTTCCATGTACTTCAACGGAAGATCACGATAACTGCGAGGGCTCGCGGCATAGATCTGCGCGTGATGAGGGCAGTTCATCGGTTTCATCACTAGTTCATCCGTTGTCTCCTGGCTCTTTACCAAAAACAATTCATCTCCAAATTTATCCCAATGACCCGACGTTTCGTACAACTCCTTCTTCGTAATGTGGGGTGACCACACCTTTTGAAACCCTACTTGTGCTCTTAATTCTTCAGAAAGCCTAATAAGTCCTTCGCGGATAAGAGTTCCACGAGGTGTATAAAGCGGCAGGCCTGAACCAACGAGATCTGAGAAGGTAAAAAGATCGAGCTCTTTACCTAGTTTTCTATGATCACGTAATTTTGCCTGCTCCAGCCTATCGAGATACCTATCGAGTTCTTGCTGTGTCGCAAACGCTACCCCATAGAGTCGCTGCATTTGTGTATTTTTTTCGTTACCTCGCCAATAGGCGCCAGCAACTCGCATTAGCTTGAATACACCAACCTCCCTAGTGTTAGCAACGTGAGGACCACGACAAAGATCAGTGAAATCACCGTTAGTATAGAACCCTACCTCTTCAAGTGCAGCCTCACTATCTGTAATCGTACCCATTGCATCTGCATCTAAATCTTTAGCAACTGTTGTACCGGCTCGTCTCAGATCGTTCAATAGCTCTTCCTTGTAGGGTTGATGAGCCGCTTTTGCCCAGTCAATCGCTTCATCGATATTTTTTGTCGAATGCACAAAGTCTTGCTCTTGCGCAATGATCCTGCGCATCTCTTTCTCTATTCTTTTAAAATCATCTTCCGAGATCTTTTGCTCACCTAGGTCAATGTCATAGTAAAAACCATTCTCAACAACTGGTCCGACACCAAATTTTGCGTGTGGCCATAGATGCTGTACGGCGGCGGCCGTAATATGCGCCAAACTATGTCGCATTGCAGTAAGCTCTTCATTGTTCATAGAATCTCCTTTATAAAATATAAAAGCACGCATATCGTAAAACTTTACGTGCGTGCCTCGGTCCTAAAGCTTTAGGAGGTTCCACCTTGGCTATTTCTCTTACCGCATTCATATTCGTCTGTCTGCGACCGCTCCCGACGAAGCTCGGCGGGTCGTTACTCCGCGTCACTGCTTACAGTTATCATACCCTACTCGCCCCTGTTATTGCAACACCTCTATACATCTGCTAAAATACAGGGGTTATGGGCGATTAGCTCAGTTGGCTAGAGCGTCTCATTGACGTTGAGAAGGTCGGGGATTCGAATTCCTCATCGCCCACCATATCGATACTGCAATAAACCACTGTACAGTGGTTTATTTTATTTCCCCAGTATCAGATAACTTTTCCACATTATCCTATTGTCTATTACATCAAACTTTATGCATACCGTGATATATAGCACGTTTCAGTGTTCCATTGACAATATATAATGCTTGTGCTAGAATAATACCATGGTAAAGAAATTAGATACCAACACCTCAAACCATCCCCTACACTCGCCTGCTCTTGAAAAGTTTCATCTGTCATTTGAATATAATCGTTCTTGGCAGGATATTAGACAGAGCGTGCGTCATCCAAAAGCAACCAAATAGCACACCGACAAGCCTACTCTCGGCTGAGCAAGTAATTTAGCGTATGTGTCTGTCGTGACTAATTATCTTTTTGAGAACTACTATTTGCCACCGTTGCTTTTTCTGTGACGTCGAATTTATCGAAGTATCGTCCAAGCAATAACGCAGTCTGAGAAGTAAAGGCGGAAGCCGAGCTATAAATAATTGCAGTAAATGGCATTAAGAGCCACTGTGCTAGCATCCAGATGTTTCTATGTCGCTTATACCTTTCGGGACGAGGCGGCAGTAACTTGAAGGCAAAAAAGATCGTTATAAGAAGACCGATGAGTGCAAATTGCTGAATACGGCTGACGATCTCTGGCAGTTGTTGTGCAGCGATGCTTTGCGAAGCCTCAACACTCACAAATAGCGGTATCCATCCTCCGACAGCAATCAAAACAGCAATACACGCAAGTGTTACGTGTCCATCTAGCAGGCGGACAAATCGCGCAAAACTAGGAGCAAATGAGACATGTGCATCTTTTGTGAAGATACGTGTTGCGACATACGGCACATCAGAAGCACCGTAGGCCCAGCGACGCAGTTGTATAAACTGTGCCTTTAAGGTACGCCAATACGTCGAAGATAGTACGGCATCCTGATAAATTGGTACAAAGATTGGAACGACACTATAGCGACCATCAAAATGAAAATAACTACGCCAGTACTGATGACCATCTTCAACGATAGTGCGCGTACTCCAAAAGTTCATCTCAACCAAGGCATCCATCGGCTGGGAATGGGAAGCAAAATTCCGCAAAACATGAGGGCGCACTGAACTAATAATATTCCAAAAAGAGTTCCCTGTGGCAACAACCCGCATTGGCGCAGGAACATCCCAAATATTATTCAAAAACAACGAAATAGGTTGGAATGATAAGTGTTTGCGGTCGGGATGGACGATATATTCGTAAGCAACATAATCAAAATATGTTTTATGGGGTCGATTGTCACAGTCAAGTGTTGTAACAATAACATTACTGTAAGGAATGCTTACTTTTTGGAGCCAGTTTTTCAAGAAGAAACCACTGTAGGTAATGTTACCACCTTTGCCTCTTACTTCATTAGGCATGTGATCTGGATGCTTCACGAGATGAAGGGCCCGAAAGTGCGAACCGAACTCTTTTTTTATACGACGCACCGTTGCTTCAGTCTCGATACCCCCCCGCTCTTCATAAGCAAGCACAACGATGAGATGATCCTTATCATAGGTCGTATCAACGAGTGATTCAATTGTCGGACGAAGCACCTCATATGATTCATTGTAGATCGCAACAATGACAGCATTATATATCTGCGAGGGCATTGGATATGCATTACCACTGTCTGCTATGATATCCTCAAGATTAGCTCGATGCTGCTCATTCTCAAAACTTCCAGAATGAGAATGTTGCCGAAGTTTTTTTAATGAGGCGCCAGGATCCTCGAGTTGCAATAACCGATCGCGCCAATCTGTTCGCTGAGCCTTTTCGAGCCGATTTCTTCCTACAGTCGTATGATAGGCAATGCCAATTGCCTTGACTAATGTCGTAATAATGATCAACAGCAGATAGATTGCAGCGAGCGTGGGATTTACCAAGGATAGAATAATCAATATAATGATCGCACCGTAGCTCAAAAAGGCAGGGAGCATCTCAAAAAAACGATATTTTCGAGTTCTTTTACCTAAAGGAATTTCTATATCCCGTGTCGTCATATTATTGAAGCAACCTTGAGGATCTGAAAGAGGAGGGCTGCGCTTATTACTACCAACACGAGTCCCATCCAGGCAAACACAACTGCCAGCTCTCTTCCTTTTTCTTGCAAAATCTTCAGTGTAATAACGCTATGTACAGCCATAAGGACAACTACATAAACAGCAAAGCTCAACAAATAATACCACTTTTCCCTGTAAAAGTTCGTCGTACCGAAGCTTGTATAGTGAACGGCGACTTGCCGCTCAGTTGGATCAATGCCAAAAGCCAGAAAAACAAGAAGACTCACTCCTGCAAGCAGAAGGAGCAGTAAAGCCACTAACAGATGTCTGTCGTTCACAAGCGCTTGTGTGTGTTGGATTATTCGCTCTTTCATATACTATGTTTGGTGCGGGTACAGAGAATCGAACTCTGCGCTCAACCTTGGGAAGGTTGCATATTGCCACTATACGATACCCGCTTATACCGATGTGGAGCCGCTGTCCGGATTTGAACCGGAGACCTACGCTTTACGAAAGCGCCGCTCTACCAACTGAGCTACAGCGGCAGATCCGCTAGGTTCGTAGCTGTAATTATACCATTTCGCCATAGAGAAATAAACGATCGATATTCATTGCATCAGAGGCGAAAAACTGGTATGATACTTGGAGCCACACACACGGGCCCGTAGTGAAGTTGGCCTATCACGTCTCCCTGTCACGGAGAAGATCGCCGGTTCGAATCCGGTCGGGCCCGCCAATAAAATCATCAAATGCCCGCATGGGTATTTTTTATTAAAAAACAGAGGTAAAAACATTGACCGTTATCCGTTAGCATGATACTCTGAAACAGTAAAACACCACAACACAAACATGATAAAAAAGAGAATACATAAATACATTATTGGACTGTTTGTATTAACAGCTTTATTCTCGCTTATACCATCTCAAGCATTCGCCGCCGGAAGTACCATTTATTTTACCCCCGCCTCAGGGAGTAGCCAAAAAGGCAAGACTTTTACCGTGAGCGTTAATGGTTACGTGCAGCCCTCATGGTTCGGCGTGGGCACTATTAGCGGAAAGGTTACTTTTCCTAAAAACCTTCTTAAGGTAACGAATGTGAACGATTCAACAAGCACTTTCCCCAACTCTACAGTGACACCTAACAATAGCAACGGTAATATCACGTTTGAACAAAGTAGCGAGTGGTATGACCGAGCCAATGATCAAACTATCCATCTCTTTACTATCACCTTTCAATCACTAAAAGCAGGAACCGCCGCTGTTAATTTCTCCGATGTTCGCTACGAGAGCGGCTCCCCCGCCACGAGTAATGGTTCATACACGATCACAAATCCCCCCGCGCCCACTCCCAGCCCATCCCCCTCGCCAACACCAAAGCCGACACCAAAACCAAGCCCTAGTCCAACACCAAAGCCGACACCAAAACCAAGCCCTAGTCCAAGCGTCACGCCACGACCGACGCAAACACCTGCGCCTACTCCTGCCGAAGAAGAAAAAGAGCAACCAACAGAAGAAAGCGAGGGTAATCTACGAATTCATAATGTAGTCGTAAATACCACAAGACAAGAAAACAGCGTAAGTTGGACAGTCAACAATCCTGAGGCGGAAATGACCTTTGTATATGGAGAAACCAAGGAGAGCATGGAGAGGGATACTGTCATCACTGAGAATGATAATGGCAGTTATACAGCAAAGCTAACCGACGTTAAGCTCGGCACATTATACTACTACACTATCCGAGCAGCTACAGAGGATAACCTCCAAGGCTCAACGTATAGTGGATCCCTCACCACGCGCGGTTATCCCGTGCAACTTACAATCCAACAAAATGGCCTACTTCTTCCGGGCGCAAAAGTGAAAATTGCAGGACGGAGCTTCACTGCAAACAGTAACGCTATTGTCCTCACTGAACTAAGCGAGGGCAAGCACACGGCAACAATTACACCGTCAGATACCGGTCATTCGTATGAGATAAGCTTTGCTGTTGCAAAAAAAACTATACCTGAAAGCGGTAACCCTGATATTCAGAGCATCCTCTTGAATAGCAAGGTTGAAGGAGTATCGTCAGGTCTTAGCGGCTCTCTTCTCCCACTACTTGGAGGGGCAGCGCTTCTCGCTCTTCTTATTGGTAGTATCGCCGCAGTAATTATTATTCAGCGACGACGTGCACAAGCTCGAATCATTGATACAGATATTGATCGTAATTTTCTTGCAGCAAACTATGATGCCGAGGCACTCCAGCGTAGCCATCGACCTGAACCACAAATCAGCACTGTTAATACATCAACCGAAGCAACTTCCAATATGAAAGCAGCCCCTGATGAATTATCCCCACCACCACAGGATACTGATACCGGCGCGACAGTAGTAGCACCACAACAAACACAGCAAGTAAACAACCAGCCTTCACCGCAAGCATCACTTCCCTCCGCTGCCTCAGCCCCGAACCCTACGTCACCTCAGCCTTCAGAAGAAGCAGTCACGCAGACCTACCCCAGCAACGAAGCCGGAGGTTCATATACAGACAATACCCAGCCTAGTGCCGCTGAGTATGCCCCTGATCTTGTTCGCGTTGAAGCATCAGATGAGCCCGCAGCCATCTATAACGCAGCAAATGGTGAACTTGATATCATACATCATTCCAAGCCCTCTCACGCACCTGTGCCTAAACAAGAAGCAGCAACGCCCTCAAGCCTCTCCCCACAGAACAATAGTCCTCGCTCATCTCCCCCGGTAACAATGGCGGTACCACAATGAACGCATATCAGAGATTTCCTCAGGCTATGAAACGGCTTTTTCCGCACTATCTTATAGCATGTCTTGTTGTATCTTTTGTTTCCCCCTTGAGTAACGCATTCGCTGCCGCAAACCAATTATTTATTTCACCCTCTAGCTCCCAAATGAATATAGGTACCACCTTCTGTATTGATATTAAGAGCTATGCAGAAAGTGATGAGACAACAGGAACAGCAGTCGGGACACTGAATTACCCCTCAGGAAAACTGAAGGTTGCTTCAATTATGACAAACGGCAATAGATGTTCAGGTAGTACTAGCGCACATTATGGTACGCCTTCCATATCCCAACAGACTGGTAAGATTACATTTAATGGGTCACGAAGCCCGGCGCCCAGTGGTATTGCCCAGGTTATGGCCATAAAATTTAAGGCTATCGGAGCAGGAACCGCTACTGTTAGTTTTGCAGATAGTAGCCGCGTCAATAGTAAGACAACAACGTATGGCGGAGGTGTCTATTCGATCACTGACCCCAACCCACCGCCTTCCCCCTCCCCCTCAAGTTCACCAAAACCTACTCCTACAACTGTTCCTACCCCAGCACCCGTTGTATCAAAGCCAAAACCATCCGAGAAACCACAACCCTCTTCCACCGCGACACCAACCCCAACCCCTGACCCCAGCGGGGTTATTAGCGAAGTATCTGTCGATAGCGCCTACACCTCTGCCACAGTCACCTGGAAAATAGCAGGAACAAATAGTAAAGCATCCTTTAGCTATGGCATCAGTGCAACTGCACTCGATAAAACAACACCAGTCAAGAAGGAGCGCGGGGAATTCCGCGCAATAGTCACAAACCTTGAACCCGGTGATCAGTATTACTTTACTATCAAAGGAAGCGGGAATGGCAAGAATGGTACTTATAGCGGCACCATCTATACGCGTGGGTACCCTGTAGTACTCACAATTACCGAAAATAATGTCATTGCAGATAACGCCCAAGTGCGAATTGGCACACTTAGTCGATCCGTAGGAAGCAACGGCAAGCTCTCGCTTGCATTAGCCGCAGGAGACTACTCTGGAACTATCACTACCGACACAGCGACATTAACAATTAATCTCACAGTTGAGAAAAAGTCTATTCCCTCAGATGGTAGCGCACCAGCGTCGCAACCATTTCAATATAACCTTACAAGCTCAGTACTTGAACAGGGACCAGGCTCTGGATTCTCGGTACTTGTTTTTCTTGGCATCCTCGCTGCTGGGATGGTTGTACTTGGTATTGGATTCGTTGGCTTCGTCACCTATCGTCGTCGTCGCTTTGAATTAAGTGGCAACCAAACAACGAGCAACTCGTCGGTGGTTATCGACGATGGATACAACTGGCAAAATAATCCTTACGTAGATCCCGAAAGCTCTAAAACCCAGAAAACTGACAAAAGATAAAACGGCGCGTCTCTACTCGCCATCTGGTAAACGCGACGCCACAAAGCTCCAATTCACAACATTCCACCATGCCTGAATATAATCATCGCGCTTGTTTTTGTAGTCCAGATAATAAGCGTGCTCCCAAACATCGAGTCCTAATAATGGCTCTGGCTGCCCCATGATCAGTGGCGTATCTTGATTTGGTGTTGTTATAATGTCGAAGTTTGGTTGCAGCCACACCCAGCCACTTCCAAATACACCAGTAGCCTTAGCACTAAACTCATCGACAAATGCCTGAAAGGAGCCGTACCGCGCCTGAAGACCCTCAGCTATCCTGCCCGTTGGCTCACCGCCACCCTCCGGCGACATCCACTGCCAAAACAACGAATGATTGTAATGTCCGCCCCCATGATTTCGAACAGCTGTACGAACTGCAGCAGGCAATTCATCAAGGTCGCTTAATAGCGATTCTATAGTACGATCTTTAAGGTCTGGACTCTCCTCGAGTGCTTTATTCAACTTATCAATGTATGACTGATGATGTTTCGAGTGATGCAGCGTCATTATCTCCTTGCTGATATACTTACCTAAATCACCATACCCATAGGAAAGCTCTGGAAGTGTATGCATGTTTTTACTCCTTTACCTCTAAACGTGCCACTGTTGATGTCGACACATCGATGTACTCTTTTATCTTATCATTCCTCTGTAACTCCTTTAGCTGTCGATCAAACACCGTAAGAGGTATTTTAATATAAGCATAGCTAACCCGATCCCCGTCTTTCTCAAGCTGTTTGACAATATAGTACCCATCGCCGGTAGTCGATCGAAAAGGGTCAGATATTTCATTGTCAGATAGACGGGCTGCCATACTCGCTAAGCCGCCATCTTGATTATTACGAGGAACAAGCGGAACCACACCTGAGGTAACTTGCGCATCTCCTTGCGGCGGAATAGATTGCGCAACCTTACTAAAATCACTATTAGCATTGAGCTTCTTGACCACCAAATCTCGCTGCGTTCTAGCCAGATCATCAATCGCATAAGCAACCTCTTGGCGCAACAAACTTGCAGCCGTTACTTCACGCGCCTCGGCAGGCGTCCAATTATAATGATCAAGGACAATTGCATCATACGTTTCCTGAGAGGTGACGCCATCTCGTGATGCGCGCTGGTCATCAAGAGCCTCATTGATCTGCTCCTCACTTACTGTAATATTCCGTTCCTTTGCTATTTTTTCTGCATACGCATCAGCAATGGCACCATTCAATGATTCGCGCCGATAATACTCCAATTGCTCCTTATAATCGCCACTCCGTAGACTAACACCTTCCTTATGCTGTTTATAGTGTTCAATGGCACGAAAACTAACCAAATAATCACTATAGCGGACAGGATATCCGTCAACAGAGGCCACTGGCAACGGGACAGCTTTAGTAATGCGATAAAAAAACGTCGAGCTATTCTGCAAAGGATACAGCTGCCACCATATCACTCCAGCAAGAGTGATTAATGCAATAATAGCAATGATAATAGCGTTAATCACCAGCCTATGGCGTGCATACTGTACAGGATACTTGAACCGCCTTCCGCCAGCCAATACCCGCTTGCGATGCTCGGCAACCGTTTCGTTTGTGATACGCGCAGAATGACCTTCTGGGTCCACCTGCTTTTTTCGCCTAAATTTAGGTAGTTTCTTCATGTACCCCTTGTGCATTTTCAGCCGCCGCGACGGCATCTTGTAGTTTATTATAGGTCTCTTCGGGATGCTCGACCTTATTAATCGTTAAATCTCCGACATATGTTTGTACAACTATCGTACCAAATCCCAGGATCTCACCACTAAATCCTGGTACATTATAGCTTATGCTTTGAATCTTTGACAGACCAAGTTCTACGACATCCTTTCCAAAGAAACCCCTCTGTGTTACTTGTCGCAAACGCTGATCAGTCACAATATAAATTGTGTAATACCACATAACGAAGTGATAAAGAAATAAAACCAGCCCGATGGATAGCCCGATAACAGGCGACCAATACACTGACAATGTAGAAGGCCAGATAAAGACAGGGATCGACGACAAGGCAAATGGAATTAACAACAGCCAGAAACCTTTACGCATTGCAATGATATGACGACGAAAAATAAAGAGTAGCTTTTCACCCTCGCGTTGACCGTCAAAATCGTGATCGGCTTTAGCCATAATTCTATTTTATCATGGTACCCCGGGCAGGAGTCGAACCTGCAACCTTATCCTTAGGACGGATCTGCTCTATCCAGTTGAGCTACCGAGGCGCTCCCCTATTTTACCCCGTTAGTACCTATATAACAAAATACTACGCTAGGCGATCGTGTGGATATCGTGTACTGTCTTATAATCGAATAGCTCAGTATCATCAAACCACATAGCAATCTCCTGCTTTGCCTCGTCGACAGTACCACTTGCGTGAACAAGATTAGCAGCGCCCTTCTTTTGTAGCGAGGCTCGACCCAAACTTAAATGAGCATAATCGCCACGTATAGTACCAGGGGCAGAATCTTTCGGTCCAGTTTTACCGACCATTTTTCGAACAACCTCTACAGCGTGTCCGCCCTCAAGGACAATAGCAATCACTGGAGCGCTTCGCATAAACTTTCGGGTCGCATCGACGATCATTTCACCAATCTCTTCAACAGTTTCTCCATATTCCAGACCGTAGTTATCCCAATCTTCTTTCGTCTTATTGCCCACAATAGGTACCAATTCATCTGGATAGTGGTTCTTCAGTAGCTCCATCTCGGGAATCATCATTTTCATACCGACAATTTTTAGGCCAGCTCGTTCAAATCGAGTAAGAATCTCGCCAGTGATTGCGCGTTGAATTGTGTCAGGCTTAAAAATTACTAGTGTTCGTTCCATTATTTCTCCTCTGTTATATATGTCTATTGTACCAAAAGAACACCGATGATAACAGTGGCCAAACCAATTCGATACCACCCAAATACCGCCAAACTATGCCGGGAAAGATACCGCATCAAAAAACCGACAGCGAGAAGACCTGAAATAAATGCTGCAATATTACCAACCAGCAATACTTCGAAATTCTCGAATAGATACGACTGATCATGCAGAAACACCTTTGCTGTCACGCCAGCCATGATTGGCAACGAAGCCAGAAAGCTATACTCAGCGGCATTTTTAGCACTGAGACCAAGGAGGCGCCCAGTGATGATCGTCGAGCCAGAGCGTGACGTACCCGGAATCAGTGCGACCATTTGCGCCACACCAATTAGTAGAGCACGGGGTATCGTCAATGCCTCGCCATCTTTTACTGCCGATGCTTTCGGTAGTCGCTCAAGTACAATCATAATCACTCCTACTACCGTTAACATCGCCGCAACAACGATAATACTCCCGAAAAAGTCACTTCTCTCGATAAAATCGGCAGCCACATATCCAACAATGCCCGCCGGTATTGAGGTAAGCAAAATATTACGAGCGAGCCTATAGCGCCGACGCTTCGTAATATCAACAATGATGGTTATAATTCTGCGCCAAAAATACACCACGAGCGCCAACATTGTTCCAATATTGATCCATTCCAAAAAAAGGTGGTTTGAGGCACCCGCTAAGAAATTTTGGGCAACAACCAAATGCCCCGAACTACTAATGGGAATAAACTCTGTCAACCCCTGGATAAGCCCTAAGAGAATGTTATCAAAAAAGCTCATTGTTATAATTCTACCTGTTTTCAGCCAACTACGCTATGCTAAAGAGTATGTATACGTCAGAACTACTCAATGACTATATCGAACACCTCGAGGTCGAAGGCGGCCGGTCGATAAAAACAGCTGAGAACTATCGGCTGTACATTGAGCGATTTATCGAATTTAGTGACGACATAGAGGTGAAAGACATAACCACAGAAGTAGTAAGAAAGTACCGTCTATGGCTTAATCGCTACAAAAATGCTACCAGCGATACCTTATCAATCATCACCCAGAGTTACCATTTGATAGCCCTGCGCGGCTTTCTCCACTATCTCTCAACGCGTGATATCAGTAGCCTTGCACCAGATAAGATCATCCTCCCAAAGACAGCGCGCAAACAAGTGACATTTCTCTATAATGACGAGATTAATCGTCTTCTCGAACAGATTAATACCTCGACCGAACAGGGGTTACGCGATAGAGCAATAATTGAATTGCTCTTCTCGAGCGGTCTCCGTGTTTCTGAGCTTGTTTCACTTAACAGAGATCAAGTGAACACAAAACGACGTGAATTCATGGTACGCGGAAAAGGACAAAAGGATCGTCCCATTTTCATCGGACGCACCGCGGCTGGACATATTGCACGTTATCTCGCGACCCGAACCGATAATCTCCAGCCACTTTTCTTAAACTACAGCCGAAACGCAGTCGCCTCCACTAGCGGTGACTATCGTCGGCTCACAAGCCGAAGTATCCAACGAATGCTCAGTACCTACACGCGACTCGCCGGGATCACAAAGCATGTCAGCCCCCATACTCTCCGTCACAGCTATGCGACAGACCTTCTAATGAATGGTGCGGACATTCGATCAGTTCAATCAATGCTTGGTCATAGTAATATTAGTACGACACAAATTTACACTCATGTCACTGATGAACATTTACGCGAGGTGTTCGAAAAGTTTCATAGTGATTCACCCAACTAACAATCGCCGGGATCATAATCTTTCGTGCGACCAGTCACAAGAAAGTTTTTACAGAGGCTACCGGTTATATCAACAGCCGCCTCCAGAGGAGGTGTACTGCTCGCATTATCCTCGACCCGACTTTTTACTCGGCGAAACAGATCGTTAGCACGCCCTGTCGCATCAATTTCGGGCTGTACTCCATCAAACAATACTTCCTCATTAGCCTGATTTAACATACTAATACTAAATGCTGTGTCATTTTTATAAAATTGGTTTATGAGCAAATAGGCAGTTCTTTTATCATCATCTGCGCCAATGGGACGAGGTAATGTCATCGTCACCTCGCAAGCAAATTGTCCACCACTTGTCGTCGAAAAATCTTCTGCGCAATCGATTGGAGACAAAAGTGAACTAGTAACAACCGGACGACGCCCGTCCTCTTCCTGTCGCTTATCTTCGATAAACGCCACCGTCTTTCGCCCGATGCTTGCCGGCATCAAAAAATGTGTAGCCGTATTCGTCTTGCCACCCTCATTATCATTAAATGATGATAGGTTGAATGAATCACCAAACTGTATCAACTGCACCCTAATAAGCGGCGGACGATTTACTGGCCATTGCTCTAGGGGCGGCAGAGACACGTCACCAGGTGGATCAGCAAAATTCACTGTCGTTTCTGCCCCTTCTGACTCAGCCGTTTGTAGATCACTCTGTGCATACCATCGTATAACCACCTTATTAAACGTATCAGTCGCCTTCGCCTTCAAGGGAATGAAGTGCGATGAGTCAGAAACCAGATTACCAACATAGTCAGGTGTATCAAGACGAACCTTCACGCACGTATATGCCTGCTGGAGGTCTTCGTCAGCATCCGACTGCTTAATTAATACTTCGTCAGCTTCGCTAAGCCCAGCGAAGAGTGCTGAATCCTGTATTGTTCGACATTTATTGGAGCGTAATGCAGTAGCCAGCACATCACATCGCTCAGAGGTGATCACTTCTCCATCCGAGTTATAACAATCCTTTTTAAATTCAACTATTGCTCGTTTTGCATCTTCAACTCCAGCGAATGCAGAATCCAGTGCACTCTTTGACAAGTCTGCCGTGGTTGCTTGTTGTTGATTTTGCACCATCACACGAACAAAAGCGATCGTAATCGTTGTAATAAGAAGTGCCGCAAATATAACAACAAATAATGACACCGCTCCCCTCTGTCTATAATATGTGTTCACCTTATATTCCTCCTCTATTACCTGCCTGAGCAGTGAAATCAAACTGGTTTACGGCACAAAAATTCTGCTGCAAACCAGTCTCACGAGGTGGTTTACACGATGTATCAATCGTATTGAAACGATTATCCACTTCCCGCTGCAGAACATCTATGCCATCTTCTCCATTAGTGACAACAACTGTACCTACCTCAAGCACTATTCGATACAGCGCTTGATCGATAACATCATTCCGCGCAACCTGTTCTATTGAAAAGCTTTGCAGCGCTAGCCCACCATCCCAACCTGCATCGGTCTCTCCGAGTAACTCCGTTGCTTCTTCGTGTTTAATAGGCTTGTCAAGGTTTTCCTCTCGGCAATATGCACCGTTATTGTCTTTAACCCGAACGAAACGAATTACCTCTTCTCCTGTGGTATATACATTGATAGGCGGCATCTCTGTATTAGCAAGAGTCTTGCCATAATTCCATACATACGTGTAGCGACCAGTACAAAGCCTCCCTCCATCAGGATTATTCTCATCACTACCCGGGTATCGTTGCTGTACAAAATTTGTTTCAACTCGAAAAGGTAAGCTTTCACTAATCGTTCGACGTATATCATCTGTCAAAGTTCGTCCTGATTGGTCGACATCCCGTAATGTCATACCTTTATTATAGATATTACTAATCTGAATCACTGTCGCAGCAATCAGGAGCAGCAACATAGCGACAAATGTCATCGCAAGCAACAATTCAATAATTGTAAATCCTCTTCTAGCCCCGTGGTTCATATAACCTCACAATCGTTCCGAGCGTCACGGGTACAGACTGACCAGGACTTTGCCAGCAGGCCCTGATATGGAAATCATAAAAGCCTGGTCGATCACTATCGCCAACTGAATCAGCAGAGCGAACTGCCTCTATCCACAAACCTTGGGATTTTACCTCAGAGAGATCATACCGTACACGAGCAAATGTCGGCTGCTCTTCTGCCGAATACGATCCAGAATCAAAATCAGAAATATTCATCACCGACACCACAGGTCCTTGAGGAGATGAATCCCCCCCTATTGAATCAAGCTTTCGTATATTCAAAGCAAACGGCTTACTTGTCGCACCGCTCGGTAATTTACAGCGCGTACCATCTATGATCTCGCTAAACGGTTGTGCACTAGGAACCCCATTTTCACCGATTGCCTTGTTCCAAATACGTGTCGCCTGGCTATCGTCAGGATAATCAGCAGCGTACGCATGGGCCAAGTAACGTAACGCATCCGCTTGAGCATCTATCTGGTGACGCACCAAGCTCACCTCGAGGGATTGTTGCGCAATTGCTACACCTCTATTCATCAGTGATATACCCCCAACAGCAATCAGACTAAAAACAGTAATTGCTAAGAGAACTTCTATAACCGTGTCCCCTCGAGAGAGACTTTTTATGCGCATGCTCGTTCTCCCTCTTCGTTCGGATCAAATTCGACAACCGTCACCCCATCCTGGCTGGATATCTTTGGATCAATAGTAACGGAATGTATCGGCAGCGCTCCTCGGCTCCCCTCAACACAGACGCGCACTTCTTGCTTTGCTGCCGTCGGTTCAAGCATTGTCGCGAGTTCATCAGGCAACTCTCCATACTGAGCAAATACGCGCAGAAGCCCACTAGCAGGAGAGCGGAGAATGAGTAGAGAAAACGAATCGCCCTCTTGAGTTGAGAGTGACGTTTCCCAATCCATGCGCATCTCCACCAGCCCATACTGAGAATTTGAGGTTGAAAGCTGTGGTCGGTACTTTTTCAGTGTTTCAATATCACCTGTCCCAACGACATCCTGTTCTGTTCCGATCACTGCATACGATCGTACAAGAGTTCCGTCACCTTCAACTGCACGCCCCAAGAGTACACAATCCGATGTACCACGAGCTATCGCATCAATAGATGAAGCAGGTGTAATAATACTATTTTCACACGCCCATCTATTACTATTATTCCTCACTTCATTACGAGGGTTAATAACCTCAGAGTACTCGTTTTGCAAAAAAGTAGATAATGCAAATACACCCTCCCGATACTGTTGTTGAGTGATGTTCGTATTCACTCCTACCATGAGCGCCGCAAATAATGCTCCTGTGACTGCCAAAAAGAGCATTACTTCTATGACGGTGAACCCGCGCTCAAATACCGTGTTCATGTGGCTTGATTATAGCATAAGCGCTATACAGCAACCAGTGTTAGTAACGCATACCAAGTGATAATTTCATGACCAAACAAACCAGCGAAAAGCCAACCCGCTATAAGGAATGGGCCAAATGGAATGTGAGACTGTCGCGTCACTCGGCCACGAAGCATCATAGGCAACAGCAAAATAGTACCGATGAGATTCGCCAAGAATAATGCCAAGAGCGCCAACTGCCAGTCTGCCAATAGCAACGCGAGCGCAAGTCCTAGTTTTACATCCCCAAATCCTATCCATTGATGCTTTGATACTACATAAATGACATAATAAATGCCACTGAGTATTGTCACCGCAATCAGAACATTCACGAGCTGACCCACAGCAAAATCATACAAGGCGATGGAAGCAAAACTAAACACCGCACCGCAAGCGATAACTGCAAACATAACCCTGTCTGGAAGCAAAAACCATCTGCTATCGTAAAGAAATAGTATAGCCAGGCCGATACCAGCAAGCAACCAACTAACAAGTTGTACGATAGACCATACCTCATCAAGTAGATAAGGCCATACGAGATATGACAAGACGAAAAATGCTGCAACACCTATTTCGACCGCAAATTCAGGCCAACCGATTTTCTTACGACAATAACGACAACGACCTCCCAGTTGTAACCAGCTTACTACCGGAATAAGATCATACCACGCAAGATGATGTCCGCAATGTAAGCACACCGACCGATCAGTGAGCATACTCGTTTGCTTAATCTTCTCAACAGCAGCGGCATCTTTCTTACTGACAGTCTCCCCCGCCTCTTTATCTTCACGAAGCTGCGCGGCACGAAGACGCCATACCATAGCTCCGGCAAAACTGCCCGCCGAAACACCAACGAGAGCTAGCATTATACTTATTAGTAGGTCGAAATTCATTATGTATAGAATAACACAAGTGTTATATATTACTTACAGAAATCAGCTATCTAGTTGCTGTCAACGCAGTACAATACGTTTTGTGACTCAAGCTTGATACGAAGTGCATAGTTTCGTGCACTAGCACCACTACTCGTCGTCTTGCCCGAACCATCCTCAGCACAGATCTGACCATCAGTATAATAGACTGCAGCATTTCTTGGACTTGAAATTGTACTATTATCGTTATAGATGATTTCGTAGCCACTATCCGAGGCAGGTGCATCGTTATTTGGCCCGTTTGGATCAACATACTCATTCCCTGCATAGCCGTCACTCGTTCCATCAAGATAACCAACAACAAATGTATCAAGCTGACTACTACTTGCTGGGATTTTTCCACGCGTTGAGCTCTGATAGTTGTTCAACTGCGTATTTATGCGCGATAGATCATTACGACGTTGCGTATCACGCTGTCCTCGCTGCAGCGCAGGCAATGCCACAAAAACCATGAGGAAGATAAGTCCCGCGATCGCCAAGACAAGGACGACCTCAATAATCGTAAAACCTTGTTTGTCGCCTGAAGCGCTCCTATATCGATTGTTCATGCCTGTTCCCACCTTTCTGCCGAACGTTACATTGTCGTTATACATTTTACTATTATGCTCATGCTAATCGTACACAAATCCGTAAAAAAAGTCCAGAGAAATCACATAAATACATCTATACCTGAATCGTACTGACTAGACTATAAATCGGTAATAGAATCGCCGCGACCATACCCCCAGCAATAATCGCTAGTACAACCATGAGGATTGGTTCTATCGCTGTTGAAAGTGCCCGAATTTCCTCGTCCAATTCATTTTCGTAAATGGTCGCTGTCTTACCCATCATTTCGTCCACCCGCCCAGATTTTTCACCGATACGGATCATCTGTGGCACTAGCTCAGGTACGTGCTCCTCAACCGATAGCGCACCCGACAGGTCCTTCCCGCCCTTCACTTTTTCTGCGGCCCTCCTGATCTCATCCGCAATCACCTCATTATTGACTGCCTCACTAGAGATAGCTAGCATGTCAAGCATGCTAACACCAGTATTGAGCAGTGTCTGTCCGGTACGATTAAAGCGAGCCATGTAAAGACGGCGGAACAGACCATTGAATAAAGGAAAGTTTAACTTAAGATTATCAAGAAACCGTTGTCCCGATTCGGTACGAAGGTACTGCACTAACAAATACCCACCGACAGCAAAGACAATGAGTACGATCCACCAGAACTGCGTCAAGAAACGAGAGGTTGACACAATAACTTCGGTAATGAATGGCAGCTCTTGACGAAGATCAATGTATAGCTTCTCCACTTGAGGTACCACAGTGAACAACATAAACGCAAGTACGCCCAAAATTACAACGAGAACGATCACGGGATATGTCATCGCACCACGAATACGACTCGTAATCACCGCATCCTTCTCTTGTTGTGCCGCAATCCGCTGCAGCGCCTCATCAAGCGTTCCCGACGCCTCACCTGCTGACACAAGGGCAAGGAAAAGTTTATCGAAAACTTCCGGATGTTTAGCAAACGAATCATGTAAGGATTTTCCGCCTTCCACTGAAGCGATTATCTCTTGGATCACACCTTTAAGGCGACGATTTTGCGTTTGATCCACAAGCGTACGAAGACTCTGCGATAACGGTAAGCCGGCAGCAATAAGTGTCGAGAGTTGGCGGGTAAAAACAACCTTATCTTTCGTTGTTATGCGATTGGTAAAACGGCTGAAGAAACCTTCCTGAAGTTGCGATTCCTTTATCGTGATTGGTGAAAAACCCTGGCCAACAAGCAGCTTTGCTGCTTCTCCCTCTGATTCTGCCTGAACAGTTGCCTTGACGATCTTTCCGTTCGTCGTATCCTTTGCTTCGTAATCAAACTTTCGCATGATCTGTCATCATCCTCGCATCAATCGCTCAAACTCAGCCAAATCAACAGCAAAACTTCGAGCCTCATCATACGTCACCACACCACCCTGAACCAACCCAACAAGGGTTCTATCCATTGTCTGCATGCCTGCATCTGCACCTGTCTGAATAACAGCATCCAACTGATGACTCTTGCCTTCCCGAATAATGTTTCGTACAGCCGGGTTAGCAACAAGTACTTCAGCTGCAACGACCCGACCACCTCCGATAGCTGGAACTAACCGTTGGGAGCAAATCGCCATAAGAATATTTGCAAGCTGTGCACGAATCTGAGACTGTTGATGCGGCGGAAAGACATCAATCATACGATCGATTGACTGAGCAGCACTGTTGGTGTGAAGTGACGCAAGCACAAGGTGCCCTGTCTCGGCGATGGTAATCGCTGCACTGATTGTCTCGAGGTCACGCATCTCACCGATAAGCACAACATCAGGGTCCTGACGAAGGCTTGAACGCAACGCCGCCGAGTAGCTATACGTATCATAGTGAATTTCTCGCTGCACAACGACTGACTTTTTTGACTTGTGTGTAAATTCGATTGGATCCTCAATCGTGATAATATGCTGCGAGGTTTCGCTGTTCAGCTTGTCAACAAGTGCTGCAAGCGTTGTCGATTTCCCACTTCCTGTTGGACCGGTTACGAGCACAAGCCCACGGGGATAACTCGCAAAATTCATTACCACCGGAGGCAGCCCAAGCTCTGTGACAGATTTAATCTCATTCGGAATAAGACGAAGTGCTGCGGCCAAATTACCCTTTTCATGATAGGCATTGACACGAAAGCGCCCCAAGGTCCCGAAGGCAAAGCTAAAATCAAACTCCTTATCTTTCTCTAGTATTTGGCGCTGATCCGCGTCCAGGATTGCAAATATCAACGTTTCAACCGCCGACTCGTCAAGCGCGTTAAAGCCAGTAACGGCCAGGAGCGCCCCATCAACACGCAACATAGGTGGAAGGCCAACCTGCAAGTGCAAGTCAGAGGCACGTCGTCGGACAACCTCTTCGAGTAGTATTTCAATCCTAAGTTCCTGGTTAGACATATATTTTTCTTCCTTCTATGCGGTATCCGCCGTAACACGATTCACTTCTTCAAGGGTAGTAACACCTTGGAGGGCCTTAAGGTAACCATCTTGACGCATTGTAATCATCCCTTCTGCGATCGCCTGTTTTTGGATCTGGCTGCTGGCCGAACGGCTAACGATAAGTTGCTGGATGGTATCACTAACGTCCATCACCTCGTAAAGCCCCGCCCGACCACTGTAACCCCGGGGGGTTGCAGGGGTGTCTTTACCCTTGACTAAAGTATAAGCGTTTTGACCAGCAAGTGGCAAGTCTTTATAGCCTAAATCTTGCGAAACCCGCGCAACATCTGCCTGTGTCTTTGGTAGTAGATGCCCCACTGTAGCGAGGATATTTTGTGTTTCAATTGGATTTGATTGATAGGTATCACGCTTTGGAGCAACTCGTCGAACAAGACGCTGTCCAATGATTGTATTAACCGTACTAGCAATCAAGAAAGGCTCAACTTTCATGTCAAGAAGCCGCGGTAATACGCCAGCTGCGCTGTTCGTATGCAGTGTACTGAATACCAAGTGTCCTGTTAGCGCTGCCTGCACAGCAAGCGCTGCCGTCTCTTCATCGCGAATCTCGCCCACCATAACGATATCTGGATCCTGACGAAGGATAGAACGAAGACCTGTAGCAAACGTCAAGCCAACATCACCGTTAACCTGTATTTGGTTTACACCTTCCATTTTGTACTCAACCGGATCTTCCAAGGTCACAATATTCACTGCATCATCTCGTATCTCTTGTATAAGCGCATAGAGACTTGTTGATTTACCACTACCTGTTGGACCAGAAGTAAGAACCATACCGTTTGGACGATGAATACCCTTGCGTATTGCACGAAGTGCCCGTCCAGCATATCCCATTTCTTCAATATTAAATGTTGCACTACTCTTATCGAGTAGACGAATCACCACCTGTTCTCCCCATACGACAGGGCTAATCGCGATACGAAGATCTACTTCTTTATTTGCAATCTTCACTGCAAATTGCCCATCCTGAGGTACACGATGTTCATCTATTTTTAGATTGGATAAAATTTTTATTCGACTCACAAGTGCGGGCTCAATCGTTTTAGGAAGCTGCATAATCTCACGCAGCACACCGTCAACACGACAACGAATCTTGAGCGCTGACTCAAGTGGTTCAATATGTACATCACTTGCCCGGCTCTTCACTGCATATTCTAGAATTGTCGAGAGCGCACGACTAATTGGCGAGTCTTGCACAATCGTCTTAATACTACTAGCTTCCTCTTTTTCTGCTTCTTCCTTGGAAGCCTCAGCAGCTGCGTCTACTGTTGAAAGATCCGTCTTGTACTGGTCAAGCACATGACGAACACCCGCCTCCGAAGCCATAAAAACCTTCAGCGGTCGATTAATACGGCTCGAAAGATAGTCAACTGCCTGAACATTACTCGCATCAACCATTGCCACCGCCAAACGATTCT